>Ga0224723_1001804_pt1 | contig 12574 bp, 10 predicted proteins | sample Balambano_FR2_Me_FD_161647 | JGI IMG/M metagenome (GOLD analysis project Ga0224723, IMG submission 161647) | Freshwater sediment microbial communities from Lake Towuti, South Sulawesi, Indonesia - Balambano_FR2_MetaG | ecosystem: Environmental > Aquatic > Freshwater > Lake > Sediment | place...
CGCTGATCCGGCAGCGACCTCGACAGCGACCTCGACAGCGACCCCGGCATCGGCCGATGTTACCCCGCTGGCAGCCACCCACCCCTCCGCGCCCGCCACACACGCAGTATCTAGCGGCGGGCTGCTGATGCTGTACGACGCGATCTCGCTGACGCTGATCAATCAGACTGGCGGCCCGGTCGATGTGTCGGCACTGTCCTTCGCTGCATCAGGCGCAGCGCCATTTTACGCCAGCGAGTGGAGCGCGTCGATGCTGGAAGCGGACGAGTGCCTTCAGGTGTGGGGGCGCGACGTGGCCTCCGCGCCGCGCCCATCCCCGTGCCGGTCGCGCCAGGCCTGGCGGCAGATCGCCACCGGCCGGGTGTTCTGGCGAACGGGTTTCAGCATCCGCCAGGGTGAGGGTGAGATGATCCTCTGCCCGCCGCTGGATGCAGAGCGCGCTGATCTGACCGCCTGCCGCGTCATCATCACCCCTTGACACACGCCGACCGCGTTCTATAATGCTGGGCACAACATTATGTTTCTCTGCCGCAGACAGCAGGTGGCGATCACGCCTTAATTCCCTGCCGAGGCGAGGGCCAACGACCACACGATGATTTCTGAATTTGTGATCATCGCGGCCTTCGCGTTTGCGGGCCGCTTTTTCGTTTTCGGCGGAACTGCCGGAGACGGCCCAACAACCTCATTACCGGAAAGGAGGAAGCTGCTTGGCAATCTCCAAAGAACGCAAGCAGGAACTGGTCGCCAGCCTGGTTGAGCTGCTGGACAGCAGCGACGGCTTCGTGATCGTCGAGTCCAGGATGATGCCGGTCGCGCAGGTCAACGAACTGCGCAAGCGTGTGCGTACTGCCCAGGGCAAGTACATGGTCGTCAAAAACACGCTGCTGACCAAAGCGCTCCAGCAGCGCGGCTGGCCCGTCCCGGACGATATGCTGGTCGGCCCGGTGTCGGTAGCCTTCGGGATGAAGAATTTCCCGGATGTCGCCAAGGCGGTGCTGGAATATACCGCCACACCTGACCTGGCGGAAAAGATTCAGCTTAAGGGCGGCGTGATGACCGGAAGCGTCCTCAACGCGGCGCAGGTGGACACGGTGTCCAAACTGCCGCCGCTGTCGGACATCCGCGCGCAGATCGCCGGGCTGATCGTCCAGCCGGCGGCGGGCCTGGTGAGCGTCCTCAACGCCGCGACCGGCCAGATCGTCAACGTGCTGCACGCCTATACCAACAAGGAAGGCGGCGAGGCGGCTTAACCCGGTTCGGGCTTAACCCGGATCGCAGCCTGAGAGGGGATGCCGCCGCCACGGCGCGTCCACAGCCTGCGGCAGGATTGCCGCCCAGTGACACAGAACAGACATCCCACACGCCGGACACACCGATCGATGGCTACCGTCGAACAAGGGCCGCCCGGCCTGCTGAAAGGAACCTGAGACTCATGGCTAATCTGGAACAGATCGTCGAAGAACTGAGCGCGCTGACCGTGCTGGAAGCAGCGCAGCTCAAGACCCTGCTGGAAGAGAAGTGGGGCGTGACCGCCGCCGCTGCCGCCCCGATGATGATGGGCGCGATGCCGATGGGCGCGGCCGCCGCTGCCCCGGCTGCGGCTGCGGAGCCGGAAGAAGAACAGACCGAGTTCACCGTCATCCTCAAGGACGCTGGCCCCAAGAAGATCAACGTCATCAAGGCCGTGCGCGCCGTCACCAACCTGGGCCTGAAGGAAGCGAAGGAACTGGTCGAAGGCGCGCCGCAGAACGTGGTGGAAGGCGTCAGCAAGGACGCGGCCAACGACGCCAAATCCAAGCTGGAAGCCGAGGGCGCGGTCGTCGAGATCAAGTAACGATCCCGCTCAACGCGATTTTGTATCTGAATCAGGGGCCGCGACACCGTGCCCCTGATTTGATTCTCATAAAATCCCCGATCCAGCCGACGCACGCCTGACGTATCATGAGAGTAGAGTCTGCAAAAATCTACAAAATTTGTTATCGTTATGGGCAACTTTTCACCCTTGAGGGACACAGGCGCGTGAGTAACACACTGATCGGGCGGATGTTTGGCAGCACACAGGTCATCGAGCCGCTGGGACAAGGCGGCATGGCGACCGTCTATAAAGGCTACCAGGCCTCGGTCGATCGTCAGGTGGCCGTCAAGGTGCTGGCCCCGCCCCCTGGCATGGACGAGAAATTTGCCGAACGCTTCCAGGTCGAGGCGCGGGTGATCGCCCGGTTGCAGCACCCGCACATCCTGCCGCTGTACGATTTTGGCACCCACGACGGGATCACCTATCTGGTGATGGCCTACGCCGACGGCGGGACGGTCGAAGATCGCATCCGCGCCAACGCCCTCACCCTGCGCGATAGTGAGCGCCTTCTGCGCGAGGTAGCGTCCGCGCTCGATTACGCTCACCGCCAGGGTGTCGTCCACCGCGACATCAAACCGGCCAACATCCTGCTCGACGGCGAAGGTCACGCGCTGCTGGCGGATTTCGGCATCGCCAAGATCGCGGGCGGCGCCAATCTGACCGGGACGGCGCTGGTCGGCACGCCAGCTTATATGGCCCCGGAACAGGCCCACGGCGACCGGGTGGACGCGCGCACCGATGTGTATGCGCTGGGCGTGGTCGCTTTTGAGATGATCACCGGGCGCAAGATGTACACGACCGATAATCCGCTGGAAATTCTGCTCAAAATCGTCAACGACCCCTCGCCCAGCCTGTATGAATTTGTCGAGAATATCCCGGAAGACCTGGACGTGGTGATCCAGACCGCGCTGGCGAAAGACCCGGAAGACCGCTACCAGACGGCCAGCGAATTCGCGGAAGCGTTCAGCATGGCGATCCACGATACGAACGAATCGCTGATCGCCATCCGGCGCGAGGTTCCCCTGGGCGAATCGCCGACTGTGCCGCTGGGCGCGGGTTCGGTATCGCGCACCACGCCGCCGCGTTCGACGCGGATCAAGAGCGCGACAAACATTCCTGCCCTGTCAGCGCCCGCATCAACCGGTGGCGGATCGCCCCCCAGCGGCGTTGGTTCTATGACGGCGCAGGCCCCGCGCGGGCAGTCTGCCGCTCTGCTGATCGGCGCGGCGGTGATCCTGGTGCTGTTCGGCGCGATCTTGTTCCTGCTGATGGACGATCGCCAGGATGCAGGTGGTGTGACCGTTGGTGACGCGACCGAAGAGGCCACCCCCGATCAGGACGTGATCCTCGCCACGGAAATCCCTGCTGGCGAGGTATTTGGACGCCTGAGCTTCAGCACCGACGCAGTTTTGGGCGATACCGTGCAGCTCCAGACGCAGAATCTCCAGGCCGCGCCCGCTGATCGGGCTTATTTCGCCTGGCTGATCGACACCCGCGAGGGCAGCGCCCTCAACCTGGGCCGCGTGACGCTCGATCCGCTCGGCAGCGGGGTGCTGACTTACACCGATCCCGATGCGCGCCTGCTGCCCGCCTTCTACAACGCCGCCGTGCTGTCGCTGGAAGCGCCGGACGCCGTGGGGCAAGCGCCCGCCGATGTCCTTTACAGCGCCGCCCTTCCCCCGGAAACCTCTATCATGCTGGCGGAAACGCTGGTCGCTTCTGAAAATGGATTAAACGGTGGCAGTCTGCTGGACGGCGCGCGCACCGAAGCCCGCACCGCGATCCAGCATTCCGGGCTGGCCGCCAGGGCGACCACCGTCGGTTCGATGCGCACCCATGCCGAACACACCATCAACATCCTGCGCGGCACACGCGACGATCTCGACGGCGTCGGCGGCGGGCAAAACCCCGGTCGCGGCGTGGGCGTGTATGTCTTTCTGGATCAGATCGAGGCGCTGCTGAACGCGGCCGTCACCGCGCCGACCGCCACCCGCGCGCTGCAAAGCAACGGCGAATTTATCCGCGTGTGCCTGCTCAACACCCGGCAGCGCGCCGACCGCGTGATCGAACTGGAAGAGGCGCTGCTGGCCGAGCAGAGCGATGTCGCCAATGTGGCGGCCCAGGCCGAGGAATCGACCCAGGTCGCCGGCGAGTTGATCGAGGGCTTCGACCTTAATGAGGACGGCAGCGTCGCGCCGTTTGAGGGCGAGTGCGGCCTGGATCAGATCGCAACGTTTGGCATCCTGGTCGCCAGCATGGAACTGACCGAAGGCGCGCTGCCGGAATAAAAGGGAAGGGCCTGCGACGTGAGTCGGGCCTTAGCGTTGTTGTAGGGGTTTGGCGCGCCAAATCCCTACTAAAGATCACCTGTTTTGAACATGAGCCGAATTCTTTTGTCTTTCAAAAGCGCACGCCGAGCGTCGCCAGCACATTGTCGATCGGCGTGAAGATCGTCGCCACGCCAGACCCGGCGAACAGCAGCCCGACCGCCAGATCGTCATCTGCGGCGACCACCAGCGAACCGGAGTCGCCGCCCTGGCTCATACCGCTGGCGATCACCTGGCCGGTAAAGCGCGCCGTGCGCTGGCCGACGCTGGTGTTATACGCCACCGTGACCGTCGCGTTCAGCACCGTGATCGTCCCCTGCGTCAGCCCGGTGGTGCGGCCCATTTTGCGCACTGCCATGCCGATCGAGGGGGCTTTTGTGCCCTTGATCGCGCCGATGCTGGCGATATCGTTGTCGAACATGGCGGGATTATCTGGCCGGGCGAGCGCGGCATCGAGGGTATTGTCTGCGACCTGCGCCTGCACCTCAGCGGCACTCACCGGGGCGGATTTGGCGGGGGCGGCCTGGGCCGTCACGCTGGTGGCCGTCACGCGCTTATCTGACCCGGCGATCTTCGCCAGGCTGTTGAGCAGCACGGTCGCCACATTGACCACATCACAACCGCTGCCGGCCGGGGGCTTGTCGGGATCGACCGGCGTCGGCTTGGGTGTCGGGGGTTGCGTGGGGTTCGGCGTAGGCTGCACACCGACCGGGCCTTCGATGTAATTGAGCGGGATGAAGCGTTCCAGCCGGGCCACCACATCACTGGGATTCTGGCCGCCGTCCAGCGGGCCGGGCTGGAGGATCGGATCGCCGATCTGCGCCTCGTTGCTGTTGGCAAGCACATGATTGTTGGAGAGCAGATAGGGTTGGCCGCTGACGCGATCGAACACCAGCACGCCGAACGTCCCGGCTGTGATCTTGAAGTGGCCGATGCTCGCGCCGCCGGCGATCACCGGGCGCTGACGGCTGCGGTTGCCGGTCTGCTGCGCTTCCAGCCGCCCCACTTCCAGCACATCGGTGCGCACGCCGGCGATCTCCCTGGGGATCGCATCGATCGGGCCGAGTTGATCCGAGGGCGCTTTCTGTTCCACCAGTACAATGATGGCCGGGGTATCGGTCATAACGCCATTGGCCTCTTTGTTGCCAACGCCAACGCCGACGACGTTGCGTTTGGTCAGCAGTTCGGCCTGCACAGCGGCCTGAATCTGCGTCATGCGCTGGAAGATCGCTAACTGCATAGTGGCAACTCTCCTTCATAGGTCATTAAACGCGCCACGGCGCTGTGACACATGACGACGGTTTAAGGATTGTAGCATGAAACCGACGCGGCGCGGCGCTGGCCCTAGACGACGCTGCTGGACGGCGCGGCGAGTTTGGCTATAATGCTAGGCATGATCGCAGCAGACCCCATCCTCGGCGAGTTTATCGCCGTTTACCCCAGCAACCGCCTGCGACTGGCGCTGATCGCGGCGTGCGTCTTCGTCCCAATCTGGTTTGTGGTGACGGTCGTGCTGTGGCAGGTCGATCCCGGCATCGCCGCGCCGCTGACGGTGACGATCCTGTTCGTCGCCTCACTGCCGATCGGCTGGTATGTGGCGCACTTCTGGAACCGCGAAGTGCTGTTGTTTGAAAAAGGTTTTTACTATCGCGAAGGCGCGGCGGACGTGCCGATCCTGTTCAGCGAGGTGCGGGCGCTGCGGCAAAAGGCGGAACGACGCTCGTACTTCGGTGGGCGCGTGCGGCGCGATGTGTACGTGAACTGGATCACCACTTATGAGGGCGAGACCATCCGCCTTGATAATCTGTACCGCAAGACCGGCGATCTGAGCGCGCGGCTCGAACTCGGCATCAGCCTGGCGCTGCGGGCGCGGGTGCAGGCTCAGCTTCAATCCGGCCAGGCGGTGCCATTTGGCGACACACTGACGATCAGCGTGCAGGGCATCCACGCCGCCGGGCGCGATCTGCCGTGGGCGGGCTTCGCCGGGTATCAGGCGCGGGCGGGGTATCTGATTTTGTCTGCGCGTCCCCCCGGTGAGTGGCCCTCCGGTGAGTGGCCCTCCGGTGAGTGGCCTTCCAGCGAGTGGCACGCCATCTCCCTGGACGATATAGACAATCTGCGTGTGCTGCTGGAAGTGCTTCAGCAGCGCCTCGATCAGCCCGCCCGCAGCGGTTCGTGACCCCGCCAGGAGAGACATCCTCATGATCTACGAGATTCATCTCTATGTCCCCAAGACCGGCCAGTTGACGCCGGCCATGCTCGACTGGTTGTTCAAAAACGGCCAGAGCGACGATCAGCCGGAAGCGCACTGGCCGGTGCGCAAGATCGACCCACGCGCGCTGGCCCGGCGGATGCTGCGGCTTGATCCGCACCTGGTGGCGATGCCCGGCCCCGGCGACGATGTGGAACTGCATTATCCAGATCAAAACCTGGGCATCATCCTCTACACGCACGATCGCGGCCTGATCATCTTTTTCCCCTATATGGCTTATGGGGTGTACTCGCGGCTGGTGCTGGGCATCTGCTACACCTACATCCGTTATCTGTATGACGTGGCCGGGTTCTGGAGCTATGATCCGCAGTTGAACGTGCTGTCCTACGCCGACGATTTTCAGTCGATTGAGGATACCGCCGCGCTGATGGACGCCATCATGCCCAGGCTGCTGCCGTCGTAAGGCCGAAGCTACAGAAGCAGCCTGCAACTTCTGCACAATTTCCTGATTTGCTGAACGAATGCGGTGGTCAAACAGCTCCGGGTGGACACACGACCGTCGCGGTGGGTGTGGCAGATGGCATCGGTGTGTCGGCCTCTGTCAAATCGCTTGTGTATCGTCTTCGGCTCATCCTCCCACTTTAGCCCATCGCTATTCGACACCCCAAAGGGCCACTGAAACAATCGCCCTGGGCCGCAAGCTGCAAAGCTGCAAGCGGTCAGTGTCAAACCGGTAGTGATTACGCATCACGCCAGAACATAAGTCGTTGATTACCGCTTCGTGACCAAAGTCCCGATTTTGGGAACTGCGCGTAACGAATGCGCGTCTTTAGCGTATAGATCACGTAGAGAACGCGAAAGGACATCGCATGTTTGCGCAAACCCTGGTTCAAGTGCTGGCTGTGGTGCTGATCATGATCACGCTGGCGCTGATCGGTGTCGCGCCGATTTACGCCCGCCGCCACAGCGACATCGAAGGTCAGCTCGACATCGACGCCGACACGCAGGACGCCCCGGTCCGCTGATCGACCCGGCAGATTGCCGCTTGTATCCGCTGGCAGGATTGGGCAAGATAGGGTCTGTCACCCGCGCGCCGACCGCGCCTACCAACGATCTATGGACACGCCACCCAATCCCTTCGCGGAACACAGCGCCCTTCCCGGCCAGGCTCCCTTTGCCGGGCGGGAGTCGATCCTCAGCACGCTGCGCCAACGGCTGACCGATCCGGCCCACACGCGCGCAGAAGTCTTCGTCGGGCGGCGGCAGATCGGCAAGACGGCGCTGCTCAGACACCTGGAAATTGCGCTCGAAAATTCTCACCTTTCCGTGACGATCGCGTGTGAGCGCCTGCCGTTGGAGCGCGAAGGCGATACGCTGATCGCTTTTGGCCTGGCGCTGATCGATGCCGTGGCCGCGCGCGCCGCCATCCACCGCGAGCGAATTCCGCCGCTGCCAGACACCCCCACGCTGGAAGACTCCCGCCGCTGGCTGGCGGAAACCTGCCTGCCCACGCTGATCACCGCGCTGCGAGGTCAGCGCCGTTTGCTGCTTCTGTTGGATAACGCCGACCGCCTGATCGACGCGATTCATGACCGCCGCTGGACGAAAGACGGCCCGCGCTTCCTGGCATCGCTGCTCGGCCCGCAGTTTTACATGGTGGTCACCGTCAGCGAGGCGTATGAAGATCAACTCAGCACGCTGGCGCCGCTGATCGATCCTCCCCGCGCCCAGCGCCTGCGATCGCTGACACCCGACGAAACCGCCGTGCTGCTGGGCCATGCCGCCGATCGCCTTACACTCAGCTCCGAAGCGGCGGAGGCCCTTTACCAGGCGTCCGGCGGGGAACCGGCCCTGATCCAGCGGTTCGGGTATTATCTGTGGCAGCGAGCGATCCCGCAGGTGGGGGCAGATGATGTGAAAGCCGTGCTGCCGCAGGTCTATGCGGCCAGCGAGGTCGATTTCCGCCTGGCGTGGGCGGCGCTGACCCGCGACGAACGCCTGGCCCTGACCGCGCTCAGCAGCCTGGTCTATGACGATCCGCTGCGCCCCCTGCGCCCCGCTGATCTCGAAGCGTGGTTGGTGCAGACCGATTACCCGATGGACGAAACCGCCATCATCGCCGCCCTGCGCGGGCTGGAATATCACGGCATCGTCAGCGGCATCACCACCGGCATCCGCCTCAACACCGGGCTGATGCAGTCGTGGCTGCTGGATCATGCCCGCCTGAGCAGCGCGGACACCATCGCCACGCGGGAAGAACCGCGCCGCCGCGCCGGCTGGTGGATGCTGATCGTGCTGGCGCTGATCTTCGCCGGGATTCTGCTGGCGATCCAGTTCAGCGGGCAGGGGGGCGAATCACGGGTCGATCCTGTGCCGACGGTCACGCTGTCCACGGACTGAAATAAGGATCAGCGGTTAGCGGCAAGTCGCAAGCGCGGCCCTCGCTCACACATCACCCGAGCAATTGCATCAAACCGATTTTCAGGTTCACAACGGTTCGTTATCGATTATTTTTCTGTGCGGACGCAGCGCGCTGCACCCCGGCAGGAGATCACCTGTTTTGAACATGAGCCGACTCGCCTACGGCGACACATCGATCAGACAGATCACCTCGTCACGGCTGGCGGGGGTCACGGCGGGGCAGGTGGCAATCGGCACGCCGAGCCGAAACACCTCAAACGTCGCGCCGGTCTCTGTGCTGAGCCAGAAACTCGTGTTGCGCCCGGTGCGGAAGCCCTGGCGCGCGCGACAGATATCGGCCGGGAATTCATCCTCATCATACGGCCCCGTGTTGAACGGCCACAACTGAAAGCAGTCCTGCGTCCGAAGCCGCCGCGCCGCATCCACCGGCCATTCGGTCGCCTCAAATGTCACCGACGGCCCGCCTGCGCTCGGCCCGGCAAACACCAGATTAGCCACATTGATGGTTGTCCCCGCGCCGGGAGTGCGGTTGTAAAGCACCAGCGTGCGGCCATCATAACGCAGGACTACCTCAGGATCGCCGGGGGATGCGGTCAGCGCCAGGGTCGGCGTGGCGGCCATCGTCGGCGCTTCAGTCGGTGTGCGGGTAAGGGCGGTTGTCCGCGTCGGCGCGGTTGTCCGTGTCGTAGCGGTCGTCCGTGTGGGGCGGATCGTGGCCGTCGGCTCGACCGTCGCCATCGGCTCGGTGGTGCGGGTGGGTCGCGGCGTGCGGGTGGCCGTCGGCGTCTCGGTGACTTCCGGTGTGGCTTCGTCCGTCGGTTCGGGCGCGATCTCATCCGTGGCGTCGATCGGCGCGGGTTGTGAGGCTTCCGGGGTTGATTCGTCCGTGGCATCCATCAGCAGCGCGACGGCGGACTCCGCGATCGACTGGGCAGTGCGGGTCGCCTCCGCCTCGTCCCCATCGCCTGCCAGGCTCGCCAGCAGCGCGATGATCCCCGCCAGCGCCAGCGCGATGATCGCCAGCGCGCCGATCAAAGCCGGGCGGCGGTTAGAACGCTTCTGCTGAATTGGCTCCGGCGCGAAGGGCAGCGAACCAGGGCGCATCTGCGACGAATCCGAAATGGTCGGCGCGTCTTCATAAGGCGGCACGATCGGCATGGGGACCGCGATGGTGGAGGCGACGACTTCCTTCAGCGCCTTGTCGTCTGGAACCGGAGCGTCCAGCGCGGCGGCCCCGGTGGAGCCGAGTTCGTGCGTGTCCTCGTCGTCGCTCACGGCGATCGCCTCTTCCAGCGCGTGGGCCAGCGCCGCGCCGGTGGGATAGCGCCGCTTGGGGTCTTTGTCCAGCGTTTTCATCACCACCTGTTCGATGGTGTTGGATATTTTGTTATTGATCGCGCTCAGCGGCGGGGGCGGATCGCTGATGTGCTTCAGCGCCACGCTCATGGCAGACACATCCTCGAACGGCACGCGCCCGGTCAGCATCTCATAGATCACCACGCCCAACGAATACAGATCGCTCTGCGGGACGGCCTGTGCCGACGACACGGCCTGCTCCGGCGCGATATAATGCACACTGCCAAACGTGTTGCCGATCGTCCCCTCGGCGGCGTTGAGCGCCAGGCCAAAATCGGTCAGCACAGCGTGACCATCGCCCGTTACCATGATATTGGAGGGCTTCACGTCGCGGTGGATCACCCCCTGGCGGTGGGCATAATCGAGCGCATCGCCAATATCGCGCACAATGCGCAGCACCTGATCATACGTCAGCCGTTTTTCCTGGCGTGTCAGTTCCTTCAGGATATGGCGCAGGTCTTTGCCTTCGATAAAACCCATCGCCATGTAATACAGGTTGTCGATCTGCCCGAACTGAAAAATGCCGACCACGCGCGGGTGGTTGAGCCGGGCGATCGAGCGGGCCTCGCGCAGAAAACGTTCGGTATATTCGGCCTCGTCATCGCTGGCGATCAGCTTCGGCTCGGTCACTTTAACCGCCGCGTAGCGATCCAGCTTGGCGTCGTAGCCTCGGTACACCCGCGCCATTCCGCCCTGACCCAGCAGGCCTTCAATCACGTAGTCGCCCAGTTGTCTGCCGATAAGCGGATCGTTGGTGGACATGCTCGTCTTTCTCAGGTGCGGATGACGTTCCAACCCTGATTATACCTAGCGGGGCGCGAATGCACACCTTGAGGTTGTGGGCGAATCGCCGATGGATGCGCTGCGTTGCCGAGGGGACGGCGTAGATCAATCGGAGGTCACCCGATTAAAGCGTTAACGTTCTGTCGTGTCCTGAGAGCGCTATGATGTTTATGAATCGCCGAGACGTGATGTCGAGAGGGATTGAATGAAGCTTCAAGTGCTGTTGATAGTGCTGATGATGCCTTTGATCGCTACGCTGCCACCTGCCCTGGCGCAGACCGAACCGGAAATTGCGCTTACACTTCCGATCAGCGGGAGCCTGGCGCTGATTGCGAACGACGCGCTGTACCTGGCGGATACCTATACAGGTCAGATCGCCGTGCTGGACACGGTCGAATCGCCCCTGGAAACGATCAGGCCGTTAATCCATCCGCAGACATCGGCCATCCTTTATACGCGCGCAGGGGCCATAAGTCTGCTTGTGCCAGGATTAGAAGAGTTTCCCCGGCAGGTGCTGGCTCCCGCAGAGGCGGACACTTCTCGCACTGTGTCATCGTGGAGTGGTGACGGCAAATATGTGCTGATAGGCGTCGAAGTTCCGGAGCAGGTTCAGCGTCTCGATGTCGTCGATGTGGCTTCAGGCACTTCATCCACACTGGTGAGCTATGAGTGGGGCCAGCCGCTGGACATTGATCCGGCCTATGCGTTTCTACAGTTTATAAGTCCGTCCTGGCATCCAATAGCTGACGACTGGGTGATCTATATCGTCGAAAGCTGGCGGATGTACGACTCCGAAACCCTGCCAGACGAGCAATATTTCTACTTTCTGCACAACATTGCAACCAGTGAAAGGACTGAATTTGGTTCGCTGGTCGATGACGCCCGGCCCAGAAATCTCAGCATAGCGCCGGATGGCGAGTCGCTGCTGATCAATTTTCAGTCATATATCGACATCTTCTCCATTGAATTTGACGAGAACTGGCCGATCGTTCGTCCAACTGATACGCGGATTATCATCGATCGTCCGCATCACACCTTCGGCGCAGCGTGGTCAGAACTGGAGGGATTCATGCTCTTTCGGGAACGGTCAGAAGCCGCCAACGCCGTGATCTTTTCCCTGGCGCAGTTCAATCATGGACGGCTCTACACACAGGAGGTGCTGAGAATTCCAGCCGCGTCGTTCGGTACCGAATGGTGGGCACTTTCTACGAGTAACTGGCGCATCACCGCCGATGAGCAGGAGCGCGGGGAGATTTCCTGCCTGTTCGATCAGACGCTCTCGGCTCAGCTTGAAATCGGTATTCGCGCCCGAGTGACCTTCACCGATGGCACACCCTCACGCCTGCGTGGAGCGCCCGGATTGCTCGGCACGGAGATCGCGCAGATGGCGGAGGGCACGGAGTTTACGGTGATCGGCGGGCCGTGGTGTGTGGATGATTATCGCTGGTGGCAGCTTGAGCTTGACGACGGCATGATCGGCTGGTCAGCGGAAGGTGACACGGAAACTTACTTCCTGGAGCCGGTGGAGTAGCCCAGACTATCACCGCGCGGGGAGTCAATCCTAGCGCGGTTTTTGATATTCTCCAAACCTTAAACATGACACTTGTCATACGCACTTTT
>Ga0224723_1001805_pt1 | contig 12574 bp, 9 predicted proteins | sample Balambano_FR2_Me_FD_161647 | JGI IMG/M metagenome (GOLD analysis project Ga0224723, IMG submission 161647) | Freshwater sediment microbial communities from Lake Towuti, South Sulawesi, Indonesia - Balambano_FR2_MetaG | ecosystem: Environmental > Aquatic > Freshwater > Lake > Sediment | place...
CCAGAACTTTGTCCGTGTGACAGTGCGCGATACCGCGCAGTTGGGCGAACGGGTCAGCATGGCGGTCGATTCTGGCGCGAACCGGATCAACGGCTTGAACTTCAGCATTCTCGATCTGGCAGCGCTTGAATCGACCGCGCGCGGCGCCGCTGTCGCCAACGCGCGCGCCCGCGCCGGGCAGCTAGCGACGGCGTTCGGGGGTCAGCTTGGCAGTGTCATCAGCGTGCGCGAAGTTTTCGGCAGCAGCGCTGGTGGTAATCTGGGGCGCGGCGGCGCGATGATGGAAACCAGCGCTGCCAGCATTGCGCCCGGTGCGCTGCAAGTCAGCGTGCAGATCGAAGTCACCTTCGCGCTCGAATAACGCCACAGCACTCGACGCAAAGGCGCTAAGGAAAAAGAAAGACGCAATGATTCAATCAGTCATTGCGTCTTTTTGTATTTCCTGGCGCCTTTGCGTTGAATCTTTTTGCGCTTAACGCTCGTTGACGATGGTGAACACCATCGGACGGCGTTTGGTTTCGTTGTACAGCGTTCGCGTGAGCAGTTCCTGTATCCGTTCGCGCCGTTTGCCATTCTGCGATTGGCGCGTCTGGATCAGCGCTTCGTTGATGGTCTGCTTCATCTGTTCCAACAGCCGATCCTGGTCTTGCAGGAAAATGAACCCGCGCGTCGTGATCTCCGGATCGCTGATCAAGCGCCCGGTATGGCGGTCTACATCGATGACCGCCATGATGAAGCCTTCGCGCGCCAGCGTATCGCGGTCGCGCATGACGATCTTGCTGATTTCGCCAACCCCGCCCCCATCCGCGAACAGATAGCCACCCGGCACCCGTTCGCCAACGCGCAAGCCGCCACGATCTGCAATCACGACATTGCCATTTTCCACCACGAAAATCCGTTCCTGAGGAATGCCCGATTGCATCGCCAGCTTGCTGTGCGATTTGAGCTGGCGCAGTTCGCCATGAATCGGCATAAAATATTTCGGGTTGGTCAGGCTGATCAGCAGCTTCATTTCTTCCTGTGACGCATGACCCGATACATGCACCTCTGCAATCGGGTCATACAGCACATCCGCCCCGCGCTGAAGCAGCCGGTTGATCGTCCGGCTGACCAGTTCTTCATTGCCGGGTATCGTATGTGCGCTGACCACAATCGTATCGCCCTGCATCACGTCCAGGCTGCGATGCTGCCCGTGTGCCAGCCGACTCAGCACCGACGACGGTTCACCCTGTGAACCGGTCGCCATGATCACCAGATTGTGCGGCTGAATACTGTTGATCTGCCCAAGATCGACCAACGTCGAATCGTTGATGTCCAGCAAGCCCATCTTGCGCGTGGTTTTGACGTTCTCGGTCATGCTGTGACCTGCGATTGCCAGCTTGCGCCCGTACTTCTCGGCAAAACGTGCCACCTGCTGAATGCGTGAAATATGGCTGGCGAATGTGGCGACGATGATACGACCTTTGGCGCGGCTGAAAATCTGTTCCAGCGCGCCCGTCACCACACTTTCGCTCGGCGTCCACCCCGGCGCTTCGCTGTTGGTGCTGTCCGCCATCAGCAGCAGCACGCCGCGCTGACTGAACTCTGCCAGTTTGGCATAATCCGGTTTTTTACCATCGATGGGCGTATTATCGAACTTGTAATCGCCGCTATGCACGATCAACCCATACGGCGTATTGATCCCGAACCCGACACAATCCGGGATGCTGTGGCACATATGAAAACTTTCGACCTTGAACGGACCGACTTTGAGCGTGTCGCCAGGGTTGAACACATTGATCTTGGTTTTATCGAACGCTTTGCCATCGCGCAGCTTGTTTTCCAGCATTGCGCTGGTCAGCGGTGTGGCGTAAATCGGAATATTCGGCAGCGCGTTGACGACATACGCCGCCGCGCCGGTGTGGTCTTCATGCCCGTGCGTGAACAGAATTCCGTGTATCGTCAGATCGGGTCGTGTGAGCAGATAACGAAAATCCGGCACGATATAATCGATGCCGAGCATATCGCTCGATGGAAACATGATACCGGTATCGACGATGATCGCATCCTTGCCCCACTCGAATACCGTCATGTTCTTACCGATTTCGCCGCACCCGCCAATCGGGATCACACGAATCTGATTTTGTTTGGCGTTTTGCTTTTGCGGCGCATTCTGGCGCTGTGGCGCATTCTGATTTTGTTTGGCGTTCTGCTTTTGCGGCGCATTCTGGCGCTGTGGCGCATTTTGCTTTTGCGGGGCGTTCGGACGCTGTGGCGCTTGTTGTTGTTGGGGCGCGTTCTGTTTTGACATAGGCTCATTTCACCCGCATTCACGTTGAGAATGGGGGTGTCCTTTTCCTTTCTGGAAAACTCAACCAATCCAATATTTGGTTTATAAAGAAATCAAAGCTGTAAGTTGACGCTGATTATAGCATAACTTCGTCAATCCCATACGCTGATAAGCGGTGCGGTCGATGCCTGATGTGCATCGTCTGCACGAAATATCACGCCCTGCACACCGCGTTCGTCAGCCTGCACGGTATCCCATTCTTGTCCTTCAGTTCAGATAGCGTACGCGCATCGCTTCATGGGTGCGCCTGACGATTTCCAGGACGATCTCCGGCTGATGCTTGCCGAGAACCCCGCCCGCCTCCAGAAACGCATTCCGCAAAATCAGCCCCCAATTGCCCGTACTCCGCAGCTTGGGGTCGCTGACATAATGTTCGATGGTTTGCGCGCTTTGACCGCTCAACGGCTCCAGCATGCGGCTCAGACTGGTGTACACCTCATCGATGTCACGCGGCATCACTTCGCCCACATCCGCCAGCGCTTTGTGCATGTAACGGCGTTTGGTTTCGTAAAATTCTGCCAGCGTCATTTCGGTGCCGGCTGCCGTCTTGACCGTGACATCGGTACCACGCCGGTCGCTGTCATCCTGTTGTGCAGTGAAACTGACCTCGTCGAGCGGACCCAGGATCGCCAGCAGCGCCTTATCGTCATACATCGCCGCCAAATCACACCCATGTTTACGGAAATACTGCTCGATCACTGCGTGGCTGAACTCGAAATCGGTCAGCACTGCCGCCATGCGCGACGCGCTCACGTTGGCGGGCATTCCCGTGCTTTCCACCGTGCAGACACGGCGGATCGTCTGCAAATCGGGGCGCACCCGCCCAATCGGGTTGTGCATGACCGAAATGGCTTCGCCCAGACCGTCATCGTACAGCATGGCGCGACCGACGGCGTTGGCACGCTCCCGATAGATCAAATCGGCGTATCGCTCCAAGCCATGTTCGGTCAAATGCGGGCTGATCGGTATTTCCATATACCGCCCCGTCACCGTCGCCCCGCGCAGATATTCGCGTGCGCACAGCAGTTCCGGGTCACAGGTGCCGTTGACGAATGGTCCCCCCTTGAGTACGGCGGAATTGGCGACCGCCGTCGCGCTCCGCAAAATCGTATAGAACGTCAGCAAGCCGAGCGCTTCGCTGCGCCCCGCCAGATCGATATGAATATGACAGCCCTGATTGCGAAACAGATTGACATAATGCGCGCTTTCAGGGATTGAATAGCGTGCGCGCCGTTCGATCAGGCGCTGGCGATATTCCGGGAACAGATCGTTGACTTGCAGCATCAGATCGACCGCCGTTTGCACCTTGGGGTGTTCGGTCATTCTGAAATCGCTTTCCGTTGGGTAACACGACATCACCGCCGTGATCAAGCCTGTGTCCTGGCTGGCGGCTGCCAACGCCGCGAACATGCCATTGAGCGCGCTGCGCGTCTTTTGATAGCCGATGCTCGGCGCGATATGCGCTTCGACCTGGTACTGACACGCTTCTCGGTCAAGGCGCGGATAGATGCCGATGCGCGATGCGTGCGTGTAATACGCCTTGATGTATTCCTGCACATCGTCCTCGGTCGGTGAACCGCCGTTTTCATGCAGCACGCCCAGTTCCAGTTCCGCGCCGATCACCCGCATCCGTGTCAGCGGGTCTTCCGTTTCTTCGATATTGCTGTGGTTCACGCTGGGGTTGAGGTTGTACGGCACCAGCGAATCCAGCAGGGTGTGTTCGCCGCGATAACGCGCGCTCACCGTGCTGGCAAGCACGAACGGTCGCCCGTTCAAATGCGCCATCAGCACATTGCCATGTTCGGAATGCGCCGGGTCGAAGTATGTCGTCACAGGCGCACCCACCGCATCGGATAGTGCTTCAAGCGGCAGCCCGCCGTCATCGCCTTCTTTGATCAAGGTTTCAAGCGCGCGGTTGAAATTTCGTTTCTGTCGCTCGATTTCGCCCCACGGCGCATCAGCACTGTACGCGAGCAAGCTTGGGTTGGTGGGCAGCGACATCTGGTGTCCCTTTCACGAACGATGATGGCGCAGACCGGAGCAAGTCTGCATGAATTAACCCTGTATTGTCTCTTACTTGAGCGTTTGTGACAAGAGATGCGCCGCAATTGACGCAAGCTTGCGCGTCGCATAAAACCTGACTATCATTACGGGCTGCGGTTTAATTTTTCCCAAGACTTGAAACAGGTCGGATGGAGCGATGTCACCGATGACGACGATTTGGTCTTTGCCCAAGTTAGAAATCACGGATTTAACCAGCGTACACGAATCGCGCGCGGTGGCGCTCCTCACCGGAGAACGCTCATGGGGCGCGGTCAGTCCTTTGCTTGAACTGCCCGTCGTCGTTCAGGCAGAGCCGCACAATGTCAATATCGATTATCTCGAATCGCTCGCCTCCGGCTTGCCGCCACAGGTCGAAGTCGTGTACGCCGTCGGCGGTGGCTTGGTGGCGGATGTCGCCAAATATCTGGCGTGGTCGCGCGGCGTGCCATGCGTCATCGTCCCGACAGCGCTCAGCGTCGATGGCTACTTCACACCCATCGTCGCCGCCCGGTCGAGCGGTTCCGTGCATTATGTCGAAACCGGACCCGCCGAAAAACTCATCATCGATTGGTCGGTCATCCGCAATGCCCCGCTCAATGTGCGCGGCGCGGCGATTGTCGAACTGCTCACGATCACGACTGGGCTGCTCGATTGGCGCTATGCCGCCGAACGCAACAAGAACACCCGTCAGGAACGCTATCAACCGTGGGTCGCCGGCATCATGGCAAGCATCGCCCAGCAGGCGTTCAAGATCGCGGAAGGCGTTGGCAAAGGCGATGTCGATTCGCTTCGCAGCCTGCTCGATTTGTTGTGCATCGAAGTGCAGATCACCAGCCAGATCGGGCATACGCGCCCGCAGGAAGGCAGCGAACAGTATTTCGCTTACGCCTATGAATCACGCCGCAAACGCGATCATCCGCTGCCGTATGCCGATATGGTCGGTCCGGGCATTCTGATCGGCACTGCGTTTCACGGGCAGAATATCGCGCCGATCAAAGCGACGCTGCAAGCGGCGGGGATTCGTCTGGACGCGCTGCCCGCGATGGAAATTTCCGACACGATCAAGATTTTGCCCGATTACGTCCGCAAGCACGACCTGCCGTACAGCATCCTCAACGATCTCGACCTCACCACCGAGCGCGTCGCGGAGATCATGGCGACGACTGGCTTGGGCTGATTGCGCGTTGCAGCGTAAGGGCGGCGTGTTAGCCGCCCGTCAATCCCAAAAACCTACCGCGCCGTCACCTTCTTGAGCAGATCGAACCAGAACGGCGACCCCTGACCAATCGCCAGCGTCGTCAGCGCCCAACCGAGCAGCTTCGCCAGCAGCAGCCCCACATCGAACTCTCCGTTCGGAATCCCGATCGGGAATATCTGCGCCAGATTCCGTTTATCGTCGCAGCGCGGCGGCGTCGCCTGATTGATGGCTTCCTGCACTACGTCGGTTTCTGTCGTGACAGCGGTTTCATCGCTTGCTGCCTGAGCCGATGCCTGTGCTGCCGCGTCCTGCGCCACTTCCCGATTTTGTGCCGCGATCAGGAAACACGCTTCGGCGGCGGCGGCATCACTGTACCAGCCAATCGGCAGCCGCAGTTCGGATAAGCTGTTGAGCGAGGTCGTGATCGACGTCACCGCCTGCGCGATTGCCTGCGATTCGTCCGTAAAGTCGGCATCGGCCGCAGGGTCGGGCGTCGCTTCCGGGTCGGCGGGCGCAGCCGGCGTCGCCGCGACCACGCTTTGCTGAATTGCCTGTTCCAATGCCACGGACGCAGTTTGCGCCACCTGCTGCGCCCCGCCCCGCAGCACCGGGTCATCCCACAATGCGCGCGCCAACTGGATCGCATCGACGTTCAGCGCTACCGTGACGAATGCCCCGACAAGGGTGGTGTACACCACCAAGCGCCGCCCATAATGTTCGCTCAACCGCTTCATCTGCGCATCGAACCAGCTCGATACCCGTTCCTGCGCTTCTTCGACCTTGTGCGCCGAACCAATCAGCACTTGCAGCGCGCGTTTGGTCTCGGTGTCTTCGCTCAGCTTATCCACGCCTTCCAACAGAGCGATCAGATCGCCGTGCTGGTTACGATTGCGTACCAGGATCGTTTCGCGCACTTCACGCAGTTCGTCCAGCTTTTCCGTCAGTTGAATGGCAATACCCGGTTCATTTTTCAGCTTCTCAAGAAATTGCGCCCGCGTATCTTCAATACTCAAGTCGTTGGTCGAAAGCTGGCAGATCACATCGTTGACATCTTCGCGCGCCGTGTTATCGCGGATGCCTTTGGCGAGCTGATAAAACGGCTGATAAATCTGTTTTTCGGCGGCGTCGCTCAAAATCCCGAACAGCGCATCGGTGAAAATTTTCGGTTCCACCCATGTCACACCCGTCAGCGTGCGCCCAACCGTGACCTGTTCCGATACCGCCTGCATGGCATGCGCATCCGCGCTGCGTACCGCCTGTGTGACGGTGTTGCTCAAACCGGGGTTGACCACGCGCACTAGCGGATGCGTCAGCACTTGTGCGCGGATCGCCGGGTCACTCAATAGTTCGGTGATTCCCTTCCGCAGCACGCGCGCCCGCAGCCGCAGCCCATTCGTGATCAGCGTGTTGATCTGCGTCACGATGATGCTTAACAGGCTGAACACCAGCACCATGCCCAACACCACACCGATGACCGCTCCAAAATCCATATGTCACCCCTCTCCGATGCACTAACACTATAACGCACAGATGAAAACTGCGCCGCTGAACGCTATAATCCGCTTCAAAATGGGGCGATGGATTCCCCTACAGTCGAGGAGAGCGCAGTGGCATACGACAAGATTACCGTGCCGTCGCAGGGCGAGAAGATCACCGTACACAACGGCAAACTTCACGTCCCCGATCACCCGATCCTGATGTTCATCGAAGGCGACGGCATCGGTTATGACATCATGACCGCCAGCAAACGCATCTGGGATGCGGCGGTCGAAAAGGCTTATGGTGGGACGCGACAAATTGCATGGATGGAAATTTACTGCGGCGAAAAAGCCGCCGGCGTGTATGACGGCGATTATATGCCCGAAGAAACGTTTGACGCGCTGCGTGAATTCAAAGTCGGCATCAAAGGTCCGCTCACTACGCCCGTCGGCGGCGGTTTTCGCAGCCTGAATGTGACACTGCGCCAGGTGCTTGACCTGTATTCATGCGTGCGACCGGTGCGCTGGTATCGCGGCGTGCCAAGTCCGCTGCGCCACCCCGAAGAAATCGATGTCGTCATCTTCCGTGAAAACACCGAAGACGTGTACGCGGGCATCGAATATGAAAGCGGAACGCCGGAAAACGCCAGGCTCGCAGCATTTTTGCGGAACGAACTGGGCGCAGAATTTTTTGAAGATGCAGGCTTGGGCATCAAGCCGATCAGCGCGTTTGGTACCAAGCGTCTGGTGCGCGCCGCCATCCAGTACGCCATCGATCACGGGCGTAAGAGCGTCACGCTGGTGCATAAGGGCAATATCCAGAAGTTCACCGAAGGCGCATTCCAGAAGTGGGGGTATCAGGTCGCCGCCGAAGAATTTCCCGAACACACCATCGCATGGGCGGACGTAGAGAAACACCACGCGGGCAAAACGCCCGAAGGCAAAATCGTGATTCAGGACACCATCGCGGATATCATGTTTCAGAAAATGCTGCTGCGACCGAGCGAACACGATGTGATCGCCACGCCGAACCTCAACGGGGATTACCTGAGCGATGCGATTGCGGCTGAAGTCGGCGGAGTCGGCATTGCGCCCGGCGCCAACATCGGTGATGAAGTCGCGCTGTTTGAAGCGACACACGGCACCGCGCCGAAATATACCAACCTCGACAAAGTCAATCCAGGTTCGCTGCTCTTCAGCGGCGTCATGATGCTGGAACATCTCGGCTGGCAGCAGGCGGGCGACCTGATCACGGCGGCATATGAACGCACGCTCGATCAGAAAGTCGTGACGTATGATTTTGCTCGTCAGATGCAGGGCGCGCGCGAAGTCAGCACCAGCGAATTTGCGACACAGATCATCGGCAACATGTGAGCGATCACAGGCGATCTGTCAGGATCGCCTGTGTCTCATGCCTGCTGCTTTCATTGCCCGGCTTTGCGCCTGTGCGTGGAATCACGGTGTTTGCTCGACAACCAGTTCCGCCAGGATGCCGCTCTCGAACGTCGCCAGCGTCTCGATACGCACGTTCAGCCCGCCAATATCCAGCCGGAAAAATTCGATCAGGAACAGGTCGCGCCGCCAGATATTCGGCAGATATGCGAAAATGCGCCCGTCGTGTGTCTTGAAGAAGTCGCGTTCGATGTTGCGGTCGCTGGCAGCAACGTTATCTTCGAAATAATCGTGATACAGCAGGTAATAGCGCACGGGCGCGCTGTGCGGAAACGGGATCAGCGCGCGATCGGCGTCGGTGTACAGTTCCCCCATCGCCAGCGCGACCGCCTCCGCATCTGGCGAAACGCCGACGCGCAAATCTGCCACCGTCCGCGATGTCATCACGCTGTACCCCAGCCCCAGCAGCGCGAGGGCAGCCGCACCACCCATCACCCATGCCGCGCCGCGCACGCGCCTGAGAATGTCCGCGCTGATGACAAACCCCGCGGCGATTATGAGCGCGTACAACGGGATCAGAAATATCCAGGTTCGTTCGGGAATGAACAACGGAGTCACCAGCGCCGACGGGATCAGCCAGACCAGCGCCGCCGCCCACATCGGCAGCACGTGCTGCCCAATCCGCCGATGCCCGATCATGCCGATCACGAGCAGCAGCGCCATACCGATCAGCATGGGCAGTGTGAAGCCCGTCGCCGGGTAATTGACCATACCGCGCAGTATCGGCACGAATGCCGGAATGGCTGTGCCGCCGCCACCTGGCACGATGTCGGCGCGCAGCGTGCGAATATCGGCGTTGTTGAACAGTTGATTGATCCCGTTTGCCTGCGTCCAGATCGGCGCGTACAGCAGCAGCGTCAGCACCGCCCCCGCCCCGACTGCCGCCACAAAGCGCGTCAGCATGCGCACGCGCACACGCCCGCGTTTTTCGATCACGATCAAAAGCAGCAGCCACGCGCACACAATGCCACACGGAAAAACATACAACGGGATAGTGTAAAACCCAAGCGCACACACCAGCGCGAACGCCCCCCAGCGCCATGCGCGCGGCTGACGGATCACCTGCGCTGCCAGCGCCATCTGCACGCAGAATAACAGCACATACAGCGAGTACCCGCGCGCCTGTGTCGCGTAATCGATCAGGGGCAGCGAAACTGCGCACAACCCCGCCGCGATCAACCCAACGGACGGGCGATACAATGCCCGCCCCGCCCAATACGCCGCCGGGATCGCCAGCACACCCGTGATCAGCGCGGGCAGCCGCAGCATCCACAATTCCAAGCCCAACAGCCGATACGACCCCTGCATCAGCAGCGTGTGCAGCAGATGATTGTTCGGAGAAGCATAATTGGTCAGCGCGCGCACGATATTGATGCGCCCGAACAACATGAACGACGTCATCTCGTCCAAAGTCGCGCCGCGTTCGATCAACGCCAGCCGAATCGCCAGCGCCGCCAGCGTTATCACGATGACCAGTCCGACATGCCACGTTAATAACGTTGTATACGGTTTTGAAGCGGATATCCGGCGCATCTTCAACTCTGTTCTTGAATTCGCACAAACTATACCATATGTCCGGCTGCCCGCCTTTGGAACTATCGCTGTGGACATGCTACCATCGAGTCGCATCGAAGGCTGGGCATAAGCGAGTACCTGAATGATCGACGACGCGCACAAACCTTTCGTCCTGGTTGTCGATGACGACTGGATCAACCGTGAGCTGATGGAAACCGTCCTGACGAGTGCGGGCTATCGCGCACAGACCGTTTCTACGGGCGAAAAAGCGCTCGAAATCATCCCACAGCACCCGCCCGCCATGGTCATTCTCGACCTGCGTCTGAGCGATATGAGCGGGCTGGAAGTATGCGAACGCATCCGTGCGCTGCAACTTCCAAAGCACATCGTCATCGTCATGATGTCGGCGCTCGATAACGATGCGACGCGCGCCGCAGCGCTGGCAGCCGGCGCCGATGAATTCTTTTCCAAGTTATTTTTGGTATCTGAACTGATCGAGAAACTGAATCGATTGTTACCCCCGACGACATCGTCGGTATAAACCACGCTTTCCCACCGCTTTGAACGTGCACGCTGGACTTCACCGCGTGCATCTGGTAAAAACGCCTGGGTTCGTCCATTCAGCCCGGATGCTGCGTGAATCATGGCGTTTCGCAACCGTCCTCCCTCCAGACGCTCACCGCCGCGCGCTCACGATGCCGCTCTGCCCGCATGGATGGTTTTTCTCGTCGGCGCGGCAATCGTATTCGGCGGTTTCTATCTGCTGCAAGGCGCGCAGAATTTCTTCCGCACCAACGGACTCGGCGTGACCGAAGCGACCGCGCGCGCCGACATCATCGCCTCTGCCACCGCACAACGGGTATTGGCGACGCCGCGCAATACCGTCAATCCCAATACCCCGCCCGGTGGGCTGCCGCCCACCACCACGCCCATCCCCGATTGCCAGGAATTTACCGTGATCGTCCCGAATGCGATTGTGCGTGAACAACCCAGCACCAACGGCGCAATCATCGATGGGTTGGTTGAGGGGACAGCGGTGTGTGTGTTGGGGCGCGATGCTGGCAGTGAATGGTACACGGTGGATGGCAACCCGGATACGCGCCGCCGCGAGATCGCGTATATGCACGAAACCGTGATCGAAGCCGTCTTCCCGACGGCGACACCATCCGAGACGCTCACGCCCACGATCACGCCGAGCATCACCCCGTCGCACACGGTCACACCCACGCCGACGCTTGAACCGACCGAGACGCGCGATCCGCGTGCCAGCGATACCGCGCGCCCGACGCGCACTCCCACGCCGACGCCACAGCCCACACTGACGATACCGCCGTTACAAAATGCCTGAAGCATGCTGGGCGACCCAATGAGTCGCCCGGTTTGAGCTGCTGCGCTAGTGAGCGCTTATACCCAGCGTGGCAGTGTCGGGGCGATGATTTCGACGGGCGATGCTTCGCGCGGCGCGTTTTGCGCACCAAGCGTGTGTTTGAGAAACGCCTTGACCGAATCGACCGCCACCGCCGCGCCGACGCCAGGACCGGTCATCAGCGTATTGACGCCGATCAAACGCCCCGCTACATCGATCATCGGACCGCCCGAATTGCCCGGTCGCAGATGTAAATCCGCCACCACCCAATCCTGTCGATGCACGTGCAGTTCCGGCATCGCCTGCTGCACGCCGATCACGATCCCGCCCGTGACCGCATTGGTGATGCCCCAGGGATGCCCGACTGCCATCACCCACTGCCCCGCGTGCAGCCCGCGCGACTCGCCGGGCTGAATCGTCGGCAAATCATGCGCCGCCAGCGAAAGCGCCGCCAGGTCGCGCTCGTCGTCACGGGCGATCAGGCGCGCCTGTAATACCTGTCCATCGCTCAGCACAATTTCCACAGACGAACGGCGCACGACATGTGCATTCGTGATCACCAAGCCGTCCGCATGCCAGATCGTCCCGGCGCCCTGTCCCCCGCGTCCATCGCGGATTTGCACGACCGAACGCTGCGTTTGACCGATCACGCCCGCCAGCGATTCATTCAGTTGTTGCAGCAGTGTCAGTGTCATCATCACCTCTCCGGCTTTCGTGCTGTCGTTTTCAAACGCTCGCGCTAGGGCTATGACCGTTCGCCAATCATGACCGACATCTCATGTACCACGCCGCCGCGCACGATCCGAACCGGGACGGCGGTGCCGACACGATCCCCGCTCAGCAGCGCCATCAGGTCGTCCATCATGCGGATCGGCTGCCCCGCCATAGTCACCAGCGTATCGCCCATTGCCAGACCGCCGTTCGCCGCGGGGCTGCCTTCTTCGACCGCCAGCAGCATCAAGCCCGTTTCCTGTTCGAGCGATGACGCCACCGCCGAGGGCAGTTTGACCGGCTGCGCGCTTACGCCCAGATACCCCTGCTTGACGCGACCGTGTTGGAGCAGTGTCCCCGCCACCCGCGCCACCGTCACCGCCGGGATCGTCACGCTCACCCCGCGCGCCAGCGCCGAACTGTTCAACCCGACCAGATAACCCGACGCGCTCAGCAACGGACCGCCGCTAAAACCGGGATAC
>Ga0224723_1001806_pt1 | contig 12569 bp, 9 predicted proteins | sample Balambano_FR2_Me_FD_161647 | JGI IMG/M metagenome (GOLD analysis project Ga0224723, IMG submission 161647) | Freshwater sediment microbial communities from Lake Towuti, South Sulawesi, Indonesia - Balambano_FR2_MetaG | ecosystem: Environmental > Aquatic > Freshwater > Lake > Sediment | place...
GGCGCACAGCGGGCACTCCTCCGGCGTCCACAGGGCATTATCCCGCCGCGCGATCGACAGCAGCGGAACCCCCAATGGCGAGAAGAATGTCGGCGCGGCGCTCCCCAGCACCAGCAGCGCGCCGACCGCCGTGGGCCTGGCCCCGGCAGCGATCAGCGCGTGATAAGTCCCCCGCGCGGCCGACCCGGCGTTGATCACATCGTCCACGATGGCGATCGATTTGCCACGCACCGTGGTTTCCATCCCCGGCGGCAGGCGGTAGCGGGCCGTGTACAAACCGGCCTGATCCGGCGCGGGGCTGCGTTCCGTGTACGCAAATTCAAGCCGCAGTTGGGCCGCGATGACGTAGGCCAGGAACGCGCCGCCGGTGAGCGGGCCGCAGATCAGATCGACCTGCCGGGCCGCCAGCTGTTCTGCCAGCGCCTCAACGAACGGATGAACCCGGTGCGGGCGCAGAAACAGCGCGTCCAGATCGAGCCACAGATCGCCGTGATGACCGGATTCCAGCAGAAAGTGGCCGGCACGCGCCTCGAGCAGTGTGAGAAAATCATCCTGGGTCACAGTATGCGGCCTCCATAAGGGTACTCACAACCCGCTGCTTTCAATATGGGCTATTGTACCTGCGCCGAGCTGCTGCCTGAACTTTGCTTTTCTGCTGCCCTGCCCCACACGACTCTGTGCTACAATAATCGCTCAGGTGTTCTGATCCGCATTTTGTCTTACAAGAAAGGAATTGCGCATGAATCGCCTGATGGAGTCTGAGTGGACCTGGGTGGAAGCCAGCCACAATCTGCGCAGCGGCGCGCTTGATCTGCTGACTGAGGCCGATCTCGCCTTCAGCCCCGGCGGCGCGAACATCCCGCTCGGCGCGCTGCTGAAGGCGTTCGGTGAAATCGAACACAGCTATGTAGACTCGTTCAGGACGTTCAGACAGGACTTCAGCTATCGCAACAACGACGCGGGATTGGAGGGCAGCCTCGATCAGATCAGGGCGTGGTTCGGCGCGCTGGATGCGCAGATGAAGGACGCGCTGGCCGCCCTGAGCGATATCGATCTGGACAGAACGATCGAACGGGGGAGCGGCTATGCGATGCCGGTGACGACCCAGGTTCAGGTCTATTTGCAGGCATTGATGATCTTTTTCGGCAAGCTGCTGACGTATCTGCGCGCCATGAACAAGCCCATTTCCAAAGAGTTAGAGGAATGGATCGGATGAGCGCGATGTACGGTTTATTCGGGAAGATCATCGCCCAGCCGGGCCAGGGGGACGCGCTGGCAGCGCTGCTGCTGCGGGCCGCCGAGGGAATGCGCGATCTGGACGGCTGCTATCTGTATATCGTCAGCCGTGATCCCGGCGACGTGGACGCCGTGTGGGTGACGGAAGCCTGGCGCAGCGCCGACGATCATCGTGCTTCGCTGTCGCAGCCAGCCACACAGACCCTGATCGCTGAGGGCCGCGCGCTGATCGCCGCGATGGGTGAACGTTTCGAGGTTATCCCCCAGGGCGGCAAAGGGCTGCCACGCGCCTGATCAACCGGCGCGGGTGGATGCTCGCGCCGGGTTTCCTAATCATCTCAATCTGAGATGTATGCGAGCCACGTCCACCTCACGCTTTCGGGGGATGCCAGCCAGCTTCTACCCAGCGCCGCCGTGACTCGACTACGGCGTTACGATTCATGCGCAGCCGGACAATCGTGGCTCTGCCAACAGACGTCAAACCGACAATTTCCAGGCCGTCATCACTCCAACGGAAATGATCGCGCCAACTTTGAACACGGGGACTAAATAACGTTGTCTCCTCTCCCGTATCAGGATCGATACCGGTCTGGAAGTCCAACTTAAAGCCATTGCATCCGACACATGTTAGACAAAGATTGTCCAGGGTTGTTTCACCCCCGGCAGATTGCGGGACGATGTGATCGATCGCCATCGATACAACGATGACCTGCTGAGTCTGGCAATATTCACAACATCCATGCGCCCGACCAATCACCTCTTGCCGCAAAATCTCAGATAGATAGGCCATTATGCGCCGAGCCTGAGCTGTCTTTCGACATCGCGCCCACGCTGTTTCAGAAGATACAGCGCCTCGGAACGCAGCAGCATCTGATGATCAACTCGGTCAATCAGGCGCTCCAACTCAACTTTTTCCTCTTCTGTAATTTGCCCCTGCTTGCCCAGCGCGATCAGTTCATGCAGACGGGCATCCTGCGGCGATGTCAGGCGTTGATGTACAATTGCCCACAGTTGTTCATCAGTATAATTGCTGAGTTCATCGGGCAAGATTGCTTTATCAGGCAGCGCCCCAAAGAGCAGCGACAATCCATCCAGCAGCACGGATTCAACCGAGCGATTGCTGGCCTGGGCGATCTGGTGGGCACGCTCATAAATTTCAGACGGAATTTGCAACTCAACGGTTGATGGGTTCATCGCGTCACCGCTTTTCCTTGATCCTGTCCGGCATAACAACGGCGGGAAAACAATCCGGCGTGAGGAAATCCCCACGCCGGTTCTTCTGTATGGTGGAGATGAGGGGACTCGAACCCCTGACCTATGCCTTGCAAAGGCATCGCTCTCCCAGCTAAGCTACATCCCCAAAAAACCGAACCCCTGACCTGTGCCTTGCAAAGGCATGGCAGTTCAGGGAACTGACGCTCTCCCAGCTAAGCTACATTCCCGTGATGGTGTCCATTGGCCCCGCCAGCATGACTGGCAGATAGATAGCCGATGGAGGTGTCGAGAATCGAACTCGAGTCTACGAAAATCGGAGTCACGCCTCTACAAGCTTAGTTCGCTATTTGATCTCGCCGCTCACACCCCCGGCGAACACGGTTTGAGAACGGCCAGCCGATTTCTCTTGACCCCACGTATCGGCGTGGTGAGACTGCACTCGCGCCTTTTATAACGCCCGCGAACCCGCTCGGACGGAGACGATCAGGGCGGACGGCTGATCTCTGCGGATCAGCAGCTTAGGTGTTCGCCTTAGGCGGCGACAGCGTAAGCTGTAGTGTTGGTGTTGGCACTTAATGTGCTAGCCCGTTTTATCGTGGTCAGGCGCCACGGCTTGCCACGCCACCCCAGCCTCCCGTATCGAAACCATGTCACCCCCGGAAGGTGGTTCTGGCTGCCAGCGTCACCGTGAAGGGACATCCTGCGCGTTTTCGGCTGACTGATGACTATTCTAGCAAAAAATCGCGCGGGTGTATAGTATTGATGTGTTGCGCAAGCCGTGAGAAAGGTCGGCGGATGAGCGAACAGGTACACAATGCGGATGTGCTGATCATCGGGGCAGGATTATCTGGCCTGATGGCCGCGCGCGCCCTCCAGGAGCGCGGCATCTCCTCCACGGTGCTGGATAAAGGATCAAGCGTGGGCGGGCGCATGGCGACCCGGCGGATCGGGCCAGGGCTGGCGGATCACGGCGCGCAGTTTTTCACCGTGCGTGATAATAGCTTCCGCCAGATCGTCGATCGCTGGCTGGACGAGCGGCTGGTGTTCGAGTGGTCGCAGGGCTTCAGCGATGGCAGCCTGCTGCCGCCCGGCAGTCTGCCGCCCACCGGTGACGGTCATCCCCGTTATGCAGCCCACGGCGGCATGAACGCGCTGACCAAGCACCTGGCTGCCGAACTCAGCAGCATCATCATGACCCATGTCAAAGTGATGACCGCTACGGCGGATGCCAGCGGCTGGATTCTTCAGGACGAAGACGGCAACCTGTACACCGGCCAGGCGCTGATCATGACGCCGCCGGTCCCGCAGTCGCTCGACATGCTGGATGCGGGCGCGACCGACCTGGCGGAACATGACCGCGAGACCCTGCAAAGGGTGGAGTATGCGCCATGCCTGACCGGGCTGTTCTGGGTGGAGGGCCGGGTGACGCTGCCCTATCCCGGCGCGGTGCAGCGGCGCGACAATCCCATTAGCTGGATCGCCGACAACCAGGCTAAAGGCATTTCGCCAGACGCCACCCTGATCACAGTGCAGGCCAATGAGACGTACAGCGCGCAGATGTGGAGCGCGCCAGACGAGCGCATCCTCAACGCCCTGCGCACCGATCTGCAAATTTTTATGCCCGATGACGCGCAGATCCGCGACGCCCAGATCAAACGCTGGCGCTACTCGCAGGTCACGCGCACCCATCCCGATCGCTGTCTGGTGGCCGATCTGCGCGTGCCGCTGATCTTCGCTGGCGATGCCTTCGGCGGGCCGCGTGTGGAAGGGGCGATCCTGAGCGGGATCGCCGCCGGTCAGACCCTGGCCGAGCAGTTGCAGCGGTGAAGGCGTTATCGACACCATGACCGCGATGGGGTTGAGCGAAGGAGTCTGGGTGACAAAACTTACCCGACGAACCAATTGGCTCTTCCCCTGCTAACAACGAAGAACGGACGACTCTTTGCTTCAGCCTGGTGGGGGCAGCGCATCGTGAAAATTAACCCGAAGGATGATCATTGCACATGCGCGCATCCAGAGCGAGACAACGTATTCAGGCCAGGGCCAGACGCGGCAGCGCCCTGCGCAGCATCCTGCTGCTGATCGGAGTCGCCCTGATCGGCGGCCTGCTGACCATCGCGGCCATCACCTATTTTTTTGGCCCCGACGATGGCACAGCAGATAATGGCGAGTTCATCGCCGCCGCGACACCCGAATCGACCGCCGCCGTCGCACCTGATTTCGACCTGGGTGAGGCATCAGCCAGCGCCCCCACGCGCACGCTGATGCCTGTGCCGCCGGGTGAACCGGGCAGCGGGAGCGTCACCACGCCCCTCTCACCGCCGGATGGTTCCGCTGCTGGCGCGCAGGGGCCGGGCCTGGAACCGACCCTATCGGCTGGCCCCGGTGACCCAACCGGCACACCCGATCTCAGCCTCCCATTGAGCCAATCGACCGGGCCGACACCGCTGCCGGGCCTCCCCGCCGAGGGAGCCGCTGCCTCACCTACCCCGGAGATCGGGGCCGCGCCGACCCTGCCCCCGCTCAACGCCCCGGTCGGCCAGATTCAGGCCGAGATCGTCACCACCGGCCAGAATGCCAATATCCGCGCCGCGCCGGTCGATGGCGTGATCATCACCACCCTCCCAAGCGAGACCGAGGTGATCCTCGATGGCCGCCTGGCGGATTCGTCCTGGGTGCGCGTGGTGCTGGATGATACGCGGCGCGGCTGGATCAGCGCGGTGCTGATCCGCGTCGCCGGCACCACCGCGATCGATCAACTGCCGGTGGTGGAGCCGTAAATACGCCAGACGGCGACTTCATGAACCGAATTATCGACACCAATGTTCCGATTATCGCTAACGGAGGTCGATCGGCGTGGTTTCAACAGCTTGCATACTGGTCAGTCCATCCGAGCTGATGGCCCAAGGCCGACCACACTCCCCCACCTTTCCTAGATCGCAACCCTACGGCGGACTCATCCCCTGCCTTGCCGATGTGCCTACAATGCAAACGTAACTCATTATCTGACGACATATGTCCGAGACCGGCGGGGCAGGCGCGCTGAGGGCTGACCCTCGCCAGAGATATGCAGGAGATCCTTCATGAAACGCATAGTTCTTGCCCTGATCCTGTTGATCGCGCTGGCGCTGGCGATCCCTGCCGGGGCGCTGCTGGCCCAGGAAATTGTCGAGCCGTCGCCTGAACCGGGCGAGATCGTGATCGACACCGAAGAAGCCGCCGAAGGGCTGGTGGAAGCCAGCGAGGAGGTCGCCACCGAAGCGGCCAATGTGATCGAGGATTTTATCACCCGTCTGTCGGGCGCGCCTCAGTCTGATCTGCTGCGGGCGCTGCTGGTGCTGGGCGGCGCGGTGCTGCTGGTGGGCGGCTGGCGCGTGTATGAGTTCGCCATTCTGCTGGCGGGCATCATCCTGGGCGCGGCTGTCGGCGCGCAGATTACCGCTAACAGCGAGGAGCTGATCCAGATCGCGGCGATGGTGGCCGGGGCGGTGATCGGCGGCCTGCTGGCGGTGTATGTCTACTTCGTAGCGGTGTTCCTGATCGGTTTCTACATCGGTGTGCAGTTGTTGTTCGCGGCGGCGATCGCGCTGGGATGGACGCCGGTCTCTTACATCGCGCTGCTGGTGGCGGGTTTCATCGGCGGTATCGTGCTGGTGGCGCTGTCCACCGAGCTGCTGATCGTGGTGGCGTCGCTGGTCGGCGCGCAGATGCTCACCCTCGGCCTGGGCCTGAGCGCGGAATGGACGATCGTGTTCGCGCTGCTGGGGATCGTAATCCAGTTCCTGGCCGCCCGCTACAGCGGTTATACCACACGCCGCCGCCGCGTCCGCCCGGTGATCCGCTGGCGCCGGACATAGACGACCCGTCCGCGATCGATCTGCGCTACAATACGCCCCCGGTTGGCTTGACCCGCCGGGGGTTTTCCTTTGCGTGCATCCCTGTCACATTGGCTGATGTTTTTGCTCACCGGCGTGATCCTGACGCTGATCGTGCTGTGGCGGCTGGCGTTTACCGATCTGATCCTGGCGCGCGGTGACACATACACCTATTTTACGCCGCTGTGGTCGGCGCGTGATGCAGCCCTGCGCGCGGGCCATCTGCCCCTGTGGACGCCGGACGCCTTTATGGGCGCGCCGCTGCTGGCAAATTCACAGATCGGCGCGCTGTATCCCCCTAACTGGCTGACGATTGGGGTCAGCACCCCGCAGGCGATCAAGTTCAGCATCGTAATCCACACCGCGTGGGCGCTAATTGGCGCTGCGGCCCTGGCGCGATCGGCGCTGCGGCTCGGCGTGTTCCCGGCGCTGATCGCGGGCGCGGTCTATGCTTTTGGCGGACATGTCGGCGGCCATGTGGAGCAGATCAATCAGCTTCAGGGCCTGGCGTGGCTGCCGTGGCTGTTCGCGGCGGTCGATCGCGCTTTTCACAGGCCGGGCCGGGCGCGGTGGATGGCTGTGCTGCTGGCCGCCATATGCTGGGCGATGATGCTGCTGGCCGGGCACACGCAGATCGCCTTTATCAGCGGCGTGGGCCTGGGGATTTATGCCCTTGTATCCGGCGATGCCCTTCTTATGCGCCGCGCTACGCTGACTTCGACCGCGCGGCGGCTGGCGATCGTGCTGATCTGCGCGCTGATCGCGGCGCTGCTGGCGCTGCCACAGATGATCCCCACGCAGGAACTGGCCTCGTTCAGCAATCGCGGCGGCGGGTTGACTCAACGCCAGGCGATGGCGTTTTCGTGGAATCCGCTGGTGGCCGCGCGCGGTCTGCTGCCGAGTCATGACGGCCAGGTGTTCGCGGAATACCTGGCCTGGCCGGGCGTGATCGCGCTGCTGCTGGCGCTGATCGGAATGCTGACACCGGGCGCGCCCGACCGCCGGGCCTGGATCGCGCTGCTGATCGCGGGGTTGATCCTGGCGCTTGGGTCCTATACGCCGCTTTACTGGCCGCTGGCGACCCTGCCCGGCTTTAACCTGTTTCGTGTCCCGGCCCGCTGGCTGGCCCTGTTCGCGCTGGCGGCGGCGCTGCTGGCCGGTTATGGCGCGGCATTGATCATCTCCGGGCGTGCCTCGCGGCGCTCGGTATGGATCGCGGCGGGCATAATCGGCGCGCTGATGATCGCCACTTTCCTGGCGGCCCGTGAACCGGCCCTGATCGACGGGCCAGCAGCCCCCACTCCCCGCACCTGGATCGCCTGGGGGGCGGCGCTGACGGCGGGGATCGCGCTGACGTGGCGGGCACGATCGCGGCTGGCGGCCCCGATACTGTTTGCGCTTGTCGCGGCGGAATTGTTCCTCGCCTCGCAGAATCTTCCCTACAACGATGTGACCGATCCGGCCATCGCGGAAGCGCCGCGCTTCACAGTGCGTCAGCTTCAGGTCTATGCGGAAGAGGGCACACCGCCGGGACGGGTGCTGTCGATCAGCGCTGTGGGCTTTGACCCCGGCGACCGCGCCGACCTGGAAGCGCGCTGGTCACGGCTGCGGCTTGGGCCTCAGGCGACCGCCTATGCCTTCACTGCGATCAAGCTCCAGGAGGTGATCGCGCCCAACCTGCCGATGCTGTATGGCGTGCCAAGTATCGACGGCTTTGATGGCGGGCTGCTGCCGACGCTGCATTACACCGCGTTTTCGTCGCTGCTGCTGCCGGAGGGATCGCTGCGCACGATCGATGGCCGCCTGCGCGAATGGCTGGCGCTGGAATCGTGCCGGGGCGCGTGCATCCCCCCGGATCGCTGGCTTGACCTGACGCACACCCGTTACCTGCTGGTGGATAAGGTCTATGATCTCAACCACGACGGCATTTTCTACGACACGGCGCTGACGTGGACGATCCCCGCTGGCGGCATGATCGCCGTGAGCGCGGACGATCTGGCCGACTTTGAGGCCGACGCGCTGCATGTGCTGGTGGATCCGGCGGGTTGTGAGTCCGCCTGCGTGCCGCGCGTGATCACGATGGGCGCGGTCGGCACAGACAGTGTTGAACCCGCGCCGGATGACCCGATCGATCTGGATGGTCTGCGGCTCTTCCGCTATGCGCCGCGTGATTTCGCCTCACCGTCGATGATCCTCCTGGCTGCCGATGCCGAGCCGATCACGGTGCGCGCCATGACGCGGGTGGACACGCGCACCGGCGATTTCGTGCCGCTGACGCCCCCCGGCTGGCGGCGTGCCTATTCGTCTGAGATCAAAATTTACGAGAACCTCGATGTGCTGCCACGCGCTTTTGTGACACACGAGGCGCTGCCCTTCCCGGATACGTGGGACGGCACGGAGTCCGCGCTGGCGGCGATGCACGATCCTGGTTTTGACCCCGCCGCGCAGGTGACGATCAACGCGGCATCGATCCCTTTCACCCGCGCCGACGCCCCGGCGGTTCACGCCCGCGCGCAGATCATCGAATATACGCCGACGCGGATCGTGATCGAGGTTGAAAGTGAGTCGCCAGGTTATCTGGTGCTGACCGACGCCTGGTATCCGGGCTGGCGGGCGACGATCACACGCGGCGGAGCAACGATCGATGCTTCCATCCTGCGGGCGGATGTGATGTTCCGGGCGGTAGCGATCGAAGCCGGGGCGCAGACGGTGACGCTGGCCTACCGACCGGCGTGGTGGCCGGGGGCGCTGCTGGCGGGCGGCGCGGCCTGGGCGCTGCTGACAATCAGTCTGGGGGTATTGTCGAGACCGCGATTACAGAGGGATGTAGTGGAGCCGTTGATACCGTGACGAATACCAGGACGGTTTTATCAATAAACCATTGATTAATCTGCGTCGCCATAGAGTTCTTCCCTGCGAAACGTAGGATTACTCTTCGGCCACGGCCCCACATCGAGTACAGGCAGGTGCAGCGTGCCGCGTGTCGATGCGTGCTCACGTGCGTCTACAATTAACACAGCGTCATAATCTCCAGGGGGAAGTTCCGGCATGGGGGGCAGAATGATTTCACCCTCCGTTGTCACACGAACGCGCACATCCAGATGTTTGATCACGCCAATATCTCTCTAATCCGTGCAATATCGCTTTTAATCATACTTTATTGTTGATCGATCTCACAAAAATTTTGCTGATGCTGCCGTAATTTGCCTGCCCAATACAAGCCCCGGATAACTGAGGATGAGTCTTTAGCCGGAAAGAGCGTTGTATTGTCGCGTTACAGGTTCAGAAAGATCATGCAAGTCAATCTTGTCAGCCGGTAAGTCTGAATTTCTCCTAAATTTTGATCGCTTTATTGGCCTGGGCTTACCTGGTCTTTATGCAGGCGTTTATAATAGAGGGACAAGAGTTGAAATCGTAAGGCAACCCTATGTCCGTGACCCTTGCCCCTGGTTTTTCGGTCTACAGCCTGGTAGAGCGTGTCGAGCAAACCAGCGCAGTCTTCAATCATCGTTACACCATGACCGTCGCCAGCTATGAGATCGAAAACGCGACGCTGATCGACAACGCGCGCACCCGTATCTTTTCCGGGTTTCAGCGCATGAGCAAGTTTCTGCCCCAGATCGATCGTTACAAGCGGATCGCCGCCATCGCAGAGTCGGTTTATGTGTTTGGCATTCCCGATATCACGCCGCCGCCCATCCCCAACATTCGGTACGTGCTGCTGGAACCGAACGCGGCTCTGGCGAAGGAATGGTTCCTGATCTCTTACGGCGCGGAATGGGCCAGTGTGCTGGCGACCCAAGAGCAGACGCACATCGATGATCCCGACGATCAGCGCGTGTTCAAAGGCATCTGGTCGTTTGATGTGGCGCTGGCCGCCATCCTGGAACAATGGGTCTCCAACGCCGTCGATGCGCGCCCGCTGTCCGTCGAAGAAGCCGATCACGACTACCGCTGGCAGGGGCGAATCGTCAATAACATCCTCGATCGTCTGGAACGGCGTGTGAAGAAAACCGGCAATCTGCGCGCCGCCGTGCTGGAACGTGAACTGGCCGCCATGCTGGAGCCGTTTTCCAACCGGGGCCGCCTGTCCCGCCGCTATGCCACCAACGTCTGAAACCGCCTCCATGATCGGGCGTGGGTCATTATGCCGGGGTCGGCTCATGGGCATAACCCAACCCCCACCCGGCCTCCCCCGAAACCGGGTGATCGGATACGGAAGGAAATGGCGACGACGATAGCCGGGACAGTTCCGTGCCCCTGTCCCAGCATTTTGATGCAGTTCCCCTGGCGATCACCGCGAAATCCCTTGCCTAAATCTAACAATCCTGAGATATAATGGGTGGCGTGGGGTAATCTCGCATCGAACCCGCTTAAAAACGGTTATAGCCATGACAACGGACGCAGCCGGGGGTCTTGCCCGCGCTGCGATTTAGGGTCTCTGTTTGCGGTCAGGGATGGGTGACATCGCGCTGCTTAATACGCCTCGCCGTGCCGCCGTCTGTGCCCGCCGTTCAATTTAGCCTGTGGGGAGTCAAGGAGTCGCCTTTGTGAGTGAACGTGCGCTTAACGGCCTGGTTGTGAAGGAACAAAGCGGATTTTTCTGGGTGGAAGCGGATAACCCGGTGGATGCGCCAGCGGATGAGTCCGGCGCGGTCTATATGTGCAGGCTGCGCGGTCGCCTGCTGGAAGACGCCCAGTCATCCGATCTCGTCGCCATCGGCGATCGCGTGCAGATCAGCGTGCTGGAACAGGACGAAAGTGGGCTGAAAGGCGTGATCGAAGCGGTGGAAGCGCGCGCCAGCGTCCTGTCACGCGCGGCCCGGACGGAAGGGAATCGCGGCGCAGGCGAGGCCGAACGAGAACACGTCATCATCGCCAATGCCGACCAGATTTTCTTCGTCTTCGCCGCGCAGCACCCCGCGCCCAATCTCCGTATGCTCGATCGCTTCCTCGTCATCGGTGAGAGTTCCGGTATCGATCATCTCGTTATTATTGTCAACAAGATCGACCTCGAAGACCCCTCCATCATACAGGCGACCTTCGCGCCGTATCAGAAAATGGGCTACCCGGTACTCTACACGAGCGCGAGAGACTGCGCCGGCATTGATGAGGTGCGCGCGCGGCTGGTGGGGCGCATCAGCGCGCTGACCGGGCCGTCCGGCGTCGGCAAATCGAGCCTGCTCAACCTGATCCAGCCCGGCCTGGGGCGCTCGGTAAAACAGGTCAGCGGTTATCATCAGGAAGGTGTGCATACCACCCGCGACAGCAGCCTGATCAAGCTGGCGGGCGCTGGTTTCACATCCAAAAGCTACCTGGCCGATACACCGGGGATGCGTCAGCTCAGCCTGTGGGACATCGAGCCGGAGGAACTGGACGGCTACTTTGTGGATATTGCCCCGTTTATCTGCCGCTGTAAGTTCAACAACTGCACGCACGTCGATGAGCCGGGCTGCGCGGTGCGCGCCGCGACCAAACAGGGCGAGATCGCCGTGAGCCGCTATCAGAGCTATCGCAAACTGCGCGCCGAACTGGAACAGGCTTACGCGCTCTATTGAGGGCACGCGCCGGCCGAAATGACGGTTTATCACCCTCCAGCATCGATAGCGAGGGCAGACGCGCAGGTCTGCCTTTTTGTTTGTCTGCTTACCCCAGTTGCAGCACAAAATTGAAACTGGCCGCCAGCCCATCGGGCGAGTCCTGCACGGCCATCAGCAGCCGGTCATCGTAGATGCCGTCGCTGGCGTTGGCTGGCTCATCGGGAAAATAAAGCTGCGTGGTGAGGATCGGCTGGTCAGGGGCCTGCACCCTGACGTGGAAATGGCGTGTGCGGCCCGGATACAGACCGGGGCGGATCGTCTCCAGAACATACATGCCGTTGGCGTCCGTAAACTGGTGGCCGCGCAGCCGGTAGCCGACGTTATCATACTGGCCGGAATCATCGGCGTGCCAGAAATCGACCAGCGCCCCGGCCACCGGCGTGCAGTCGGTCGCCAGCACATAACCGATCAGCGTCATGACCGTGCCGGTGATCCCGTCCTCCAGCAGCGAGGCGCGTTCCGGCGAGTCCGGCGTGTAAAAGGGGCCTGCGGTCTGCGCGAGGGTCGGTTCGTCGTCATCGTCGCAGGCCGGGGTGGGGGCCAGCGCGATTGATCCGCCAGCCTGGGTCGTCCCGGTCGCGGCGGGGGCAGCCGTTTCGATCACGGTGTTGAGCGCGTCTGCGCCGCAGGCGGCCGGCCGCAG
>Ga0224723_1001807_pt1 | contig 12567 bp, 7 predicted proteins | sample Balambano_FR2_Me_FD_161647 | JGI IMG/M metagenome (GOLD analysis project Ga0224723, IMG submission 161647) | Freshwater sediment microbial communities from Lake Towuti, South Sulawesi, Indonesia - Balambano_FR2_MetaG | ecosystem: Environmental > Aquatic > Freshwater > Lake > Sediment | place...
CGGCTCCCTGGTGTCCTGCTTTTTGACTCCCAGCCCCGACGTACCCTTCACCCATCCCCCCGAATTGGCCAACCAGATCAAAACCTGGATGCCCGATTTCATTATGGATGTACCCAACTTCCGCTCCGATGAAAAAGCCCGCATCCTCGACAACCTCTATCGGCTCTGCGACCAGCGCTTTACCTTGGCCACAAAGCTCATTGACCGCGACCAGCCCGACTTTGTGATGCTGGTGGATATGGGCGTAGACCGCCTCCACCACGCCTTCTGGAAACCGATGGATCCACGCCATCCCCAGTACGAACCCAATTCGCCCTTCGCCAACACCATCCACGACTATTATGTGCATGTCGATCAGCGGGTAGGAGAACTGCTCAACACCTGCGACGAGGATACCGCCGTGCTGGTGGTGTCTGACCACGGGGCGCAACCACTGATGGGCGGCATTTGCATCAACGAATGGTTGATGGCCAACGGCTATCTCACCCTCAGCGAAGCCCCAACCGAAGTCTTGCCCTTAGACAAAGTCGCGGTGGATTGGAGCCAAACCCAGGTATGGGGGGCTGGCGGCTACTATGCCCGCATTTTCCTCAACGTCAAAGGTCGGGAACCAGAGGGCACGGTGGCGATGGCCGACTACGAAACCCTGCGAGATGAACTTACGGCTAAGCTTTCTCAACTCACTGACCCCAGCGGTAAGCCTCTCAACGTCAAGGTCTTTAAGCCCCAGGCTATTTACCAAAAAGTGCGAGGCCACGCCCCAGACTTGATTGTGTACTTCGACGACTTGGCCTGGCGCTCCGTTGGCAGCGTTGGCCTCAACAGCTTCTACACCGTCGAAAATGACACCGGCCCTGATGACGCCAACCACGCCCCCTTCGGCCTGATGATTTTCCACGACCCCAGCACCCCTAGAGGTGGTCAAGTGCTGGAAGGATCTCAGCTTTACGACATCCTGCCGACGCTGCTGCATCACTATGGCCTTGAGGCACCAGCGGGACTGCGGGGTAAAATTCTAGACCTATAAAGACTCTGTACAATCGAGGGGAGTGACCCAGTCAACAAGCATGGTTCAGAGATGACTCAAGCTAAAGCAATCTGAGTTCGGGTTAAGCAACCTGGAGGAGAGCGAACTCAAGATTAAGTGATGGCTTCTTCGGCTGGTGGCAATCATGCTCTTTTCTCCATCATTGGCTGCATCCAGGTTCTAAATTGGTATACCTGCTGCAATGCGATCGCGTCCCTCCATTTTGGCTTGATAGAGTGCTTGATCAACCTGCGACAGAAATTCTTCTGGGGTAGTCGATGAATTGGGAATTAGACTGGCGATGCCGAAACTAAGGGTGACGTGCTGGCTCACCTGAGACTGCTTATGAGGGAGCTGAAGCTGCTGAATGTGAGCTTGAATGGCTTGAGCCATAATGGTTGCGCCGACTAAATTGGTCTCTGGTAGGAGAACCGCAAACTCTTCGCCGCCGTAGCGTGCGGCTAAGTCAGCCGAGCGCTGCACCGCTGTTGCGACCGCCCTGGCAACAGCGCATAGACACTCATCTCCCATCTGATGTCCATAGGTATCATTGTACTGCTTGAAATAATCAACATCGCAGAAAATTAATGCCAGTGGGCGGCGTTCGCGCTTCATTCTGTACCATTCCTGCTGCAAGCGTTCATCAAACCAGCGACGATTGGCGATTTGAGTCAGTCCATCCAGGTAGGCTAATCGCTTAAGTTCGTCGTTCGCAGATTGCAGTGCAGCTTCTGCTGTTGCCCGGCGCTCTACTTCCTGTTGGAGTTCTTGGGTGCGATCGCTGACGTTCTGTTCTAGCGACTTGGAATATTCTTCAAGCTGCTGCTGCGATTGCTGAAGCTCTTGGCTCATCTGGTTAAATGAATTTGCTAGCATCGATAGTTCTTGAATCCTGGGCGCTTTGACCCGATGACTAAAATCGCCTTGAGCAATGCGCTGGCTAACTTGGTTGAGCGATCGAATGGGGCGAATTAATCTGCGACTCAAAAGCATATTCAGCAGGATAACAGCACCTACAGCAACAAGACAGAGCCAAATTGTCATTTGGGTATTGGCGTGAATCCTGCCCATGACATCGGCTTCTGGGACGACAATGACAATCAGCCAGTCGAGTCCCACCTCTGGAGTCAGTGGCAAAACTTGAACAAAGTGAGACTGGCGATCTAGCGGAAACGAGAAACGCTGCGGCTGATTGAGCGTCGTGAGATTGTGGAATTTTTGCTGCAAAATCTGGGCGGTCGATCTAATTAAGGGCGTTTTAGTGTCGCGCATGTGAACCTGCTGCGGCTTGTCGGCGACGATCTGAAAGGGCTGCTCTTGGCTAGAACTGGCAACGAGTAACCCCGATCGCTCAATCAGAATATTTCCCCGGTCTGACTCACTTTGTTCTGCATCAGAAAGGTTTGCAGATGCACTAATGACAGATCAACGCCGCTGACTCCCACGAGTTTTCCAGTTGGATCATATAGAGGCTGACTGCCCGCAATAAAAATCGTACCAGTACTGAAACCCGGATAAATGCCTGTCCAAATCGCCTGTTTTGCCGCTACGGCTTGCTGATACCAGGGGCGAGTGCGCGGATCATAGACAGGTTTTTCGGTATTAAGTAACTTTGTCTGATTGCCTTGATCATCAGTGGCATAGTACTGATTGTAGTTTTGAGTCGATCGATTCGCGAAGACAAGCTGTAAAGGCTCACCCAGATGTGGTCGCCAAGCGGCCAAATAATCGCCCTGTTCTGTGCCTAAATTAATCCAAGTTAGGTTACTCAACAATCGCATATGCTGCCAAATATAGCGCTCTTGTTGCTGACTGGGCTGGGCTAAGTTCAGCGATAGCTCTCCGCGCTGCACGGCATCGCTAATCAGTTGATTAGTCAAGCGCGGTGTTGCAAGATAGCTGACGAGCTTCTCTTCAACACGCTTGCCCATTCCGCTCATCAGTTGTCCGGTTAAATCTTCCACCGCCCGCTGCCCATTATGGTAGGAAAGATAGCCCACTAGCCCTACCACGACAATGACCTGCAGAATGAAGGGAACCGTCAGCATTCTCGCCAAAGAAACGTTACGAGAGGGATTTAGTCCGTCTTGTTGAGGGCGATCACTCGCCACCATTGGGATCCTGCGAAGCATAAGTCAAGAGTTTTAGCGGTAGAAAAGTAACCAAAATCAAGGAAAGTATACCCACCTCTCTGCTCACTAGTCAGTTTTCGAGAATTTGCAATGGGGAACGGGAAAGGGTTTCATAAGCAATAGTCCGGACACTTTTGTGCGGAACTGCCCACCCCTCGGGAAGAGCAAAGCTCTACATTCCCCAGCCCTTCTCCCGTTTTGGGCTACTAAGTACACACATCTCGCCCTCACCCCTTCTGGCTCCCCTGCTCCCATTTTGGGAGTAGGGGTTGGGGGAAGAGGGAAAAGCCCAAACAGCAGGGGCTTCAGGGCTTATGTTTATCTAGTAGCCCGTTTTGGGAGCAGGGGAGCCGGATTGAAGCCTAACTCCTCGCCCAAGTTGGGTGAGGAGTTAAGGCTTCGGCGTAAGACGTTCGGCGAGCGCTCAGTCGAGTTGCGCTCAGCTAAACAGTGATGGCTAAAGCTAGCGGTGTGAAAGGGTTTTCAGCCTTTCCATAAAAACTGTCTGAAGTTCCGAAGTATTGAATACAAGTATTGAATACAGAAGTCAGCCGCCAGAAGTTCCGACCCTACTGACGGCTAACTTCTTTCCCGGTCAGGATTCCCCGCATTAAGTCGATAGCCGTTGTGGGGCGTGTTGTTCTGTTACTCAGCTTCTGACATAGGCTGCTTGGAGCGAGAGAACGCTCTAACCGCAAACCAAACCAGCACTGCTAGCAATACCAGCACAACCAAAAACACGATTGCTGGAGCTACCAACGACAGCACCGAAAGCAACAGTGCGCCCAGCAACTCTGCAATGGCGATCAAAAAATTCCCAAAGCCACCTGTAGTTACCGTAGAAACTAGACGACTAAATCCATTCAGCCCTTTCACGGCGGCGGCGGTGCCGCCCCCGGCAACAATGGCCAGGCTCCACCGGGCAAAGGGGTCGAGCTGGTTAGCGGCCAGGGCCATCAGCACCGTACCGGCGATCGCCGCCATTGGCAGGGCCACAGTATCAATCACGTTATCTAACCCTGGAATGCTGTAGACCAAAATTTCCACCACCAGAGCGATAGATAGACCCAGCAAGGCAGTGTTAGTACCCAACCACTGCATATTCTCCGCCAGGGGCAGATGGCCAAACAGGGCGGCGGCACTCAGCACCAAAAACGGCACCACTACCCGAAACCCGGCGGCTACCCCCAGGCCCAAGCCAATGCCAATGCTTTCCACCAGGCTCCAATCAATATCCATGGGTTAAGGTAGCTGCTGCATTTGCGCTTTCATCTTAAAAGCTAAAGATTAAGACCAAGCGCATTGGTCAGAGAGGCTTGACCCACACACTTGGTCTTAACACAGGCCATTGAGACGTTAGACAATGCCGAGCACACCTTAATTGCTATGGTCAGAGTCGCTGGCGATGACCCCGCTCGTAACCTCTAGGCCCGCCAGCCCAGGGGGGTGGGCCACCGGCATTACGAATCACAATAGTCTCACCATTGCTGTAGGTAATGCTGAAGGCATCGAAGTCATAGTCGTCATACTCGCCGACCACCGTGACTTGCTGCCCGACCTGAAAGTTGAGTTGGTGATACCAGGGCGGACCGGCATCAACGATGATTTGGCCAGTGCCATCATCCAGAATAAACTCGTTGCCTACCACGCTACGTATGGTGCCAGAAATGGTGATGTCGGGTTGGCGCTGGAGATCGCGAATGGGAATTTGGGCCGAGGCAGAACGAGGCTCCAGGTCTAAGAAGAGGGGAGTTGCAATGGCCGCCCCCAGGGCCGCCAGCGTAACAATAGCTTTCATAACCTTCAAGAGTTTTGGTAAAGACGTTAAGACATTAAGAAAAAACTATGACCACAAAATGACAGAACCTAGCCTGGTTGATTGACAAAGCCCTCATCGCTGACGGCTAGACGCTGTGCTTGTACAAACTAATATAACCAACTCACCGTAGTTAACTGGCGTCGGAGGGTTAACAGCAGTACGGTCGTCAAAGTAATCGACGGTATTATCAGCGGTTGATCTTCTAGAATTATCTGTACCTGGTTCATTTTCCCTGCACTGGCTTGACGCGATGGAAATTGCGGAAGTCTATCGAGCGTAGTCCGTCGGGGGTTTGACCCAGAATATCCAAAAACTGGTGGCCCCAGAGAATTTCTTCAGCCACGAACGAGTGGCGAGCGTGGATGGTTTGCGACAGGGTTTCATCCAAACCAGCTAGGATGATGATGATCTCAGCATTAGCCGCGGCTAGGGAGTCTGGGGTTTCGCTGTAGAGGGGGCTTTGCGAATCAATAGGGTGCATGGCCGTCCAACTCAGGGCAAACAGAGGCGTTTGGGAACGCAGCATTGGCAGGTCGTAGAAACGGCGAAAAAATTCGCCCTCGGCGGTGGTTTCGTCGCGCACCAGAGTAACCCAAAGGCGGCCTTCGAGAATGCGGTTGCGTCGCTGGTTGGCCGCACGAAACATCAGGGTTGGTTTGCCATTAAACGGGGTTACAACCGCGTAATGACTGAAAAGAATACGGGCTGTCGGCAACGAAAATCTGGCAAAGCAAAGCCCTGTCGCCATTGCCAACAGCATCAGACCAACAAAGGCTTCCAGGACGACTAACCAATGGGCATAGAGGCTTTGAGGATGCATGACCCCGTAGCCAATGGAGGCCATCGTTTGCACACTAAAAAACAGCGCATCTAAAAAAGAGCCAGGCCGAGCGTTGGCAATGCCACCATCGCGGGCTAAGTAAGCCAGCGCAAACAGCGAGTTAATGGCCAGGTAAGCTAATGCCAGGGATAGAATGAATCCCGGCCAGGAGAGGGTCAGCAATCGGTGATAGAGATCGTGCCAGGGCAGTCGTGCTTCACCCAGCCGAACGACATCGGGAGTATTGCCATTGCGACCCACTATGCGTAGGGAATGGCGGCGTCTAGGTTTTAGCCGCATAGGGTTACGAGCGATTTTTTAAGATGATCTGCCAGAATTATTCCGATCATGATCAGCATACCGTGCTAGGGGATGCCTGATTTTGCCCTACCCAAGCGTGCTAGCGGGTTCAAATCAGTGGCTCCTGGCTCATTAATACCACCGATGAGCGCCCACTAGCTGGGTAAAGGTAGCTCTCCACTGTGGGAGACGCTTCGGGATAGCAAAAATCGTGAGGAGGGGCCAGGGAGGTATCCACAATGCGATACCAGCGCTCGTGGCTGCCGAGTATGGGTAGCTCAAACATCAGCGTTTCCCAGTAGGCATTGAGGATGACATGGAGTTGTTCTCTGGCATCGGGGTAGCGGAGAGTAAACGCGAGCGAGTAGGACGACTCTGACCAGTTGGTCTGGCCTAGTCGAGAGCCATGCCAGACGATATGGGGTTCGTGGTGCCAGGTCGATGTCACCCGCAGCAGGTGCTCAATGCGAAACACCTTGAGGTTTTGAATGAGGTGAATCAATCCCTGGGTAAATCTCAGCAGATACTTTTCGCGCTCTAGGGCCGACCAGTCGAACCAGCTCAGTTCGTTATTTTGGCAATAGGCGTTGTTGTTACCGAACTGGCTACGGCGCACCTCATCACCCATCAGCAGCATGGGGGTGCCCTGGGCCATAAACAGCACCGTCAGAAAGTTTTTGATTTGCCGCTGCCGCAGGTGCTCAATGGCAGGGTCGGTGGTGGGGCCTTCAATACCGCCGTTCCAGCTATGGTTGGTGTCGGTGCCGTCGCGGTTAAATTCAAAATTGGCTTCGTTGTGCTTCTGGTTGTAGGACACCAGGTCGTTGAGGGTAAAGCCATCGTGACAAGTGACAAAGTTAATGCTGCGGTTAGGCTCTCGATTGGGCTGGGGGTAAATATCAGGGCTGCCCAGGAGCCGAGCCGCCAGAGCAGGAACCATACCTCGATCGCCCTTGATAAACTGTCGCACATCGTCGCGAAAGGGGCCGTTCCATTCAGCAAAGCGATCGCCGATGAAGCTGCCCACCTGGTACAGCCCTGCCGCATCCCAGGCTTCGGCAATTAGCTTGGTGCCCGCCAGGATCGGGTCAGATTCGATGCTCCACAAAATCGGTGGATCTTCCAAGGGTTGGCCAGTCATATCGCGGGACATTACAGAGGCCAGGTCAAACCGAAAGCCATCCACGTGCATTTGCGACACCCAGTAGCGCAGGCTGTCTAGAATCAAATGGCCGACCACTGTATGGTTGGCCTTGATGGTGTTGCCGCAACCACTGTAGTTGGAGTAGTAGATGGGGTTTTCTTCCAGCAGGTAGTAGATTTTGTTGTCAATGCCTTTGAAACTGAGGGTAGGGCCTTCGTGGTTGCCCTCGGCAGAGTGGTTAAAGACCACATCCAGAATCACCTCAATGCCCGCCTGGTGCAAGGCTTTGACCATATCGCGAAATTCTGTCACTGGCCCCAGGGGGTCTTTGCGGGAGCTGTAGCCCCGGTGGGGGGCAAAAAAGCCGAGGGTGCTGTAGCCCCAGTAGTTTTCTAGCCCGGGCTGTACGTCTTGGGTATCAAACTGGTGGATGGGCAATAGTTCCACTGCGGTTACGCCCAGGGCTTGTAAATACGGAATTTTTTTAATTACTCCAGCAAAGGTGCCGCGCTCTTCTGCCGGTAAGTCAGAGGAGGGATGTCGGGTAAACCCGCCCACGTGCATTTCGTAGATGACAGTGGTGGCATAGGGACGATGCAGAGGGCGATCGCCCTCCCAGTCGTAGCTGTGACTATCGACCACCACGCCCTTAAGGGCCGTAGCGCAGTTGTCACCAGGGCCAATGGCCGCCTTGCGGTCATAGATCTCGTCGCCTACAATGGCGCGGGCGTAGGGGTCGAGCAACACCTTAGTAGCGTCAAAGCGATGACCATAAGCCGGCTCAAAGGGGCCATGCACGCGGTAAGCATAGATCTGTCCGGCTCGCGCCTCCGGCACAAAAACGTGCCAGTAAAACGACGTGCGATTCTTCTTTGGATTCAAGGTAATGACCTGACTAGGTTCGAGAATATTTCCCGAATCAAACAGCAACAGGTCAACCCCAGTGGCATGTTTAGAATACAGGCAAAAGTTGACCCCACTTGCATCAACGGTTGCTCCTAGGGGGTAACTTTGTCCAGGGAAAACTTTCTGACTCATAACGCATGGCTGGCGCGGATATCCTCTACGGTACAATAACCGGCTCGGCGCATTCGACTAACAATTCACCCTACAATTGAGACTGGCTGTCTTGTATTGGTGCCAATGGCTATAGCTGAGTCTACCCCAGGTCTTGTGTTGCGCTATCCTCGGTCGTCAGTTCGGCGGGCAGAGCGGGCCTTTAGATGTTCTCCCTTTCGGTTGGCGCTGTTGGCCGCGATGCGATCGCACAGTGTCTCAATTCGTCAGATGTGCGAGTCCCAGGGCGTTAAGGCGGGCTACAGTCGGCGGGCATTGTCGGAACTACAGGCCGAAACTGAACTGATGTGGCTGATTGCCGTGGGCCTGCTACGGCGCGAGGTAGACGGCCAGGGCCTGACAGATAGCTTTCGCCTCACACCCCTGGGTCGCCAAATTTGCTATAACCTGGAGCAGCAAAGTCCTACCCAGTTGCGCCCCACTCTGGGCGACTATCTATATAATGCTTGGTGCCGATGGCTCCGGCGGCCTAGCTGGTGGCAGGGGTAGTTCTTTTGAATAATCCTGATTATCGGTTTTGTTCCTGAAAACATCTGCATAGAGAGTAGCTGGTAAAGCAGGCGTCACCCTGACTATCCGGCTTGATAGCTAACCTATTCACCTGGGGAGAGGCTCCATGAGAGCAATCATGGTTGTGGGAACGGCCTCCCACGTTGGTAAATCGCTGATTACGACCGCATTCTGTCGTTTGTTGAACCGTCGGGGCTGGCGGGTGGCCCCCTTCAAAGGGCAGAATATGGCTCTGAATGCCTACGTAACAACAACAGGCGGCGAAATCGGCTATGCTCAGGCCGTGCAAGCTTGGGCCGCAGGTGTGCAGCCCCAGGTAGAAATGAATCCCATTTTGCTTAAACCCCAGGGCGATATGACCTCTCAGGTCATTCTCAAGGGGCGACCCGTAGGGCGCACTACCTCAGCCCAGTACTACGACAGCTTCTTTGAGCAAGGCTGGCAAGTTATTCAGGAAAGTCTAACGGCCCTTGGTCAGGACTACGATTTCCTGGTCTGTGAAGGTGCGGGTAGCCCTGTAGAGGTTAACCTCAGGCACCGCGACCTCACCAATATGCGCGTAGCCAAGCACCTCAATGCCCCCACGGTGTTGGTGGCCGATATCGACCGAGGCGGCGTATTTGCTCATATCATTGGTACCCTAGAGCTGATGGAGCCTGAAGAACGGGCCTTGGTGAAGGGCATTATCATCAACAAGTTTCGCGGCCAGCGGGAAATTTTAGACCCCGGTTTAGCGTGGCTGAAGGAGCGCACCGGCATTCCGGTTTTGGGTGTGGTGCCGTGGATGTCCCACGAACTGCCCGCCGAAGATTCCCTTAGCCTGCTGGAGCGCATCCCCAGTAGCAAGAAACAGGCGGATATCACGGTGGCGGTGATCCGACTGCCGAGAATTTCTAACTTTACTGACTTTGATCCGCTGGAAGCCGAGCCTAATGTGCGGGTAGTTTACCTTAGTCCCAAGGAATCCCTTGGCTATCCCGATGCGGTAATTATCCCCGGTACCAAAACCACCATTGCTGATTTGCTGATTTTGCAGCGATCGGGCATGGCCGAAGAAATTCGCAACTATGTGGCGGCTGGGGGCACGGTGATGGGCATCTGTGGCGGCTTTCAGATGATGGGCCAATTTTTGGCCGACCCCGAGGGCTTTGAAGGCCACGAAGGACGCTTCCCGGCGTTAGATTTGTTCCCCATGCGAACGGTGATTACCCAGCAAAAGATCGCCCGCCAGCGCACCGTTAGCTCTCGTTTTCCCCAGGAGGGGCTGCCCGTATCAGGCTACGAATTGCACCAGGGCCGCACTCAGTTAATCTTGTCTGAAGCCGAAGAGCAGACCGGCACCAAGTTCGAGTTTCTGTTTGAAGACCGCACCCTGGGCGTGGTAGATAGCACTCAATCCCTCTGGGGTACCTATCTGCACGGCATTTTTGACAATGGCCCCTGGCGGCGGGCCTGGCTCAACCGACTGCGCCAGCAGCGAGGGCTGGGGTCGATGCCCACGGGCATTCCTAACTACCGTGAACAGCGTGAGGCGGCCTTGAATGCCCTGGCTGAGGAAGTGGGGCAGCATTTGGATTTGACCCCGTTGTTGGGGTAGGGAAAAAGGCAAAAGGCAAAATTTTCCACCATCCCACCACCTCACAATCCCACTATCCCGCCACCCCACTACCCCAGCGCTGCAATCTCTTCTTCCCCCCACTGCTCCACCATCCCACCACAAGCAGCACGGATGCACCAACCCCGATGGGAAGGAACGGTATGGTGGCCTCGTCCTGGTTGAGGGCGGCTTGGGTTTTGCTGAGGTAGCTCTGCACGTAGGGATAGTCAGGATTAAGCTCACTGACTTGGCGGAAGGTGGCCAGGGCACGTTTGAACTGGCCTCGCTCAAACTGGGCTATGGCTTTTTGGTAAAGTTGGGAGATTTCACCTTGAGCAGGGTCTACATTGGCCTCGGCCAAAAATTCTTGGATGACGCTGACAGGCATCACAAAATTAGCGCCCTGCACTGGGCTGCCCGTAGTCGGGTCAATTTTGCCAAAGGTGGCAATGCCAATTGCTTCGCCAGCTTCATTAAACACCGGGCCGCCGCTGTTGCCGCTGCTCATGGCGGCGTCGGTTTGGAGAATATCCCAGCCCTCGGCTGTGGTTTTGCGGGCGCTAACCAGTCCAGCCGTGAGGGAAGCTTCAATGGCCTCCTTTTCGTCGATAGTCCCGGCACCGGGGTAGCCCAGGATAAAGATGCGATCGCCCGCCGTCAAGTTCTGATCATCGCCTAGGGCAACAGTGGGCATGTGGATGGCTTCAATTTTGAGGATGGCCACATCTTTGCCGGGAGCGGGCTCGCCAATGGCTTTGACGGTGGCCTTGTAACCCTGCTCAACAATCTTGTCGCGGGCGGTGGCCCCCATGGCCACATAGATGTCAGTGTTGAGGGTATCCAGAGTCATGTAATGAGCAAAGTATTGGATGTGAGCTTGCAGACACAGTTGGGCAAATTCCTGGGTGCCCATCAGCGCGCCAATGGCTTGCCGGTAGTAGCTGGCATTAAAGTCATTCCAGATAGTTTGGCAACTGGCCACGGCTATCTCCTCAAGCGCAGTTTCGGACAGAAGTTGCTTGAGGTCGTCTTGCTCTGACGACACCACATGGGCGTTAGTCACCAGATAGCCATCCTCCGTCACCGCCAGGGCCGAGCCTGTAGTACTTACCTCAGCTTCCTCCTGTATACGTTTGGGCAGTGGATTGAAATAGGCTAAAGGGTCAGCAAAAACCGCTTCGAGCACCGCCACAAACACCTGCTGCTCAGAACTATATTTACCGCTAGCTATCTGCCGACCCAAGGTCTGAGATAGCTGAGACATTTTGGCTTCGTTGAGAGTGTAGTCAGGCACCGAGAACTGAGCCTGATGGGTGGTTTCAATCATTAGCGTGCCGGGCTTGTTTTGCTCAGCTAGTTGGCTGGGGCTGAGGGCTTCAGTCCGCCCGCAACCGGTCAGCACGGAGGCTAGTAAGCTAGCAAGAGCTAGAGGTTTCAAGAACCGATTCATAGGAGTCTTCCTCCAGGTTTGAGTGAGGTAAATTTGTAAGAAAAAGGAAAGGGTTAGAAGTCAAAAGTCAAGAAGTCAGAAGTTAAGAAGTTCAGGATTCTATCTCCTGTTTTCTGTCTCCTGTCTCCTTCGCTCCTCGTGCCCTTCACTCAAACCTATGTCGTGGAGAGCCTAAGTTATTCGCTTAATTCATGGACTCGCTTAAGTAAAACGGCGTGCCACTGGCTGCGATCGTCGATTTGATTTTCAAAAGCCCTGGCTACGTTCAAACAGATATTTTCAAAGGCCGTGTATAAGAAGACTTGTAGATGAGTTCCTCCCACTGGCGAACTGTATCGGCAAAGTGGGAGGGCTGGTTAATATCTCGCAGGTCGATAGCCCAATCTGGTCAAACTTGCTGCAAGTCGTGCCAGAGGGCAAAGTAGGTGGCGGCATCCGTGCCCTCAAAGGCTATATCAATATCCAAGTGTTCGCTACAGGCCATTGCCAATCAGGATGAACGGTGCCCAGTAGTAGGGATGGTTGAGATGGCGGTTAACCGCGTCAGGAAGCCCGGTGCGAGCCGTAACCAGGTTGAACTCAGCCCGTTCGTCCGTTCCTTTAATCTCAAGTTCCCCCTGAATGAGCGCCTGCTGAGCAAGCTGAAGTGCTTCGGCCTTGGTGTAGCCCGCTTGCAGAGCCGCATAAAAGG
>Ga0224723_1001808_pt1 | contig 12566 bp, 15 predicted proteins | sample Balambano_FR2_Me_FD_161647 | JGI IMG/M metagenome (GOLD analysis project Ga0224723, IMG submission 161647) | Freshwater sediment microbial communities from Lake Towuti, South Sulawesi, Indonesia - Balambano_FR2_MetaG | ecosystem: Environmental > Aquatic > Freshwater > Lake > Sediment | place...
ATCCGCCATCGTGGCGAGCGAACCGAGGGAGCTTGAAAGATTCACGATGGCGGATGCATCGAGCTTTGGCGGGGAATTTCGCGTCCTCGGCTATGGTGCGTCCAAGGCTGCGCTGAACGCTTTCACCGTGATGCTCGCGCACGAACTGCGCGACACCGCGATCAAGGTGAATTCCGTCCACCCCGGCTGGATCAAGACCGACATGGGTGGCGAGGAAGCGCCGGGCACAGTCGCGCAGGGCGCGGACACCGCCGTCTGGCTCGCCACGTTGCCTGCGGATGGTCCGAGCGGCGGTTTTTTCTTCGAGCGAAAACCCTTTCCTTGGTAAGGCCTCGCCCTTACACGATGCGGTCCACGGCGACGATGCCAGGGATGCGCTGGAAATGCTTGTCGAGTGTCAGGACCACCGCGCCGATGCGGCGTGCGCAGCACGCGATGACGATGTCCGCCAAGGGCAGCGAACCACCGATCGAGCGATCCAGCCACCAGATAGTGCTTTCGACTTCGGACCAGAGCTTGTTGTCCGTGGGAACATAAAGCATCACATCCCAAGCCTCCCGGAAGACATCGAGCATCTTCTCGCTGCGAAGCCCCCGCGCCACCTCAGCGCGCACCACCCCGCAGGTAGCGACATCCCGGACCTGCGCGACGGATTCCAGCAGGCCGAGAGGGTCGCCACCGCGTTTGCCCACGGTCACGTACCAACTGCTATCGACGAGGACGGGTGGCGGGGCCATGGCCATGGGGAGTGTCTTCAGCGACTCGGAAGGATTCGACATCGTAATCGGGCTCGAAAGCCTCGCGCCAATCGCGGGCGGTCAATCCACGGTCCCTCCCGAGCACTTCAGCCAGGCGGGAACGGCGGTCGATCTCGCGCAATGCGATGTCGATGGCCTCGGTTTTAGTTTTAGCCCCGGTGAAGGCGACCACTCTCTCGAGCAATGCATCGTCAATATTCAATGTCATTTTCATGCTGCCAGTATCCATATCACATCCATATCCACAAGCATTTTTTCTTTTTTCACTCCTTTTTCTCTCACCCCGCGTACTGATGCACCGGCACCATGAATACCAAACCTGTCTCAAACGAACTTCTCCTCCAGCAACTCCGCTGGCGTTACGCCACGAAGGCTTTCGATCCGTCCAGGAAAATCCCACTAACGGATTGGGCCGCGCTGGAAGAAGCACTGATCCTCTCACCAGCCAGTTACGGCATGCAGCCGTATCGCTTTGTTGTGATTACTGATCCGGCGGTCCGCGAAAGTCTAGTCCCGCATTCGTGGAATCAACGCCAGCCGGCGGATTGCTCCCACTACGTCGTTTTTGCCGCTCGCGCGAAAAATAGTGAAGCGGATGTGGACCATTACATGCGGCGGATCGCCGCTGTCCGCGGCGGTACTGCGGAAGCGCTCGGCGGATTCAAGAAAATGCTCATGAGCGACATCGTGGATGGTCCACGCGGACAGATCGCGCTCGAATGGGCTACCCGCCAGGCTTACATCGCTTTGGGCAACTTCATGACATCCGCGGCGATGTTAGGTATCGATACCTGCCCCATGGAGGGGATCGATCCGGCGAAATACGATGAAATTCTCGGCCTTCCGGCGGCGGGTTATCACACGGTGGTCGCCTGCGCCGCCGGCTACCGCGATGCCGCTGACAAATATGCATCACTGCCTAAGGTTCGCTTTCCGGCGGACGAATTAGTGATCCGGCTCTGAGATTCGGTGCGCCTGGGCGGGGCTTCACGAACGTAGAGCTTCGTGCATGTCGTTATCAAAGATTTGGTTTATCACCGGATGCTCGAGCGGTCTGGGCTCCGCCATAGCCAGCGAAGCCCTCCGCCGCGGGCATCGTGTCGCGGCCACGGCTCGCCAGGTGGAAACACTGGCGGGCCTTGCTGCGTTGCATCCGGCAAATTGCGAGCTGATTTCAGCGGATGTGATCGATTCCGCATCGGTGAACGCCGCCGTGCAGCGCGCCCTCCGCACCTGGGGAGGGCTCGATGTCATTGTCAATAATGCAGGGTTTGCGCTGCTCGGCGCCCTCGAAGAGCTGGGCGATGAACAGATCGCACGCTGCTTCGAGACAAATTTTTTCGGTACGCTTCGAGTGATCCGCTCGGCACTCCCGGCGCTGCGCGGCCAGCGCTCCGGGCATCTTGTAAACATCAGCGCAGCGGCATGCCACGGAAACTACGCAGGCTTTTCCATCTACGGCGCGGCCAAGGCAGCCGTCGAAGCGATGAGCGAATCGCTGCGCGCGGAGCTGGGACCCTTGGGTATAAAGGTGACGCTTGTCGTTCCCGGACCATTCCGGACGGAGTTCATTTCGCGGTCGATCGACCGTGCCGGGCGGCGCATCGAGGACTATCAAGGCACGAGTGGAAAGTTCGCGCACCTGCTTGATCGGATGGATGGCAGGCAGCCCGGCGATCCCGCGCGCGCGGCAACGGCGATCGTGGACATGGTCGAGCGCGGAGAGAGCCCGGCGCGGCTCTATCTGGGCCGCTATGTCGTCGAGAAGATGCGCAAGCGGCTCGCAGCGATGCAGGGCGAAGTGGCTGCATCGGAGGCTCTGGCGATCGCCAGCGATTTTCCTCCAGGTTAGCGAGCTGGGCCGCTTGGGGGCACCACGCTGTCGCGCACCCACGCAAGGTAAGCCGCCGCGCCAGCTTCGATGGGTACGGCGATGCACTCAGGCACCTCATAGCGATGCAATTCTCGCACCCGCTTTTCAAGTGCCTCGAAGCACTGCTTTTCTGTCTTGAGGATCGCAAGCACTTCCGCAGCCCGCTCGACCTTCCCCTCCCAGCGATAGATCGACTCCAACCCCGGGATCAAGTTGCCACATGCGGCGAGGCGTTCGCTAACTAATGTCCCCACGATACCCTGGGCCGAATCAAAGTCCGGAAAGGTGATGAAAACAATCAGCGCGGATGTCTGCATCGGGCTAAGCCGCGGCCGGTACGAGGGAGGATTGGCGGCAAATCCATCCCCCGCCGAGCACGATATCGCCATCGTAACAAACAGCCGCCTGGCCTGGCGTCACCGCGCGCTGCGGTTCGTGGAGGCGGACCCGCGCCCGGCCATTCCCGGATGGTTGAATGGTCGCGCGCGCTCCGGGGTGCGCATAGCGAATCTTCACGGTCGCTTCGAAAGGTGCATCGCTCTCGGGCGCATGCCAAATTGCGTTATCGATCCAGAATTCCTCGACGATGAGGTCCGCAGCATCTCCGACAATGACACTGGCGGTCGCGGGATCGATATCGATGACGTAGCGCGGTTCGGCGCTCCCGCCGGGCAGGCCCTTTCGCTGGCCGATCGTGAACATTTCGATCCCCTCGTGCGGACCAAGATCATGTCCCCATTTGTCGCGGATTCTGCCAGGATGAAATTCCCTTTCTCCGAGATGCTGCCGCAGGAAGGCCTTGTAGTCGTTTCCCGGAACGAAACAAATTTCCTGGCTGTCCACTTTATCCGCGGTCTTTAAACCAAGCTCGCGGGCGATGCGACGAATCTCGGGCTTTTCCATCCCGCCGAGCGGGAAAAGCGCGCGTTGGAGCTGCTGTTGCCGCAATGAGAAAAGAAAATAGCTTTGGTCTTTTCGCGGGTCCACCCCGCGCCGGAGCACTGCGCGGCCGGCGCGATGCTCGACGATGGCATAGTGCCCGGTAGCGATGTACAGGGCGCCCACGGCTTTCGCCTTTGCCCAAAGATTTCCGAACTTCACTTTTTCGTTGCACATCACGCACGGATTCGGCGTGCGTCCGGCGCGATATTCCGCCGTGAAGTAATCAATCACCGTCCGCTCGAAATTCACAGCTTCGTCCACCACATAGTGCGGAACTCCGATGGAATGCGCGACTGCTCGGGCATCCGCAATGGCCTGAGGTCCGCAGCATTTGTCTTCCGCGCGAGAGATGCAGTCCTGCGGCCATACCTTCATAGTCACCCCCACCACATCGTAGCCCTGCTGCTTGAGAAGATAGGCAGCCACGCTCGAGTCCACGCCACCGCTCATGCCGATGACGACGCGGGGCAGGCTGGACGAAGATGAGGTGGATGACGATGGTTCCATTGCTGAGCACGCAAGGTGCAGCAGGCAGCGCCCCGCCTCAACCGGTTTCCTCCAAAGCCGCGTTAGCGCTTTTTTCGTGGGTCCAGCGCGTCGCGCAGGCCGTCGCCGAGGAAGTTTAGCGCGAGGAGGGTGAAGCTCATTGCGAGCGCTGGAAAAACGAGCAGCCACCAATAGCTGCGCACTGGGTTGATGACGTTGGCGCCCTCGCTCAGGAGGCTGCCCCAGCTCGATGCGGGCGCCTGGACACCGAGACCTAGAAAGGAAAGGAAACTTTCATCGAGAATCACTGCGGGGATGGTTAGAGTGAGATACACGATCACGATTCCCATCAGGTTCGGCAGCAGATGGCGCAGGACGACTTTCGTGTGGCTCTGTCCGAGCGCCCGCGCCGCGAGCACAAACTGCTGCTCCTTGAGCGAGAGCACCTGTCCGCGCACGACGCGGGCGAGGCTCAGCCATTCATTCAAGCCGAGAACGATAATTAACAGGATAATTCGGGAGTACTCGATCAGGTGGGCCAGCTTCTGCGCCTCGAACCATGCTCGAAGCGGAGGATCGAAGGAGTAAACCGCGATGATGATGATCAACAGGCGTGGAATCGAGTACAGGACGTCCACAAACCGCATCATAACGCCATCGACCCTTCCGCCGAAGTAGCCCGCGATCATACCGTAAGCGGTGCCGATCACAAAGCTAATGAGCGCGCCGCACGCGCCGACGATGAGCGAGATGCGGGCGCCCTGCACCACGCGGGAGAGCAGGTCGCGGCCATTCAAGTCGGTGCCAAACGGATGGTTCGCCGAGGGTGGCTGAAACTGGGCGGCGCTCGTTTCCCCTGGTCGATAATCGAACCAGCGAGGACCGTCTGCGGCGAAATAAACTATGAAGATGAGGAAGGCTAGCGCAACCATGGCGATGCGGTTTTTCCTCAGCCGCGACCAGACTCCCGGGGGTGGAGGAGTGGTAGCCGCGCTATTCATCGAGTCGAATCCGCCGGTCGAGCCAGGTGTAAGCAAGATCGGTGAGGAAGTTGAGGCCGACCAAAAGTGTGCAATACACGATGGTCACACCCATGAGGAGGTATCGATCGCTATTGAGGATCGATTGGACAAAGTACGGCCCCGCGCCGGGGATATTAAAGATGGTTTCCACCACGAGGGAGCCCGTGAGGAGATTCGCTGTGAGAGGCCCCAGAAAACTAACCACAGGTAGAATCGCTACCTTAAGCGCATGGCGATAGACGATTCGCGCTTCGTCGAGGCCCTTGGCCCGCGCGGTCCGGATAAAATCCTGGCTCAGCGTATCGAGGAGGCTGGAGCGCATCAGACGTGCAATATAGGCGGTGTAGGGGCCGGCGAGGGTGATGGCGGGAAGAATCAGGCTCGCCCACGAAGACCAGCCGCCGACCGGCAGCCACCCGAGCCAGATCGCGAAGATGAGGATCAATAGCGGACCGGTGATAAAGGTGGGAATGCTAATGAGCGCGAGAGCCGTGAACATGGCGCCTGCATCCACCCAGGTATGCTGCCTCACCGCTGCGATGGCGCCCAGCCAGATGCCGCCAGCCGTGGCGATCAAGAGCGCCGCAAACCCCAGGGTGGCGGAGACAGGGAGCCCGTCGGCCAGCAGATGGTTCACCGAGCGGTCCTTGAACTTTAGGGAGAGGCGCAGGTCGCCCTTCATGAGATCGCCCAAATATCCCAAGTATTGCTCGTGCATCGGGCCGTCGATCTTGTAGCGCGCCCGCATTTGCTTCACGATGGATTCCGGGATGTCGCGTTCGCGGAGAAAGGGGTCGCCGGGAGCGACGTAAACGAGCAGGAAGGTGAGAGTCACCACTGCGAAGAGCACCAGCACCATACCCGCAAGCCTGCGAATCACGTAGGCTAACATTAGCGCCGGGCAGGCTTTCGTTTCTCTCCGAGGACCTTTTCGATCTTGCCGAGAGGCAGGGTGTTTACCACTTCCCGGCGGGTTAGCCAGCCTTTGCGGGCGGCTCCGATTCCGTACCAAAGGTGCTGAAGCTGCGTGATGTGATGCGCATCGGGGTTGATCGCGCACTGGACTCCTTTTTCCTTTGCCATCGGCCACCAGCGCCAGTCGAGGTCGAGCCGCCACGGGCTGCAATTTAGCTCGAGGATGGTGCCGGTCTCCGCCGCGGCATCGAGAATGGCAGGAATGTCCACTGCATAGCCATCGCGCTGCAGGAGGAGGCGCCCGGTGGCGTGGCCCAGCATGGTGACGTATGGATTGCCAATGGCCTTAATGATGCGCCGGGTCATCTCGGCTTCGGGGAGGTTGAAGACGGCGTGCACGCTGGCGACGACGTAATCGAGCTGCGCGAGGATTTCGTCTGAGAAATCGAGGGAACCATCTTTATGAATATCCACCTCGCTGCCGGCAAAGAGCTTGAAGCCGCCATTCCATGCTTGGTTCATTTCGCGAATCTCACACACCTGAGCGAGCAAGCGCTCTTCATCGAGGCCGTGTGCTTGAAAGGAGCTTTTCGAGTGGTCGGCGATGCCGAGATATTGCAGCCCGAGTTCCTGAGCGGCGGCAGCCATCTCCGCGAGCGAATTGCGCCCATCGCTGGCGGTGGTGTGGTTATGAAAGGTGCCACGGAGGTTTTCGAGTTCGATCAAGTCCGGGAGGCGGTGCTCCTGCGCAGCAGCGAATTCGCCACGGTCTTCGCGAAGTTCGGGTTCGATGTAGTCGAGCCCCAGGGCGCGGTACAGGTCCCGCTCTTCGCGGATTGGGGGAATGGGCTCGGGCTCGACCTTGGGTTTGTCGTCTGGGGCGAGCCGGTATTCGTTCAAGGTCCAGCCTCGGGCGAGAGCCCGCTGGCGCATGATGATGTTATGTTCCTTCGAACCGGTGAAATAGTTTAGTGCGAAGGGATATTCAGCTTCCTTCACGACGCGGAGGTCCGCCTGAATGCCGCTGTGGAAGCGGACGCTGGATTTGGTCGCCCCGTGTGCCAGCACGCTTCCGACCATCTCGTGCGCGACGAAAAACTTCGATACGGCCTCGGGTTCGCGCGTCGAGACGAGGAAATCCAGGTCGCCGACGATCTCCTTGCGCCGGCGGTAGCTGCCGCAAACGCTCACCCGGGATACGCCGGGATGCTCGCGGAGGTCTTCAAGCATCCGCTCGGCATCGTGGGCGATTTCTCCGAGGCGGAATCGCCCGGAGTGTTTCCTGCGTGCTTCGATGGAGTTGAGGATGTTTGCGGCCGTCTTTTCACCAAAGCCGGTGAGGTCTGCCACGCGGCCATCTTTGCAAGCAGTTTCGAGGGCTTCGATGGAGGTGACATCGAGCTGCTCCCAGAGCGCTTTGATTTTCTTGGGGCCGATCCCCTGGAGTTCAAAAAGATCGAAGATGCCGGGCGGAAATTCGGCCTTGAGCTCTTCGTAGTAGGGCAGGGCACCCGTCCGCAGCAGTGTGGTGATTTTTTCCGCGATGGCTTTGCCGATGCCCTCGATCTTCGGGAGTTCGCCCCCTTCGGCGATGGGGGACAGGCTCCCGCTGAAGGTCTCGAGCGCACGCGCGGCATTTTGGTAGGCACGCACTTTGAACACCAGCTCGCCCTTTAATTCGAGCAAGTGAGCGATGTGTTCGAGGGTATCGACGATTTCTTCCTTCGAGAGCTGCGGCATGCGGGCGCCATGTTTGGCGAGTTCCGCCGGGCTGTCACGCGGTTTGCAGGGGGCTTACTCCGGTTTGGCGATGATGCGGCGTGCGGGGTCAGTGGCGCCGGGGCTTTTGTAGATGTTTGGCGGGGCCACGGAGATGAGTTGGATGTCTTTGAGGACAAACTCGGGGTAGAAGCCGTTGCTGGCGGGTTCGTACACGGTCTGGCCGGAGAAATCGCCGTAGAGCTTGTATTCGAAATTGTTATCCGAGCCGATATCGTTTTGCTCGCGATCCGGGGCGAGCTTTTGCTGTTCGTTGAGCATCACGATCTGCGCGGTGCTCCACGGCTGCTGCGGCCGGCGGACCCAGCCCCAGAATTTGTAGTCCTTTTTGAAATAGCGGCGCCCGATGAAGTAATCCCCGGGTTCTTCGGCGGCGATGGCGGCTCGGAGGGCGCCCCTCGCATCGGTGCTGCTGTGGCTGCCGGTGGTTTCGCAACCAGCGAGAGGCAGGAGGAGAAATGCGATCAGGGCTCGTTGGCGGTGGATCATGGCGGGACTGCGGGGCGGTTAAACGCTGGGTGCGGACGTTTGGCGAGCTATTTTGCGAGGCTGGCTTGGTCCTTGACGCGGGCGAGGAGAGCGGGCTGGCGCTGGAGCTGTTCGGTGAGGGCTTCGATGGCGCGGAGGGTAGGCTGGCTGATGTGATGCTCCATGCCTTCGACATCGTGGTAGATCACGTCTTCATCGATGGCGAAGAGGCGAAAAAAATCGGTCAAGATCTGGTGCCTGCGAGTGATATTGCGGGCGAGGGCCTCCCCGGAGGCGGTGAGCACGAGGCCGCGATATTTTTCGTACTTGAGGAGGCCTTCCGCATCGAGGCGCTGGACCATATTGGTGACGCTGGCCTGTGAAATTTTGAGTCCGTGGGCGATGTCGACCACGCGCGCGTAGCCTTTGGTGTTGATGAGTTCGAGGATGCGTTCGAGGTAGTCCTCGACCGCGGAGGAGGCGTGGCGGGTCGGGGCTTTGGCAGGCATGGGCGGAGGGTAAGTGCGCGGGAGGTGCGGGGTCAAGCCGCGGAGGAGAAAAGGGAGTTGACAGGGCGGCAGACAGCAGCAACAAAGTTAGCCATGACTAAATTTCTGTTTCTCACTTGCTGTTTTGTGCTGTGTGCCGCCCTCGCCTCCGCCGAGGCTGCCGAAAAGAAAAAAGTGCTGACCACCTTTACCATTCTAGCGGACATGGCCCGCGAGGTGGCCGGGGATAAGGCCGTGGTCGAATCCATCACCAAACCTGGCGCCGAGATTCACGGCTACGAGCCCACGCCGGGCGACATCGTGCGGGCGCAGCGCGCGGACCTCGTGCTCTGGAATGGCCTCAACCTCGAGCGGTGGTTCGAGAAATTCTTCGGACAGCTAAAGAATGTGCCTGCCGCAGTCCTCACGGAGGGCATCGAGCCGATCAGCATCGAAGAGGGGCCTTACGCTGGAAAGCCGAATCCCCACGCGTGGATGTCGCTCAAGAATGCGGCGGTTTATGTTGAAAACATCCGCAAAGCGCTGGTGCGGATCGACCCTGACAATGAAGCCGCCTATAGTGCAAACGCCGCCGCGTATGTGGCAAAATTTGAAGCGATCGAAGCTGGGGTACGCACCAAGCTTTCACAAATTCCCGAGGAGCAGCGCTGGCTAGTCACGAGCGAAGGCGCCTTTCCCTATCTCGCGCGCGATTTCGGAATGAAAGAGCTTTTCGTGTGGGCCGTGAATGCAGACCAGCAAGGCACGCCGCAGCAGGTAAAGAAAGTGATCGATGGCGTCCGCAGCCAGAAAATCCCGGTTGTTTTCAGCGAGAGCACCATTAGCGACAAGCCGATTCGCCAGGTGGCGAAGGAGGCTGGAACCCGCTACGGCGGTGTGCTGTATGTCGATTCGCTGACGGATGCGCGCGGACCGGCGCCGACTTACCTCAAGCTGCTCGAGCATAATGCGGAGACGATCCTCAGCGGCTTTCTGGGCAAGTGAATCCAGCCGCATCGATCGATGTTCGCAACGTCACGGTCGCCTATCCCAACGGACACGTGGCGCTGCGAGATGCCAGCTTTTCGATTGGAGCGGGCAGCATTAGCGCGCTGGTCGGTGTGAATGGGAGCGGGAAGTCCACGCTCTTCAAGGCGATCATGGGCTTTGTGCGGCCTGTGGCGGGCGAGGTTGCGATCTGCGGCATGCCCGTCGGCGCGGCACAAAAATCTCAGATCGTGGCCTATGTGCCGCAGGCCGAGGAAGTGGACTGGACCTTCCCGGTGACGGTGTGGGATGTCGTGATGATGGGCCGCTACGGCACGATGAATTTTCTGAGAATTCCATCGCGGAAAGACCGCGAATTCGTCGAAGCGAGCCTCGACCGCGTCGGCATGCTCGAATACCGGCAGCGGCAGATCGGCGAACTTTCCGGCGGGCAGCGCAAGCGGGTCTTTCTCGCACGGGCCCTGGCGCAGCAGGGCCGTGTGATCCTTTTGGACGAGCCATTCACGGGAGTCGATGTGCAGACGGAGGAGGCGATCATCGGGCTGCTTCGGCAGATGCGGGACGAGGGCTGTCTCATGCTGGTTTCTACGCATAATCTCGGAGCAGTGCCCGAGTTTTGCGACGAAGCGGTGCTGATTAACCGGACGGTGTTAGCCTTCGGGTCGATCGAGGAGGTATTCACCGAGGCGAACCTCGCGCGGGCATTCGGTGGCGTGCTGCGGCAATTCCGCTTTGATGAATCCACGATCCAGAAGCATGACGAGCGCGAAGTGGTGCTGCTGGCGGACGACGAACGTCCCTTGGTGCTGGGCAAAGGTGGGCATCTCGAATACACGCATCGCGCGGGTCGCGAGCAGATCGTTCAGCAGCGGGCGGAAAACCCCGATGAAAGCTAATGGAAACGCTGCTGGCGCCGTTTGGCTATGAATTCATGGTGAAGGCGATGATGGTGAGCGGACTCATCGGAGTGGTGTGCGCGCTGCTCTCGTGTTTCGTGACGCTGAAGGGCTGGTCGCTGATGGGAGACGCGCTTTCCCATGCGGTGGTGCCGGGCGTGGCTGCGGCGTGGCTGCTGGGGCTCCCATTTTCCGCGGGTGCGTTTGCCACCGGGATGCTTGCGGCTGGTGGGATGGGCATCATCAAGGCCCGGACGGCGCTGAGAGAGGATGCAGTCATCGGAGTCGTCTTCACGTCGTTTTTCGCACTGGGTTTGCTAATGATCTCAATGAACCCCGCGCATATCGATCTGCGCACGATTATCCTCGGGAATATCCTCGGGATTGCGGATGAGGACGCGATGCAAGTGGTGGTGATCGCGGCGGTGGTGATGGGTGTGATCCTCGCGAAGTGGCGCGATTTGCTGCTGTATTGCTTCGATCCGAGGCAGGCGCAAGCGCTGGGTCTGCGTGTGCGATGGCTGCATTTCCTCCTGCTGGCCATGCTTTCGGCCACGGTGGTCTCCGCCTTGCAGGCGGTGGGTGCGGTGCTGGTGGTGGCGATGCTGGTGACGCCTGGAGCCGCAGCATATTTGCTGACGGACCGGTTTGGCTTGATGCTATGGATCGCGGCAGCGATGGGAGGAATCACTTCAGCCATCGGGGCGTATGCCAGCTATTTTTTCGGTGGATCGACAGGCGGCTGCATCGTGACATTACAGACTCTGCTATTTCTCGCCGCCTTGGTGGCAGCGCCGCGCCATGGCCTGCTGGCGCAGCGCAGGCTGAGGGCGCAAACTGGATCGACGATATGATGGCGCGGCTGCTCGAACCATTCTCCTTTCCGTTTATGGTTGATGGGTTGATCGTCGGATGCATAGTGGCGGCAGCCTGCGCGGTGCTTTCCTGTTTCCTGGTGCTGAAAGGGTGGTCGCTGATGGGCGATGCCGTGGCGCACGCTGTGCTGCCGGGCATCGTGCTGGCTTACATCGCGGGGATACCACTGGCGGCCGGGGCATTTGGGGCAGGTTTGTTATGTGCGGTGGGGACTGGGTGGATCAAAGCTGTCTCGCGAGTGAAAGAGGATACGGTGTTGGGAGTGGTCTTTACGGGGATGTTCGCGTTTGGGCTGGTGTTATTCGCGGGCATCCAGACGGACTTGCATCTGGACCATATCCTGATCGGGAACCTCCTGGGCGTCCAGCCGCGCGACTTGAGGGAGGTGGCGTGGATCGGCGGGCTGACTGCGATCGCGGTGCTTCTCCTGCGGAGGGATTTGCTGCTAATGTGCTTTGATGCGGGCCACGCGAGGGCGATCGGGCTGGGGACGGGTTTTCTATACTATTTTCTGCTGGTGGCTCTGGCGGCTACGATCGTGGCATCGCTCAAGGCGGTGGGAATCATTCTGGTGGTCGCGATGTTGGTGACGCCCGGCAGCATCGGCTTCCTAATGTCCGAACGTTTCGACCGGATGCTGGCGGCGGCGGTCGCGAGCGCGGTGGGGTCCACGGTGGCGGGCCTTTATATTAGCTTTCATCTCGATGCTTCGCCCGCGGCGTGCATCGTCCTGGCACAGACTGTCGTGTTTGTGTTCGCGCTGGTTTTCGCGCCAAAGCGGGGCGTGCTGGCGCGGCGTGCGATCTCCGGCTAAGCCGGGTAATAGTAGTCCACCGTGCAGGAGAATTGGCCGCCCGATTGGCCCCGCAGGGTAAAGAGGCAGCGAGACCAGCTTTGGTCGTGCCGGGCGAAATGATCGTGCAGGCGGTTCGTCTCAGCAAAGAGCGATTCTGGAAAATCGGTGATCGTTTCGTCTGTGAGGGGATTCCACAGGCGATGCTGAATGCTGCGGGCGCCGCCGGGGTGGAGGACGGCATCGAGCTGAAGCTGGAGAA
>Ga0224723_1001809_pt1 | contig 12565 bp, 14 predicted proteins | sample Balambano_FR2_Me_FD_161647 | JGI IMG/M metagenome (GOLD analysis project Ga0224723, IMG submission 161647) | Freshwater sediment microbial communities from Lake Towuti, South Sulawesi, Indonesia - Balambano_FR2_MetaG | ecosystem: Environmental > Aquatic > Freshwater > Lake > Sediment | place...
TCAGCCCTCCAAACAGAAATAGGATTAGCAGCAGCACGCTCAATGCCAGCAGCGGATGATTGACTGCCCAGGCAACGGCGGGATGTGCCTCCAGCCATGCTTCGATCGGGTTCGTAATCCAGTGTTGAGGCATTGTCCGACTCCACACCCATTCAGCGCCACACTTGTTCGACTCTCCACCTGTCTGGCTGCACACTTCAGCAGCAAACCGGTTGAGCTGAATCGTGGTGCAGTGCACAGTGGCTGCTGTGAGCGCCATCGCTTTCTAAGCGGCAGCAATCACCCTTGTCCTCATCGGACACTCCCTAATTTAGCGCACGGCTGAGCCAGTCTGAAATCTCATATCGCCTGGAGAGCGAGGACGATCGCAGCCCTGCTGTCGCGTGGCTGAGCCTGAAAATGATTCTTGACCTGACTTCATGCCGCAGAGGGCAGTTCTGGTGGCACAATAAGAGGATGATTTTTCTGTAAGCGAAATGTATTTTTTGCTATAAAAATCCCTGTCTGAGCGGTGCTAAAAACATTCATGCGATAGAGCAGGCAGACGACGTAAGGAGTGAAGGTATCAATGAAAAAGGTTGAGGCGATTATTCGACCCTTTAAGCTAGATGAAGTTAAAATTGCGCTGGTCAATGCCGGGATTGTCGGCATGACGGTTTCTGAAGTCCGGGGGTTTGGTCGTCAAAAAGGACAAACCGAGCGCTATCGGGGTTCAGAGTACACGGTTGAGTTTTTGCAGAAGCTCAAAGTTGAAATCGTCGTCGAAGATGACCAGGTAGACATGGTGATCGACAAAATTATTGTTGCCGCCCGTACCGGCGAGATCGGTGACGGCAAGATCTTTGTGACTCCTGTTGAAGAAATTATCCGCATCCGGACGGGCGAGAAGAATTTGGAAGCCGTCTAGGGGCTGTTATCTATTCCAGTCAGACTCCTGAGGATGGAACGCTAGCCCCTCGCCTGTTTCTGCGCGGTCAGGCTGATGCTGCAAGCGTTTGACCGTATCTGATTGTGCTAGAGGACAACGTCTGTGCCTGGAGGTTGGGGCGCAGCCCGCTGACAAATCAGCCAAATTGGGCACTCTAGACCAGCTTTGCTTGAGAGCTGTCTCTGCTGTCTTTTGTTGGTGCTGCACCCCCCATGCCTCCAGAAAAACCCTGTCGATCGCCCATTTCTGCTTCGGTTTTGCATGAAGCGAGTCACACTGCCCTCTGGCTGGAGTCAACGCTGGCAGAACTGCCGCTCTACGAGTTTCAGGTAGAATCCAATTGCGCTGGGCACGAGATCGCACAAGTGTTTGAGCAGCATCCGTCGCTGCCGGGGGCAATCCTGGTGAATCAGGAAGAATTCGCTGGGATGGTGTCGCGCCAGCAACTGCTGGAATTTTTGATTCGTCCTCAGGGACTGGAATTTCTCAATCAGCCGATCGCAGTACTGCACCGCTACCTGCGATCGAGCCATCTGCTGCTGTCACATACGACTTCTATTTTGACCGCTGCCCAGCAAGCGCTGCGCCGAGTGGGTCAGCAAGGAGAACCGATCGTCGTTCAGACTGCTGCCCAGACTTATTGCCTGCTAGATGCTCATGTGCTGAACATTGCCCACTGGCAGCTCCGGGGCATCGAAACTCAGGTGCGATATGAGCGTGCTCAGGCACAAATGATTCAAACCGAAAAAATGGCAAGCCTGGGACGCTTGGTAGACGGCGTTGCCCACGAAATTCTTGACCCAGTTGGGTTTATTTGGGGAAATCTGTGTCACGTTTCTGGCTACGCTGAGCAGCTCATCCAGCTTGTGGCTGCCTATGAAACGCTGGGGCTGCCGTTGACTGAGCAATTGGCTGACCTCAAAGCTGAAATTGAGCTAGACTACCTGCGACACGATTTGCCCCGCGCTGTTATCAGCATTCAGGCAGGGGCAGAACGACTGAAACAACTGGCAACTAGCCTGCAAAACTTTTGTCACGTAGACGATGTCTATCCTAAACCAGCCGATCTGCACGAATGTCTAGACAGCATTCTGCTGCTGCTTAAAAGTCGTCTCAGCGGTGAGATTCAAATCGTGCGTCACTACAGCTCCCTGCCGCCCGTAACCTGCTATGCCGGTCAGCTCAATCAGGTTTTTATGAACATCCTGACCAATGCTGTTGATGCGCTGCTCAATCAAGCGATTCAGCATGAGCTGGCAGAACAGTTTGGCGATGCGCTCAGACCGCTGGGCACCGCCACACCCAAGCCGCAGATCACGATTACCACACAGATCTGTCGATCGAACGCTACACCCGATGCCTTCGCTATCGCCACGTCGCTATCTGAGACAATCCCAAGTAGTTCCTTGCATCGCGCAATCGCCGATCGCTGGGTTTCAATCCGCATTGCCGATAATGGTCCGGGCTTGTCTGCTCAAGAGCGGCAAAAAATTTTGCACTCCTTGTCTCTGGCAAAACGGGCAGAAAAAGAAACCAGTCTGGCAATGAGCTATCGCATCGTCACCGCAAAGCACGGCGGTAAGCTGCACCTACATTCTCCGGCATTGAGCACGCAGCCCGCTGAGCAGGGCAGAGGCACAGAGTTTGAAATTTTGCTGCCGCTGGTTTAATTCACCCCGATCGACAGATTCCCTTCTACACTCAACGTAGAGCGTCAAGAATCATAACGACTCAGGAGCGTGCTGTGAATCGCGAACGCATTGTCCCCAATCCTAGACAAGAATCAGTTTGGGATTATCCTCGTCCGCCTCGCTTAGAAGACTCAACCCGCCATATTCAAGTGGTATTTAGCGGCGTGACGATCGCCGACACTCATCGAGCCAAACGAGTGTTAGAAACGAGCCATCCCCCGGTTTATTACATTCCTCCCGAAGATATTCGCATGGAATATCTGACGCGCACGCCCCGCGCCACTTTTTGTGAATGGAAAGGACAAGCTGCCTACTACACCATCACGGTTGCAGACCAGCGCGCCGAAAATGCTGCCTGGTTTTACCCCGCTCCCACACTAGACTTTGCTGACATCAAAGACTATGTTGCCTTTTACCCCAGCCGCATGGAAGCGTGCTACGTAGACGGTGAGCGAGTGCAAGCACAACCCGGTGACTTTTACGGCGGCTGGATCACCTCAAACATTGCCGGTCCCTTTAAGGGCGGTGTGGGCACCTGGGGATGGTAGACCGGATGTTGGGGTCGCTGTTGACTGTTAGCGATTTGCCGTTAGCCGATCGCTATCTACCCACATCTTGAATTTGCTGGATACCGCTCCCACAGAGCAATTAGCGCGATCGTGACGACAATCTGGATGGGCAGCGGCGCGAGGGCAAATCCGACGATCGCGCTGGCGACGCTGAGCAACACGGTCAGCAGCGTAAAAATTTCTTCTAGCTCAAACTGAGGACGTTCAGACCGACGCAATAGCCCAAACAGCGTTCCTAACCCAATCGTTAATAACACTAAATAGAACGGCACAACGAGGGAAACGGCGTGCAGTACAGCATAGACTGGACCAGCTAAAACGAACAACACGAGAAGCCAATAGGCAGGAAGCATCCTGTCACCTCTATACTGATGGTCTGCAATGAAATTAAATTTAATGATCGTCTGATGATCGAACGCTTGAGCACAAGGTTGATATTACCCAAGCAGCATAGTCAGGCTTGTGATACAAACAGCGGTGCCAACGTGATACAAACAGCAGTGCCAATGTGATTTCACCCCGGAAGGATGAAACAACCGAGTCGTTTTCTCCCTGAGTCTCTCAACCGTAAACCCCGATCGCTTCCCTGGTTGGGGCTGGGGCTGGCAGCAGTATTCTTGGGGTCGATCGCCCTCCGGTTTTGGGGTCTAGGGCGATTTAACACCCTAGTTTTCGATGAAATTTACTTTGCCAAGTTTGCCAGCAACTTTCTCAAAGGTATTCCTCTGTTTGAGGGACATCCACCCCTCAGTACCTATATTCTGGCATTTGGAATCTGGATTGGGGAGCGATTGTCGTTTGGCAATGAGGCAATTCAAAACGGACTGTCGGGTTTGCAGGTATCGCCCGTCAGCTATCGCTGGCTCAATGCTCTGACCGGGTCTTTGATTCCGATCGTGGTAGCTGGCATTGCCTATCAGCTAATGCATCGCCGTGGCTATGCCTTGATTGCGGGTTTGTTTACCGCTGTCGATGGACTGCTGCTGGTTGAGTCTCGCTATGCGCTGATTAACGTTTACCTGCTGCTGTTTGGGCTGCTGGGACACTGGTTTTTCTTAATCGCGCTCAATCAACCGCAGCAGCGGCAAGCGTGGCTGTGGCTGGCAGGTTTCTGTTTAGGAGCGGCGGCTGCCATTAAATGGAACGGGTTGGGGTTTCTGCTGGGCATTTATCTGCTGTGGCTGCTGGCATGGCTGATTAGAGGCGCATCACACGTCAAATTCTTTGCTACTACAGACAGCCGCTATTCGATCGATCGCAGTCCGCTGATAGCGCTGACTCATGTGAATCCAGTGCATCTGCTGGTGTATCTGGCAGTGGTGCCAGCGCTTGCCTATTGGGTCAGTTGGCTTCCTTTTACCCAGCTTGATTCCAGCACCAGTTTTTGGCAGTGGCAGGCAAAGATTATCGACTATCACCACCGCGTCGGCGGCATGGATGCCCATCGCTACTGTTCGCCCTGGTATAGCTGGCTGGTGATGTGGCGACCGATCGCGTATTTTTACCAGACCGCTCACGCCTCCGGAGAGCCTGCGCCAATTGTCGGCCCTGCCCTGCAATCGGGTGCAGGACAGATCGTTTACGATGTTCACGCGATGGGCAATCCAATTTTGTGGTGGTCTGCCTCTGCGGCAATGCTGGCGCTGCTGAGTCTGCTGGCAGAGCGGCTGTGGCATTGGTTAACTGTTCGCGTCCCTCGATCTTCAACGGTTGAGTCTTGGGCAGCCCTATATCTCGTGGTCAACTGGCTGGCAAACTGGCTGCCCTGGGCAAAAGTCACGCGCTGTGTTTTCCTGTATCACTACATGGCATCGCTGATCTTCTCAGTGCTGGGGATCGCCCTGCTGGTAACAAACTGGCTCAGCGGTTCTGATCGATCGCGCCGTAGCACTGGTATCACCTTAATTTTTGCCATACTGCTGGCGTTTGTGTTTTGGCTGCCGATATATCTGGGGCTGCCGATCGCGCCGCGTCAGCTCCTGCTGCGGCAATGGTTCCCCTCGTGGGTGTGACTCAATAAATCTCTTACGTGAATCAGGTGAATTGGCAGTAGAGATAATGTCAACGACCTCACCCACAAGGGGATGAGGCTTGCACTTCCATATCCCTCTAGCCGTCTAGTAGTCGGAGCGCAATAGAAGGACGGACGTTGAGCCATGCGGAGGAAGAGTGCATTGAGCAGTTGATGCAAGCGCATTTTCCCGACCAATTGGAGATTGATAGGGCTCTGTGGACACGGCGAGCGGTGCAAGCCTTGATTGAGCAGGCGTGTGGGGGGTGAAGCCGATTCGGACGGTAGGATTGTATCTGTGGCGCTGGGATTACAGTCCACAGAAACCACTCAAACGAGCCTATGAGCCAGACCCCAAGGCAGTGGAGGAGTGGATAGAGCACACCTACCCGTTGATTGAGCAGCGTGCCAAAACTGAAGGAGGCGAGGTGGCTTGGGGCGACGAGTCAGGCTTGCGTTCAGATGCTCAAGTTGGGCGTGGATAGGCACCCATCGGTGAAACACCTGAAATTCGTCAGAGCCAGAAGAAACGAACGCGAGTTAACTTTATTGCCAGCCTGAGTAACCAGGGCAATGTCCGCTTCATGCTCTACACCAGCAAACTCACCGAAGCCGTCTTTTTGACGTTTCTCGAGCGTCTGATTGCCAAACGAGAGCGCAAGTTGTTTTGGATTGTAGACCGTCATCCAGTGCATCGCGGTGGACAAGTGCAGCAATGGCTAGCCGCGCACAACGACCAGATTGAGCTGTTTTTGTTGCTGTCTTACTCACCCGAACTCAATCCCACTGAGTATCTCAATGGCGATGTTAAGCAGGGAGTTCACTCAAAACCACCGTCGCGCAATCTAGCTCAGTTAAAGCAACGCCTCATTTCTCACTTGCGTAAGTTGCAGAAGTTAGCATCACGAATTGTCAAGTATTTTGAGCATCCCTGCATGGCTTATGCATCAGATAAGATGCAAGCTCAATTAGTGCCGGGTTAATAGCACCCTAGTAGAAGCTTACGAGAAGAAACACTTTCCGATTGAACTTTCCGATCCGATTGAGGCAATCCAATAATACATAGAAACCCGTGGATGGTCTCGTCATGATTTGGAGCCATGTCTAGGCAGCCGAGCAAGGGTATCTGAGGTTTTGTCTCGTAAACGCACCTTAACTTTGGAGATGATCCGGAAGTTGAATCAAGAATTAGGGATTCCCGCTGAGATTCTCATTCAACCCTATGAGTCGGCACAAATCCCTGCCTAACAACGCCCATACACCCGACCGCCGCTAGTTTTTTGTTGAGGATTCAATGTAATCTGCCGCCGGTGACGTTCGCCGTTAGCCCTCTCAGGTATCGGTTGAGGCAGGTATCTGAAGGCATCTGTAAGCATTCAGAACCAAGTTAATGCCAGACGATAATAGCAACAAGGGTAGTGCTCAAAATTAGTGATGGTGACGTGATGAGATTCTTAGTCCGTGAGGATTTCAGCGATAGGAAACATTACATCTTTAGCACCACCGCAACAAGAATCAGGATTCTCGAACCCAAATTATTTTGGCTCTCATTGGGCTATTCGGCACAGTAGGTGTAGCCTCGATTACAAATTGGGATAAGTTCTTCTCCCCTGAGCCTTCGACATCTGTGATACCTTCACCAGTAATCAGGGAATCAACTGCATCGCCCTCGCCATCAGTTTCTGCATCACCCCCATCCTCGGATAACAGAACAGTACAATCAACTTGGCAGTTTATAGGTACTGCTTCAACAGGAGAAGGCGTTTTCGTTGATGGCAGCAGTATCAAAAAGACAGCTAATGCAACTGACTTTACTTATAGGATTAGAGGTGAGGTCTTGGTTGCACAGGCTGACTGAGATAGCGATCGATGGTATGTAGATAAATACGGCAAATGGTATTCTCCATGGGAGCATGTCACTTTTGCAGCAAGTAAAAATGCTTGAAGAGCGAAGTACTGGAAAATATAGGCGCTATCGGTCAGAATCAGAGCCATCTACTCCGCCAACAAGACCATGCAACCCGAACAAGAGCAAGCCCTCAAAGCCCATTTGCAAGCCATTGCCCAAATTCTCTATGACGATAGCGACCCCGATGTCATGCAAACGCTAGAAGGGATTGAAATGACCGTCAGGCAGAAGATTCAAGCCCATGTGAGTCCAGAGTTGGGAAATTTTTTATTGGCGCGATTACAGGAACAGTCGCAGGGCGAGCCAGAACCTTGAAAAGCACGTTGGGAGAATTAGAAATTACCACAAAACAAGCCGAGAAACTGAAGGTGTTGCCGCATCGTCAGTTGAGTCCTCACTTGGACAATTGCTGTCTACGTTTGAGTGCGACGGTTTCTTATGAGCAAGCCGCAGAAGATCTGGCTTACCTGACTGAAATCCAAGTGCCTGCCAAAACGCAACAGCGCATCGTGCATCGTCAGAGGTTCGATTTGCCGGATATTGAGCAGCCGATCGAGGAGTTGAGTGTGAATGGCAGTAAAGTCAGAGTGAGAACTCCTTTGGGCGAGGCATGTGAGTGGAAAGATTACAAAGCGATTGCCACCGAGCAAGGAATGGTTGCCAATTTTCAAAACAATCCTCAATTGATTGATTGGGTCAATCAACAATCCCTGGCTCAACCCGTCGTTTGTTTAGGGGATGGTCATGATGGCATCTGGAATATCATTGGTCAAATTGCGACGGCTCCACAAAGGTTAGAGATTTTGGACTGGTATCATCTGGTGGAGAACCTTCACAAGGTCGGGGGTTCAATCAAACGACTCAATCAAGCAGAGGCACTGCTTTGGCAGGGTCAAGTTGAGGCAACAATTGTGTTGTTTAGGCACTGTCACAGAAACCAGGCGAAGAACTTTTGCGAGTATTTGCGTAAACATCACCATCGCATCGTCAATTACGAGTATTTTCAGGCGGAAGGGTTGTACTCAATTGGTTCCGGTGCGGTTGAATCCGCCATCAAACAAATTGGTCGGCGGGTGCAGCTTTCAGGGGCGCAATGAAATCGTGAAAATGTCCCTCAAGTGTTAGCTCATCGCTGTGCTTATTCAAATGGATTAATTGGTTCACCACTCCCCATAAGCTAAGCAAAATTACTCACGAAAAAGGTGACATGCTCCCTTCTTCATCAAGTCAGGTAACCCAAGATATGCTGAGTTATGTTTGCAGGTAAGCTTTATGAGTCGAGTACAACAATTTACAGCCATTATCGAGCGTGAAGGGGACGGATATGTCTCTTTATGCCCACAACTCGATATTGCGAGTCAAGGCAATACCGTTGAGGAAGCTAGAAATAACCTCATCGAAGCGCTAGAGCTATTCTTTGAAGTTGCCGATCCGTCTGAAATTCGGAGTCGATTGCACAGTGAAGTGTTTGTGACTAGCTTGGAGGTTATTGTTGGGTAAGTTACGAGTTCTATCAGCCCAAGAAGTATGTAGAATCCTCGAACAACATGGATTTGTCAAGGTTCGGCAGCGTGGAAGCCATATCATCATGCAAAAGCGCAATGAGGATTCAACAATCACCGTTCCCGTACCAAATTATGCAGAGATACGTACAGGCACTTTACAATCAATTATTCGACAATCAGGCTTGCCTCGATCTTTGTTCGAGATTCCCTAACAACACGCGGTCTCATACCAATTTAATGCGAGGCTGCATAGAACAATGCCTCCAAAATAAAGTTGTAGGAAGCAACCGACATCACTTGTTCCAATGTCAGTTGATCAATCAGTTGATCAATCAGTTGTTGAACTCGTTCTCGTAACGCTTGCAAGGAAGGGAATATCTGATTTTTCAGGGGTTGTTTGAGCCATTGCCAGAATCGTTCAATCGGGTTGAGTTCAGGACTGTGGGCGGGTTGCACCAAAGGAATAATGTTTTCAGTCCAACGAATCGCACTCGTTATCTGAGCCGGGGCTTGATCGACTTGTAAAATCGCCCAATCCTCGCCCAACTGTTGGCAGAGCCAATCCAAAAACGCCTGAAAACACTCACTATTGAGTTGGAGATACTCGTGCAAGAAATAATCACCGCTCAATGGGGCAATCGCACCATAAATCCAGAAATTGTCTCGACCCCATTGCACCGCAACCTTGGGCTTGACTCCCCTGGCAGTAATCACTTTGCCGCTGTGCGTTTTCAATCCAACCCGGGTTTCATCCTGACAAAGATAGTGAATCACTTTCCCCTTCAGTCCGAATTCCATCTGTGCTGTTTGTCGTCGTGACACCTCCTTTATAGATATCCCTCTGAATCACTGAATTTACGCGAGCGGGGCAGACATTGCCGCTGATAAAAACTGCTCAATGTGGAAATCGACAGCCCAAACTCGGCAGACAACGCTTTCCAACTTGTTTCGGGGGGCAACCGGCGCAGAATTAAAACCTGACAGGTGACGGACAGGTGACGGCAGTCTGCTGGAGCGCATCTGGGTAGTATGGGGAGTTTTCTCGCCAAAGCTTGTGGGCGGTGAGTTGACGCTACCCAGTGGATGGCGACAGGCTTCCTCGACGAGTTGTCGCAGCCGCTGCTCAACTTCACTCATAATGCCGTCCGCTCAATGGCGAACTGCCGCTATCTTGGCAAGAAAAAGTTTATCAGTCACTCGGAATTTCTACCAGCAGCCGGACATGAGCGCGATCGAGCCAGCGGTGTGCAGCAGGTTGAGCCAGATTTAATGAGCCAGTTCAATCAGCAAGTTCAATACGCTTCTCGCCGCGTGTAAGTTGAGCCATCGGGCATCACGGTATGGTCGAGTCGGGCATTGCTCAAATCAGCGCCGTTCAGGTTGGCATCCAGCAAATTAGCGTAGCGCAAATCAGCGCCCGACAAATTAGCGCCCGACAAGTCAGCTTCTCGCAGCAGCGTTCCGTATAAACTGGCATTTTGCAACGTTGCCTGTTGCAGATTCGCCTGCGACAGATCGGCATCTCGCAGTTCTGCGCTTGTCAGCGAGGCGTTTCGCAAATCTGCCTGGGTCAAGTTCACATTCAGCAACTGCGATCGATCCAGATTTGCTTGTCGCAGGTCTGCCTGCTTCAGGTCAGCTCCTTGCAGATTTGCCTGCGTCAGCCGCGCCTGTCTCAAGTTCGTCTGGCTGAGAATCGCGTTGATCAAAATTGTGCTATCGAACGTTGCCCCCGCCAAATTCGCCAGGTGCAAATCTGCGCGGCTCAAATCGATCGCTCTGAAATCGGCTCCGTTCAAATTGCATCGCACACACTTTCGGGTTTGCAGCGTTTGTTCGACGCTGTTGGCGTTTGGGGTGACAGCATGGGCGACGGGAGCAGCCGATCGATCAGCGCTGACGGTTGGCGCAGCCGTTGGTTTTGCCTCAGATTGCTGAACCTGCTTAGAGAGCCGAATCACCGTCGGCACTGTTGCACCCAAAATGGCGACGATCGCCAGGAGAACCTTTAAATTCATGCTGCTGTCGAACCTGCGCCACAAATCATCTACTCATCGGCAATATTCGCGTTGCTTAGTATCAACCCGGAGGCAAACTTTAAAGTTCCAGTAAAATCACCAGGGCTTCCATCAACTTTTGCCGGAGGTGTTGTGAAAGGTTCGATCGCCGCAAATCTCTGCGACTATAATGATGACAACACTGACACCAATGAATTCTTTAACGTGAATTCTTTCACGAAGCAGTCCGTGTAACAACAGGACTCTCTCAACTCGTATTTCCAGCTACGGGTGTGCTACCGCTCTTTCTCATTCCCTGTCTCAAGTGGAGCAGACCAGCATGAGCGGCTTTCCTTTCCGAGACATTGTGTTGCCTGCCGTCCTTGTTTCCAGTGCAACCTTTGCCGGACTAACGCTACCTTTTGCCTTTTTTACATCAGAACCCGTGACGGTCGAACTGCCACCGTTTTTCAGCGGTCAAATTCAACCGATCTTTGCCACCGAACGCAAAGATATGGCGATTCGCTATGTTGGCTTTGCGATCGTCGCCAGCGTCGGTGCTGGCATGGGCACCGTCGAGTTTATTCGCACCCGTCAGGCTTCTCAGAAGCTGACGCAGACGCAAAAACAAGTTTCAAGCTTGCAGCTCAGTTTGCAGGGAAAAGAAGCCCAAATTGAAACGCTGAAGCAGGCTGGCGACACAGCTTATGCTGATCCAATACTGGAAGCCGCCGAGCCGCCGATCGAGACCGATGAGTTTCCTACGCTGTCATTAGAACAATATCTGGCGGCTGAAACGCCAGAGCGAGAACTGCAACCTTCTGGTCACACGGGCACCTTTGACGATGCCTTCTTTAGCAGCGGCGCGGCGATTCCGGCTGAGTGGGTTGACCCTGCTTCTGCGACCGCAGTGCAATTGCCAAACTACGCTGTTGCTCCGATCGCCAGTGCTGATTCGCCGCTGCCCGTTTGTCGAGAGTTTGTCACCTGTCGCGTTCGGGTGCCCCACTTACAGCGCAGTCTGTTTGCCCTGCTGTATGAGGGCGAATACTACAGTTTATTTCGGCTTAGAGATGACCAGGAGCAGGCGCTGTCGATCGCAGCGCACCTCAATCAAAGCGGTCAAAAAACAGTGATGACTGAGGCAGATCCTGGGTACGCTGTTTGGGTTCATCAGCCGCAAGCGTACCCAGACCTGGCAGCCTAACCGCTGCCTGACATTGCCCTGCCCCGATCGCAAAGGACTTTAAAGATGAATGCAGATGAACTGTTGGCAACCTATGCAGCCGGAAAGCGAGACTTTAGCGGCATTGTTTTAAGTCGCGCCAATCTTCAGCGCGTTGATTTGCGCGGGGCTGATTTCTGGGCAGCAGATTTGAGTGAAGCAAACCTGAGCGACGCGCTGCTGCAAAAAGTGAGTCTGCGTGAGGCAATCCTTAAAGGAACAAATCTCGAAGGCGCAGATTTAACAGGAGCCGATTTGCGAGAAGCCCGACTAGACGGCACCTTCTTGCAGGAAGCCATCTTGCAGCAAGCGCTTTATGACGAAACAACAAAATTCCCGCTGGGCTTTAATCTTGCTGGTGCCAATGCTTATTTGATTGCGCCACAGACCCAGCTCCGTCATGCCATGCTGGATCAAACCGACCTCAGCGGAGTCGATTTGAGTCAGGCAGACCTGACCACAGCGAATTTGACAGGAGCCACCTTATTTGGCAGCACGCTGCGGCAGACAAGGCTCAACCAAGCCAACCTGCAAGCCGCAATTTTATGTGAGACTGATTTGCGCTACGCTAGCCTTTGTCAAGCTGACTTACGATACGCAGACCTGCGACGAGCCAATCTTCGGCACGCCAACCTGCTGGGCGCAGATTTGCGAGAAACTCAATGGCAGGGCGCAAATTTTGAGGGAGCGCTGTGCAACGATGCAACGCTGTTACCCGACGGCTTTGATC
>Ga0224723_1001810_pt1 | contig 12559 bp, 10 predicted proteins | sample Balambano_FR2_Me_FD_161647 | JGI IMG/M metagenome (GOLD analysis project Ga0224723, IMG submission 161647) | Freshwater sediment microbial communities from Lake Towuti, South Sulawesi, Indonesia - Balambano_FR2_MetaG | ecosystem: Environmental > Aquatic > Freshwater > Lake > Sediment | place...
CAAGTTGTTGAATCGAGACTTTCGACAGCTTGAACTGTGCGATGGGCATAGCAAATGCAACAATTCTCACCCTCTTCCAATTTCCTCTGAAAGTTCATCCAACTGGATGAATCCCCCTCCCTTTACCTAGCGTTAAATTTGTATTACTATTCTAGTTAAACAAACTCATAATGATTCCGGGTTGATGCCTGCAGAGCTTTGCTCCTGCGTCGCTTGTCACCTTCCACTGCACGAATATCTTCCAGTCTGTGAGCTAGCATTTAAGACCCGCAAGGGTTAGAGAAGGATTAGAGACAATCCTGGTTTATTAAGCGCACCTGCTGACTGCTCATCACCTGAGGCAAAGCTGACATCGCCATTTTCACTTGTACTAGGTGCCCTTCACCGGAACTGGGACAGTATCTCTGATCCCATTCACTGTTTTCCGTCACTGCTCATTCGCCACCATCCATTCACCACTGCATATCCATTGCTGGTATTTGGAAACCCCGGTTTCCTGGAGATCGTATTCCTTTCATCCCGTTTGCAGCACTGTTGTTGGAGTTCAAAGTTTCATGGCATTTGTAGAAGAGAACGAAGTCAAATCCCCCAAAGAGAAAGCAGACAAGTCCATGTTTTCAGCAGACATGGTGCGGACCTATCTGCATGAGATTGGGCGCGTTCCCCTGCTGACTCACGAGCAAGAGATCGTATACGGTAAGCAAGTCCAGCAGATGATGAATTTGCTGGAAGCTAAGGAGAAGCTTACCAAGAAGCTTGGGCATGAGCCGACCGATGCTGAGTGGGTTGCTTACGCAAAGGTTACTGAAGACGAGCTGCGGAAGACCCTGCGCCTCGGTCAGCGCGCTAAGCAGAAGATGATTGAAGCTAACCTGCGGCTGGTTGTGGCGATCGCCAAGAAATATCAGAAGCGCAATCTAGAGTTCCTTGACCTGATTCAGGAAGGCACGCTGGGGTTGGAGCGCGGCGTTGAGAAGTTTGACCCCACGCGCGGCTACAAATTCTCGACCTATGCTTACTGGTGGATTCGTCAGGCGATTACTCGCGCCATTGCTCAGCAAGCCCGCACGATTCGTCTGCCCATCCACATCACCGAGAAGCTGAACAAGATCAAGAAAGTCCAGCGAGAGCTGACTCAATCCCTGGGTCGTAGTCCGAACCCAGCAGAGATTGCCGAAGCTCTGGAGCTGGAGCCATCTCAGATCCGCGAGTATTTACTGATGTCGCGTCAGCCTGTTTCTCTGGAACTGCGTGTGGGCGACAACCAGGATACCGAGCTGCAAGATCTGCTCGAAGACGAGAGCGAGAGTGCTTCTCCTGAAAGCTTTGCGACGGCGGAATCCCTGCGGCAAGACCTGGAAGGAATGCTCTCTGAGCTGACCCCCCAGCAGCGTGAGGTTCTGACTCTGCGATTTGGTCTGGCGGACGGTAATGAGCTGTCTCTGGCAAAGGTTGGTCAGCGCATGAACATTAGCCGCGAGCGGGTACGTCAGCTTGAGCGTCAGGCACTTGATCACCTGCGTCGCCGGAAAGCGAACGTGCGCGGCTATCTTGCCAGCTAAGGTTCGATCGCATCCCTTGATCGCACTGCAAACTGAGATCGATCGGAGTTATCTGGTAGTTATCTGTAATCGTCATCCATAAAGTTCATTAGGGCGGTTCACCCGCCCTTTTTGTTTTGGAAGCGGGGCACTCAGGAAATTAGCGTGAAATCACTCGCAGTCAGAAGCCCCTGATAAGACTTCTTCAGTGAATTTTCAGGAGTCAGCGTCGCGAAATGACCGCCTGTGCCAAATCCGGCTGCTCCTCGATTGGCGTTATAGAAGAGCTGACTGCTGCGGCTGTTGTAGACGATCGCCGCACGACTTCGCTTTGCTTCTCGAAGGCTATCAACCACTGCAAATCCATTTCGGTTAAATTTGCGGCGAGAAACTTTGCTCAAGGCGGTAAAAGTTGTGGTATCCAGAACGATTTTGTCCTGACGGTGTGTAAACCCCTGAATGAAATCAACTCCCGCCACTGCCCGATCGAATTTGGCATCGGTATTGAATAGATAAAAATCTCGACCGCTGCCGCCCTTCAGGATATCGTTGCCTGCATCTCCAGAAAGGCGATCGCTTCCCCGACCTCCAATTAGAACATCATCGCCGAAGCCGCCAAACAGGATGTCATCGCCTATATTGCCCAGCAGAATATCATTGCCGCCCTCGCCGTAGAGGGTATCATTGCCGGAGCCGCCGTCCAGCCGATCGTTGCCTTCCCCTGCATAGAGAAAGTCGTTGCCCGCATCCCCGCTCAGCGTATCGTCGCCAGTTTCGCCAAAAAGCCGATCGTTCCCAGATCCTCCATTCAGGAGGTCATTACCGTCTGCTGCGAACAGCGCATCATCCCCCGCGCCGCCATCGAGCTGATCGTTCCCTGCTTCCCCAAACAGCTCATCGTTGCCGTCTCCTCCAAACAGGCGATCGTCCTCGCTCCCTCCGAATAGCTTGTCATCCCCAGCATCGCCGCTCAAAAAATCACTGCCTGCTTCCCCAAACAACTCATCGTTGCCTGTTCCGCCAGAGAGCGTATCGTTGCCCAGTCCGCCACGCAGCTTGTCGTTATCAGCTTCACCATTCAGCACATCGTCACCGTCTTCGCCGAACAGGTTATCCTGTCCCGATCCGCCCAGAATTGTATCGTTGCCTGCACCGCCGGAGAGATTGTCACTGCCTGCCCCACCATCGAGGCGATCGTTGCCTTCGTCCCCGTTCAGTACATCGTCACCCTCGTTGCCAAAGAGCTGGTCGTCCCCTTCTCCACCAAATAGGCGATCGGCTCCGTCTCCGCCAGACAGCGAGTCATTGTCGCTCTCACCATAGAGGATGTCATCACCCTCGTCGCCATTCAGGATGTCCTGATCATCTCCACCGTTTAGCTCATCATTGCCCGCTCCTCCGGACAAGTTATCGTTTCCCTGCTCACCGAAGAGCCAGTCTGCTTCAGAGCCGCCATTCAGAGCGTCGTCGCCTGTGCCACCATAAAGTTTGTCGCTTCCTGCACCGCCGACGAGAACATCATTGCCGTTTCCCCCTTGCAGCTCATCGTCACCCTCACCGCCGTCCAGCCGATCGTTGCCCTCACCCCCAAACGCTCGATCAGAACCAGAACCACCAGAAATAATGTCATCCCCTGAGCCGCCGTGCAGTTCGTCGTTGCCTTCATCACCGTTTAGCGTATCGTTGCCATCAACGCCATAGAGCTTGTCATCGCCTGCTCCACCAGAGAGGAAGTCATTGCCCCCTGCTCCCATGCTTCCCTGATCGCTGCCGCCGTAGAGCTGATCATTGCCTGCCCCACCGAACAGGGAGTCATCGCCAACTTCGCCATGAAGCAAATCGTCCCCATCGCCGCCCTCAAGCCGATCGTTTCCTTCACCGCCAAAGAGTTCATCGGCTTCTGTGCCGCCAGATAGGGTGTCATCGCCCGCATCACCGTGCAGCTTGTCAGCACCTGCACCGCCATTGAGCCGATCGTTTCCTACGCCACCGTACAGCTCATCGGCTTCAGAGCCGCCATCCATTTCGTCATCGCCAGCTTCACCATAAAGCTTGTCAGCACCCGCGCCGCCGCGAATGATATCGTTGCCCAATCCACCGTAGATTAGGTCATCCCCTCCTTTGCCGGAGAGACTGTCATTGCCCGCTAGTCCATAGATTTTGTCTGCTTCAGGCGTTCCGACGATCGCATTATCTTCAGGTGTTCCGTAAAAATTAGCCACTGCTGTTGCCCTACACTATCTCGCAATTTTTTGCAGTCAAATTTTTGCGGTAGTGATCCCTGATTGGCTGCACGGCAGATAGAAACGATCGTTTTATCGTCGAGATTTCGTTCCAGACGATGAGCAAAACACCGCTTGCCGCTCTAACTGCCTATCCTAGACATCGAGGAACTGCTGTCAGGTAAAGCAGGGCTATAGTTCAGTTTGTGGAGCTTAAAGGAATGGTGAAATTCGTCTGGGACTACTGATTGGAATACTGATTGTCCTGACTCATGTTGTTCTGGTTCATGCGCCGCTTTGCCTCCTGCTCAAACCACTGCACCACTTGAGCAACTGTCAGAGATTCGACCGGCGTTCCGACTTCGGCTGAGATTTTGCCCAGCGGAGTCAGCGAAGACAGCATGATCCGCGAAAGGAAAGTGAGAAAGGAAGCGTCGCTTTCGATCGCCTGCTGAATTGCATCGTCCTGAGCAATCCAGTCTTCGATTTGTTCTGGCGTGACGGATTCGATCGATTGTCCGGTTGAGCCAGTAATCTGCTTGAGCGTTCGCAGTGAATAGAGTGCCACTCGCACCGTAAACTTATCCTGAGTTGTCAGCAGAGCGCGATCGACTTCGGTGATTTCTTCAACAGTAAGGAGTTCGATCGGGGCAGGCTGGGAGCTAAACATGAAATTGATGTTTCTAGAATTTTTCTGAATCTGTTATTTTCCCTGAATCAAATAGCCGCAGCGATGTTCACCGTTCACAATCCAGTGGGTTCGCTCGACTTTACTGCCCTCCAGGGCAAGCTGAAACATTTCTAGCTCATGTCCGCAGACGCTGGGGAAAGACTCAGCAATGTGAGAAATGGCGCAGTTGTATTCGGTGATCACATAGCTGGAAGCCGGAGAATTTTGCTCGTCAGGCTGAACATGATGCCACTCTGCCATATAGCCTTCTTCCTGCCGCAGTTCGACCAGTCTGGCAACCCGCTCCTGCAAGGAACCCGATCCGACGCGATCGCGATATTCCAGGGCTTTTCGCTCCCACTGTTTTTGCAGAATTTTACTCACCTGGTCCTTACCCACTGTCTCAGCCAGCGTATCCAGCAGCGACACGGCAAACTCACCGTAGCGATCGGGCATTTGATCCCGCCCCTTACGGCTGAGCTGATATTGATAGTTTGGGCGACCCATGCCTGCCTGAATCACCTGATGCTCAATGAGTCCTTCGTCTTCCAGATCCTTCAAGTGTTTACGAATAGCCTGGGGGCTAATGCTGAGATGGTCAGCTAATTCTTGAGCAGTGGCTTGTCCCTGCTTTAATAGATGATGCAGGATATCCTGCTTAGTCGAAGGTTGCTGCGCGGCTGTCATCGGTTTCCCCGTGATCCTCAGCGATCGGTCAGGACTGATTTACCCTTTGTCAGAGCAAGCTTGTTAGAGCAAACTCGTTAGAGCGAAGTAAAAGCAAAATTGCAAAGAAACAAAACGTAAAAAAAGTTCTGCTTGACTTTGACAACTTTCCTGTTGCTAAAGTAGTTTACAATAGAGATAAGCAACATAGAGGTTGTTTTAATTATAGAAGCTATCTGTTGTTCTGTCGCCCCGTCCTATGAGTACAACGATTAAACCAAACCAGGCATCGGACAAGAACCTCGAACTGATGAGGAGTTTCTCCGAGAGTTATGCCAAGCGAACCGGAACCTACTTCTGTGTTGATCCAGGCGTAACTGCCGTAGTCATTGAAGGGTTAGCCAAGCACAAAGACGAGCTGGGTGCGCCGCTCTGCCCCTGCCGCCACTACGAAGATAAAGAGGCAGAGGCTGCTGCCGCCTTCTGGAACTGCCCTTGTGTACCTATGCGCGAACGCAAAGAGTGCCACTGTATGCTCTTCCTCACGCCCGACAACGATTTCGCAGGTGAGCAGCAGGAGATCTCGATCGACGAGATTCGCAAAGTCACCAACCAGTATTAAATAGCAGGCGCAGACTCCCAGTTCTAACCGCGACCTCGAATCCATGATCCATTGCCGATCTAACAACCGTCTTGAGAGAAAGAGAACATACCGATGACAGCATCCGTCCAATCCCTGGTTAATCAACCTTATAAATACGGCTTCGTCACCAATATCGAATCCGACACGATTCCGCCTGGGCTTAGCGAAGACGTGATTCGTCTCATTTCTGCCAAGAAGAATGAGCCGGAGTTCATGCTGGAGTTTCGCCTCAAGGCTTATCGGCAGTGGCTCAAAATGGCAGAGCCGAATTGGGCAGAAGTCGGATATCCGGCGATCGACTACCAAAACATCATCTACTACTCTGCGCCCAAGCAAAAGGAGAAAAAAGCTAGCCTGGAAGAAGTCGATCCCGTGCTGCTAGAGACTTTCGAGAAGCTGGGCATTCCTCTCTCCGAGCAAAAGCGGCTTTCTAATGTTGCCGTTGACGCGATTTTTGACAGCGTTTCCGTCGCCACCACGTTCCGCGAAAAGCTGGCGAAAGAAGGCGTGATTTTCTGCTCGATCTCTGAAGCCCTGCACGACTACCCCGATCTGGTGCAGAAATATCTGGGTAGCGTTGTTCCGGTTGCCGACAACTATTTTGCTGCGCTGAATTCTGCCGTGTTTAGCGATGGCTCGTTCGTTTTTATTCCAAAGGGCGTTCGCTGTCCGATGGAGCTTTCAACCTACTTCCGGATCAATAACGGCGAGTCGGGACAGTTCGAGCGGACGCTGATTGTGGCGGAAGAAGGCAGCCATGTCAGCTATCTGGAAGGCTGTACGGCTCCGATGTTTGACACCAATCAGCTTCATGCGGCTGTTGTTGAACTCGTTGCGCTAGACGATGCCGAGATTAAGTATTCGACTGTGCAGAACTGGTATGCCGGAGACGAGAACGGCAAGGGCGGCATCTACAACTTTGTAACTAAGCGCGGTCTGTGCCAGGGCAAAAACTCTAAGATCTCCTGGACTCAGGTTGAGACAGGTTCCGCGATCACCTGGAAGTATCCGAGCTGCGTTTTGGTGGGCGATAACTCGGTGGGCGAGTTTTACTCGGTTGCGCTGACGAACAACAAGCAGCAGGCAGATACCGGAACCAAGATGGTGCATATCGGCAAGAACACCCGCAGCACGATCGTCTCTAAGGGGATCTCGGCAGGCAATTCCAAAAACAGCTATCGCGGCTTGGTCAAGATCGGTCCTAAAGCAGAAGGGGCACGCAACTACTCCCAGTGCGACTCCATGCTGATCGGCGATCGCGCTGGTGCCAATACCTTCCCGTATATCCAGGTGCAGAACAACACTGCCAGAGTGGAGCACGAAGCCTCGACCTCGAAAATCGGCGAAGACCAGTTGTTCTACTTCCAGCAGCGCGGCATCTCCTTAGAGGACGCAATCTCAATGATGATTAGCGGCTTCTGTAAGGATGTGTTTAATCAGTTGCCGATGGAGTTTGCGGTGGAAGCCGATCGGCTGTTGGCGTTGAAGCTGGAGAATAGCGTGGGTTAGGACTGTCTTGAGGGGCTATTGGAGTAGTCTACGTCCTGCACTGCCCCCTAAATCCCCCAAGAGCGAGGGACTTTAAGACCTGATCGATTGATTTCAGCTTCAGGAGATTGATGACGGGCAATTCTTTTCTGAGTGGAAGACGGATTTACCTGACCTTACCGAAGATGAGATGCGGTTGCTCGAAAAGGTGAAAGCAGGTTACGAGAACCTACATCAATTTCCGCCTCTGCTGCAAAAATCTGTTCAGCTTGCTATTTATAGATGCGTTTTATAGATGCGTTAGAGAGGAAATCGATCGGTGATCAGTGAAAACAGCGAAATGATTTTAACCGTGCGGGATTTGACCGCCGAAGTAGACGGAACCCCCATTTTGAAGGGCGTGAATCTGGAAATTCGGGCTGGCGAAATCCACGCGATTATGGGGCCGAACGGGTCGGGGAAAAGCACGCTTTCCAAGATTTTGGCAGGGCATCCCGCTTATGAAGTGACGAGCGGCGAGGTGCTTTACAAAGGCGAGAATTTGCTGGAACTGGAAGCTGAGGAAAGGGCGCGATCGGGGATATTCCTGGCGTTTCAATATCCGCTCGAAATTCCCGGCGTGAGCAATCTCGATTTTCTGCGCGTTGCCTATAACTCGAAGCGCAAGCACGAAGGCGGCGAAGAACTGGATGCCTTTGATTTTGATGAGCTGGTGCGCGAAAAGCTGGACGTGGTGAGAATGGATGCCGCGTTCCTCAACCGCAGCGTTAACGAAGGCTTCTCTGGCGGCGAGAAAAAGCGCAATGAAATTCTGCAAATGGCATTGCTGGAGCCGACGCTGGCAGTTCTGGATGAAACCGATTCGGGTCTGGATGTGGACGCGCTGCGAATTGTGGCAGATGGCGTGAATCAGCTTGCCAAGCCCGATAACGCGATGCTGGTGATCACCCACTATCAGCGATTGCTCAACTACATCATCCCGGACTACGTTCACATCATGGCGAACGGCAGAATTCTTCGCACGGGCGACAAAGCTCTGGCACTGGAAGTCGAGAATCGCGGCTATGACTGGGTGCTGGAAGAAGCGGCAACGGGAGTTTAACCAATGAGTATTCAGGTTTCCTCCGTTCCCGAACAAACCGGACTCAGCAATGCCGCTCAGCAGCGCGTTGATTTCTTTGAGCATTTGCTGACCCTGGCAAAACAGGCTCCCTCCTTTGATGGCTGGATTAGCGAACTGCGCGATCGTGCCTTAGCTCGACTTCAGGAACAGTCTTTCCCGACTACCAAAGATGAAGAGTGGCGGTTTACGGACTTGTCGGAACTGGTAAAGCTGCGCTTCGAGCAGATCGATCGCCATTCCGCCGTCAACATCGATACGGTGACACAGTTTGCGTTACAAGAGGAAAGCACTCGGCTGGTGTTTGTCAACGGCATGTATGCCCCAGAGCTTTCGACGATCGCCCCTGCAAACGGATTAACAGTCAGCAACCTATCCGCCCTGTCTGAAGCTCAGCGTGAATTGCTGCAGCCTTATCTGGGACAGCAGCCCGGTGCAGAGGAACTGTTTACGGCTCTTAACACGGCAGAAATGAGTGATGCTGCCGTCATCAGAGTCGCGAAAAATCAGGCGATCGCTGCTCCGGTTCACTTACTCTTTGTTTCAACCACCCGCAGCACGCCGACCTTTATTCAGCCGCGTGCGCTGATCATTGCTGAAGTAAACAGTGCCCTGACGATCGTGGAAGAGTATGCGTCGATCGGGGAGGAGCAATCCTTCACCAACAGCGTTACGGAAATCTTCCTGGCAGAGAACGCCCAAATTAGCCACACTAGAATTCAGAGGGACAGTTTAGCTGCATTCCACATCGGCAAGACGGCAGTTTCTCAGGCGCGGACGGCTCGCTACACCTGCAACACGATCGACTTAGGCGGCAAGCTGGCGCGGCATCATCTGGAGATTTACCAGACCGGAGAACAGACCGAGACGTATCTGAACGGACTGACGTTCATCGGCGGCGAACAGCTCAGCGACACCCACAGCACGATCGCCCTGACGCAGCCTTACGGTATGACTCGACAGCTCCACAAATGTATCATCGATGACCGGGCACATGCCGTCTTTAACGGTAAGGTGTTTGTACCGCAGGCAGCGCAGCAAACCGATGCCGGACAGCTCAACCGTAATTTATTGCTCTCTTCTAAGGCACGAGTTGATACCAAGCCGCAGCTTGAGATCGTGGCAGACAACGTGAAATGCACCCACGGCGCAACGGTCAGCCAGCTTGATGAAGACGAGATTTTCTATCTTCAGAGTCGCGGGATTGATGCGGCAAATGCGGAACGTCTACTCGTTTATGCTTTTGCCTTTGAAGTGATCGATCGCATTCCCGTTGAATCACTGCAGCAATCCCTAATTCAGTTCGTTAGAAACTATCACAGCCGTCCCTGCGGCATTCGCTGATCTGTTCATTTCGCTCTTTTGTCACCGATTACTCGCTCCCTACTCGAACCAGCTATGACCCTTGCACAAGAAATCACCCTCGCTGCCAAAGTGCGATCGGACTTTCCCATCCTGATGCAGAAAGTTCACGACAAGCCGCTGGTGTATCTCGATAACGCGGCAACTTCCCAGAAGCCGATCGCCGTTCTGGATGCGCTGCGATCCTATTACGAGAACGACAATGCCAACGTGCATCGCGGTGTGCATACCCTGAGTGCGCGAGCAACCGATGCCTACGAGGGCGCAAGAGATAAAGTGGCGGCGTTTGTGAATGCGGCTTCGCGTCAGGAGATTGTGTTTACGCGCAATGCCAGCGAAGCAATTAATCTGGTGGCGTATGCCTGGGGCAATGCAAACCTTCAGCGCGGCGACGAGATCATTCTCACAGTGATGGAGCATCACAGCAACCTGATTCCCTGGCAGCTTTTGGCGCAGCGGACGGGAGCAGTCCTCAAGTTTGTGGAGCTGACCGAGACGCAGGAATTTGACCTGGATCACTACAGGTCGCTGCTGTCGGATAAGACGAAGCTGGTGTCATTTGTTCATGTCTCGAATACGCTGGGCAGCATTGCTCCTGTCAAAGAAATCGTCGCTCTCGCTCACCAGCACGGCGCGAGGGTGCTAGTCGATGCCTGCCAGAGTGCGCCTCACATGAAGCTGAACGTGCAAGACATGGACTGCGACTGGCTAGTGGCTTCCGGGCACAAGATGTGTGCCCCCACGGGAATTGGCTTCCTCTACGGCAAGCTGGACATTTTGCGATCGATGCCTCCGTTCCTGGGGGGTGGCGAGATGATTGCAGACGTATTTCTCGATCATTCCACCTATGCTGACCTGCCCCACAAGTTTGAAGCCGGAACGCCTGCTATTGCCGAAGCGATCGGTCTGGGCGCAGCCGTAGATTACCTGTCGGCGATCGGCATGGACAGAATTGCGGCGTATGAGCATGAGCTGACGGCATACTTGTGGCAGCAAATTAGCCAGATTTCCGAAGTGACGACCTATGGTCCGAAGCCGAATGTGAATGCAGATAACCGCGCGGCACTGGCTTCATTCACAACTGGCTCGGTTCATCCGCATGATTTGTCTACGATTCTCGATCAGGCAGGCATTGCCATTCGTGCCGGACACCACTGCACCCAGCCGCTGCACCGTCACTTGGGCGCACAGTCCACTGCGCGAGCAAGCCTCTACTTCTACAACACGAAGGCTGATGTGGATGCATTTATTAAATCGCTGAAAGAGGCGATCGACTTCTTCGGCAGCATCTTCGGCTAGGCTCAGCCCGGAGCTGATTCAGGCTTGGATTCCTTTCAAGTTCCTCAAGGTGCGTTGCTCCGTAGTGCCCCCAAGGGGGAATCGTCGTCTCGATTTGGAGCGATGTTTGGGGGCGACGCTTTTTGTGCTATCCCAGCTTGCACGATTTCAGTTCGGGAACTATAGTGCTACGCAATCAGATGAGAACCAGGGGGTGTGGGGGCTTAGCCCTCACGCAGGGAGAGAACCCCTGCACCCCGTCTTAAGCCAAATTCGTAAGAACAATACACCTGATTTGATAAACACAGTTAGAACCCGACACGCTAAATTGAAAAAATCATTGCTTGAAAAAATAGAACTAAAAAAATAGACCTATGGCAGACGAAAATTCTCAGTATTCAGAGCAAAATTTTTGGAGCAAGCTCAAGAGCGCGGCAGTCGTTGCCGGACGGGAAGTTATTGAAAAAGCATTGACGCTATTTTATGCAGCACAGCGACCCGAAACGCCGCTTTGGGCAAAAATGACAATTTATTCTGCTTTGACTTACTTAATTTTGCCTGCCGACGCAATTCCCGATTTTCTGCCGATTTCTGGATACGTAGATGATCTAGGGACTTTGGCAGCGGCGATCGGTGCAGTCGCAATGTGCATCACTCCAGAAATTAAAGAGCAGGCGAGTCAACAGGCAAAACAGTGGTTTAAGGACGATGAGGAACCTCAACCCCGTTCTACGCCAACCGCAGAAGACACCCTTCGCGAAATTGCGATCGACTGAGCAAGCGCGACAGCTTTACCGCGCTCATGCTTTTAAGTCGATCAACTCAATTCAACCGAAGCTGTTTTTTGGGGGTGAAGGGGGCAGTGTTCCTTCCCAGGTGAGGTTCCCCAGACTCCCTTCCTGACCTTTATTGAGGTTGACCGACTTATCATGAGATTCGTGAACGCTCAAATCTCTCAAAACTAAAGCTGTGACAATTCCAGGATAAATGGAAGCTCACGGCTGCGTTTTGGAATGCTAAAATTTTCAAGCTCAAAAACAGCTAAAGCTTCAAAAAATGGAAACTGAGCCGTTTTGTTAGCCAATTTTACAGCCTTTTTCAGGCTAATGAAGGACAAGAAATGGGGTGCAGGGGCGCAGCCGCTGTATGGGGGCTTTGCCCCCACACCCCCTGTACCTTACCAGAGTGAAAAAAGCGATAGTGGAATTGGTTCAATTGAGATTTTATCGATCGGGCTAAATGCGAGACCCGTATGGCAGATTTTTTGAAGTTAGTTTGACCAGAAGAAAATGCTGAACCAGCCTCAATCAGCTTGCTTTATTTCCTGCCAGGAGAGATCAAGAATTGTGCTGAATAAACTATCTTTTCTGCGATAGTTCTGTACTCTAAATCTAGTTCTTCACCATCGCAGATAGGAATAGTGGCATGACGAGTAACAAGCCGCGATCGATGACAGGACGATCAACTCGGCGGCGGTTTTTGCAATTTTCGGCAACAGCACTCTCGACGATCGCCCTTTCAAACTGTGCGCGATCGATGCAGGGTGGCGGAGCGTCTACCTCCTCTGAA
>Ga0224723_1001811_pt1 | contig 12556 bp, 4 predicted proteins | sample Balambano_FR2_Me_FD_161647 | JGI IMG/M metagenome (GOLD analysis project Ga0224723, IMG submission 161647) | Freshwater sediment microbial communities from Lake Towuti, South Sulawesi, Indonesia - Balambano_FR2_MetaG | ecosystem: Environmental > Aquatic > Freshwater > Lake > Sediment | place...
CTCCGGGCATGTCTACTTTCACTGGATGGTCGATATCCTGCCGCGATTTGAGCTGCTGCGGCAAAGTGGCATTGACTTGGCGGCGCTCGATGGGTTTTGGGTCAACAGCATTCAGCAGCCCTTTCAGCAAGAAACGCTGCAAACGCTGGGCATTCCGCTCGACAAAATTCTACAGAGCGATCGGCACCCGCATCTGCAAGCCGATCGGCTTGTGGTGCCGTCATTTGCTGGACATTTGGGCTGGTTGCAGCCGTGGGCGTTGCGCTTTTTGCGGCAGACGTTTTTGCCAGCAGCGGCGGGTGCCTACCCCGATCGCATCTACATCACTCGCAGTCGAGCACGCTATCGGCGGGTGCTCAATGAAGCTGAGGTGATCGATCGGCTGCACGAGTTTGGCTTTGTTTGTGTGGCGCTCGAAGATTGGTCTGTGGCAGCGCAAGTGGCACTGTTTGCTCATGCCCAGGTGATCGTTGCTCCTCACGGCAGCGGCTTGACCAATATCGCCTTTTGTCAGCCGGAAACGATCGTGATTGAACTCGTTGCACCGAGCTATATCGGACATTATTACTGGGTCATTAGCCAGCAACTGACGTTAAGGCATTACTAGTTAGCGGGAGACGCGTTTGACTGTGACTCAATTCGGCAACTGATGTACCAAAATCCTTTGACCGAAGATATTTGGATTAATCCGCAATCGCTGGTGACACTGCTCAAAGCAGCGCTGGTGGAACCGTAATACAGGGGCAACTGCCAATGATGTTGAGTTATTTAACAGATGCGATCGTCGCCTGTGAGCAAACGCTCGACAACCCCCTGGAGTTTGCGGTTGCCTGTCGCCATTTGGGACATTTGCTGCAAGGCATGGCGCGATTTGAAGAAGCCGTCAACTGGCAAACCTGGGCAACCGAAGCGCAGCCCAACCGCGCGCAGATTCACACCAGCCTGGGACACCTTTATCGCGAACAGCGCTGCTGGCAGCAGGCGGGCGCTGCCTATCAAACGGCGCTGAAGCTGAATCCTGATGACGCTGAGGCTTACTGGGGGCTGGCGCAGCTTTTGTCGCAGCAGGGCAAAACAGCGGCAGCGGTCGCCTATTGGAACCGTGCTGTCACGCTTGATCCACAAAAGGCAAATGCCGAAGGCTATCTCAATTTGGGAAACGCGCTGCTTGAGCAAGGCAAGACGCAGCAAGCGATCGACCGCTATCTTGAGGCGCTGCGCCGCGACCCTCACTTTGCTGCGGCATACAACAATCTGGCAGAAGCCCTGCTGCTTCAGGAACGCTGGCAGCAGGCGATCGAGTGCTACCACCGCGCGATCGAGCAACTGCCTGAGCCTGCCTGGGCATACTACAAGCTGGGCAATCTGCTGCTCAAGCTGAGGCAGTATGCAGAAGCAGCGGCGGCGCTGCGGCACTCGATCGCCCTCAACCCTAACTACGCCTGGGCTTACCACAATCTGGTCGAAGCGCTACAGCGGCTCGCTCAGTGGGATGAAGCAATTATCGTCACGCAAGCCCTGCTGGCACTCAACCGCGATGTGCCCTGGGCATACACGCATCTGGGACGGGCATATGGGGCAAAAGCTCAGTGGGATGAAGCGATCGTCTGCTATCAACAAGCCTGCAAGCTGCGCGGCTGGCACCAGTGCCTGGAAAAAGGCTACCAGTTCACTCAGGATTGGTTTACCCACAACATTCCGCTCTGGGAAGCACAACTGCAACCGCTGGCAAACACCGCAGTCTGCTTTCTAGAGATTGGCAGCTTTCAGGGCATGTCTGCCTGCTGGCTGCTCGATCGCATTCTCACCCATCCTGACGCAACACTCGCGTGCATCGATCCCAACTTTCAGCCTGAGTTTGCCCTCAATCTTGCCAAAACGCAATCTGTCGAAAAAGTCACACCGATCGTCGGCAATTCTCATGATTGTTTGCCACTGCTTGCCAGCGAAGCTTATGACGTAATCTACATTGACGGCTGCCATTTAGCTAGCCATGTTCAACAAGATGCGCTACTCTCTTGGAGGTCACTCAAACCGGGCGGCTTGCTGATCTTTGATGACTACGAGTGGACAGACCCTGCTTACCCTGGACAAGACCCTAAACTTGGAATCGATGCATTTCTGGACGCGCATCAACATCAGCTAGAAGTTTTACATCGGGCTTACCAGGTGATTGTGAAAAAGAGATTGTGAACAAGCGATCACGAAAAAAGCGATAAAACCGTCTGCTCACTGTGAAACTTTGCGAAACCTTGCGAAACGAAACTTTGCAAAACACCAGACCGCACCGTTCCAGCAGACATGACAACTTGGGAAATTTTGCATCGACACTCAGCCGTTTCGTCATCAACATCACCTGTATCTGCCGCTTTCATCCAGTCATCATGTTTAAGAAATACCTGCCGAGTTTTTATGATGGCATCGTTCGAGCGCTGCCCCAGCGCCGTCGCAGGCAGGTTGCTCCTCCAGATGCAGCATCTGACCGCCCAGCGCCACAAACCGCAGAACGCCCTGCTGAAGATGCTGCCGTTGAGCCGGAACAGGTGGTGCCGCTGCCCGATAGTCCAGATGAGGCTGAGCGCAACGGTGCTCACCGCCAGACCGGACAGTTTCGCCATCAGTCGGCGGCTGCCTATCAGAAACTGGCAGAAGCACTGAAGCGGCATGGAATGCTTGAGGAAGCGGCTGCTTACTATCGTAAGGCGATCGAACTCAATGCCTCGCAGCCCGACCGTCCGCAGCCTGCGGCTTTGTTGTACCAACAGCAGGCAGCCGCCTATTGCAGTGAAGCACAGTGGGAAGCGGCGATCGTCGCCTGTGAGCAAGCCGTTCAGCTTGAGCCGACGGCGGTTGCCTACAAAACCTGGGGCGATGCCCTCCTGGCATTGGGACAGCTTGAAGCCGCGATGCAGCGATACGGGCAGGCGATCGAGTTGCAGCCAGACTGGGCAGAGGTTCACGCCAATCTCGGCAGTCTCTACGCTCAGCAGCAGCAGTGGCAGTCTGCGATCGACTGCTACCAGAAGGCAGTTGTGCTCAAACCTGATTTTGCTGGAGCTTATCGCAATCTGGCACGCGTATGGACGCAGCTTCATGAGACCGAATCTGCCATCGCGTGCTGGTATCAGGCGCTCAAGCTAGAGCCGGAAAGATTCTCAGCCGCAGAACATGTCAATTTTGGCAACCTGCTGCTCAATCAAGAGCAGATTGAGCAGGCGATTGGCTGCTATCACCAGGCGATCGATCGAGACCCGACGCTGACTGGCGTTTACCAAAACCTGGCAGAGGCGCTGTCTCGTCAGGAACAGTGGGAAGCAGCAGTCAGCTACTATCGCCAAGCAATGGCGCTGGCGGCTCAAGCACCGCCCGCTCGATCGACTGCGCCGCCTCAGCCTGTAACCCCATTTGACATCGCTGCCGATCAGCTTCAGCACGCCCAAACCGCGTATGCTCAGGCAGAGTGGGAGACGACGATCGCCGCCTGCGAACAGGCAATGGCGCAGCTCGAACCTCAAACGATCGCCGCTTACAAAACCTGGGGCAGCGCTCTCTATGCCCTGGGTCGATTTGCAGAAGCCACGCGCTGCTACGTGCGAGTGACAGAACTTCAACCCAATGTTGCTGAAGCGCACGCCAATCTCGGCAGTCTCTACGCTCAGCAGCAGCAGTGGCAGTCTGCGATCGACTGCTACCAGAAGGCGCTTGCGCTCAAGCCCGACTTTGCTGGGGCTTATCGCAATCTCGCTAGAGTCTGGCAGCAAACCGGCGACTCAGCAGCGGCAGCCGCGTGCTGGTATCAGGCGCTGGTTTTAGAGCCACAAGCGACAGCCGCAGATTTTGCCAAACTGGGACAGGCGCTGTCTGAGCAGGGCAAAGTCGCAGCCGCGATCGACTGCTACCGTCGGGCGCTGCAACAAGACCCCCGCTTAATCGCAGTCTACCGTCAACTAACGGCAATCTTCGAACAGGAGGAACGACTGGAGGAAGCGATCGTCTGTTATCGGCAGGCGATCGAGCAATTTCCAGAGACCGCTGAATTTCACGACAAGCTGGGTCAAGCCCTGAGGCAAAGCGGCGACTGGAAGCAGGCGATTGACTGCTACCGCACGGTCGTTCGCCTGGAGCCATCCGCGACTGCCTACCGTAACCTGGGAGAACTGCTGGTTCAGCAGGAAGCCTGGGAGCAAGCCGTTTCCTGCTATCAGCAGTTGGTTGAGCTAGAGCCTGAAGAGTGGCAGCACCACCACACCCTGGGGGATGCCCTGAATCATCGGCACCAGTGGAAGCAAGCGGTCGCAGCCTATCGCCGTGCCATTGCCCTCAACCCTGATTTCTCCTGGTGTTACAACAATCTGGGAGATGCGCTGCTGCAACTCGATCGATGGCAAGAGGCGGCGGTTGCGCTGCGGCAGGCGATCGTCCTCAATCCCGACTTTCACTGGTCGCACTACAACCTGGGCGAAGCTTTGGCAAACCTGTCGGACTGGAATGGAGCAATTGCTGCTTACTGCAAAGCCCTGAACCTGCAACCCGACCTGCCCTATGCCCATCAGAAGTTGGGCAATGCCCTACAGCAGCGCGCCAAATTAGATTTGACGGCAGCACTGAAATGCTATTATCACGCGATTCGGCAGCAGCCTGATGAGGTGCAAAACTATCATAAAGCACTGGAGCTTAAACCCGACGATAGTGAACTGTTAGTGGGATTAGGCACTGCTCTGGCAAAGCAAAACCAATTGGATGGGGCGATCGTCTTTTATCAAATGGCGCTGCAAATTCACCCGAATGAATCAGAAGCAAGCTTGCAGCTTGCCAGAGTTTTAGAACGAAAGAATCGGCTTGACCACCGTCACACTCAACTTCATTTCAATCATTGGGATGATGCCTATGCGTATTGGCGGCAGCAAAACTCACCCAATGCAGATGATTTGAGAAGAATGGCTGATGCAGTTCGATCGCTCAGCTATCAACCGCTAATTAGCGTGATTATGCCGGTTTATAACGTCTCAAAATCATTTTTGAACGAGGCGATTCGATCGGTTCTGAATCAAATCTATCCCCACTGGGAACTTTGCATTGCAGATGATGCTTCAACCCAACCTCATATCAAACCGCTTTTAGAGGAATATGCAAAAGATGCTCGAATCAAACTGGTTTTCAGGCAGGAGAATGGGCATATTTCTGCCTGCTCTAATTCAGCTTTGTCTCTGGCGACCGGTGAGTTTGTCATCTTGCTTGATCACGACGATGTTTTAGCACCTGAAGCTTTATTTGAAGTAGTTTGCCTGCTCAATCAGCACCCAGAAGCTGACATGATTTATTCAGATGAAGACAAGCTGAATATTTTAGGTGAACACACGGCTCCCTTCTTTAAGCCTGACTGGTGTCCGGAGTCCTTTTTATCTCGAATGTATACCTGTCATTTAGGAACCTATCGTCGTTCTTTGATTAATAAAATCGGTGGATTCCGAACCGGCTATGAGGGTGCCCAAGACTGGGATTTGGTGCTGCGCTTGACTGAGCAGACTGAAAAGATTTTTCATATTCCAAAAGTGCTCTATCACTGGAGAAGTCATCCTGGCTCGACTGCGGGCAGCGCCACGGTTAAATCATACGCCTATGAAGCTGCCGAAAAAGCGTTGGCAGATGCGCTACAGCGTCGGGGTGAAACAGGTCGAGTTGTCAGCAGCTATAAATTCCCAGGTTGGTATACGATTCGATATGCCATTACGGATTATCAGTTGGTCAGTATCATTATTCCCACTCGCAATCTAGGCTCTGTTCTCGATCGCTGCCTGCAATCGATCTTTGAGAAAAGCACTTATCCAAACTATGAAGTGATTGTGTTAGATAACGGCAGCGACGAACCAGAAACCGCAGCCGTGCTCAACGTCTGGAAGCAGCGTGAACCGAATCGATTTCGCTGCTGTGAATTAGATATTCCATTCAATTACTCCCGCATCAACAACTATGCAGCCAATCAGGCGAATGGAGAGTATCTGCTCTTCCTAAATAACGACACAGAAGTGATTACACCCGATTGGATTGAGGCAATGGTCGAGCAAGCCCAAAGACCAGCGATCGGTGCGGTCGGGGCGTTGTTGCTTTACCCCGATCGATCGATTCAACATGCTGGGGTTGTGCTGGGAATCGGAGATGTTGCAGGTCACAGCCATAAGCGGTTTGCGGCGGATGACCCTGGCTATTTTGGTCAAACCGTAACGGTTAATAACTACTCAGCCGTTACTGGAGCGTGCATGATGTGTCGGCGATCGACGTTTGCCGCAGCCGGTGGATTTGACGAACAGCTAGCGGTTGCCTACAACGACGTTGACTTCTGCTTAAAGCTGATGCAGCAGGGATATCGCAACGTTTATCTACCCCATGCGGTTTTGTATCACTATGAGTCAAAAAGTCGGGGCTACGAAGACACGCCTGACAAACAGCAGCGGTATCGCCAAGAAGCGACAATCATGCAGCAAAGGTGGCAAGAAGCGATTGAGCATGACCGCTGCTATAGCCGCAATTTGACTCGAAGGCGAGAAGACTATCGCTTGAACATCAATACCCAGGTCGAGATTCTGGAGGTTCGTTTGTCGGAACGAGACACCGATCGCCTGCTGGGCTGGTTTATCGACTCACCCGAACTGGGACGAGCGTATGATGTTACATCAATTTGTGTCAGAGGCTGGGTTTTAGCGCAGCACAGCCCAGCGATGACACTAGAAGTTTTGTGTAATGGCTGCCTGCTTCAAACAACGCCAATTCGCGATCGTCGCCCTGATGTTGCGGCGGTCTATGCGGTTGCAGGTGCCGAACACAGCGGCTACAAAACAGAAATCAGGCTGGCTGAAATTCCTCAAGAAGCAGAACTTGATTTGTGGGCAGTCTGTCAAGATAACAGCCGATTAGGATTGGGGCAAGTACAATTAAGGCACACCGTTTAGATGGGGTCGATCGAGGCTTAATCGCGCTGCGCCACCAAACAAAAGCAGGGACCATTTTGATGAGCCAGTTGGTCTAGCGAGTCACAGATGGCAATGTTTTTGAAGCCAAAAAATCTCAGAGCTGCCAAAATATCTTCGCGGCTCATCCAGTGACTAAAGGGTTGACTGCCACCGCAGAAACTGGGTACATCCAGCGCTGCCTGATACTCCTGTCGGTAAAGCGTGTGTTGAAAGCCCTGATATTCTGCGGCAACGCCGTCAAGGTGAAACTTTGTCACCAAGGTCGGATTGCTGCTGATCGTTTTGTAATCAAAGTAATGAGTCCAAAGGCAAACGCGGTCGCAAATTTTGGCTATCAAGCTGATTAGTTCAACCGGGTTTGTCATGTGATAGAGCACACCACTGGCAAGACAACAATCAAACCGACCGGCATCGGTGCGGAGGTAGGCGACAAAATCACCGCAAAGAAATTCAGAGCGCTTGAGATGCAAAATTTCTTTGACAATCAGGCACTTAAGATAGGCGCGAGAATTCGCCTCGATCGCCACAATCGACGCTGCACCTGCTTGCTCTAGCATGTAAGTGTGTCCAGCTTCGAGGGGTCCAAGTTCCAGGACGCGCTGACCTCGAATGCCTCCCAGTTGCTCGATCGCCCAGGAAATGCGGATATCTTCAAACGTGGGAATTTGCCCAGCCCTGAGTGCAGCCAGACTGCCAGGAAATTTAGAAGCCCATTCGTTTTGGAAGATGTCTAACGCATTCTGAGCGCTGGGAATTGAAGTTACGTATTGATCCAGAATACTTGCACTCACAAATCTTTAGCTCCAGCAATATTCAACTTACATAGGGTTCTAACAGGGATGTATATTATACTGCTTTGACCGCAACAATATAGTTTGTGCAGGCAAGTTCTTCATTTGTCTGGAAGCTGAGCTGCGTGACGAAGTCTTCTGCGAGATAACTGGAGGGATAGCTCAGCAGATCTGATACTTTCATCTCTTTAAACTGCTGAGCGATGTGCTCTGGCAAGCCACGAATGTAAGCGTTAAGAAACCAGCTCAGACACCAGATTGGTAAGCCAGATAGAGGCACGCCGCTGTCGATAATTTGCAAGGCTTCGTCAAACAAATTCTTTAGACCACTGCCCGTCATGTTGTAGTAGTGATCGGGATAGCCGTGAAAGGGTTGTAAAAACGGCACAACGGCATACAGCTTGCCGCCAGGTTTGAGAACCCGAATAATTTCCTTAGCGCATTCAAAGGGATGCTTAACATGTTCCAACACGGCTAAAGAAAATACGGCATCAAAGCTGTTTGACTTGAACGGCAGCTTTTCGCCAATGCCTAAAACATCGGTAGTGGGATAATTCACAATTTCAAAATTCACAACATTTTCATAATAAAAATTTCTCAGTCCACAGCCATTATCGAGTATTAAACCGTCAGGAAACTGATTAATGATCGCCAGAGCAACATCATCATAACCATGAGTTGAGACGTTGGCAGTTGATTTAATGCTGGCATGTTGAATCAGATCGCTGGTCAAGAGATTGTAATGGTCTAAATTTTGCTCAAATTGAAGATGACACTCACTGCACTCCAGGTGATTCAACAACTGCTTAAAGTCGCTTTGGCAAACAGGGCAGCGAAGGTAGGGTCTGATCCTGTTGAGCTTATTTGACTTCTGGGTTCGGAAAGCGGTTATTGTTTCGGCAGAAACGGGGCAAAGCATCGGAAAACTGTGTGATTTACCGTTGATGAGAAACTCAATTTGCAGCGAGGTGTGATCAGAGATATGCAGCAAAGACACATATTGATGAAATCCCAAAACTTGACATTGAGGATAGACATTTCTCACGTCAGGGCGAGGAATCATCGTTAAGGGCTGAACGAACGACCTGGTGGCATCGCTTAACGCTGGCTGGTCTAATGTGTTTTCTAATGACGATGAGATCCAACCGCTCACTAATAGGTAGGGCAAGGTAATTTCCTGGTTGGCGATCGGTAAGTCAATGCAGTAATTGAACGATTCAGCGTTGTCCTGCCCTAACTCCTTCTCGCTGAATGAAGCTGACTTTTGTCGATCGCCTGCACCCACGACAGATGGTTCTGCAAACATATGAACTGGAGGGGCATCAGAAACTTTTCTTAAAATAGCGATTATTTCACTGTAGTTCTGCTGTAGCTGTTCAAGCTTAAATGTGTGATGAAGGTAGCTTTGGGCTTTTGCCAGGAAGTCGCTAAAAGCAGGAAAATTCCACACATGAAAATGAATGCTGTAACTCATTGCACTCAGCTTTTCTGCGTGGCTGGCAATTGCCTCTGGCGAGGTGTAGTTACAAACGAACTGTGCCCATTCCTGATAGTGCGCTGATCGCGATGTTTCAATACCTTCCTGGTCATCGCGAATCAAGTGCTCAAATGATGTTAAGGGGCGGTCTTTATCAAACGAAACGCATTTATCTGGAACCGCGTAATATAAAATGCCATTGTGCCGCAGCTTTGATAAGTGGGTTCTGATTGTCCCTAACGGGTTCTCACAGTGTTCTAGAAAATGATTAGCGATAATAAAGTCGAGCGAATTGTCTGCAACGCTGCTCAGCGTTTCACCATTATCAACGATGTCAACGTTGACCAGGTTATATTGATTGAGTTCTGGATAGTGCTTCCGTAAGTCTGAAACACTGAGGCGATCGACATAGTGAACAAAAGCTTGTTCACTCACCCACAGCGGCAGATGCAGTGCGCCAGTTTCAATTCCTTGACCTTCGATGTATCGACTGCTGAGTTCTCGCCGCTTTGCAATCATCTCTGCGGATAAAAACTCTTCTGCCTGAGCGCTGGTGTTCATAATTTACAATTGCTTCTGAGTAAATTCAGTTTTATTTTTGCGTCATTTTAGCATTTTGGCTGAAATATGCTTCGCAAACGATCGCTGCATATTTCTGAACCATCTCCTGAAAACTGTTATGGCAATTTAGAACATGCCGAGAATTTTCAGCAAAGCGTGATCGTTGCTCTGGATTTTGCAGCAGCGAGACGATCGCTGCCATTAATTCCTGTGGATGACCGGGTGAATAAAATAATGCATTGACCCCGACTTGCACCTGCTCTTTTACGCCAAAAACAGGCGTAGTAATGATAGGCAATCCGTATGCCATTCCCTCAAGAATAACTCTGGGAAAACTTTCCATTCGAGACGTGAAAATGAGAATATCAGCAGCACTGTAATAGCGAACGGTATCTTTGATCTCTGGCACCACGACGACTCGCTCTCTCAAGGATTCTGGCAGCCTCGCCACAATCCTCTTTAGCTCAATGCCATAGGGAAGCTCTCGATCGCCAACAATAAAAATCTTAATTTTGCTGTGCCACCGCTGCGGCAGATGCGTCAGCGCTAAAGGCAAATCATGCTGCCCTTTGCGGTCACAGACAGTTCCCAGCAGCAGTAAAACCACGTCATCGGCTGCAACATTGAGTGATAGTCTCGCACTCTTCCGCGACCAGACACTGGCTTGTTGCTGAAGTGCTTTTAGATGTAACCCGTTGCGAATCACTGCAAAATTGTGATTGTAGTTGAGCGGCAAATAGCAATCTCGCGTTGCGTCGGCGACAAAAATGACTTTGTATGGAAAGCCGAAACATACTAAAGCACGGGCGGCAATCTCTGCTCCAAATCGCTGAAATCGAGTTTGCCAGGGTTCACTTTCATGAATGTTCCAAACACAGGGAATTTTTAGGCTTTGAGCACAGTCCACAACAAAGAAATTTTCCACCGTATTGACATAGATCACGTCTACATCGATTGCGGTTAACTGTTGAGCAAGCTGCGCGATTGCCCGGTCATACATCGATCGATTCCTGCAATCTTGCAGGGGGTAGGGGGCGCGAAGCACTTCAATGCCGTGGCATTCGTAGTCATGGCGCAGCGAACCATCATTCGTATGCTCATTCATACACAGAATAACAGGTTCAATGTGACCGCCAGCCTTGAGCGCTGTCGCGATCTCAAACAGATGCAGCGCTGCTCCGGTGTAATCGAGCGTGTGGCTACACATCAAAAGCCGCAGGCGACGGTTTATGTGTCCGGCAACATGGCAGCGGGGTTGCACACGGAATTGCTCATCCTCCAGCGATAAATGAGGACTGTAAAATCGATCGACAAAATTAGCGTACTTCTGCCGGAATGTTGCGGGTTCCTGGGGGCGATCAACAAAGCCTCTCGAAACTCCTTCGCGGTGCAGCAATTCAGCTCTGGGGCTGTAGACACAGCGCCAGCCTTGCTGAAGCAATCGGTAGCAGTAGTCCACGTCGTTGTAAGCAACCGCAAACTGCTGCTGATCAAATCCGCCTAGCTCCAGAAACAAATGACGCGGCGTGAGCAGACAGGCAGCCGTTACCGCTGAATAGTTTCTCACTGTTTTTGCATAGGCAAGGTAACCGTACTCTCCAGCAGGCATGAGCTTGAAGGCATGACCTGCTAAGCCGTGATGTAGCCCATGCACAACACCCGCATGTTGAATTCTGCCATCGGGGTAGATGAGCTTTGCCCCCACCGCACCGACACCAGGAAGCTGAGCATAGCCCATCATCTGGCTGAGCCATTCTGGGGCGATGACTTCAGTATCATTGTTGAGAAACAGCACATAGTCGCTGTCGATCGCCGCTACGGCACGATTGTTGATGGCAGCAAAGTTAAATTTTCCTTCTGGATTGGCAATTTGCAGGACGCGAACTGGTAGTCTGATGCGATCGATCTGTGCCAGATATGCCAGCGTCTCTGGGTCGTCGCTCTCGTTGTCGATCACGACCACCTGATAATTCCGGTAGGTTGTTTTTTGCAGCGAGGTCAGACAGGCTTTGAGCAAGCTCAGTTGGTTTTTGGTTGGAATCACGATCGCCACTGAGGCACCTGAGTCAGGAAACTGATGCTCAAAGATGCCACATCTTGCCTGCAATGCCCACTCTGGCTGAAAAGCCGCGCCCACAACGCCGCGACGATCGAGCGCTTCCTGGAGGGCGCGTTGTCCTGCTAAAAAGCTGGCAGGCTTTTCGGAGCCAGCTTGAGCGGTCGAGCCGGGCACCGATCGCCAGTGGTAAAGCACCAGCGGCAAATGCGCGACGTGACGCGCAACTTCAGTCGCCCTCAAGGCAAAATCATAGTCTTGAGCGCCTTCAAACCCAAGCCTCATGCCGCCAACCTGCTTAAACACGCTGCGGCTGACCACACAGAGATGGCTGCAATACATATAGGAAAGCAGCAGTTCTGGCGACCAATCGGGCTTAAACTGAGGCGCATATCGCCGTCCGTCAGCGTCAATCTTGTCGTCGTCGGAATATAGAAAGTCTGTATCGGAGTGCTCCGCCAGATACAGCGCGACTTCCCCCAGGGCGTTAGGGGTAAGTTCATCATCGTGGTCGAGAAATAGCAGATAGTCACTGGTTGCCAGGTCGGCAGCGCGATTGGTCGCAGCACTGATGTTGCCATTTTCGGGGCAGAAGGTAACACGAATGCGCCGATCGCGCGCTGCCCACTGACTCAAAACCGATCGGACGGTGGGGTCAGTGCTCCCGTCATCGGCGATGCACAGCTCCCAGTCTAAATAAACC
>Ga0224723_1001812_pt1 | contig 12546 bp, 11 predicted proteins | sample Balambano_FR2_Me_FD_161647 | JGI IMG/M metagenome (GOLD analysis project Ga0224723, IMG submission 161647) | Freshwater sediment microbial communities from Lake Towuti, South Sulawesi, Indonesia - Balambano_FR2_MetaG | ecosystem: Environmental > Aquatic > Freshwater > Lake > Sediment | place...
TGGTCAGGTCGGGCAAGCCGTCCGGTCGTGCCTCGGTAAACGGCAGCATCGCCAGCGCCATTGCGTAAATCGACAGCGGCGGTTTATCAAGGGCGCCGGGCAGCAGCCAGTCGCCATTGAGCGCGGCGCGGCGGGCGAACGTCGCGAACAGCGCTTCGTCCGAATGAAAGCGCCCGTTGCTCGCCAGCGCCGTCCAGCGCAGCCACGCACCGAGCAGGATAATGACTAGCAGCAGCGCCCAGCCGCGCCAGCCGATCATCGTGTGCCAAAGCGCTTGCGCAGGTAATCGAGCGCCACGCGGTCAATGCCGTCGGGGTCAACTGCGATGTTCCAGCGTTCTTCCAGATTTTCATTGCCCACCAGCGCCCAGAACGCCTGCTTGCTGGCGTCGTTCCAATCCCCGTCCGCTTCGCTGCTGCTATACCCGCCGCTGCGGTTCATCGTCTGAAGTTCACGGGCGATGTCGGATGTGATCGGCAGGCGGTCTTCCGGTTGCGGCGCGCCGAAGAAGACATGGTGCATATCCAGCAGCCCGCTCAGGCGTGTGACGGGATCAGGATCATCATCCACGCGCAGATCGAGGTAGCGGTCGGTATCGCCGCCGTAGCCGCCATTGGGCTTGACGACCAGCAGCCCCGCGCCCTGCCGTCCGCGTTTATCGCCGCCCGCCTGGTCACCCGCGATGAGTGCCGCCATCAGCCGCCGTTCGAGCGCGCCTTTGCTCGCTGTAAACGTTTCGGCAATTGCACTGACGACGTGCGCGCCAACGAGGATGTTGCCTTGGCAGGTGAAGCCGTCACCGACGTGATGCCCCGCCCAGTCGAAACAGCGCGCTCCCGTATGCGCCGCTGCGCCACCATGCGCATCAACCACACCGACCTGCCGATCCTCGCGTCCGGGGTCTGCCGCCAGCAGTTGCGCCAGCGCCTCCTGCGCAGACTTGCCCTGCGCCATCAACGCCAGCCCGTTCGGTCCGAAGCCGATCTTCGCCAATGCCTGCGTCGCCACCGCACCCGCACCTGCCTGCGCCCAACTGACGACCGCGCCGACCGCCAGGAACTTGCTGGCAACCGCGATGCCGAGCGCCTGTGTGTCAGGATCATATGCCACAATCGAGAATGTCATGTCTGCCGCCTTTGCTGCGTTACTGCCCAAACGTCTAGTCTCACACGTTATCTGCGAACCGTTTGATTCTCAAGTTGCCCTGTTGCCGCACTTTCAGTTGTGTGTATAATCGCAGGTATTCACACAAACCGTCTGCTTTATCAGTTCGGGGTTCCAACGACAATCCTATGATAGAAGTCATTATTGATAGTATTCGCGTCAGCTTGATGTCGCAACACCGGATCGTCATCCTGAAGGACACAAGCAGCGACCGCTATTTACCCATCTGGATCGGTCCGTGCGAGGCAGACGCTATCACGATTGAACTACAGGAAGTCCCACCGCAGCGCCCACTGACCCACGATCTGCTCAAGTCGGTCATCCGCGAATTTAACGGGCGGATTGTCCACATCCTGATCAACGACCTGCGCAATGATGTGTTTTATGCGCGAATTGTCGTCGAAGTCAACGGACGCCAGATCGACATCGACTCGCGCCCCAGCGATGCGATTGCGCTGGCAGTGCGCGCCAAATCGCCGATCTTTGTGGCTGACCTGGTGATGGAACGCGCCGCAATTCGTCCTGATGAGGATATGGATCAGGACATGCTGGGCGAAGGCGAGCAGGAAGAGGTCGAACCGGGACGCCTGAGCGCGTTCTCGGATTTCGTCAACTCGCTCGATCTGGATGACCTGGACGACGAAGACAAGTAACGACGCCGGGGTCTGTATCCGCAATTGAACTGCTCACGCGGCGGCGCGGCTTCTGGCTGCACGCCGCTTTCTGTCTCTGGTAGGTAAACGATGGTCAGTCCGGCAATCTTTACAGGTCAACCGCCTTACAGCCAGGAAGCCGAAGAAGCTGTGTTGGGCGCGGTGCTGGTCAACCCGGATGCGTTCCTGGCGGTAGCGTCGTTCCTGAAAGACGAAGACTTCTATATCCTGCGCAACCAGTACATCTGGGAAGCGATGGCGCGCATCGGCGAGCGCAATGACCCGATTGACTATTTGACCCTCCAGGACGAACTGCGGGCAATGGAACGCCTGAACGACATCGGCGGTCCGGCATACATCACGCAGCTGATCAACAGTGTGCCGACATCGGTTCATGCGGAAATCTACGGGCGTCTGGTGGAGCGCGCCGCTATTCGCCGCCGGATGCTGCTGGCGGCGGACGAGATCAAGGCGCTGGCGATGGACGAGGAACTCGCCATTGAGCAGGTGACGAACGAAGCCGAGTCGCGGCTGTTCCGTGTGACGGAGCGCAATGTGCGCCGGGATATTGTGCCGCTGCGCCAGGCGCTCGGCGATTACTTCGAGCGCATCGAACACCTGATGCAGTTTCCGAACGAAACCATCGGGCTGCCGACGGGCTTCCGCGATGTCGATACGCTGTTGGGCGGCTTGCAGAAGTCCGACCTGTTGATTTTCGCCGGGCGCCCGGGGATGGGTAAGACTTCGTTCTTGCTTTCAGTAACATCTCAGGCGGCGAAATACGACGCGCGGATCGCGATTTTCTCGATGGAAATGGGCGCAGACCAGATCGTCCAGCGCCTGATTTCGATGGAGACAGGCATTAATTCGCAGCGACTGCGGCTGGGACAGCTCAACCAGCAGGAGTGGAATCAATTTGTGCAGGCGACCGGGCGCATGAGCAACCTGCGCATCTTCATTGACGACAGCCCGGCGCTGACACCGCTGCAACTGCGCACCAAATGCCGCCGTATCGCCCACGAACACGGGCTGGACCTGATCATTGTCGATTACCTGCAACTGATGAACGCGGGCGGCAGCTACGAAAACAACCGCGTGCAGGAGATCAGCTACATCAGTCGCGGGCTAAAGGAACTGGCGCGCGAGCTGAATGTACCGCTGTTCACGGCGGCACAGCTTTCGCGCGCGGTCGAGCAGCGGCAGGATAAGAGACCGCAACTCAGCGATCTGCGCGAGTCTGGTTGCCTCACCGGGGACTCGTTGGTTTACCTGCCGGACAGTGGTCACCAAGTGCCGATTCGCGAACTGGTGGGCAAATCGGGTGTGCGGATACTGGCACTCAATACCGATACATGGAAGCTGGAAACTGCGCCGATCAGCAACGCCTTCTGTACAGGCGTCAAGCCCGTTTATCGCCTGACGACGCGATTGGGACGCACGGTACGCGCAACTGCCAATCACAAGTTCCTGACGATTTGCGGCTGGAAGCGGCTTGACGAACTGACGACGGAGGATTGTATTGCTGTGGCTACGAGGGAAACCCTCACCCTAAATCCCTCTCCCACTCGTCGTGCAGTACTGCTTTGCTCAGCAAATTCTCGTACTGCACGACGAGGGAGAGGGACTTTGAACACGACACATGCTTTCCGAAGCCCCCTCTCCCCCGTCGTGCCTTCGACAATTACTCGCAAAACAACCGTTATTAGCGACGAGTGGGAGAGGGGGTTGGGGGGTGAGGGTTTGCCACGCACCAGCATCTACTGGGACGCCATCGCCTCCATCGAATCGGACGGCGAAACGGATGTGTACGACTTGACCGTGCCGATACACAGCAACTTTACCGTCAACAACATCATCTCCCACAACAGCATCGAGCAGGACGCAGACATTGTGATGTTCCTCTATCGCGATGCTGTCTACAACGACACGACCGAATTTCCGAACGCCGCCGAAATCATCGTCGCCAAACATCGTAACGGACCGACGGGCAAAGTCATGCTGCATTTCGACGGCACGCTGACCAAGTTCAGCGATGCCAGGACGCAAAGTATCGATTTGAGCGCGCTATGACCCGGCAGTTCGACGGCTTTCCCCCCGGCAGACCGCGCACCGCCGCGCTGCCTGCGCTCTTCTTCACCGATCTGCTGCCGCTGATCGATGATCTGGCAGAGCTAAAGGTGACGTTGTTCGCGTTTTACGCCGTGCAGCAGCGCGAAGGCAAGTATCGCTATGTCCGCTTGCGCGACTTTACGGCGAACCCCATGCTGCTCGACTCGTTGGCTGCATCTGGCGATGCCGCGTCCATGCTGGCAGCGGCGCTGCAAGCCGCCGTCGCGCGCGGTACGCTGCTGTGTGCCGATGTGCCGCTGGAGGGCGCGGTCGAGACGATCTACTTTATCAACGCCGAGCCGGGGCGCGCGGCTATTCGCAAGATCGCCGACGGCAAGTGGCAGCATGGCGCGCAGCCGCAAACGCTGGAACTGATGCCGGAACGCCCGAACATTTACCAATTGTACGAAGAGAATATTGGCGCATTAACGGGTATCATTGCCGATCATCTGAAAGACGCCGAACGCGACTACCCGCAAGGCTGGGTGGAAGACGCGCTCCGGCTGGCAGTGACGCACGAGAAGCGCAGTTGGAAGTACGTCCAAGGTATCCTGGAGCGTTGGCGCAAGGAAGGCAAACGTGAAGTCGATAGGAAACCTGCTGCCGAACAGCGAGCCATCGTCGGAAACCTGGACGACTTCATCCACGAGTGAGGCGGGTGACCGCTGCGCACTCTGTGGTGGCGCGCCGTTATGCGGCGGGCTGGGCTATGTGCGCTACGATTTGCCCGTCGAACATCCCGACTTTGGCAAGCTCTTTCGCTGCGCCAACAATCCCGGACGCGCCAACGACGAACGGCTGGAGCGGCTGCGAAAAATCGGCAACCTCGGTGCTTTTGCCGATAAAAACTTTGGCAACTTCAGCACCGACTTACCGTACCTCAGTGCGCAGCAGCGGGTGTCGCTGCGCACCGCGCGCGATGTCGCCCAGATGTATGCTCGCGCGCCACACGGCTGGCTGGTGCTGGAAGGCACGTATGGCTGCGGCAAGACGCATCTGGCTGCGGCGGTCGCCAACGCGCGCATCGAGCAGGATGAGAACGTCCTCTTCATCACCGCGCCTGATCTGCTCGATCACCTGCGCACGACTTACGGACCGACGGCTGAGGTCGGCTATGACGAGATGTTCGACCGCCTGCGCAATATTCCGCTGCTGGTGCTGGATGATCTGGGTGTCGAAAACCCCAGTCCCTGGGCGCAGGAAAAGCTCTTCCAACTGCTGAACTATCGCTACAACCACAAACTGGCGACCATCATCACCACCAACACCGATCTGGATTTGCTCGATCCGCGCATCCGCAGCCGTTTGCTGGACGAGAGCATCATCCACCGTGTGCGCATTGCCGCGCTGGATTACCGCACACCTGTGCAGAACAAGCAGGATCAACTCTCCAGTCTGTCGCTGTTCAGCGATCGCACGTTTGACACGTTCGACACGCAGACCGGGTTGACCGCGGAAGAACGCGCCGCTCTGACGCGCACGCTGCAAATCGCGGGCGATTATGCGCGGCAGCCGCAGGGCTGGCTGGTCTTTATGAGCCGCTATAACGCCAGCGGCAAGACGCATCTGGCAGCCGCCATCGCCAACTATCGCCAGGAGCAAGGCGATGAGGTGACGCTGGTGACGACGCCCGACCTGCTCGACTTCTTGCGCATGACGTTCGGGGCAAACGCTACCACCAGTTTTGACCGCCGCTTCCAGGCGGTACGCAATGCCGGGCTGCTGGTGCTGGACGATCTGGGGACGGAAAGCGGCAGCGCGTGGGCGAAAGAGAAGTTGTTCCAGATCATCGACTATCGTTATGTGGCGCGGATGCCGACGGTTATCACCACCAGCAAGCAGCCTGAAGAGATCGATGGGCGCATCTTCAGCCGCATCGCTGACCAACGCATTTGCACGATCTTGCGCATCACCGCGCCGGACTATCCGACCCGACTCAAGCGGGGTTAACATGCTGACACGCCAGACCGTCTACGACACCGTGATCATCCGTTACCAGCGCCGTGACCGCCGCGCCGCCCGCGCCCTCTTCGAGCGCAGCTATTTGACGCACGCCCATCTCGACTGGCAGGAACGCGACCACTGGCTCGACAGCGAGCCGTCGCTGACGTGGACGGCGTGGCAGGGCACACGTATGGTCGGTCTGCTGGGCATGAGCGAGATTACAGGCGGCGTCAGCTGGGTGCGGCTGGCGGCAGTTGACCACGACGGCGACTATAGTGCGATCTTCAATCGCCTGTGGCAAAATGCGCAGCCGGAACTACGCGCAGCGGGGGTGCAGCAGGTGGCGCTGCTGGTGCTGAACGACTGGATCATGCCGCACGCCGCGCGGCACGGCTTCACGAAATATGATGAGGTCGTGACGTTTCGCCGCGAAACGCCGTTCCTGCCCGCGCCTGATCCATCGCCATTCAGAGTGCGTGGTATGAACGCACACGAACTGCCCACGCTCATCCGCATTGACCAGGCGACGTTTGTCACTCCATGGCAGATGAGCAGTGTCGAAATCCGCGCGGCGGAACGGGCAGCCGCCAATGTGACCGTCGCCTTGCTTGACAACGACATTATCGGCTACCAGATCAACACCTTCTTTTTCGATGGCGCACATCTGGCACGGCTGGCAGTGCTGCCGCAGTATCAGGGGCAGGGCGTCGGGCGGGCGCTGGTCTACGATATGATTGCGCGCTTCGCCCGGCGCGGCGTCTATACCATCAGCGTCAATACGCAGTTGAGCAATATTCACTCGCAAAATCTGTATCGTCGTTTCGCCTTCACTCGCACGGGGTATGATATGCCTGTGTGGACGCTTGACCTGTAACGAAAGCCATCCCATGTCATACATGTATCAGGAAGATGACGGCGATCTTCAGCACCTCAGCGGGCGCACCATCGCCTGCATTGGCTATGGCAACATGGGGCGTCCCTGCGCGCTCAATCTGCGCGACAGCGGGGTTAGTATCATCGTCAGCGATCCAAGCGAGGAGAAGCGGGCGTTGGCGGCTGATGAAGGCTTTCGCGTCGCGGCGATCGACACCTGCGTCCTCGAAGCGGACAGCCTGCTCCTGCTCATACGCGACGAGGTCATGCCGCAGGTGTATATCGAGCAGGTTTCGCCGTACCTGCGGCGCGGGCAATCACTCATCTTCAGCAGCGCCTATAACATCGCGTTCGGCTTCATCGAAGCGCCTGCGTTTGTGGACGTGGGCTTGATTGCTGCGCGCACGCTCGGCACGGCAGTGCGCGAACGCTATGTCGAAGGGACGGGCTACACCAGCTTCGTCGCTGTCGGGCAGGACGCCAGCCGCCAGGCATGGCAGACCGTGCTGGCGCTGGCGCGGGCATTAGGCGCGCTGCGCGGTGGCGCTATCGAAATCCGCTTTGAGCAGGAGGCAGAACTTGACCTGTTCTTGCAGCAGGCAGTCCTGCCCATCTTCCACGAAGCGATAATCAAGGCAGCGGATGTCTTGATCCGTACTGGCTATCCATCCGACGCCGTATTCACCGAACTCTATCTGTCCGGCGAGTCGTCGGATTATCTGCATCAGGCGGCGCGCTACGGTTTGCTGCAAGCGCTCAAAATGTCGTCACTTACGTCACAATATGGCACACTTAGCCGCAGCCAGCGCATTGATGATCTGAAGCTGGAACGCATCATGGAAAGCACGCTTGATGAGATTCGTAACGGGCGTTTTGCCAGAGAATGGGCGCGCGAATATGCCGCCGATTACCCGCGTCTCAAGCAGCTGATGAAACAGCGCGAACAGCTTGACCTGTGGGAACTGGAACAACAAACGCTCGATATGCTGCGCCGCAATCAACAGACAGGGGACTAATGCCATGAACACCACAGCCGAAGCCATTCGTACACTGGAAAGCGCCCAACAGCACGCCGCCACTGCCGCCGAGATGATTGAAAATCTGATCGCCGCGCACGACTATCAGGATGTGGCGCTGCTGGTGGCGCAAGCCGCCACGCGCCTGCTGGAAGCGACGATGCTGCTGATGAAGTCGGACGACATGGGCGCTCTGGCGACGCTGGAAAGCGCCGACGACCTGCTCGACGCCGTCTACGACATCATCGAGGCAGATTTGGAAGAGGATTAAAGTCTGGTAAAGGAAGGAAAGTGCTTATTCAAGAGGGTAAAGGAGAAGAGGATAGAGAATTTTCTATTGGTCTTGTCTTGGCGTCCTTTGCGCCTTGGCGGTTTAAATTCAAATGATTGAACCGCCAAGACGCAAAGGACGCCAAGATCATGCCCTCTATCCTCTTCCCCACCAGCCTCTTGGATAGGCTTTTTTCCTGGCGTCCTTCGCGTCTTTGCGGTTCCAACCCTGTTTTACGCCGTTGCCATTTCGCCGACCAGTTCCGGCGCGGGCTTGTTGTCTTCGCGGATAAAGCGCATCACGCGGAACGTCTCGGCGTAAGTCACACCGATCTCTTTCCCGGACTCGGCATCCCACTTGCGGATCATGTCGCCTGCTGACGCATCCAACTGCGACTCGTGGGCGATCAACGCAGCGATTTTGCGCTCGATCACGTCCGTGACATCAACGGCGATGTTCGCCTTGTCCGCCATGCCGATGTAGACCTCGCTGACATGATGCGGCTCGTAGCCTTCCGCCAGCAGTTCGGGGAAGATCGGGCGCGTTTCGGCACTGGGGAAAATAGCATAGAGCGACGCTTCACCCGTCGCGCGGTGGTCGGGGTGGTTGATATAATCGAACTCCTCATTCGAGATCATGACGGCTGTCGGGTCCATGATGACGACGCGGTACGGCTTGACTTCGCGGATCAGCCGCGTCAGGTCGCGGCGCAGTTCCAGCGTCGGCTGCAACGTGCCGTCGGCATACCCCAGAAAGCGCACATCCTCCACACCCACGCACGATGCTGCTCGCATCTGTTCTTCGCGGCGGCGCGCGACGAGTTCATCGTGCGTCACGTTTGGGTCGTTGCTGCCCGCCGATCCATCAGTGACGATGCAGTAGACGACGCGGTGTCCAGCGTCCGTCCAGAGCGCGACCGACCCCGCCGTGCCAAACTCAATATCATCAGGATGCGCCACAATTACCAGTATCGTGACGGGTTGTGCCAACGGTTGTTCCAGCTTCATGATCTGTCCTTCTGCGACTCGACGATTTCCAATACCTGTTTCACATAGACGCGCTGACCATCGGAAATATCCTGTGCGACATGTGTGCCGGGTCCCACCTGTGCATATTCACCGACTTTGACGCCGGGCATCGTCATCACGTCCACCGCCAGAAACGCGCCCTGCCCGATGATCGCGCCCAGCTTCGGACGCCCGCTATCGACCTTCTGTCCCTTCACGCGGCTGCTGACATTAGCGCGATCGATGCGCAGATTAGCGGTTGTGCAGCCTGCCGAGAAATTGACGTTGGGCGCAAACACCGAGTCCAGCACACGACAGGCGTGCATATCGCAGTGGTCAGACACATAGCTGCGCGCGACTTCGGTCGTGAAGCCGACGTTGCAGCCGTTCAGTACCATTGACGCGCGCACCAGCGCATTGTTGCCGATGATGGTATCCGCACCGATGTATGCTGGACCGACAATTGCCGCACCGGGAAAGACTTTCGCCCGTTCACCAATGTAGACATCGCCGACCAGCGTGGCTGTTGGCGCGATATAGGCGCTTTCGGCAACCAGTTGTCCCTGTAACTTTGACAGTGTATAGTGCATCACGTCTAGTACATGCCAGGGATATTTGAGCGCGTGCCAGGGTCCGCGATATGGCACAACACGATAGACATGTTCCGCCATCAGTTTGTCCATCGCGCGTTCGTAATGATCATCGGTTGTATTGCCCGCCGCGTATTCGTCACGGATGGCGCTCAACAGTCGGGTCGCGTCGGCGTGGATATGGGCGACGATGTTGACGAGGTTGCTCGGTCGTTTATCCGCGCCGGGCTTTTCGATCATGCCTGTGATGCGCCCGCTGGGGCTGACGATCAGATAGCCACCGGGGAAGTAGGTATCCAGTTCGTAGCCCGCGATATAAGTGGCAGATGGGTCGGTTGACCACGCGCGCAGCATGTCCATGTGCAGCGTCTCGTCCACGACATCATGCACCTGCGTGACGTAGATTGGCAGCGACGGGCGGCTGGGCAGCGTAGGTTCGGCGGCGAGCAGCGCATCGCCCATGCCTTCGGGCTGCGCCTGCACGACGACGCGGATCGCCATTTGCGGGATTTGCATGGCGAGTGTCGTCATGTCGGCGTGGTTATCGGGATTGGCGACGATGACGACATCGCGAAAACCGAGCGCCTGATAGCGGCGCAGCTGGGCAAAGAGCAGCGGTTCTGTGCCAAAGCGCAGCAGCGATTTTTCGCGCAGCGGCCACATGCGCGATGACGCGCCGCCTGCCAGAATGATGAGCGTTGGTGTTGACGTAACAGACACACACCCCTCCGGGATAATTAACGACAGGAGTAGGAGTCAGAAGTGTAGCGTGAAAGTACAAAGTACAAAGTGCAAAGTGCAGAGTGCAAAGTGCAAAGTGCAGAGTGCAAAGTGCAGAGTGCCTTATCTTGGCGTTCTTGGCGTCTTGGCGGTTCAATCAATCATTTGAATTTAAAACGCCAAGGCGCCAAGTACGCCAAGATAGTTCATGTTTCTCTGCCTCCTTTGCGTCGTTGCGGTTTGAATCTCTTTTGAAACGCCAAGACGCCAAGTACGCCAAGGTTGTTCATGTTTCTCTGCCTCCTTTGCGTCGTTGCGGTTAAGATTAGTTTTGCTTACAGACGAGGACGATTTGCTGCCCGCGCAGCCGCGTCAGCACGATGACACGTTCGTGATCACCTTTGAGCTTGAGCTGTGGGATCAGCACGTCAGGCGTGACGGCTGTGCCGCGCTTCTTGACCGTCACGCTGCCGACATTGCGCGCCCGCAGATACTCGCGCAGCCGCTTCACGCTGAACGGCATCCACGCCTCGATCTGCCATGCGCGCAGCCAGGGTGTGGCTGGCTGTGTTTCCGTCGTAAAGTAGGCGATGGTGTCATCCAGCAACGCGCCGCCGCACTGTGCCGCCAGCGTGCGTACCGCACCGGCGCGAATCGCGGCTGCGTCCGGCTCGCACAGCCAGCCGCGCGGTTCATCGATTACGGCGTCTAGATCAACATATGGTGCATCGAGCATCCACGCACCATCCTCATGCAGCAGCAGCGCAGTCCGTTTGCTGCTGCCGGGCAGCCGCAAGACCGCCTCTTTCAAGTCGCCATACACCGACACAAACATCACATCGCCGCGGTAATCCGCCAACTCTGCCAGATCGACACCCGGCGACAGCTTGACGGCAATCTGTGGATGCTGCCACGCACGCACAATTGACAGCGGTGGCTGGTATGCCTCGACATGATACAGCCGTCGTCCATCGGCACGGCGCGCGGGGTCAAAAAACGCCAGTCGCGCATTCGGCAGCCCGTCGCGCACGTCGGCGCACAATACATCGGCAGCTATGCCAAGCGCCGCCGCGTTCAGCCGCGCCATTGCCGCACGCAGCGGATCGATCTCAATACCTGTCACCCGCGCGCCGCCCGCCGCGAACGCGCACAAATCCGCGCCGATCCCGCAGCAGGCGTCTACGACCGACATACTGCTATCTGGCAAAGATTGTGACTGTAGCAAGGGGCTGAAGCCCCTTGTTCGATCGTCTGTTGAGACAGTAAGCCATGTCTGCCGCCAACGCCGTATCAGCGGGTCGCTTGCCTGTTCCAGTGCGTCCGCCGTGAAGAACATGCGCGCGGCGTCTGCGCCGAACTTATCGACTGCCTGCAGACGCAGTCGGGCAAGTGCCAGCGCCGCGCCCGCCTGCGCAGGCGCGTAGTCACGCCGCAACCGTGTGAGCAGCCGCAGCGTGTGGGAGTCGCTCAGGTCTTCGTGTGCCAGTACCACGAGCAGCCGCGCACCTGCATCGGAAGTGAGGAAGTCGAGATCGGGAAGCGTGAGAGTCATTTGAAGAGGGAGTAAAGTGCTTATTCAAGAGGATGGAGAGGAAGAGGTTAGAGGGTAGAATTTTATATTTCCCTTGGCGTTCTTTGCGTCTTTGCGGTTGAGTCAATTGAATTTAAACCGCAAAGGCGCAAAGGACGCCAAGAGAAAAATTCTCTAGCCTCTTCCTCTCAAGCCTCTTGAACAGGCTTTTTGTCAGCCGGTGACAGGCAGTGTATTCAGCGGGACGGACGGGCGGATGTAGTTGGCGTTCACCCAGCCGACTGCGCCGCCGATGATCTGGATTTGTGCCCACGAACCGCTGGCGTTACGACCGAGCAGCAGCACCGTCATGCCTTGCTGCACGCGCGTAACGATGCCGAAGGTCGCCGCCAGACCAAAGCGCACGTTCAGGAAGCCCGTCGTCACCAGCGCGCTCGGGCCCGCAGGCACAGGCGTAGGAGCTGGACCGCCACCACCCGCGCCATCGGTAACTGGCAGTGTGCTGATCGGCACGCTCGGTATCAGCCAGCCGGAGTTGACCCAGCCCGTGCGCCCGTCTGCCAAGACCACCTGCGCCCATGACGCATCAAAATTGCGCCCCAACAGTCCGACGCCATCGCCGCGTGAGAGCGTCGCGATGACGCCATAGGCGACGTTCGGACCGCCGC
>Ga0224723_1001813_pt1 | contig 12529 bp, 12 predicted proteins | sample Balambano_FR2_Me_FD_161647 | JGI IMG/M metagenome (GOLD analysis project Ga0224723, IMG submission 161647) | Freshwater sediment microbial communities from Lake Towuti, South Sulawesi, Indonesia - Balambano_FR2_MetaG | ecosystem: Environmental > Aquatic > Freshwater > Lake > Sediment | place...
CGTTTGGGGTGGCTGCGGCGGAGACAGCACCTGCGCGGCCGGCGGTTGGGCTGGTGGTTGAGGCGGCCCCTCGCCAGGCCGGCGTGGCCCGAACTCGTGCTCGAGGTCGCCCAGCAGCCTGTTCAGCTCGTCATCGTCCGGCCGACGCTCGCCTGTCATGCCTTCACCCTTCGACGGATACAGCACGGAGCTGCATTTAGCATCACGCCACTGTGCCCTTGTTCGTTTGCGCGGCGGCGGCAGAGCCGGAACAAAGGCACAGGAGGCGCGCTGAGGAGCCTGGCGCTTTCTAGAGCGCCTCTACGATGCGGCGGAACTCGTCGCCGCGGTGGAACTCGTTGCGGAACATGCCGAAGCTCGCGCAGCCCGGCGCCAGCAGCACCGTCGCACCCGGCACCGTCAGCTCGCGCGCGACACGCACGGCCAGTTCAAAGTCGTTGAACGGGCCTTCAATGCGGATGCGCCGCCGCGCGTGGGCCTCGGCCGCCGCCAGGGCCGCCTGGAGCTTCGGCGTCGCGCTACCGCTCAAGAGTACCAGCGCCGAAACGTGTTCGACAATCGCCTCGGCGAAGTCGTCGAAGGGTAAGTGCTTGTCGGCGCCGCCGCCGATCAGCACCACCGGGCCGTCGAGCGACTCGAGCGCTGCGATGGCCGCCGCCGGGGCCGTGGCGGTCGTATCGTTGATGTAGCGCACGCCTTCGAGCTCGCGCACTGCCTCGAAGCGGTGTGGCACGCCCTGGAAGGCCCCGATAGCCTCGCGGATCGGCGCTGCGCCCAGCCCATAGCAGCGCGCCAGCGCCGCCGCCGCCGCCACATTTGCCAGGTTGTGCCGGCCCGGCAGCCCGATCTCGTCGAGCGAACAAATCAGCTCGTCGTGATCCTGAAAGCGCGCCTCGTCGCGCCAGCGAAAGCGTAGCTCGTCGCCCTGCACAAAGGCCGTGCGCTTCCCGGTGGCCGCCGCACCCCTGCCCCGCACGCTAAACCAGGCCAACTCACCCGGCGCCGCGTAGCCAAAACGCGCCACCAGCGGGTCGTCCCAGTTCAGCACCGCGGTGCCCTGGCTGCCCTGGTGCAGCACAATCTGCTGCTTGGCCAGGGCGTACGCCTCCATCGAGCCGTAGCGGTTCAAATGGTCGGGCGAAAGGTTCGTCACACAGGCGTAGCGCGGCGAGAGGCGGGCCTCGCCTAGCCCTTCGAGCTGCCAGGACGACAGCTCGAGCACGACGGGCGTCTCGGGGCCGATGCGCGGCAACTGTTCGAGCGCCGAGATGCGCAGGTTGCCCGCGACAATCGTGTCGGGGTAGCGCTGGCTGAGCATCGCGCCCACCAGCATAGTCGTGGTCGTCTTGCCCTTGGTGCCGGTGATGCCCACAATGTTGGCCGGGTTGGGGCAGTAGCGAAAAAAGAGCGTCATCTCGGTTTCGATCGTCGCGCCAGCTGCGCGGGCGATCGCCAGAAACGGCGACTCGCGCGGCACGCCGGGGTTCTGCACAACGATCTCGTGGCTGCGGAAGTCGGCCTCGTGATGCGCGCCCAGCACGTAGCGAATGTCAAGCTTTGCAAGCGCCCTAAGCGAGCTTTCGAGCGCATCGTGCGAGGCCAGGTCGGTGACAGTGACGTGTGCGCCGCGCTCGGCCAGGAAGCGAGCGACGCCCAGACCTCCGCCGTGGACGCCGAGGCCCATCACCAGCGCTCGCTTGCCGCGTAGATCTGTCACTGCTTGTCGACTAGCTCCACCCCCGGCCTATCCGGGAATTGCGCCGCGCCCGAGCGCTTCATGATCGGGAAGCTCAGCGCCAGCGAAATGCCGATCATCGCCGCGATCGTGCCGATCAGCACAAATCGCTGCATCACCTGTGTCTCGCTCCAGCCCAGCAACTCGAAGTGATGGTGCAGCGGCGCCATTTTGAAGATCCGCCGCCCCTCGCCGAAGCGCCGCTTTGTCCATTTGAAATAGCTGGTCTGGATAATCACCGAGAGCGCCTCGGCCACAAATACAAAGCCGATCACCGGCAGCAGCACCCACTGCTGCGATTGCAGCGCGACGACTGCGAGCGTCGCGCCGAGTGCCAGCGAGCCGGTATCACCCATAAACACCTGGGCCGGGTGGGCATTGAACCACAAAAAGGCGGCGCAGGCACCTACGATTGTAAAGCAGAAGGCCATCAGATTGATAAACTCGCCGCCCAAAAATGTGATCACGCCGTAGGCCGCAAAGGCCAGCGTCAGGTTCCAGCCTGCCAGGCTGTCCAGGCCGTCGGTCAGGTTCACCGCGTTGGCCGTACCGACGATAATCAAGGTCGCGAGCGGGATGTACAAGAGGCCAATGTCGATCTGGCCGTAGAAGGGGATCTGCACGCGGCCCAGGTTTTGCAAGCCAAAGGGCTGGGGCAGATACAGCGCCACCGCGGCCACAAACGAGATCGTCAGCATCAGGGCCATCTTGGTATGCGGCGTAAAGCCGTGCGTCGTCGAGCGGCTGCCCATCAGCGATTTATAGTCGTCGAGCATGCCCAGGCCGGCGAAGCTGACCATAACCACGAGCGGCAGCAAGATCGACCAGCGCTCGTACAGATTGAAAGCCACCGTCAGCAGCAGCACCGTCGCGATGATCATGACGCCGCCCATGGTCGGCGTGCCGCTCTTGACAAAGTGGCTCTGCGGGCCTTCGACGCGGATCTGCTTGCCGATCTTGCGTGCCCGCAACTCACGCACGACGTAGCCGCCGACGATCAGCGTCAGGATGAAGGCGGCCGCCGCGAGCAACAAGGCTCGTGCCATGTCGGCGATCAGCACCGCGCGCAACAGTTCACGAACCTCCACGGGTCAGCTCCTCGGGATCGGGCGGTCGCTGGAGTGCCGTGACGATCGACTCCATCGCCTGGCCACGCGACCCTTTGATCAGTACGTAGTCGTCGGACCCAAGCAACGGTCGCAGCAAGGCCGCCACCGCCGCGTTTTCCTCCGCCTCCAGCACCGCCGCCGGTCGCATCCCCGCCGCCAGAGCCTCCGGGCCAATCCAGGCCCGCGCGCGCGGCCCGCACACCACGAGCAAGTCGGCCACCGCAGCCGCCCGTCGCCCAACCTGGCGGTGGCCTGCTTCTTCAAAGCTGCCCAGCTCCAGCATATCACCCAGGACGGCGATGCGCCGCCCGTCCAACTCAGCCAGCACATCGAGCGCCGCCAGCACCGAGGCCGGCGCGGCGTTGTAGCTATCGTCGATGATGCGGGCGCCGTGCAGGCCCGGCCGGGCGACCAGGCGCTGCCCGATTTCAGCGCTGTTCAGCCCCGCCAGCATGGCCTCCCAGTCCATGCCCAGCCGCAGGCCGACACTCAGGGCCGCTAGCGCAGTATACACGCTGTGGCGGCCGAGCAGCGGCAACTCGACCGGCACTCGCTCGCCGCAGTGGCGTGCGGTGAAGGCGATGCCCGCCAGCCCCCGGCTCTGGATCGACTCGGCCTTCAGGTCGGCCGCCTCGTCCAGGCCGTAGAAAAAAACCGCGGCCGGCGTTTCGTCGGCCATCGCACGCACGCGTGGGTCGTCGACGTTCAGGATGGCCGTTCCCGTGGGCGGCAGCGCACGCGGCAACTCGCCTTTGGCGCGCTGAATGGCTTCCAGGCTGCCCAAACGCTCGAGGTGCGAGGGGCCGACGTTGGTCACGACACCTAAGCTCGGACGGGCAAGATCGCAAAGCAGGGCGATCTCGCCCGTCGCCCACATACCCATCTCCAGCACGGCGACGTCGTGGTCGGCGCTCAACTGGAGCAGTGAGAGAGGCATCGTTGCCTCGTTGTTATAGCTTCTCGGATTTTTTAAGGTGCCGAAGCGGCTGTGCAGCACGGCTGCGGTCAATTCTTTGGTCGAAGTTTTGCCCACGCTCCCGGTGATCCCGATTACCGTCGCGCGCGCCCGCAGGCGCTTGGCGCGGGCTGCCCGCTGCAGGGCCACGAGCGGGTCGTCGGTCAGCAGCAGCACTGGCGCCTGAGCGTCGATGCTGGCTGGCGGCTGCGCCATGTCGAGCAGCAGGGCTTTTGCTGGCAGGCGCTCGGCCTGCTGAAGCGCCCACTCGCGCCGGACGAGCGCCCCACGCGCTCCTGCGTCCAGCGCCGCCGCGACAAAAGCGTGGCCGTCGACGCGCTCGCCCGGCAGGGCGATAAACAGCGCTCCGGGCGTCGCCAGCCGCGAGTCAATCACGGCCTCCGCAAAGGCCACCAGATGGCTGCCCGCGGGGGCTGCCCTCGCTCCAACCTGGGCCGCCAGGCCCCCAAAAATATCTGCGAGCGTGAACACGCCGGGCCGACTCCTGTTGTCAGAATCCGGCGGCCAGTATAGCAGAAGCCTTCCGCACAGGCAAAGGCTTGCACCGCTGCGCAGATCGGGTGGAACCTTGTGGGCAGGTCAGCCTGAGCGCAGCGAAGGGTCTCTCTTTCGAGTGTGATAGCAGATGCTGCGCTTCGCTCAGCATGACAGCTCCTGATAGCGGTGCCCACCTACTGCTGCCCCGCGTGGTACAGGTTCGGATCCGGCGCGACCCGGCTGTGGCGCATAAGCTGCGTCATCACATCCTGAAACACGGGGATAGCCACGCCCACACCCCAGATATCGTCCTGGGGCCGGTCGATCTTGACCAGCAAGGTATAGCGCGCGTCGCCAATCGGCCCGAACCCTACCACCGAGCCGATCGTCCACGGCTCGTAGCCGCCCAGCCCATCGGGGATCGACGAGGTACCCGTTTTGGCGGCGATGCGGTAGCCCGGCACCAGCCACTGGTCGCCCCAGTTGCCGCTGCGTGGCGCCCACACCACGGGCGCGTAGTGGTTGGCCGCGTGCATCAGCATCTGCGTGACGGTCTCGGCCACGCCGGGATCGACCACCTGCCGTGTCACGGTCGGCTGCGTCTGAACGCAGTGCCCGTCCTGGCAGCGCTCTTGCACCACGTAGGGCTGCATCAGCTTGCCGCCGTTGGCAATCGCCGAGACGGCGCGCACAAGCTGGAGCGGCGTGACCGCGATGCCCTGGCCGTAGGCGTTCACCAGCAGGCTCATGGGCGTGTAGTTCGGGCTGCCGACCGGGTTGACAAGGCCGGCCTGCTCGCCTGCCAGCTCGACTCCGCTTGGCTCGCCGAAGCCAAACTTCTGGATCATGTCGTAGAAACGCTGCTCGCCGGTCAGCTCGTTGAACTGGAGTGCCGCCACGTTGCTCGAATAGTACAGCATACCCTCGGGCGTCAGCGTGCCGTTGCCCGCGCTGTTCCAGTTCGCCAGATCCTCGCCGTAGCGGTTGATCACGCCGCTGTCGTGAACCGGCGTATCGGCGGTAAAAGCGCCCGTTTGCAGACCGATCGCGGCCGTTAAAATCTTGAAGGTGCTGCCCGGCTCGTACAGGTCGCTCACCGCCGGGTTCCGGCCATACACTTCCGGCGGGTAGTCGTAGTAGCGGTTTGGGTCAAAGGGCGGCCAGGAGGCCATGCCCAGCACCGCGCCCGTTTGCGGGTCCATGACCAGAATTGTCCCGCCCGAAGCATTGTGCTCGGTGACAGTCTTTTCCAGCGTAGTCTCGCAGAGCTTCTGGATCAATGGGTCGATTGTCAGCGTCAGCGAGGCGCCGTGGCGCGCGGGCAACTCGTGGTCGACGCCGATCCAGATCGGGTTCGAGCCGCCGTCCCACTCGGCGCTGATCTTGCCCGCCACGCCTTTGACCATATTGTTGTAGAAGCCTTCGACGCCGCTGATCCCTTCGCCTTCAAGGTTGACCGGGCCGACGACCTGCGCGGCCAGGCTGCCCTGCGGATGCATGCGGCGCGGCTCGTACTCGAAGCGCAGCCCGGGCAGTTCCAGCTCGCGAATGCGCGCCGAGACCTGTGGGTCGAGCCAGCGGGCAATGCGGCGGTATTTGTAGTTCTGGTCCGTCAATTCCTCGCGCAGCTCCTGCACGTCGCGCTTGATCAGCGGCGCGAGCACCAGCGCCAGCTTTTCGGGGTCGCGCACTTCCTGGGGCACTACAAACAGGCTTTCGAGTTCGACGTCGATCGCCAGCGTGTTGCCAGCACGGTCGAAGATCGTGCCACGGCGCGGCAAGAGCGGCACCTCGCGGTTGATCTCTTTGCGCGCCATCTCGGCCAGCTCGGCGCCGCGCACAACCTGCAGATCCCAGAGGCGCACGATCACGCCGAGCAGCAGCAGCGCCGCCAGCACAACCAGCGTATGGATGCGCCAGCGCGGAATGCGTACAAGCTCGGGGCTGCCTGATTGAAGCTCCGAGCCGCGCGCCGCTTGAACGGGGCGCCTGGGTTTGGTATGTTGCACCCGAAATCGCATGGGCCTACCGTTCCGCCGCTAGGGGCTTTGTGCCGGGGCCGCCGGGCTTACCACGATATAGCGCACCTGCTCCTTGGTGAAGGGCCGCAGGCCCAGCTCCTGCTCGGCCCGCCGCGTGATCTCGGCCAGATCCTGGGCCTGCGCCAGCCTGGTGCGCAACTGGGCCTGCTCGCGCAGCAAGAGCGTTTCTTCCGCCCGCAACTGCGTCAGCTCGTAGCCGCGCGTGGCCACGGTGCCCGTCTGCCCCAGGTACAGCATGCTCATCAGGCAGAGCAGCGCCAGCGCCGCCAGCAGGTAACGGCTGTCGTCGATGCGCAGGTACTGGCCGAGGCGCTGCCTGCGGCTGCGGGCCTGCCCGATGCTGAACGGTCGCCGGCTTTCAACTGCCATGCCTGCCTCCTAGACTCGCTCCGCCACCCGGAGCTTCGCGCTTCTGGCCCGTGGATTCGCCGCCACCTCGGCCTCGTCGGCTTCGAGCGGCTTTTTTGTGAGCGCCCGTAGGCGCGCTTCGCCGCGGATGAAATGTTTCACAATACGGTCTTCGAGCGAGTGAAAGCTGATTACCGCCAGCCGCCCGCCTGGTGCCAGTAACTCGACCGCCTGCGGCAGCACCGCCGCCAGGCTGTCGAGCTCGCCGTTGACCGCAATGCGCAGCGCTTGAAACGTCCGCGTCGCCGGGTGGATGCGCCCGCGCTGCCCACCGAGCGCCCGGCTGACCAGACTGGCTAGCTCGGCCGTGCTGCTGAAGGGCTGCTTCTGGCGGCGCTCGACAATCCAGCGTGCGATCCGCCGCGAGGCGCGTTCCTCGCCGTAGCGGTAAAAGATGTCGGCCAACTCCTGTTCCGGCAAGCTGTTTAGCAGATCAGCCGCCCCTGGCCCCTGCGCCGGGTCGAGCCGCATATCCAGCGGCGCGTCGACGTTGAACGAGAAGCCACGCTCGGGCGTATCGAGCTGGTGCGACGAGACCCCTAGATCGAACAGGATGCCGTCGGCCTGCGCGATGCCCGCCTCGCCCGCCAGGGCCGCCAAGCCCCGAAAGTTACCGTGTGCGAGCACGATGCGCTGGGGCGGTTTGCTTGGCGCCAGAGTGGCCAGCCGCTCCCCTGCCGCCGCGAGCGCCGCCGGGTCTGCGTCGATGCCCAGCAGCGTGGCGCCCGGCCCGGCCCGCTCAAGCAACAGTGTGGCGTGGCTGCCGCCGCCCAGCGTCGCGTCCACGTAGATCCCGCCGGGGCGCGGGTCGAGCAACTCGATCACCGCCTGCGGCAGCACCGCGGTATGCTGGAAACTGCCGCCCACGCCCTAGATCCCCAGGTTTGATAGGTGCTCGGCAATCGTGCTGGCGTTGACGTTCAGGCCGTTCAGCACGCGCTCCCACTCCTCGCGCGACCAGATCTCGCAATGGGTGTTTAGGCCCGCGATCACAAGCTGCTCGCCAAGCCGGCCGTACTCGCGCAGGTTCTGCGGGATGAGAATACGGCCTTGCCGGTCGATCTCGACGTCTGCCGCCTGCGAAAACAGCATGCGCCGAAAGTCGCGCGCTTCCTCGTTGCCAAGCGAAAGGCTGCTCACTTTGTCGGACAGCTCCTGCCACTTCGGCAAAGGAAAAAGCTGGAGGCACAGATCGAAGCCGCGCGTGATGATCACCGTCGCTCCTAGCTCGTCACGAAAGCGCGAGGGAATGGCCACTCGACCTTTGGCGTCCATGTTGTGCTCGTATTCGCCGAGTAGCACACGAGACCCCGCTCATCTTGCATTCAGAACATTTGTCATAGATACTGCTTTTCGGGCGCTTGTATGTGCGATAGGCCTGCCAGCTAATTAGAACAGATGTTTTCAAGCTTGAACGACGGCTTATCCCCACTTTGCCCCACTTTTCCCCACAGTGGTATCATTATATACCACCTATGCCCCTTTTTCAATACATTCCGTGGCAATTTTGCGCGCGCTTTCGACACAGCCGCAAAATCGATCTACGAGCCGCGTTCGTATGTACAACGCTCGTTCTGATCGGGGCAGGCTTAAGCTTGTGCTGTCGTCTACGAGGCGTGTCAATGGTTTCGCGCGCCCGGTGCCCATTTAGAAGGGATGTTTTTTGACAAAGCCTTTATCGCCTTGGTATACTAGCCCTGCTGTTCGCCGCTCCACGCAGGCGGCTACGGGGGCGCCAATGTGCCTTGGGGGTCATCAGGATGGCTGATGCAGCGATTGGGCGCCCTGTCGCGGCGCTCGGCGGCTATCTGCACAGCCTGGCCGCGGCACAGCGCTGGCTTCCCCTGCCTCCCGACGCTTGTTTCCAACTTGCGCTACCGGCCGTGCTGATCGATCTAAGCACACAGGCCTTGCGCACCCCGGCACGTGGCCCACTGGCAGTGCCCGGCGGCCCGAAAGGGCGTGCGACGCTGTTGGCGCGCGATCTGGTGGCTGAAGGCCCGACCCGCCTGTGCTTGAGCGCCGAGGCCGGCGCCGGTAAAAGTGTGCTGCTGCGCTCGCTAGCCTACGCCTGCGCCGCCGCCGCGCTTGGTGAGCCGGCTGAGCTGCTGCCGCTTCCCGAAAGCTGGCGGGCCAGGCCTCCGCTGCCTATCCTGTTGCCCGCGCCCAGCCCTGCCGAGCCGTGGAAGGCCTGGTTGCAGCGTGCGCTGCCCTCCATACATTCCGAAGCGCAGGCACAGCCCATCTTCGAAGCTCTTGCCGAGGGCGGCTGCCTGGTGCTGGTCGACTGCGCGGATGTTCCCGTGGCCGCGTGTGTGCCGGCGCTCGCCGAGCTCGTGGCTGCTTATGGCCGTAACTGCTTTGTGGTCGTCGGACGCGAGCCGCTGCCCGAGAGCGCTGGCGAGGCGCTCGGCTTTGCGCCCTACCGTCTGTGCAAGCTCGACCTGGCGCAGATCGACAGCTGTATCGGCCGCTGGACCGAGGAGCTTTCCCGGTCAGAGGGCAGCGCGCTTGAGGAGGCGCGCAAGGCGCGGGCGATCTGCCTTCAGGCAGCAATTCGCGCCTCGGACGAACTGCGCGACCTGGCCTCGCTGCCGGCCACGCTCGTCGAGCTACTGCTGGCGCACGAGCGCGGCCTGGAGCTGCCGCGCCAGCGCCACAAGTTGTACGCGCGGCTCGCCGGGCGCAGCCACAGCCAGCCCGACAGGCCGCTGCTTGCCGAGCGCGCGCCCGACGAAGCCAGCGCCACGCAGCTCGGCCTGAGCCGCTATGCGGCGGCGCAAGCCTTGATCGCCCGAGCCAATCTCGCCGAGCAGGTGCTCGGCCGGGCCGCCCAGCCCGCCTGGCATGGCGCGCTGCGCCTGGCCGCAACGCTGCTGGCCGACAGCGGGCGACTCGACGAGCTGCAGGGGCTGCTGCATGCCCTGCTCGAGCCACCACCGCAGCCTGCGTATACTTTGCTGGCCGCTGGAATGCTCGTCGAGCTGCACGACGGGCAGCCTTTCCCGGCGCTGCTGCCCAGCCTGCGCCAACAGCTCGTCGAGCTGCTGCACCTGAGTGTGCCGCGCGCCGAGCGTATCACGGCCGGCCTGCTCCTGGGTTTGCTTGGCGACCCGCGCTGCATGGCCTTGCTGCCAGATACCGTCGAGATCGCAGCCGGGCCATTTTTGCTCGGCGACGATCACCCGGCCTACGAAGACGAAGGCCCGGCCTCCTTCCAGGAGCTGCCGGCCTATCGTATCGGGCGCCACCCCGTTACCAATGCCGAGTACGGGCGCTTTCTGGCCGCCAACCCGGCCTACCCGCGCCCCTACTACTGGCTCGATCCGGCGCACAACAACCCTAGCCAGCCCGTGGTCGGCGTGACCTGGCACGACGCTTGTGCCTACTGTGCCTGGCTCAGCCAGCAACTCGCCGCGCTTGGGGAACTGCCCACACAGACAATCGTGCGCCTGCCACACGAGTTCGAGTGGGAGAAGGCGGCCTCGTGGGATCCCGAGCGCTGGGAGAAGCGCCGCTTTCCGTGGGGGCAAACGTGGGACTCGAGCCGCGCCAACACCGCCGACGAGCGCGGGAACTGGACCACAGCGCCGATCGGCTGCTATCCCAACGGCCTGAGCTTCTACGGTCCCCACGACATGATTGGCAACGTCTGGGAATGGACTGCCAGTGAATACGGCAGCTACCCCGGCGCGCGCAAGCGCTTCTACGAGCCAAATACCTACGTGCTGCGTGGCTCATCCTACCAGTCGCTGGCCTCGAATGCCCGCTGCACCTACCGCAGTCGCCTGCCCGCCGACTACTGGCGGCACCACCTCAGCTTCCGCATCGTGATCGCGCAGCCGCGCTAATGTGATAAGGTAAGCAAGTGAAGGCAGCGAGTCAGCCAAGCGAGAAGCGAGCGATGGAAACAGGGGAGCACGAGCAAAGCCCAAGCCTGAATCACCTTGACGCGGCAGGCCACGCCCAGATGGTCGACGTCGGGTCAAAAGACACGACGCAGCGTGAAGCGTTGGCGCGCGGCCGTGTGGTGATGCGCCCGGAGACCTTGCGCCTGATACTGGACGGCAAGCTGCCCAAAGGCGATGTGCTGGCGGTCGCGCGGGTGGCGGGCATTTTGGGTGCGAAGCGTACCGCCGACATTATTCCGCTCTGCCATCCATTAATGCTGACGCACGTGTCGGTTGAGATTGTGGCGGCGCCGGAAGGCGGCGCGCTCGACATCGAGGCAAGGGTGCGAACGCGTGGTCAGACCGGCGTCGAGATGGAAGCCTTGACGGCGGTGAGCGCCTGCGCCCTGACAATCTACGATATGTGCAAGGCGGTGGACCGCGGGATGCGGATCGAGGCGATCCGGCTGGCGCAGAAGCGCGGCGGGCGCAGTGGCGAGATCGTGCTAGAGAAATAGCAGCAAGCGACCGCAGCCAGGGCAGCTCGGCTGCTCGACGGCGGCCAGGTCGGCCGGAATTGGGCTGACGCAGACCTCGCAGCGCGCTTCCCGCACCCGTGCCAGCGGGCGATTGTCGGTCAGCGGGCGCAGGGCCTCGTAGCGGGCAAGCATGCCGGCGGGCAGACTGGCCGCAAGCTGCCGGCGCCGCGCGTCGGTCTGCGCGATCTGGCTCTCGACGCGGGCGAGCAAGGCCCACAGGCGCTGCTCGTGGCGGCCGATGCGTGCGTCGAGCTGATCGGTCTGCTGCTGCTCGACGGGGGCGCTACGGCTCAACTCGTCGGTACGCAGCATCTGTTCCAGCACATATTCTTCAAGCTCATCGTGGCGCCGCTGCAAGCTCTGGATCTCACGGACCAGCAACACGTCGCCGCCCGGATTTTGGGCACGCAGCTCCTGCAGGCGCTGCTCGAGATCGGCCAGCTCCCACGACAAGTCGCTCAGGCGCTCGTTTTCGGCCCGCAAGCGGCGCAGTTGCTCGCGCGCCAACTCGTCGTTCAGCTCGCGCAAACTGCGGTCGCGCTCGCGCGCCTGGAGCAAGGCGAAGTGACGCCGCGCCAGCGACGCCAGCCGCCGGTCGGCGCCTTGGAGCGCGAGCAGTTGCCTGAGTTCCTGGTGACGCTTCATGGCAGCTTTAAGCATACCACGCCGCCCAGGGCATCGCAAGGCTTGACATAGAACATTTGAGCGTATATACTAACGTTATACAGAACGTTTGAGCGCACACGCGGTGGAGGGCGAGCGATGAGCACCTACTGGGGTTGGTACGACGACGACCGGCGCAAGAACCCGGCGCAGAAAATCGCCGAGGCCGTCGAGGCATACCACGAGAAGTTTCACAGTACGCCGAACGTTGTGCTAGTACACGAGGCCGACCTGGCCACCCACCCGGGCGTGCGGGTGCGCGCGGTCGAGTTTATGCGGCGCTACAACTTCTGGCTTGGCTGGGAAGTCGAGGCACCCGGCGAGGTCGAGGCAGCGCCGCTTGCCGCAGCCTGAGGCCTTAGCCAGCTCCCAGCAGTTCCAGGCCGCGCCGGGCCGCTTGATTGTGCGGGTTGATGGCCAGCACATTTTCCAGCGCCACCTGCTGGTCGGCCGGGTCGTCGACGGCGCCCGAGATCCACAGCCAGCCCAGCTCATGGTGCTCGTCGATCTCGACGACGCGCATTAGCAGCGCCAGGGCGCGCTGCCGATCGCCCGCGCCCAGGGCCATGACCCCGTCGTACAAAAGTTGCTCGATGGTTTCGGGCATCGTCTTCTTTCCTCCAGGCTCGACGGCCTAGCCGCGCGCGCCCAGGGCGTCGCACAGCGCGCCGACCAGGGCGTCTTCCTGCT
>Ga0224723_1001814_pt1 | contig 12528 bp, 7 predicted proteins | sample Balambano_FR2_Me_FD_161647 | JGI IMG/M metagenome (GOLD analysis project Ga0224723, IMG submission 161647) | Freshwater sediment microbial communities from Lake Towuti, South Sulawesi, Indonesia - Balambano_FR2_MetaG | ecosystem: Environmental > Aquatic > Freshwater > Lake > Sediment | place...
GCTCGGCGCCGAGCAGCGCGGCCGCGGCGGCCCGCGCGGCACCGCTGGCGCCGAGCAGCACGACGCTCTTGCCGGCCGGATCGAAGCCGGCGTCCTCGCGCAAGGTTTCGAGCACGGCGGGCGCGTCGGTGTTGAAGCCGGTCAGGTGCCCGTCGGGCGCGCGCACGATGGTATTGACCGCGCCGATCGCGGCGGCTTGCCCATCGACCGTGTCGAGCAGCGGGATAACGGCCTGCTTGTGCGGCAAGGTGACGTTGGCGCCCAGCATGCCGGGCCGGCGAAGCGCCCCGACGCGGGCCGCGAGCTGAGCGGCCGGGGTGGGCCAGGCCTCGTAGCGCGCGGCGATCTTTAGCTCGGCAAAGGCCGCGTTGTGCATCGCGGGCGAGATCGAGTGCGAGACGGGGTCGCCGATCAGGCCGACATTCGTCTGCTGCGGCATACCTGCGTTCCTCCCGACGAAAGCCTTCAGCGCTCAGCGTTCAGCCGTCAGCAGGCCCTGCCCGCACGACGCGGCCGGCGCAATAGGGTACGTCGGTGTCGCCGATAGGGCACTCGGCGGCATCTGGCTTCCGTGCGATTCGCGCACAAGGCCCAATGCAAACAGCGCTCGGCCTTGCGTTATCGGCTATCGGCTATTTTCACGTTAGCAAGCTCCAAGCTAACGGCTGACGGCTGAACGCTGCCGATAAAACGAACAGTTTGCTACTGGCAGGCCAGGTACTCGGCCTCGAAGCCCTGAAACTCTTCAAACGTCGCGGCAAAGCGGTGCGAGCCGTCGTTGGCACAGGAGGCCACAAAATAGATGTAGGGTGGATCCACGGCCGGTTTGGCGGCTGCCTCAAGCGCGGCCAGGCCCGGGTTGCTAATCGGGCCGGGAGGTAGCCCGGCGACGACACGGGTGTTGTAGGGGCTGTCAATCGCCTCGATCTGTTCGAGGGTCAGCTCTTCGAGGCGCGGCCACCAGCGGCCTGGCTCGCCGATCGCGTACTGCGCCGTCGGGTCGGCTTGCAGGCGCCCGGCGCCCGTCTCGGCCGCGTAGGCCGGGTCGAGCCGGTTCCAGAAGACGCCCGCGATCCGGGGCATTTCGGAGACCAGGGCGGCCTCGCGCTGGACGATCGAGGCCATGCTGACAATCTCGTGGACGCTGCGCCCACGCACCTGCACTTCGGTCTCGAAGCTCTGGTACTTGCGGTCGAAGTTGTCGAGCATGGTCTCGACGATCTCGGTGACGGTAGAGGTAGCGTTGACGCGGTAGGTATCGGGAAAAAGGTAGCCTTCCAGCGAGGCGCCTTCGGGCAAGGACTGGAGTAGGAAGTGCTGGTCGCGGAAGGCCTCGCCGTTGCGGGCCGTGTCGAGAAAGGCCTCGCTCGAAGCCAGGCCGGCCGCCTCGATCGTCTCGGCGATCTCTTCGATGCGCGAGCCTTCGATCACCGTGAGCTGCACCTCCTCGGCCTGGCCAATCTGGAGCGAGGCCATGATCTCGCCCATGGTCATGTTGGGGCGCAGCACGTAGGTGCCGGCCTGAAGCTTGCCGTCGAGGTCTTTGGCGCGCACAAGCACGGTGAAGAGGAGGGGCTGGCGGATGAGGCCGGCCTCGCGCAGGCGCGCCGCGATCAGGCTGGTGCTGTCGCCCTGCTCGACCACAACCTCGACCGGCTCGGTGCCGCTGCCGCCCGTCTGCTGGAGCGCGCGCAGCAAGGTAAAGCTGCCGCAGGCCATGGCGAGCGCAATGATCGCGATGCCGAGCATCAGGGCGCGGATGGTCTGTTGCACCGAAGCGTTCTCCTCTCAGGCGCGCCGTGAGCGCGGCGGCATTATAGCATAGGCTACCCCTCGCTGATGGTGACGCTGTTCATCACGTCGCCCTGGCGAATAGCGTCGACGACGTCGGCGCCACTAATCACCTTGCCGAAGACGGTGTGCTTGCCGTCGAGGTGCGGTTGGGGCGAGTGAGTGATAAAAAACTGGCTGCCGTTGGTGTTGGGGCCGGCGTTAGCCATGGAGATGACCTTGGACTCGTGCGTGAGCGGATTGCTGCGCAGCTCGTCCTCGAAACGGTAGCCGGGGCCGCCACTGCCGCGGCCGGTCGGGTCGCCGCCCTGGATCATGAAGTTGCTAATCACACGATGGAAGCTGATGCCGTCGTAGAAGCCCTGGCGCGCCAGAAACACGAAGTTGTTGACCGTCTTGGGGGCGTGCTGCGGGTAAAGTTCGAGCTCGATCATGCCGCGGCTTGTCGCGATCTGGGCACGATACGTCTTGCCGGGGTCGATCGTCATCGCCGGGGGGCTATTCCACTGCTGCGCTGCCAATGCGTGCTCCTTTCTCCCTGTTGGAGTGTACCACGGAGCGCACGGAGATCACCGAGCGGACGATGTGCGCCCTGGTGGCCTCTGTGCCCTCTGTGGGCGTTCTAAACAGATACTATTATGCCGCTGGTTGTCAAGCCTTGCCTTCCGTGTTACCATCGCGGCGCCTGCCGTATGTACAACAGAAGCCACGGCAGATTTTCGGGATGTGGACATTGTTGCCTTGTTCGTGTGTTCTCAGCCGACAGCAACGGCAAGCCTTCAGCTCTCAGGTTTCAACTGTCAGCAATTCGTCCAACGAAGACGCCGCCGGTGCAAAAGGGGACGTTTGTGGCGCCGGGCGGACGTTATTTGGCTTCTGAAAGCTGAGAGCGAAGGGCTGATGGCTGAGCGCTTACGAAAAGGCGGGCCGTGCTTTGCGGCGTTTGAGGGGTGACGCAATGGCCACTGAGGCGCGGCCGGAGCAGGCAGAGCGAATCTGGGCAGGCGAGGACGATCTGGCACAGGCAGGGATGTTCGCGGCAGTCGCGCACGAACTGCAATCGCCGCTCGCGGCCATCCACGGCTACGCGCAGCTCATCCTGCAGGTCGCGGGCAGCGAGGCCAGCAACCCGCTGATCGTGCGCGCGGCCGAGGCAATCTTGCAACAGGCCAGCCGTGGCCGGCGGCTCGTGGGTGGCCTACTCGACGCGGGCAGCAGCGCGGAACTCGCGCCACGCCTGCGGCGGCGGCGAGTCGAACTGGGCGAACTGCTGCGGCGCGTGGCCGACGAACAGCAACGCAGCGCCGAGCGACACAGGCTGCATCTAGATCTGGCAGCGCAGGCCATCCACGCCTATATCGACGCAGACCTGGTCGAGCAGGCCTTTGCCAACCTGATTAGCAATGCGTGTAAGTATAGCCCAGACGGCGGCACAGTTCTGGTGCGGCTGCGGCCGCAGGCGCTCGAGGGGCAGGAAGGGCGGGAATGCTGGGCGGCCATCAGCGTGACCGACAACGGCCTGGGCATCGCGCCCGAGGAGCAGGCGCTGATCTTCGAGCGCTTCTACCGCAGCCGTAACCCGGCGGTGCGCGCGGTCGGCGGGTTGGGGCTGGGCCTCTACCTTAGCCAGGCTATCGTTGCGAGCCACGGCGGCAAGCTGCTGGTGCAAAGCGCGCTGCGCCAGGGCAGCACCTTCACGATCTTTCTGCCGCTCGAATAGCACCCGCCCGCGACATTGACGAGGGAAACCGCACTGTGCCGACTCTGCTTGCGGCGCTAGGTATCAGCGGCCTCTGGCTGGCGCTTACCAGCTTTCTCGGCGTCGGGCTGGCGCGCCTGCTCGCGCCACCGGCGCTAGGTCGGGCCTGGTGGCTGCTGTCGCCGCTGCTGGGCTACTGCCTGGCCGCGATGCTAGGCTTCTACGCCACGAATCTGGGCCTCACGCTCGTGCCGGCGCTGTGGGCCGCGCTCGGGCTGGCGACAGCGCTGAACGTGCTGGCGTGCATCGGGCGGCCCCGCTTGCCCGACAGCGCTGCCCGCCGTGTCGCCGAGGCGCCCCCGAAGCCCTGGTCTGTCTGGCTCGCCGTGCTTGGCGCGACGCTGCTGGCGTGGTGGCTCGCGCTCTGGCCGGCCCTGAGCTACGGGCGCCTCATGCCGATCGGCCATAACTGGGACGTCGAGTTTTATCTGCCGCTAGCGCGCTACCTGCGCGAGTATAGCTACGCGAGCCTGCACGAGGCGCCACCCAACCCTCTGCTGCCGGTAGTGACGGCGCTGCCGACCTCGGCGCGCGCGCTCGGCTTTGCCTATGTGCAGGGCATGGCCGACGCACTGCGCGGCGGGCAGTCGTTCGAAAGCTTCGCCCCGTTGCTGGCAACCATGCACGCGCTGTCGGTGCCGATGCTGTTTGTGTTCGCCCGTATGGGCCTGGGCTTGCCGCTCCTGGCGGCCCTGGCGGGCGCGGCCCTGGTGGGCGTCAACAGCCTGCTGCTCTGGATCACCTTCAACAGCTTCGCGATGCAGGTCTCGGCCTTGCCGCTGCTGGTGCTGGCGCTGCTGCTGGCCTTGCTGGCACTACGCGAGGAGGACTGGCGGGCGGCGCTGGCGGGTGGCTTTGTGCTGGCCGGGATGACGCTGAGCTATTACCCGATGCTGCTGCCCTACGCCGTGCTGGCCCTGCCGCTGGGCTGCCTGGCTTTGTTTGAGGCAAGCGGTAAGCGGCAACAGGCAAGCAAGGCATGGGGGGTGATCGGGTGCGCCGCCGCGCTGCTGGCGATTGGCGTGGGAATCGCCTGGCCGGCTCATCTGCGGGCGCGCGAGACATTTCTGGGTGTGTTTGCCCAGCAGACGGCCTCGATGGGTGTGGACAGCTTTGTCTCACTCGCCTCAGCCTTCGGCGCGGCGCCCTTCTCACACCGCCCGCTGCCTACGCAGCCTGCGGCCTGGCTTGCCTGGCTGGGCCTTGGCACGCTGGCGCTGCTGCTGGCGCTGGCCTTTGCGCGCGGCGACTGGCGGCGACGCTACGGCGCCGGGATGCTGATCGCGTTCGCGCTCTACGCGCTCTGGCTGCGCTTCCTGGTCGGCTTTCCCTACGGCTACCTCAAAGGCCTGAGCTATGCCAGCTTCGTGCCGCTGTTGCTCGCGGGAAGCGCGCTGCGCTGGGGCGAAAGGCAGCCAGCGGGCCAGGCAGGTGGGATGACACGTGGCCTGGGCCTGCTCGCGCCCGGGGCCTACACGCTGCTGGCTCTGGTCACAGCCCTGGCCGCCTATGGCACGGCGCAGGTCTACGTCGGACGGCCGGGCATCTACAGCATCGACGACGCGCTGGCGCGTGAACTGCGGGGCGCGCTCGAACAGCCCGGCGCGGTTCTTATTTCGAGCAGCCCGGCCTTGCGCGGCCCCTACCTTGGCCTGCTGGGCGATACACTGGCGGATCGTGAACTGCTCGGCAAAAACGACGCGGGCTTCGGCAGAATCGACCACCTGCCCCCCGGACGGGCGCCAAGCTACGGGATCTTCGCGAGTGGCGAGGACGCAGCGGCCTGGGGCTTCGACCCTGAGGCTGTTGTCTGGCGCAGCGAGCGGGCGGTGGCCCTGCGCGCTCCCGACGGGCGGCTGGCCCATCTGAACGGGCGGCTGAACGTCTACGACGAGCCAACCCTCGGTACAATCGGCGACCACGGCTCGCTGGCGGTGACAAGCTTCGGCACGGGCGATTACCGCGCCGCGACGGCCGACGTTCCGCTGCGGATCTACCTTGGCGGTGCATCGCTGTCGTTCGAGCCACTGCCCACCGGCCCGGCGGCTGAGCCTCGTAGCCTGCGCCTCGCACTTGTCAGCTTCGTGTCGCAGGAGGTTCTGCTGCGCGCGGAAGGCTACGAGCTGCGCTACCAACTCGAGCCAGGCCTGAGCTACGTGTCGAGCGAGCCGCTGGGTGCAGAGCGCGTGATCGACATTCTGCCGGCTGGCCCCGAGCCGATCTTCTTGCGCTGGGCCGAGCTGCACCGCGACAGCGCTTCCCCACGTGTCGCGCGCGACGCCGCAACGCTGGTCTTCCGTGTCGTGCCACAGTCATCGGAGGGCACGGATCTGGCTGCGAGCTTCGCCAACGGGAGCGGCCAGGCCTTGCGGGCGGCGCTCGAATTCTACCAGAACAGCCGCGTCACCCCGGCCCACCCGGCCAGCGGCTTGTTCGCCGCCCCCGACGCCGAGACGGTCGCGCTGACGCTCGACCCGGCCTTGCGGGCCGCGACCATCAACGGGGCGCCCTTGCCGATGCAAGCCCTGGGCGAAGCGCCCGACGGCAGCTACTTTGTAGGATTGTGGATCTACCAGGGCGAAACAGCACGCGCCGCGTTGCCGCTGCTGAGCTACCGCTGGGCGGGCGGGCAGGCAGATCAGCTTGCCCCGCTGACGCCACGCATCGGCTTCGCGCGTGTGCAAGCGCCCGACGTGCCGCTCGACGCGCGCCTGGGCGAGTCGATTCGGCTGCTGGGCTTCGGGCTAGACAGGGCCAGCTACGCGCCGGGCGCGACCATCCGTCTTTCGCTGCTATGGGCCAGCGACGCGGCCGTGCCTACGCCCTACCTGGTGTTCGCGCAGGTGCTCGACGACGGCGACGGCAAGGTGGCGCAGTGGGACGGCAACGCGGGCGGGGACTGGCACCCTCTGCCGGTTTGGCGGCCTGGGCAGGCAGTGCATCAGGACATCCCGCTCCAACTCGACGCCGAGACGCCGCAGGGCCGCTACCGGCTGATCGTCGGGCTGTACGACCCGGCGACAGGGCAGCGGCTGCCGGCGCAGCTCGCGGGGCAGGGGGTGAGCGATTTTGTTCTGTTGGGGGAGATTGTGGTCGAGTAAGCGCTAGGCCTCGGCCTTGCGCTCCCGCAGCGCCGGATCAGCAATCGGCGTCGGGCTGCGCTCCGGGTCACGCGTCGTCTCGACCGGGTCGCTCAGGCGCATGTTCAGATAGACCACGATGTCGCGCAGCGCGGCTGCGGCAGGCAAGGCCAGGATGGCGCCGAGCAGGCCAAAGACCTGCGCGCCAACCGCCAGCAGGATGAAGGTGACGGCTGGATGCACGCCGACGCTTTCGCCGACGATGCGTGGGACCAGCACCTGGTTTTCGATCTGCTGGATGGCGACGTAGAGCGCGGTGACGGCGAGCGCCGTGCCAAGGCCGTCAAATAGGCCGACCAGGATGGCCGGGATGGCCCCGATAATCGGGCCGACCACCGGGATCAGTTCGGTGATGCCGGCAAAGATGGCCAGGGCCAAAATATAGTCGACCTCGAAGCCGAGCAGGCGCAGCCCTAGCAGCCCCAGGCCTGAGCAGACCCCGACAATCACGCCGAGCACGAGTTGGCCACGAATATATTTGCTGAAGATAGTGTCGGCGATCCGCGCCAGCGCCCAGAAGTCATCGCGGATCTGGCGTGGCAGCAAACGGTCGACCGCCTGTAAGCCTGCTTTGTGATCGCTGAGCACGTAGTACAGCCAGAAGGGAATCACCAGGAAGCCGATCAGGAAGGTGACCGTATCGAGCACACGGCCCACCGTGTCGAGCGCTAGCTCGCCCGAACGCGCGAGATAGGCGCTCAGATTGCTTTGCAGCGTATTCAGCGAGCGGCGGATTGCTTCCTCGAAGGGCGTTTGCAGCGCTTCGGGCAGCACGCGGCGTATCTGGTTGAGGTAGCGGTCGGCCTGAAGCTGAAGCTGATCGATCGCCGGGATGCTCAGAAAGAGGTCCTGGATCTGCGCCAGCAGCGGCGGCACGACATAGGCGACGGCGCCGGCAAGCACGAGCGCTGCGAGTGCATAGACGGCCAGGATGGCTGCCCAACGCGGCAGGCGCCGGCTCATCCAGTTGACGAGCGGCAGCAGCACATAGGCCAGTGCCAGGCCAAACATAAAGGGGTAGAGGGCCTCGCGCGCCGCCCACAGCAGCCAGACGACGGCGTAGATCACGCCGCCAATCAGCAGGTAGCGCAGCAGGCGCCGCAAGATGCGTCGCTCGCCTGGCGAGAGGGCCAGGGGCAAGGGCTCTTCGACAGGCGGCCCGGCGACCTGCGTCGGCACGTCGCGCTCGGCGCTGTGTAACGGCACAACGCTTGAGGCTGGCGCGGCCGCGGCTGCGGCGACTGCGTCGCGCTCGGCCCGCTCTGTCACCGCCTCGGGGCTGTCCGGCTTGTGTTGATCAGGAGGAGGCGTCACAGGCTTCACGGGCTGCTCCTACATCTACATGCCATTGCCGCGCGCAGGAGCAACAAGCGTGCCAGACAGGGCCTATGGTAGAATAGCGCCTATGGCATCACCGCAGACAGAGCGGCTGCTCTGGCAGCCGGGGCTTCGTGCGCTGCCGCTTCGGCGCCTCAACGCAGGGCCCGCCATCAGTGCAGGGCTGCTGGCGTTGCTGCTGCTTGTTGGCAGCCTGCTGGCCTACGCTCGGCCACTGACGCTGGCCATCCCTGTGGGCCGCTCGCTCTCCTGGCCTTTCGTCGAAGGCTTTTTCGCCGCCGAGCGCAACGACACCACGGGCGAGCACTGGCGCTGGACCGAGGGCATAGCCGTGATCGGCGCGCCCTACGCCGGCTCGGTCACGGCTGTTGAGCTGCGGCTCAACGGCGAGCAGGGTGGCCCGCCTGTCACGCTGACCGTCGCGGGTGCGCCGCCGCTGACGCTCCAGCCGCGTGTCGGCTGGCAAATGCTGCGCCTGCCCCTGCGTGACCAGGCTGTCTCCTGGGATGCCGGCGGTGCGCCGCTGCTCCAGATCGCGACCGAGGCGCGCGTGCGGCCGGGCGATCCGCGTGCGCTCGGCGTCGCCGTTGGCGAGGCGACGCTGCTTACTCGCCCGAGCGCGCCGCCGCTGGGCCTACTGCTGGCGCTGCTGGGCACGCTGGTGATGACGAGCGGGCTGCTCGCGACGCTGCGCCTGCCCTATGCCTGGCTGGCCGGCTGCGTGCTGGCGCTGCTGGCCTCGCTCGCGCTGGCAAGCCCAGACTGGCGCCTGTACCTGACGGTGTACGCCTGGCGCGGCTTCGCCCTTGTGCTGCTGTGCTGGGGCCTGTACGGCCTGGCCTGGCTGGCGCTGCCGCGCCTCTGGCGTGCGGCCGGCCTGTCGGTAGGGGCGGACTTCACACGGGCGCTGGCCGCGCTGATGGTGCTGCACTTCGCCACGCGCTACGGCGCGCGCAGCTATCCGCTGGCCTACGCCAGCGATCTCTACGGCCACGTCAAACGCGCGAACCTGGCGGCCAACGGCGAGGTGCTGCGCCTGTTCCTGCCAGAGGCTGACCGCGCGCCGGTGCAGTGGGAAGCGGCGGTCGCCGTGCCCTACTCGCCGCTCTACTATTATGTGACCGGGCTGCTTGTGTGGCTGCTGCCCTTCGAGCCGATCCTGATCCTCGACGCCTTCAGCGCGCTGATCGAGGCGGCGCTTGTGCCGCTGTTGGCCATCCTGCTCCTGCGCTACGGGCTTGGCCGACGGGCCGCGCTGTGGGCGGGCCTGCTGGTGGGCTTCGTGCCTTTCGGCTACGTGGCCGCCGTGGCCTGGGCCGTCTACCCGACGCTGCTGGGGCAGTGGCTGGCGCTGGCGGCGCTGGCCGTCGCGGCCTGCTGGTATCCGGGGCGAGCATCGCGGCGCCAGATGCGCTGGCAGGTGGGCGTGATGACGGCGGCCTTTGTGGCCTACCTGACGGCGCTGGCCTTTCTGGGTACTGCCTGGGCTACGCTGCTGGCCATCAGTGCGGCATACTATCGCCGTGCGACACGGGCGCTGCTCGTCAGCGGCACGCTCGCGGGGCTGCTCGCGCTGGCGCTCTACTATGGGTGGCAGGTTCCCGCCCTGCTTGGGCAGGCCATCCCGGCGCTCCAGGCCAAGGCCGCCGACCTGGGAAGTGTCGGCATCGCACGGGGCATGCTCGGGCCGCTCGCGTTTACCGAGTTCTTGTGGGAGCGCTTCGTCAAGTGGTATCCCTGGCGGCTGCTGCTGCCCGCCGCCCTGGGCCTGGCGCTGCTGGCGCTCACGCCAAAGCGGCGCGCGCTGCTCGCGCTGGTGCTGGCCTGGTGCAGCATCTACCCACCCTTCATGCTGCTCGACCGCGTTCTGCCGCTGCTAGACAAGCCGCAGCTCCACTTGCTGCCGGCCATCGCGCTGCTGGCGGGTGTCGGCGCGGCGGCTTTCGCGCGCAAGGGCCGCCGGGCCTCGCTCGTGCCGCTCGCGCTGGCGCTGCTGCTGGCCTTCGAGGTCGCACAGCTCGCCTTGCAGATCGTGGTGGAGATGTACGGGCGGCAGAAGTTTTGAGGGCGCGGACGACTCGGTGCGCCATTCGCGGGTGAAGGTGCCCGGCTCAAACGGCCGACCACGATGTGCAGCTTGCTGCCACGCGGTACCATACTCGGTGGCTTCAGCCCGGCCTGAGTAGCACAACTGGCGTACTGCCAGGGATTGGGACAAGTACGGGCGCCCTACGAGTACGGGCGACCGATATTGCAGGGGGTCCGGGGGCGTAGCACGCCCCCGGCTGGGGTGCAGGGGCAAGCGCCCCTGCATAAACAAGCACCGTAGCCGGCTCAAGGCTATCAAGCGCGCTGCAGCCGCCGGTTGCCGACCAAGGGGGCGTGGGGCAAGCGCCCCGCCCAAGGAAGCATGAAAGCCGGGTTTCAACTACCACTCGCGCTCTTTCTGCTGCTGAGCGGCATCTACCTCGCCACCATGAGCGGCCATCTCTACGCCAAGGACGAGGAGACGCTGTTTTTGGTGACGCAGCAACTCGTCGAGAAAGGCACCTTCGCGCTGCCCTCGGGCGGTTCGGTGCCGGTTGTCGAGCGCGGCGGCACCGACGGGCGCAGCTTCAGCCTCTACGGCCCCGGTCAGTCGCTGGCGCAGGTGCCCTTCTTCTGGGCGGCCAGCCAGGTCGCCGAGCAGGTGCCGCCCGAGTTCGCCCGCTACGTGCAGCGCCTGCTGACCGCCCCCTTCAACGCCTTTGTCACCGCCGCCACGGCCGCGCTGCTCACGGCCTACGCCCTGCTGCTCGGCTACGCGCGTGGCCCCGCCCTGGGCCTGGGGCTACTCTTCGGCCTGACCAGCCTGGCCTGGCCGCATGGCCGCACTCTGTTCTCCGAGCCGCTCACCACCCTGCTGCTGCTGGCCGCCTGCTACGCGCTCCGCCGCGGTGGTGCGCGCTGGTGGGCGCTGGCCGGCCTCTGCGCCGGCGCCATGCTAGCCGTCAAGATCCAGGCCGCGCTCGCCGGCCCCGTGCTGGCGCTCTACGCCCTGCTGCTCTGGCAAGGCCGCCGGCCTCGCTGGCGCCAGATCGCCGCCGAGGGCGCGGCCGCCCTGCTGGCCGGCCTCGTGCCCCTGCTGCTGCTGGCCGCCTATCAGCGCTACGCCTTCGGCAACCCCTTCGAGTCTTCCTACGGCGGCGCCGACGCCTCGCTCTTCCGCACCGATCTGGCCAAAGGCCTCTACGGGCTGCTGCTCAGCCCCGGCAAAGGCATCCTGTGGTACGCCCCGACCATCGCGCTGCTCGTCGTCGGCCTGCCCCTGTTCTGGCGCCGCCACTGGCGCGAGGCCCTGCTCTGCGCGAGCATGGTCGCCGTCCACGTCCTGTTCTACGCCCGCCTGCTCTACTGGCACGGCGACGGCGCCTGGGGGCCGCGCTACATGGTCTTCGTGCTGCCCTTCCTGTACCTGCCGACCGTGGCCGCGCTGGCCTGGCGCCCCGCGCGCGGCCGAGCGCTCTACCGCGCCGCCATCGCCACGCTCGTGGCGCTCGGCCTGCTCGTGCAAACCCTGCCGCTCCTGCTCAACTTCAACACCTACATCGCCATGAACAGCAGCCAGAGCCGCTACTGGCGCTGGGCCGAGTCGCCCCTGGTCCGGCACCTGGCCATCTGGGCCGAGCGCATGCGTGCCTACCGCGACAGCCTCAACCCGCCCCCTGGCCAGGCCTTCCTGGTCGGCGGCTTCTCCTATTCTGAGGGCGACCGCAGCCAGGGCGAGTTGCTGCCGCGCTGGACCGCCGGCGAGGCCCAGATCCGCCTCAGGCCCCAGGGCGAGGCCCCCGTCGAAGGTTTCATGCGCCTCGGCGACCACCGCCCCTGGCCGCTCGAGCGCGCCCAGTTCCAGCTCCTGCTCGATGGCCAGCCGCTCGAAGGCGTCGAGCGCAGCGATGCCACCGGTCAGGGCATCGTCTGGGAGCTGCGCTTTCGCATTACACAGCCGAGCGCGCCGCTGCTGCTGACGATCCAGAGCGACAGCTGGAACCCCACGGTCGCCACCAGCGACAACCCGCGCAACGAAAATCTTGGCCTCTTCCTCGAACAGCTCGAACTGAGCCAGTCCGGCCAGCCCTTCGCGCTGCGCGAGTGGCAGCCTGTGCCCAACATCCCGCGCAACGCGCGCAGCCAGCGCCTCTGGTTCTACGACCTGCCCAACCAGCACCTGAGCGACGTCTGGCTCTGGTATTTGCTCCACAGCGGCCTGCCTGCCCGCGACCAGTGGATGCTCATAGGCCTCGTTCTCGTGCCCGCCACACTGCTTGTGGCGTCGGGTGGCCTGTTGTTGTACACCAGTCAGGAGAGCCTACCATGGATCGACAGCAAGAGTTCGCGGCCAAGCGCGCGCGCATCGACGCGCTGATCGAGCGCCAGCGCCTCGCCGGCATCGCTCTCGGACGCGTCGGCAGCGTGGCCTGGGCCGCCTGCGGTGCCGACACCCACATCGTGCTGGCCAGC
>Ga0224723_1001815_pt1 | contig 12515 bp, 5 predicted proteins | sample Balambano_FR2_Me_FD_161647 | JGI IMG/M metagenome (GOLD analysis project Ga0224723, IMG submission 161647) | Freshwater sediment microbial communities from Lake Towuti, South Sulawesi, Indonesia - Balambano_FR2_MetaG | ecosystem: Environmental > Aquatic > Freshwater > Lake > Sediment | place...
GTCGGCGAGGAGGGGGCGGACACCCTGTATGGCGACGGCGCCGGCGGCGCCGAGGACGACGTGCTGGTCGGCGGGCGGAACGACCTGTACGACGCCGACGCAAGGCGCCCCGACGATTTCGAGACCGACACGCTCTATGGCGGCGGCGGCAACGACATCCTGGTCGTCGGCATCGGCGATATCGGCCACGGCGAGGAAGGCGACGACACCTTCGAATTCGCCATCGACATCAACGCGCCACGCGACCAGCAGCCGCTGGCGGTCGGCACGGCGGTATTCTCCGGCGATCGCGGCGACTACGACATCCGCATCGACAACGGGCGGCTGATCGTCGAGCACCTGGTCGGCGGCGACGGCCGCGACGATGTCGGGCTGGCATTCCTGACCGCCGGCGGCGGGCCGCAGATCGTGGCCTTCCTGCAGTTCGCCGACCAGACCATCGACGTGCTGAACGACATTCCCGGCATCGGCAGCAATCTCGGCCCCGACGTGCCCAGTTTCGGGATCAGCCTGGATGCCAATACCGGCATCGGGACCGGCTTCGGCGTTTCGGACCCGGAGGGCAACTACGTCTCGTTCATCGGCTGGACCAACGGCCCGGCAAACGGGACGCTCAGCGAAATCTTCTTCGACGACAGCAGCAACCAGTTCAGCTTCAGCTACTCGCCGAATGCCGGTTTCGTCGGCACCGACAGTGTAACGTTCCTGTTCCAGGACGAGTTCGGCGCCCAAGGCAGCGGCACGATCACCTTCGACGTGCTGTTCGATTCCGCCGTGGCCGACGTGTTCACGGTGGGCGTTGGCCGCAGTTTCGCCGGCTTCGTCGGCACGAACGATGCCGATGCAACCGGTGGGCCGCCGACCGCGTTCCAGCAGCTCTCCGCGCCCGACAACATCTCGGCCTTTGCGTTCGATGGCGCCACCGGTGCGTTCAGCATCACGCCGGCCGATGCAATGGTGTTCAGCACGCAGTTCAGCTACCGCGCCACCTTCCCCGACGGCACCACCAACGAGGCGCCGGTGTTCATCGACTTCGTCGAGCTGGCCGAAGTGTTGGTCGGCACCACCGGCGACGAGACGATCTTCGGCTACGGGCTGGACGACGTGATCACCGGCGGCGCGGGCGACGATGCGATCATCGGCGGCGGCGGCTTCGACACGGCGGTCTTCTCGGGCGTTCTGGCGGGCTACTCCCTGGTGCAGACCGGCATGCAGGTGGTCGTCACCGACATCGATCCGACCGACGGCGACGACGGCACCGACACCGTGCTGGTCGAAGCCCTGCAGTTCGCCGACCAGACCGTGCAGGTAGTGAACAATTTCGATCCGCTCGCCGGCACCATCGACGGGCGCCTGGTGAACACTTTGGGCGGCCCGGCCGGCTTCGGCGAGAACGTGCTGTTCCGCAACGACGACAGCTCCTCGCAGGCCATTCCGGTGGAGAGCCTGTTCGGCGGCGCGCTGGATTTCTACGGCCTGCCGATCACCCAGATCTTCGTCAACAACAACGGCAACATCACCTTCACGCAGCCGATCGGGCAGTTCAGCCCGACGCCACTGGGCGCCTCGACCACGTTCGCCATCATCGCCGGCGCCTGGAGCGACCTCGATACACGCTTCGGCAACGTGGCGCCCTCGCCGGGCGGCAACAGCACCGGCTCGAACCAGGTGTTCTGGGACCTGGACGAGACCAACCAGACCTTCACCGCGACCTGGGACGACGTGTCGTTCTACAACAACGGCTCGACGCCGATCGCGACGTTCCAGCTGCAACTCATCGGCCGCGGTGGCGGCGACTTCGACATCGTCTATCGCTACGAATTCCTGAGCGACAGCCGCGTCGCGCGTGCCGGCTTCGCCAACCAGGACGATACGGCGATCTTCGAACTGCCGGGCAGCGGCACCAGTTCGGTCGGCCAGCTCGACACCATCGCCGGCAATACCGGCCTGCCCGGCGTGTGGGTGTTCAGCGTGCGCCAGGGCGCCTTCACGCCCACCGGCTCACCCGACAACTACACCACAGACGAGGATACCCCGCTGGTCGTCGCCGGCCCCGGCGTGCTGGCCAACGATGCCGATCCCCTCGGCCGGCCGCTGACCGCCGTGCTTTCGACCAACCCGGCGAGCGGCAGCGTGATCTTCAACACCGACGGCAGTTTCACCTACACGCCATTCGCCGACTTCAACGGCACCGACAGTTTCACCTACCAGGCGGTGGCCGACACGCTGGGCAGCGGCCTGGTCACGGTGACCATCAACGTCAACGGCATCAACGACGCGCCGCGCAACATCACGATCAACGACAACACCACGCCGGAGAATCTGGTCTCCGGCGTGAACACCGGCACCAACGTGCTGGTCGGCACGCTGTCCGCCTTCGATCCCGAAAGCCCGGTTGGCGACCTCTCGTTCCAGCTGATCGACGATGCCGGCGGGCGGTTCGTGCTGAACGGGCGCGATCTGCGCACCAGCGGCGTGCTCGACTTCGAGACCGCAACCTTCCACGACATCGCGGTGCGCGTGACCGACCCGCAAGGTGCCTCGACCGACCAGACCATCCGCATCTTCGTCCAGAACATCAACGAGGGGCCGAGCGACATCTTCCTGACCGGCCCCGGCGCGATCTTCGAGAACCTGCCGCCCGGCACCTTCCTGGGCACGCTCACCTCGAACGACGCCGAGGGCGACCCGATCACCTACACGCGCCTGTTCGGTCCGGTGAACATCGTCGGCGACGAGGTGTTCACCACCATCAGTTTCGACTTCGAGTTCCAGACGCAGTTCACCTTCGGCGTCCGCGCGGCGGAACCCAGCGGTGACGGCGTGGACCGCCAGTTCACGATCTTCGTGGACAACCTCAACGAGGCGCCGACGGCGGGGAACGATCTTGTGCAGGCGGTCAGCGAGCAGACCGCAACGTTCTTCGTGCTCGGCAACGACATCGATCCGGAAGGCGATCCGCTTTCGTTCGTCGGCTTCACCACCCCGGCCAACGGCTCAGTGACGCTGAACCTGGACGACAGTTTCACCTATGTCCCTTTCCAGGGTTTCGCCGGCACCGACAGTTTCACCTACACGATCGCCGACCCGGGCGGGCTGGAGAGCACCGCGACCGTTACCATCGAGGTTCGCCCCGGCGACATCATCGCGGTGGACGACCTGTTTTTCGTGTTGGAGGATACCGGCGGCCCGCTCGACGTGGTGGGGAACGACTACCTGCTGCTGCCCGACGGCACGCAGGTGGATGCTGCCACGGCCGGCCTGACCGTCTCCGCCTTCTCGCAGCCCGCGCATGGCACAGTGCTGTTCAGCCCGGGTGGCCCCCTGACCTATATCCCCAACCCCAACTTCTACGGCACCGACAGCTTCACCTACATCGCAAGCGACGGCTTCAGCGAAAGTTTCATCTCCGGGTTCGTCACCGTCGAGGTTGAGAACGTCAACGACGACCCGTACCAGACCTACATACCCGAATTCCTTGCCGTCGAGGACCGCACCCTGTTCGGCACGCTGCAGGAGCCGAATAGCGGAATCACCTCGATCTACGACCCGGATGTCTGGCCGACGCCCGACACGCTTGGTGTCGCCCCGGGCACCTACGGCACGGCGCAGGGCGGCACGGTCACGGTTCATGTCAACAAGACGTTCGACTACACGCCGCCGCCAGGCTTCGACGGCTACGATAGTTTCGACATCGTCTACAATGACTTCGCCTTCGACTTCTTCAGCGGCCAGAGCGTGCCGCAGGGCGGCACCCACACGATGCTGGTGCGCATCAATGTTGAGGCCGAGGAGCCGGTCGCGGTCGATGACCGCTACACGATCCAGGTGGGGCAGAGCGTGTCCGGCAACGTGCTGGCCAACGACCGCAGCCCACCCGGAAATGCCCTGGTCGAGGCGCAGCAGTTGGGCGGCAGCATCGCGATCGATCCCAGCGGCAGCTTCTTCTTCAACGGCACCGCCGCCGGCACCTACATCGCCACCTACAAGGTCGAGGATTCGGCCGGGCTGGTCAGCATCGATCCTGGCCTGCTGAAGATCGTGGTGCTGCCCGATCCGCCGCCGCCGCCCCCGCCGGGCGGAAGCGGCGGTACCGCCGCAGGCGACCCGCACTTCGTCACCTTCGACGGCCTTTACTTCGACATGCAGGGCTGGGGCGAGTTCATCCTGGCCCGCGCCACCGCCGGCGAGACGTTCGAGGTACAAATCCGAACCAAGCCCTGGTTTCAGGGCGCACAGGTCACCGTGGTCGAGGCAGTGGCCGCAGCGATCGGCAACCATCGCGTCATGGCGCACATCGACGGCACCGTGCTGGTCGATGGCGTCGCCGCGTCGCTTGCCGTCGGCGGTGATCCCCTGCTGCTCACCGGCAATGTCCGCCTGCATCGCACGGCCGAGGGCACCTATGTGTTCGCCGACCACGATACCGGCGAGCAGGTGCAGATCGCTGGTGTTGGCAGCGACAGCTACATGAACGTCAGCCCGTTCGTGGCGGCCGCGCGCGACAACGCCATGCAGGGCCTCCTGGGCGACAACGACAACGATGTCGGCAACGACATCCAGCTGGCCGACGGCACCGTGCTGGCCCAGCCGGTCAACATCAATGACCTTTACGGCCTGTTCGCAAACGATTGGCGCGTAACCAACGCGAACAGCCTGTTCGTCTACGCGCCGGGCGAGGACACCTCTGACTTCCAGGTGCTGAACTTCCCGCCGATTCCGCTCCAGGTCAGCGACCTGCCGACCGCGCTGGTGGCCGCCGCCGCAGCCCAGGTCGCTGCCGCTGGCATCACCGACCCGTTCCTGGCCCAGGCCGCCTTGCTGGACCTGCTTCTGACCGGTGACGAGAACTTCATCCAGGGCATGCAGGGCGCGCAGGATCCCGACGACGGTCTCGATGTGTTCGTGCCGCCGGCGCCGCCGCTGATCGGCCTTGCCTCGCCGATGGGCGACGTGGCCGAGGGCGATGCCGGCACCACCACACTGACCTTCACAGTGTTCCGGACCGGCAACGCGGCGGATGAGGTCACGGTCGACTGGACAGTGCAGGCAGCAGGCCTTGGCTTCAGCAATGCCGCCGACCATGGCGGCAGCCTGCCGTACGGCACCGTCACGCTGCTGGTCGGCGAGCTGGAGAAGACCTTCACCGTCGAGGTGGCGGGCGACCTGGTCTCCGAACTCAACGAGGAGGTGCGGGTGGCGTTCACGTCCACCCCGGCCGGCTATGTGGTGGCGTCCGCCACCGCGCAGCAGACCGTGTTGAACGACGACGGCCCGCTGCTGCCCGATGCGCTGGATGATGCGGCGACGACCGCGGCCGGCACACCGGTCACGCTCAACCCGCTGCTCAACGACATCGACCCGATCGGCACCGGCATCGCCTTGACTGCGCTGGGCGCCGCCGGAAACGGCACGCTGCAGCAGGTCGGCAACCAGGTCACCTACACGCCGAACGCCGGCTTCAGCGGGCAGGACGCGTTCACCTACACCATCGGCCTGAACGGCGGCGGCACCGATACGGCGACGATCACCATCACCGTCACGCCGCCCGCGGCGCCCGCCAACGTCGCACCCGTGGCGAATACGGATCTGGTCAACACCACCTTCAACACCGCGATCGTCATCCCCGTCGGCCAGCTCCTGGCCAACGACACCGATGCCGACGGCAACCCGCTGAGTGTCACCGGCATCGCGCTTCAGCCGGGGCAAGGCGTGGCGGTGTTCGATGCCGTCGCCGGCACCATCACCTACATGCCGAACGCCGGCTTCAGCGGCACCGAAAGCTTCGCCTATGCCGTGTCGGACGGCACGGTTTCGGTGCAGGGCATCGTCAACGTCACGGTGGCGCCCGCGACCGGAGGCAACACGGCCCCCGAGGCGATCAACGCGATGGCGACTGTCGAGGAGGACGGCACGGTGGGCGGCCAGCTCACCGGCTTCGACGCCGACGGCGACACGCTGACCTTCCTGACGTCGCTCGAGGTGCCGGTCGGCTTCAGCATGGCCGCGGACGGTACCTGGACCTACACCCCGCCCGCCAACATCAACGGCACGGTGGTGGTGTTCTTCGTGGTCGATGACGGCGCCGCCCAGTCCGGCCTGGGCCAGTTGGCCATTACCATCACCCCGGTGAATGACGCGCCCACCGCGACGAACGGCGCCTTCGCCACCGACGAGGACACGGCCTTCAACGGCAATCTGCTGGCGCTGCTGGCGGCTGCCGACATCGATGGCGACGACCTTGACATCGTCAGCATCGGCGTGACGCCGCTCGGTGGTTTCGCGTTCGATGCCGCGACCGGCGCCTTCACCTTCACCCCGGATGCCAACGAGTTCGGCGCCGACACCGTGCTGGTGACACTCACCGACGGCACCGAGACGGTCACGCGCGAGCTGGCGATCACGGTCAACGCCGTGAACGACGTGCCGGTCGCGAATGGCGATGCATTCGCCGGACAGCAGAACGCCAACATCGTCGGCAACGTGCTGGTCAACGACACCGACATCGAGAACGACCCGCTCATCGCGCTGCTGGTGAATGGCCCGCAGAACGGTCAGCTCGTGCTGAACCCGAACGGCAGCTTCACCTACACGCCGAACGCGGGCTTCACCGGCCCGGACAGTTTCACCTACCAGGCCGATGACGGCAGTGCGCCCAGCAACACCGCCACGGTCACCCTGAACGTGGTCGCCCCGCCGCCCGCGGGTGGCGGTGCCTCGCTGGCGTTCAGCCTGTGGCGCCTGGCACTCGATGGCACGACGAACCTTGCCAACGCCCGCGATCCCGCCCGCAACCTCGACTACACCAACGCGAGCGTGCCGGGCGAGCAGGCTTCGTCGTCGACCACCGACAGCACCGGCCCGCTGCTGGCACGCTTCCTGTCGGCGGATGGCGACGTGGCGGTGCGCGAGATCGACTTTGCCAACGGTGTCTCGGTCGGGCCGAACCCGATCTCGATCGACTGGACCGGCGAGGACGCGCTGCTGAGCCTGGACAAACCCTGGGGCAGCATCCCCACCGTTCGCGTAAACGAGTTCCTGGGGGGCGAGCTCACGGTGCGCAACTTCGCCGGGGTGGTGCTGAACTTCGAACGCCTGCAGGGACCGTTCCAGACGCGCGACTACGACCTGGTGCTGGATGGCACGCAGACCGTGAGCCTTGCCACGGCTGCCGGCGACGACTCGATCCTGGTCGCGGTGGACAGCGCCGGCGGCTCGGTTGCGCAGAACAGGCTGACGATCAACACCAATGCCGGCCACGACCTGGTGGAAATCCGGGCCAGCACCAACAACTATGTCGGCGGCGCCTATGATCCCGCCATCACCCGCAGCATCGTGGATCTTGGCACGGGCAACGACACGTTCCTTGGCGGCAACGGCAGCGACATCGTCACCGGCGGCGCCGGCAACGACACGCTGGATGGCCGCGGCGGCTACGACATCGCGATCTTCAGCGGCAACCGGGCCGACTATACGGTGACCGTGCTGGATGCGGGGTCAGGCCTCAGCACCGTTTCGGGCATCGACGGGATCGACAGTGTCGTGCACTTCGAGCAGCTGCGGTTCGACGATGGCGTGCTGCGGTTCCAGGGCGGCATCTGGGCCTGACACGCTTGTGGAATGCATGGGCGCGGTGGACGCCGCCGCGCCCATGCCCGTAGCCTCTCCGGCCAATCCGGAAGGGGTTATGAATGATCGACCTTTACACGTACGACACGCCGAACGGCCGCAAGATTTCCGTCGCGCTCGAAGAGATGGGGCTCGCCTACAGGGTCCACGTGGTGGACATCACCAAAAACCAGCAGTTCGAGCCCGACTTCCTGAAGATCAGCCCCAACAACAAGATTCCCGCCATCGTCGATCACGATGGCCCTGATGGCGCGCCCATCAGTGTGTTCGAAAGCGGGGCGATCCTGATCTGGCTGGCCGAGAAGACCGGCAAGTGCTTTGGCGCCACCGCGCGCGAGCGCATTGCCGTGCTGGAGTGGCTGATGTGGCAGATGGGTGGCCTGGGTCCCATGCCCGGCCAGGTGCACCAGTTCCTGCTTCAGCCCGAAGGCCCCGCGCGCGAGTTCGGCCTCACGCGCTACGGCAACGAGACGAAGCGGCTTTATGGCGTGCTGGATACGCGCCTGACCGACCGTGCGTTCGTGGCCAGTGCCAATGGCCCCAGCATCGCCGACTTCGCGATCCTGGGCTGGGTCTGGCGGCACGAGCGGCACCTCAACGGCATTGGCACCAGCCTGGATGCCTATCCGAACGTCCGGCGCTGGTATGACGCAATGATGGCGCGGCCAGCCACCGCCAAGGGCATGAGCGTGGCGCTGAAATAGCGATTGGTTGCGCCCTTGCCCCGGCACTGGTAGAGGCTGCGGAGCATATGCCGTGTACCACTCTCTCGGCGGAGGGGTGGCCGAGTGGCTGAAGGCGGCAGTTTGCTAAACTGTTGTACGGGGTCAACCTGTACCGTGGGTTCGAATCCCATCCCCTCCGCCAGTTTGGTGCCGAACGGCGAACCGGTCCCGCCGGGAGCACGACGCCGCCGGCGGCAGCGATGGCCCGAAGCAGCTCGCTCTTCGCGCCCATGATCCGGACCTCCCGGTCGGCGACCTCGACCCGCTGTGCCAGCGCACGGAGGTGGTCGCGGCGGTAACCGCCCGCGGGACCCCGCATGCGCCGCCTGGCAGCCTCCGCGAAGGTGGCGAGCGCCGCCGGCGTGACGGGTTGGCCGGCGCCTCCAAGCGCCGCTGCTGACCGTTCGGCATCGACCTGGGCCTGATCCCTCAGGGCGCGGAGGCTTCCGATTCGCTCCTTCAGCGCCTGATCGTCCAGGTCGGCGATGCCGCTTTCGATCGCGTCGTAGAGGCGCTTCAGCCGAGCATCCGCTTCAGCGGCCTTCCGGCGAAGCTCGGCGACCAGCGCACGCCGCCGCTCGGCCCGCTCCTCTCGGCGGTCGAGCAGCGAGGCGAGAATCTCTTCCAATCGCTCGGGGTCGAGCAGGCGGTGTTCCAGATGGGCGGCGATCAGGTCGTCGAGCCGCTGCATCGGAACCGAGCGACCCTTACAGCCCGTCTCCCCCTGACGGGCAGCAATCGAGCAGGTGTAATAGCGATACTGTTTGCCCTTACCGGAGGTGCGTAGCGTCATCGCGCCGCCGCAGTCGGCGCAGAAGCAGATCCCGGTCAGCAAGGTCGGGCCGCTGACGATTCGCGCCGGCGTGACCATCGGGTGTCGCGACTTCAGTGAGGCCTGAACCGCATCGAAGGTCGCGCGGTCGACCAGCGGCGGGACCTCCACCGCGATCACCTGATCGGCCGGCTTGAGTTCCTTGGTCTTTGCGCGCTTGTTGAACTCGTGCCGGCCAATATAGGTCGGCCGCGTGAGCATCCGGTGCACGCCGCCGACGCCACAGCGCCCGCCGTTGCGCGTGAACAGGCGCTGCGCGTTGAGATGCTTGGCGATGGACTTCACGCCCATCCGACCTGACGTCCCGTCGCCCTCCAACGCCAGCCGGAAGGCGAGCCGCACCGTGTCAGCGTGCAGCGGGTCGATCTCCAGCTTCTTCTCCACCTTGGCGCCACGGCGTTCGGCCTCGACGACGCGATAGCCGATCGGCGGCAGCGAGCCGTTCCAGAAGCCCTGGCGCGCGTTCTCCTTCAGCGCGCGCAGGACATGCTTGGCGTTCTCCTTCGACTGATACTCGTCGAACAGCGCCATGATCTGCCGCATCATGACGTGCATCGGGTCGTCGCCGAGTTCCTGTGTCATCGAGACCAGGCGCACGCCGTTCTTGGCGAGGCGGCGGACGTAGAACTCCAACTCGAAGTGGTCGCGGAAGAACCGGCTGAAGGAGTGCACGATCACGAGGTCGAAGGCGGGCGGTTTGGTGGTGCCGGCCTCCATCATCCTCTGGAACTCCGGCCGCCGGTCGTTGGTGGCGGAGGCGCCGGCTTCGACATACGTCTCGACGAGTTGGTAGCCGCGCGCGGCGCAGTAGGCTTCGCCCTGTCGGCGCTGGTCGGGGATGGAGACGTCATGCTCGGCCTGGCGCACGGTCGAGACGCGCAGGTAGAGCGCGGCGCGCAGCGCCACGGTCTTCGGGGGCGTGGTCATCAGGCTGCCTCCCCGATGATCCGCAGCCGCCCGCGTCGGCGCGACCGCGCAGCGCGAACCACGATGTCCACGTCCTGGCCGAGTGCGGTCAGGCAGCGCAGCAGGCGGTCGCTGGAAAAGCCCTCAAGCCGCCCGTTCACAAGCGCCGAAATCTTGGGCTGGTCGAGCCCGACCAGCGCCGCCGCGGCGGCCTGGGTCAGCTTCCGGCGTCGGATGGCCTCGCGGATGTGGCTGGCGAGCTGCGCCTTCGCGAGCTCCTCCTCGGCCTGCGCGACACCGAGGTCGGCGAAGACGTTCGGCCCGCCCTGGGTCACCGTGATCCCGTCCTGCTTGCCTGCCATGTTGCGTGATCCTCTTCTGCGCGCCTCAGGCGCCGCTCAATGAGCGCGATCTCGTGCTGCGGCGTCGCGATGCCGCGTTTCGACTTCTTCTGGAAGGCGTGCAGCACATAGACGACGGCGGGGAACCGCACGGTGTAGACCGCGCGGTAGGTGTCCCCGTCGTGGTCGTCCACGATCTCCAGCACGCCCGCGCCGCCGAAGCCCTTGAGCGGTTTCGCCCAAGGTGCTTTGCGGCCGATCTGTGCCTCCCAGAGCGCGCCGCCGATCCGAAGGCGCACCGGCTCCGGGAAGCCGCGCACATCGTCGCGGCTGCTGCCGATCCACCGGACGGGCCTTGCGGTAACGGCATCGGTCACACCATCCCTCCTGATGCTATTTATAGCATGAGGATACTGGCGTGGCTCAAGACAACTCCGCGCCACGCTCCCGGCGCCGTCCCTTCACGCGCGGGGGGCGAAGATCTCGTCGATGATGTCGCCGAACCACGCCTCGAATACGTCCAGCTCGTCGGGCGTGATGGGCACGCGGGCTGGCCAGTCGTCGATCACGCGCCAATCGGCGACTGGGTCGACCGGCGGCTGCCCGTTGGGATGCTGGGGCGGCTGAGCGTAGTCGTAGAGGTCGTCCGGCAGCGTCCACGCTGCTGCCTTGCTCACCTTCGGCTCGGATCGCGATCTGGCCATGCGAGGAGCATAGCGCAGGCCGAGCCGGGCGCGTTGCCCATCGAGATCGTAGCGTGCGATCGGCGCCATCTGGCGGCGTTTCGGCCGCCGCGTGGGTGCCGATCGGGCATCTCGGAGCGGCCACCTACATCCCGATCCCCAGCGTCCGCCTGCGGCCGAGCTGCCACGACACGTCGTCGCCGCGCGCGAGGCCAGCGACCTCGCGGCCAATCTCCTTCTCCAGGATCGGCCGCCAGGGAACCAGGCTGAACCCAAGCCCGTCGTCGATCATCGCGAAGCGTCCGCTGGCGAGTTGCGCTGTCCCGACCAGTCGGCCCCGGACCGCCTGGCCGTCCTGGACCGGCACGAAGGCTCGGCTTGCGTCGGCAGCCATACGCTCCCCGATCCTCGTGACCTCCTGGCGTTGGAGCGCTGGTAGCAGGTCGCGGCGGGCGGTGACGCCGCCCTCGGGCGTGCGTCGCGCGTGGCCCTGGCGGATCAGCTCCTCCTTGCGGGCCTCCATAGCCTGCCGCACCTCCGCACCGAAGCCGGTGTCGGCGAGCGGTATGCGCTCGCGACTTACGAGCTCGCGGTCGAGCCATGTCGCTCCGTCGCTCGTGATCTGGCGGTCGAGATCGTAGGCGGACAGCAGGCGGAGGTTTGCCTGCCGCCCTCGCCCTGCGTCGTAGGCCTGCGCGCGCTGCTCGAAGTCGGGCGGGACCTGCCAGTGGTCCGGGTCGAGGCGCTCGACGATGCCGGCGCGGCGCAGCGCCTCCAGCCGGCGGACATGGCTTTCGACGAACGCGTCGGGATCGGCACCCGTCGGCAGCCGGATGTCGCCGGCATCGACCTGCCGCCGGTGTTCGCTCGGGCGGTAGGTGCCGCTGCCTTCCGCGAGCGCGGCGATCGCGCGGTCGGCCGGCCGGGACGAGGGGCGTTGGCCGATCTCGACCAGCGCGCCGATCCGTGCCTCCGCTGCCGCCGCCTCGCCGACCTCGACGTGATGGACCCGCCCGTCCACGCCGTCGATTACCAGGCCGATGCGGTCGCCGAGCTCGTCCGTCAGTCCCTTGCCGATCACGCGCCCGACGATCGGCTCCGCTGGGGACGGGCCGTGGATTGCGTAGCTCGCGGCCGGCCGGTCCTTCGCCCGCGTGCCGAGCGCCCGATGCATTGCCTTGATGATGTCGCCGCGTTCGCCGAGCCCGCGCAGCGTCGGCTCAAGCCGCTCGGACAGAACCCACACGCCCGGCTCCGCCTCCGCCGCGAGGCCGAGCCGGGCGAGGGTCTGCACGCGGCCGGCACGCAGGGTACGATCGAAGTCCGCCGCGACCTGCCCCGCCTCCGGCCGGAGGTCGAGCACCCCCTCGTGCGCCTCGGTCAGCATCGCCCGGTCGAT
>Ga0224723_1001816_pt1 | contig 12500 bp, 9 predicted proteins | sample Balambano_FR2_Me_FD_161647 | JGI IMG/M metagenome (GOLD analysis project Ga0224723, IMG submission 161647) | Freshwater sediment microbial communities from Lake Towuti, South Sulawesi, Indonesia - Balambano_FR2_MetaG | ecosystem: Environmental > Aquatic > Freshwater > Lake > Sediment | place...
ATTACCGCGATCGTCATCGTGTTTGAAATCACCACTGATTTCAATCTGGTGCTGCCGCTGATGATTGGCGCGGTGGTTGCTTATTTAATCGCCGATCGCTTTGCTAGCGGTTCGATCTACAGCGGCTTGCTGGCGTGGAATGGCATTAAGCTTGACCCTGCCAGCGTTGCCGATCGCGGACCCTGGGCACAGCTCACGGCTGCGACGCTGATGCAGCCAAGGGTCGAAACGCTGTCGAGTCAGATGAGCGTCAGCGAAGTGGTGCAGGCGTTCTCTCGATCGCATCATCGGGGATTTCCTGTCGTCGATAACGGCAAGCTGGTGGGCATTGTGACGCAGAGCGATTTGGCTGACACGTCCCGGTATTTGCCTCAGCTCGAAGCCACGACGCTGGCAAACATCATGACCCCGCAGCCCGTCACCGTTAGCCCGACCGACCCGCTCAACCATGTGCTGTACTTGCTCAACCGCTTCAAGCTCAGCCGCCTGCCGGTGACCGAAGGGCAGAAACTCGTGGGCATTATCACTCGTGCCGACATTATCCGGGCAGAGTCTGACCACTTGAGCGGCACTAACCGGTTGTTGGGACCGCAAGCCGAACCTTCGTATGTGGTGTACCAAACGCGATCGCCTGCCACCGGCAAAGGACGGCTGCTGGTGCCGCTGAGCAATCCTCAAACGGCTCCCACGCTGCTGAAGCTGGCAATTGCCATCGCCCGCGATCGGCAGTATGAGTTAGAGTGCCTGCAAGTGATTCTCGCGCCGCGCAGCACGTCTCCCGCTGAAACTCGCGTTCGCACCACCCAGAGCCGTCGGTTGCTGCGGCAGGCTGAGCAGTTGGGACGAAACGCGGATATTCCCGTTCACACTCAGGTGCGGGTCGCCCATGATGCGGCTCAAGCGATGCTGGAAACGATTAAAGAGCGCCATGTTGACCTGGTGTTGATGGGCTGGAAAGGCAGCACCACAACACCAGGGCGCGTGTTTGGCAGCGTGGTAGACACGATGATTCGGCAAGCCGCTTGTGAAGTCATGGTGGTCAAACTCAGTGATGCCGAAAAATTCAATCGCTGGCTGCTGCCGATCGCCGGGGGTCCCAACTCGCAAAAAGCGCTGCAACTGCTGCCTGCCTTGCTCAAGCTTGCAGCAGTTCCTGATGTGCGGCTCTGTCAGGTGTTTGACCCAGAGCAATTTGCCTTCGACCTGATTCTGCTTGAGCAGGCAATGCAAACGCTCAAACGGCAGCTTCCCTGTCCAATTTTGCTCAGACCTATCCGCTCATACGCCGTTCCAGAAGCCGTGCTCCGGGTCGCTCAGCAAGACCAGTGTGACGTGATTTTTTTGGGCGCGAGTCGCGAAGGCTTGCTGCAACAGGCGATTCGCGGCAATATTCCCGAAACGATCGCCCGCAATAGCAACTGTACGGTCATCCTCGTCCGCAGCGAAATCTTGCCTGAGCCTGCTTAGCGCGACGACAAGCCCAGGTTAGACTGACTTTTGCTGTAGTTGCGTAATTTGGGGCTAGAAAAGAGATACAGATTGAACAAATTTAGCCCTCAAGCTAGATGCGTTGCCCAAAACTGCTCGATCGCATCAGGTGCATCTCCAAGTCTTTAAAGCTGTTGGCGATGCTGTTGGCGATGCTGTTGGCGATTAGTTAACAGACAACAGCCAACAGCCAATCGCTCATCGCAGACCTTATCCCTTCAGAGGCAGTCGTGCACCTTTTTCGTCGAAATCGTGCTGTCAAGCTTGCGGCAGAGCACACCAGCCAGCAGTCAGCTCGATCGCTTGCGGTCGGCTCGATCGCCATCGCTAGCCTGACGCTCAGCAGTCTGGTTGCCGTTGTTGGGCAGTTCGGCTGGCTGCAACCGTTGGAGTTGCGCGCCTACGATCGCCTGGTGCGACTCTTGCCCGATCGCGGCGCAGACCCCCGGCTGTTGATCGTCGGCATTACCGAAGCAGATTTGCAGGCATTGCAGCGAAGTACACCTTCAGACCGCACGGTTGCTCAGGCGATCGAGACGCTGCAACGCCATGAACCTGCCGTGATCGGGCTGGACTTATATCGAGAGCTGCCCCAGAAACCCGGTCAAGCCGCGCTATCAAACCAGCTTGCAGCAGCAAACGTGATTGCGATTACCAAACTGGGTGACAGCGCCGCAACCCAGGTTTTGCCTCCGGCAGCCGTACCCGCCGATCGCATCGGATTCAACGATCTGTTAATCGACCCGGATGGAGTGATTCGCCGCAATCTGCTGTTTGCTACGGTTGAATCGGTCACTTACTTTTCATTCTCGCTGCGCCTAGCCGTGCATTATCTGGCTCAGCAGGGTGTTGTGCCGCGATCGAGTGCGCTGGATTCGACCCACTTGCAGTTGGGTGATGCCGTATTTGTGCCGCTCGATCGCCATGCGGGCGGCTACCAATCTGATGCAGAGGTGGGTGCGGGCTACCAAATTTTGCTGCGCTACCGGGGACGTTCCGTTGCCCGACGGGTGACGCTGACTCAGGTCTTGCACAATCAGCTACAGCCAGACTGGGTGCGCGGCAAGATTGTGCTGATTGGCACAACTGCCGCCAGCAGCAAAGATTTGTTCTACACGCCTTACAGTGCTGCAGCGCGCGTCGATCATCAGATGCCGGGGGTCGAAATCCACGCGCAGATGGTAAGCCAGATTTTGACGGCAGTTCAAGACGATCGATCGCTGCTGTGGTTTTGGTCAACCTGGCAAGAGCTGCTGTGGCTCTGGGGCTGGGCGATCGGTGGCGGCAGTCTTGCCTGGTGCGTCCGACAGCCACTGATACTGGGATTGAGCAGCGGCTGCCTCTTGCTGTTCCTGTTTGGCTCAGGATTTGTTGTGCTGACCCAACAAGGGTGGGTGCCGCTGGTAGCTCCGGCAATCGCCACGCTGCTAACCGCCGGAGCCGTCGTTGCTTATCGCGCGCAGCAAGCGCAGCAGCAGCAGCAGATGGTGATGACGCTGCTGGGGCAAAATACTTCGCCAGAAATTGCCGCAGCCCTGTGGAACGATCGCAATCGCCTGCTCCAGTCAGGCAAACTGCCGGGGCAAAAGCTGACCGCGACAATGCTATTTACTGACATCAAAGGCTTCAGCACGCTTGCTGAAAACACGTCCCCCGAAGCGCTGCTCGACTGGCTCAACGAGTACCTGGAGGCAATGACCCTGGCAATTCAGAACCATCAGGGCATCGTCAATAAATTTACCGGCGACGGGCTGCTGGCAGTTTTTGGCGTGCCGGTGCCGCGATCGAATGCGGCAGAAATCGCGCAGGACGCAGAGCGGGCAGTGTGCTGTGCTTTAGAAATGGGCGACCGGCTCAACCAGCTCAACCAGGATTGGCAGCAGCGCGGCATGTCACCGCTGCAAATGCGAGTCGGCATCTTCACGGGCGCTGTGGTGGTAGGCAGTTTGGGCGGCAGACATCGCATGGAGTATGGCGTGATTGGCGATAGCGTTAACATCGCAGCCCGACTCGAAGGCTGTCTTAAAGACCGGCAGTGCGATGTTTGTCGCGTGCTGATCGCCCAGGAAACTCTGGATTACGTGCGCGGTCGATTTGAGGTAGAGTCTTGGGGAGCAATGGCATTGAAAGGGAAACAGCGGACGGTCGAAGTCTATCGGGTGCTGCGACAAATCCTTCCCTCTCACATGGCGGACGACACAACCGATCGCGCTGCCGATCGCCAAAATATCTCCAAATCAAAGCGGAAACAAAAGTGAATATTGCGAATCTATTAACTATCGCTATCGATGTCTGACACTTGTCCCAGATACATGGTGCCCTGTGGGATTCACCCGCAGCCTGACGGCTTTGTGCAGCAGCTTACTCCTACGACTGGATTTTGCACGAATGCCGGACGGCAATGGTTTAATTTTGCCAAATTCCTGTAAAGTACAGCCTAATTCTGCTATGCGCCGATCGACTTTTCTTGCTGCTCGCATTGCCGCCTATTCCACCCTGACCCTGGGAATTTGGCTGGGTGGGCTACCGCTGCTGACACTTGCCCAAATCTATCAGCCTCCCGATCGCGGGCTACCCGGACGGCGGGAAGGCGGTGGCACCCGTGGCGGCTGTCTGAGTCGGCAGCCAACGCTGACAGCCCTGATGCCCGACACCAACTATGGGCAAACCACCTCTCCTTACCCGACCTGGTTATGGTACGCTCCGGCGATCGAAGCAGAAGCGGCTGAGTTTGTCCTGCTCGATAGCAACGGTAATGAGGTCTACAAAGCAACGTTCGACATCGCGAATCGTCCAGGCATTATCAGTCTCACTCTGCCTGCTACCAGCAATTTGCCGCCGTTAAGCGTAGGCGAAGACTATCACTGGTACTTCTCGCTGATCTGCGACTTGAACGATCGATCAGCAGATGTCTACACCGAAGGCTGGATTCAGCGCATTGAGCCTGACACAGCGCTCAGCCGTGAGCTAGCAACTGCCGATGCTCTCGAGCGTCCGTCACTCTATGCTGCTGCCGGAGTCTGGCATGATGCCATTGCCACACTCGCAGACCTGCGGCGGTTGCAGCCAGATGCTGCGATCGTCAGCGATCGTTGGGAAAACCTGCTGGAGTCAGTTGGTCTCGAAGACCTGGCAGACCAGCCATTTGTGCAGTGCTGTGAGCAACCCGCTGCCGAATCAAGATAAGGCAGGTCAAGCGGGTGATGGGACTCGAACCCACGACATTCAGCTTGGGAAGCTGACGTTCTACCACTGAACTACACCCGCAGCATATCAAACTGTGACAACGTCTTGTGAAAACGTTATGGACTGGCAGGCTTGAGAATTGATTTAAGCCATTTTTGATTTTGTTCCCTGTGCTTGTTCTTTGTCAACTGAGTCATGCTGTTCGCTCCGGGTCGTGTTTGAACCCTACTCGCCGGTTCGACCGTTACCGTTAAACCGCTGAACCAGCACTTGCAGCAGTTGTTCGACTGTAGAGCGAAATTCAGCTCGATCGATCGCTGCCTGATTGCGGTCTTGCTCTGCCAGTTGTGCCTGCTGCTCTAGCTGTGCTGCTAGCCCCAAAACGTCAGAAGTTAGCTGATCAACTCGCGCACCCAGTCGCTCCAGCAACTGCTGGGTGCGGTCTTGGGAAGCGCTGAGGCTGTCAATTCGGTGAGCGAGCTGAGCGATTGCCAGAGTTATTTGTCTGCTGCTGCAACGCAATCTCATCTATCCTGCGGTTTGCAGATTCAGCATATTGAGCGGCTGAACCTAACAGCAGTTTGACATCTTCAAACTCGTCTCGCGTTACTGGGGTCACGCTGTCAAACCCTGGCACTGGGTTACCATTCTACGTCAATCTTCTCTGTGGCTTTTCTGTCTGGGCGCTAGCGATCGGCTGCCCCAGCTCAGCGGACAAAGGGTAGATATTGCCCTGCTGTCATAGCATCGTGTTTTGTATCACAAAATACTTGTGATCGAATCAATTGCAATTCGTGATGACAGCAATTGGAAACGATCGTCCTGGCTCACACAAAATCGCCTCAAAACGCGCTACGTTATCCATAGCAGCAGACCGGGCACTCTTTCGTAATCTGTGTTCTGCGAAACTCTACTCATTTTCCCCAGCCAAAACATCAGATAGCATAGAGCAATGAAAACCCAGGTTAGTTGTTTCAGCCTTCAGTCAGCAGCTTTCTGAGCAGCGAGTCCACGGTGACCTTCAAAGTACGGTGACTATCAAGACACGGTGAGCAGCAAGCCTATTGGTTAGAAGTATTGTCAGGAGACGTTCATAGCACTCCCGGATGTCAATTTTTTCTCAGCATAAGCGAGTACCAGGATGTTCAATGCTACTGAACTATTGATAGATAATTTTGTAACGCAGTTAAAAGAAGGCTACCGTCGCACATACGGCGGCTGGAAGTCTGACTACGAAGATATCATCGGCTGGGTTGGGGGAATGGCGCTAGAGAACATTGCCAACAGCGATGCGCTCTACCACAACGTTGAGCACACGATTTTAGTCACACTGGTCGGTCAAGAAATTTTGCGCGGCAGGCATATCCGAGAAGGCAAAGTTTCCTGTGAAGACTGGCTGCACTTTATCATTTCCCTGGTCTGCCATGACATCGGCTATGTCAAAGGCGTTTGCCGCAGCGACCAGGATGGATGGTATGCCACCGGACAGGGCGACGAGATGGTGCACCTGCCGCCCGGTTCCTCGGATGCGGCGTTAACGCCCTTTCATGTCGATCGCGCCAAGCTGTTCATCGAAGAGCGATTTGGGGGGCACTCTTTAATCAACGCTGAGCTGATCAAATTTAACATTGAGCTGACGCGCTTTCCTGTCCCTAAAGCCGAAGACCACCAGGACACCATCAACTATCCGGGGCTGATTCGCGCCTCTGACTTAATTGGGCAGCTCAGCGACCCACGCTATCTGAAAAAGATCGGGGCGCTATTTTACGAATTTGAAGAAACTGGGGTCAACAAAGCGCTGGGATACAAGCACCCCGGCGACCTCCGCAAAAACTACCCCAAGTTCTACTGGCATGGCGTTTATCCTTACGTCAAAGACGGTCTGCGCTATTTGGAATTGACTCAGCAGGGACAGCAAATTATTGCTAACCTTTATTCCAATGTGTTTGTGGTTGAGCATGAGCCTGAAACCTCAGCGGTCAATCCCAGTGCTGCCGTTTAGCGGGGTGAGCCGATGTTAAGTTCTGTTGAGAGTGAGAAACTTCGATCAAACCCTTAGCGCCGACGCAGCAAAGCCTTGAGTTCGCGCCATGCCATCGGTTCACCTAGATGGGTTTGGGGCTGAGTTAAAATTCCGTGATTGGGGCTAAACAATAGCGCCAGCACAAACAGCGTTGAAGCCACCAGCACGATCGCCGGACCCGACGGTAGATTGAAAAAATAGCTGAGATACATACCGTTAATACTGGAGACAATGCCGATTGCCGACCCCAATATCATCACCTGATGCAGCCGCGTGACCAGCAAATAGGCGGTAGCACCGGGCGTAATCAGCAGCGACAGCACCAGAATGACTCCAACTGAGGTCATGCTAGCAACGATCGTCAGGGCAATCAGCAGCATCAGCCCAAAATTCAACAAGTTTGTGGGCAAGCCTGCTGCCTGTGCGCCCAAGGGGTCGAACGTGTAGAACAGCAGTTCCTTGTAGAGCAGCACGACAACGCAGATCACCAGCCCTGAGATCGCAGCGGTCTGCCAGAGTTGTGCAGGACTCACGCCCAAAATATTGCCAAATAAAAAGTGGTTCAGGTCAATTTTGTTGTCGTGCTGAATCAGAGTAATCAGCGTGATGCCCAGCGCAAAGCACGCAGAAAAGACAATGCCCATCGCGGCATCTTCTTTGATGGGCGATCGAGTCCGAATCACTGCAATCGCCATGGTGCTCAACACTCCAGCAATAAACGCGCCGACAAAAATGTTTGCGCCCAACAGAAAAGCGACTGCCAGTCCGGGTAAGACCGAGTGGCTGATGGCATCCCCCAGTAAGGCTAACCGCTGCACCATCAGATAGGTGCCCACGACCGCACAAATTAAACCAATCAGAATTGCGACAATCAACGATCGCTGCATGAAGCCATATTGGAGGGGTTCGAGGAGCGCTTCTAGCATGAATAAAGTGGGTTGAAAATTAAGCGGCAATCACTGATCCACCGTAGGCGCGGTGCAGGTTCTCTTGCGTCAAAACTTGCACGCGAGCACCGTAGGCAACGAGCTGGCGATTCAGCAGCAGCAAATCGTCGAAGTGGGCGATCGATTCGCCCAGGTCGTGATTGACGACGAGAACGACTTTGCCGCTGTCAGTGAGTTCGTGGAAAATGCCAAAAATAATATCTTGGGTTTTCTGGTCGATGCCGACAAACGGTTCATCAAAGCAAAACACATCAGCTTCTTGCGCCAGCGCGCGGGCAAGAAATACGCGCTGCTGCTGTCCGCCAGAGAGCTGACCGATTGGACGATCGCGGTATTGGCTCATGCCAACGCGGTCGAGGGCGGCAGCAGCGATGCGCCGACTGGCGGCTGAGAAGCGGCTAAACCATGCTGTTTTCTGCACGCGACCCATCAGCACGACATCCCACACAGTTGCTGGATAGCTCCAGTCAATCTGCGTGCGCTGGGGAACATAAGCGACGCGTTCGAGCTGCTGGCTCAGGGGACGATCGCCGTACAGCACTGAGCCTGTGACATTGGGAATCAAGCCCAGCATGGCTTTGAGCAGCGTACTTTTGCCTGCACCGTTGGGCCCAAAGATCCCCACCAGTCGCCCTGGCTGTACGACAAAGCTGAGGTCTTCCAGGGCAAGGGTCGATCGATAGTGGGCACTGAGGTGACTGATAGTAATCGTGTCTGCGATCACCTCTGCCTGCCTGCGGAACTGCGCCTTCTGAACGCCATTCCATTGACTTAAACTGCTAATGTCCAGATTGTGAGGAAAAGTTCCGACATTCATTCCCGTGTCTCCAGTGACCTCAATTTCGTCGGGTCGTTTTTGAAAAATGAAAGGATTATGAAATTAATGCTAGCAGACTCACTCAAAGATTGAAAGAAGGGGGAGGCAAATAAACCGCCTCCCCCTAGATCGCAGATTATTGCAGTCTGGACATTTCATTGACCAACACCATCAGTTCAGGTGTTAGCCCTGGAGCAAATTCTTCTGGACGCTCTGGAAGTTCAGGGATCGTAAAGCCTTCTGGCGGTTGATCCAGTGTGATTAGTGTAGAACCGTCATTGGTCGGCGAAGAGCCTTGGAAAATTTTGCTCATTTGTGAACCATCCAATCGGAAGTGGTGCTGCTGCTTGTTCACCCCCTTCTCAACTAGCTCTCGAACTTCGGGGATTTTGAGATTATCGATTTGAGGAATCGGTAGCGTTTTACCCCAATTCACACCCAAGACTTCTAGCGCTTTGGCATAGGCGCGCTCGTGAGCTTCGTCGCGGGCGATCAGGTAGGCGATCGTCGCCCGTGCGGTTTTATTGCTGGTCATCTCATACAATCGGCACTTCTGCAAGCGTCCTGTTGCCTCTAACATCAGGTTGTAGATTAGATCAAGCACTAGGTTGCCGCTGTTGTAGACATAAGAACCCGACCAGGGATTGCCAGCAGCGTCAACCGGCATTGCCCCTTGAGCGGCAACCAGAAAATGATGGACATTCGGAGCCTTGGGTGCCATTCCCAACGGCGTTGCGCCATTTTCGCCCGGAGTCAGGCTGTTGCCTTGATATTGGGGTGAACCGTCGAGTAGATGGGTAATGGTAGTGGCAATTAGCTCAACATGCCCGATCTCCTCGGTGCCAATTCCCTGAAGCAGGTCTTGAAAAGGCTTTGCTTTACCCCGAAAGTTAAAGCTTTGAAACAAGTACTGCATCATCGTCCGCATCTCACCAAACTGACCACCCAATCCTTCTTGTAAAATGTTGGCAGCAGCGGGATCTGGCTCATCAGGAACGATTTCATTCAGCAGTTTCTGCACATGAAAAAACATTTTAACGTCTCCATTCAACAATTGCTTCAAATGCACGAGCCGCTGTAAATTCATCTATGGAATTTACGGCGCAGTCGTCAGAACTAAACTTGCATGCTGCATCTAAAAAAGATGGTATGAAGTTTATGTGAATTACTTTTCACTTCTATCGTAGGAGGAAGAAGGCTAAATCATTCTTTAGAACTATAAAGATGAAAGCCTAAAGTCATAGCTTTTAACATGTGCGACACTAATCATTCTTAGTGATGAAATGAGAGTATTAATGCTCAACTTGAGGAATAGAAACTATAAAATCTTGAGTGTGAAGAGTGCCTGTATGCCTGAGCACTGACTGTCTCTGGGAATCAACCCATCGAGATATCACCCATAGAATCTTGATAATCCTGTAATTCAGATAGCAGCGGAAAAAACTGCTCTTCTCTAGAGCATCTGTTGTAAAACTGATGATGATCCAAAACCTATTGATTCATAACCTCTATCTAAAGACTACAAAGTAGTTGGTTAACTCGATCGGAGGAGAGTATGCTAATCAAAAGTTAGATAGTTTAAGGCGGTCTTGGAATGGCAATTTGTTTGAGGAGACAGTTGGTGATCGCAACTTTGATGCTTGGAACTGCGATCGGTGCCTGTATCCGCTCTGATCCGGACAGCGCCTCAGCAAACAACAAGCCCGATGTGGTTGCTACCAACACCATCATTGCAGATTGGGCAAATCAGATTGGGAGTGATCAGGTTGAGCTAACGAGCATTCTTAAACCGGGGACTGATCCCCACGTTTATGAGCCAGTGCCTGCGGATAATGTAGCGTTAGAATCAGCTGATTTGATTCTTTACAATGGCTACAATCTAGAGCCAGGCTTAATCCGATTAATGAACAGCGTGGGCGTAGAGGCAGAAAAGGTCGCCGTGGGCGAGGCTGTGGCTCCGCTGGAGAAACCGGGAAATACCGTGCCTGACCCGCATGTGTGGGGCGATGTTGAAAACGCGATCGTCATGACCAACGCCGTCCGCGATGCCTTGATCAATCTGTCGCCTGACGATCAGGCAGTGTTTACGCAAAACGCAGCGGCATACACAGCCACACTCGCGCAGCTCGATCGCTGGATTGCCGAGCAGATTGCGACGATTCCCGAAAATCAGCGTCGTCTCGTCACAACCCACGATGCCTTTCAATACTACGCTCGCGCTTACGGCATTGATGTCATCGGCACGCTGATCGGCATCAGCACCGAAGAGCAGCCCAGCGCTCAAACCGTTCAGCGGCTGGTAGAGTCGGTCAAGTCCGCAGAGGTTCCCGCTATCTTCGCAGAAACAACGCTCAATCCAACGCTGATTCAAACGGTGGCAGAAGAAGCGCAAGTGCAGCTTTCTCCCCAAAAGCTCTACTCTGACTCGATCGGCGCACCCGGCAGCGATGGCGACTCCTATATCAAAATGATGGTTGCCAATACCAGAGCGATCGTGGAAGCATTGGGAGGAACCTACACGCCGTTCGCGCTGGCAAACGAAGAATGAAGGCGGGAGGATCAATTTACAAAACTTCGTAGCGAATCGCTAACAGCCAACCGCTAACAGCAAAAAAATGGCGATCGACCCCAACGACTATCGTGACATTGACCTGGCAGCGTTGATTGACCACGCGCTGCTGCACCCAACCGCGACTTCTGAACAGGTCATCAAGTGCTGTGAGGAAGCCGATCGCTTTGGCTTTGCAACAGTGTGTCTATATCCAGTCCATGTGCAGCAGGCGGTAGAGCTGTTGCACAACAAACGTCCGGGTGTCTGCACAGTGATTGGGTTCCCCAGTGGGGCGACGACTCCAGCCGTCAAGCTGTACGAAGCACAGGAAGCAGTCGAGCATGGAGCAACCGAACTGGATGTGGTCATCAATCTGGGCTGGCTGAAAACTGGCAAAACCAATGAGCTGCACCGCGAACTCGCTGCGATCGTCGAATCAACCGGAGTTCCAGTCAAAGCCATTCTGGAGATGGCGCTGCTAACCAATGCTGAAAAGCAACTGGCGGCAGAAGTCAGTCTTGATGCAGGTGTGGCATTTCTCAAAACCAGCACGGGCTGGCAAGGCGGAGCCACGGTTGCGGATGTGCGTCTGCTAAAAGAAGTGTCGAGAGAGCGAGTCGGAATCAAGGCAGCGGGCGGAATTCGCACGGTCGAACAGGCGATCGAGCTGATTTTGGCAGGCGCAACGCGATTGGGAACCTCACGCGGGGTCGATCTGGTACGCCAGCGCGATACCCTAGAAAAGAGTGATTAGTGTTGGCTGTTGGCGCTGGCTGCTAGCGATTGGCGATTCACTGTTTGATCAACTGTTAAAGATCAGCGATTCAGCTTTCAGCTAGAGGTTAAACCCCGAACGAGCAAGCGCTAATGAAAAGACAGGCACGAATAGCACAAATAAATGTCTGCTAGACCCGCTGATCGCCAAGCGCTAATCGCGAATTGCCAACGGCTAAACCATGAGTGGAACTTATAAAGCAACTGGCATTAACCTCAAGGGCATGGCGTTTGGTGAGTCCGATCGCCTGCTGACCGTGCTGACGCGAGAATACGGGCTGATCCGTGCGATCGCTCCTGGCTCCCGCAAGCACGACTCTAGCCTGCGGGGGCGCAGCGGCTTGTTTGTGATTAATGCTCTGCTGATCGCCAAGGGGCGCAGTCTTGACAAGATTACGCAGGCAGAAAGTCTAGAGTCGTTTCCAGGCTTGAGTCAAAGCTTGCCTCGGCTGACGGCAAGTCAATATCTGGCAGAGTTGACGCTTTATCAGGCGTTGAGTGACCAGCCCCAGGAAGAGCTATTTGACCTGCTCCGGCAAATTTTACACCGTCTGGAACAGTTGCCTGCACCGCTGATTCTGCCTTGCCTGACCCACGCGATCTTTCAGTTGCTGACGCTGGCAGGAGTGGCTCCGCAGGTCGATGCCTGCTGCCTGACCAAGCAGCCGCTGCTGCCAGACTTCACAAACTCTGAGCGGCAGGTCGGGTTTAGTG
>Ga0224723_1001817_pt1 | contig 12496 bp, 8 predicted proteins | sample Balambano_FR2_Me_FD_161647 | JGI IMG/M metagenome (GOLD analysis project Ga0224723, IMG submission 161647) | Freshwater sediment microbial communities from Lake Towuti, South Sulawesi, Indonesia - Balambano_FR2_MetaG | ecosystem: Environmental > Aquatic > Freshwater > Lake > Sediment | place...
GAGCAGGATACATCCTGCCCCTACGACTTGTCGCTGGTCGCGCAGGGTGGCTGCTGGCGATGGTGGTGCTGGGGATGGCGTTGGGGGCAGTGCAGTTCATCCCGACGTTTGAGGCGGCGAACAGCAGTTTTCGCGCCGGTCGCGCCACGTTCGAGCAAATCCTCGGTTACGCACATCCCCCCCGCGATGTGCTGCAATTCATTCTGCCCAACTTCTACGGCAACCCCACGCATCACACGGTTTACGACTGGTTCAGCGGACAGACGACACAAGTCACTATCAATGCGCTCGGCGAGCCGATTACGCATACCGAGTGGGGGATCAAGAACTACGTCGAAGGCGCGCTTTACGTCGGCATTTTGCCATTGGCGCTGGCGGTCTATGCGGGGGTGTTGGGTATTGGGTCTTGGGTGTCAGGTATCAGGCTTCAGAAGAGTACAGAGTATATAGTCCAAAGTACAAAGGCAGTTGTTCAGGGGTCAAAGTTCTCAGTTCAAAGTTCTCAGTTCTCAGAACCCAGAACCCAGAACGCAGAACCCAAAACCTCGAACTGGGAACCGGGAACTGAGAACTTGGAACTGAGAACTCATCACTCGTTACTCTTCACCACCCTCGGTCTCATCTCCCTAACGTTCATGTTCGGATTGCCGACGTATGCGCTGCTGTACTATCTGTTACCCGGCGTCAATCAGCTGCATTCGCCGTTTCGCTGGGTGTTCGCACTGACGTTGTGTGTGGCAGTGCTGGCGGGCTTCGGAGCGGATCGGCTGATGGGCACCTTCACCCCCATCTCCTCTCCCTCAGGGCGAGGGGGGAAGACGGCGCGTTGGTTCGGCTACGGGCTAATAGGGATCGGTACGCTGGCGCTGGTCGGGTTGCTGGCATCACGGTTGCTGTACGCACAGGTTGTGCCGCTGCTGGAAACGATCTTCAACGCGCTGGCGGGCGCGAACCGTGCCTACGCCGATGCGACACAGTTCTACAGCTATCAGTTCACAAATGTGCTGGTCTTCGGCGTAATGGCGCTGTGCAGCGGGTCGTTGTTCTGGTGGGCGGGGCGCACACGGAATCAACAGTGGACGCCCCGTGGAACGCCTCTAAGGATAATAGTTGTGGGGTTGGTGGCGGTCGATTTGATGATCGCGTCGTGGGCGTTCAATCCGGCGTCGGACGCGGCATGGCTGGACTACGCACCGCCTGCGATCGAATGGTTGCAAGCGCAGGATGGCGACTGGCGCTATACAACGTTAGAGACGCCCGGACGACCCGCCATCATCAACGCCAATCTGGGGATGCGTTACGGGCTGGATGATGTACGTGGCTACGAAAGCATCATCTCGCGCCAGTATGCCGAGTATATGGGGCAGCTTGCGCCGCAAAATCAACTGGCGTTCAACCGCATCGCGCCGCTGTTCACAAGCGATGAGGGGTGGGAAGCGCGGCTTGAGTCGCCACTGCTGGATGCACTCAACGTGCGCTACCTGCTCACGTATGCAGATCAGGATGTGAGCGCGCCGGGCTGGACGCTGGCGTACAGCGACAACGCGCTGCGCATCTACGAGAACATGAACGTGTTCTCGCGCGCCTTCATGTTGGATGGCGATAGTAGTCTTGCGACACTTGATGAGACCATTGTCCCACAAGCACTCGATCTGAGACAGCCGAACGCCCGTGAACGCTGGATCGATGTGGATACCGAGGCAGGGGCAATCGTCGTTCTCAGCGAAACATATGCTCTGGGTTGGCGGGCGTTCGCGCGTCCACAGGGCAGCACGGATGCAGAAGCAATTCAGGTTGAGACAGAACTAGCATTCGGCAACTTCATCGCTGTCCGGCTGCCAGAGGCAGGGGCATGGACGGTACGACTGATCTACAGCCCGACCAGCTTTCAGGTCGGCGCGTTTGCCAGCTTCATCGGCGGTGCGCTGGTGCTGCTCATCGTCGGTGCATGGCTGTGGCGCTCGTTCGTCAACGCAAAGCAGCAGGAGGCGACCGATAGCACCGCGCAGCGCGTCGCGCGCAACAGCCTCGCGCCGATCATCCTCAACCTGTTCAATCGTGGCATCGATTTTGCGTTTGCGGCTGTGATGCTGCGGCTGCTCGGTCCTGAATTAAACGGCTTGTACTACTACGCGATTGTGCTGTTCGGCTGGTTCGACATCTTCACCAACTTCGGCTTGAATCTGTACGTGATGCGTGAAGTCGCCCGCGAACGTGCCGCCGCCTTACGCCTGTTCGTCAACACCAGCGCGTTACGGCTGCTGCTCTCGCTGCTCGGCATTCCGCTGCTGCTGCTCTTCCTTGCTGTGCGCCAGACCGATACCGCCAACCCGCTGCCAGACATTGCGACGCTGGCGATTACGCTGCTCTACATCGGCTTAATTCCGAGCAGCCTCAGCACCGGGTTGACGGCGCTCTACTACGCCTTCGAGCGCGCCGAAATTCCGGCTGCCGTGACGACCATCGCGACGATCTGCAAGACAATCTTCGGGCTGGCAGTCCTGCTGGCGGGGTGGGGCATTGTCGGGTTGGCGGCAGCAAGCATCATTACAAACGTAATCACGCTCGCAATCCTTGCGTGGAATGCGCGTGGGATGCTGTCGGGAAATGCTCAAACAGGATTGAACCGCGAAGGCGCGAAGGACGCCAGGGAATTTCGCACCGGCGATCCGCCGGATCGCTCCCTCTCAGCGCCCTCTGTGCCTTTGCGGTTCAAAATTCCCAGTCTGGATTTCTCGCTGATGCGGAACATGATCGGGCAGAGCTACCCACTGATGCTCAATCACTTTCTGGCGACGATCTTCTTCAAGATCGACATCATTTTGATCGAGGCGATCCATACAGCAACCATGGTTGGGCAGTACAGCGTGGCGTACAAGTGGCTGGAAGCACTCAATATCATTCCGTCATTTTTTACCCAGGCGCTCTTGCCCGCCATGTCGCGACAGGCGCATGACGACCGCGCTGCGTTCCGGCGCACATATCAGCTGGCGCTCAAGCTGTTGTTCAGCGTCGCGCTGCCTGTTGCCATTGCCTTTACGTTCATGGCATTTTTCCTCGTAAATTTGCTCGGCGGCGCGGAATATCTGCCCGACGGCGCGATTGCATTGCAACTGATGATCTGGAGCATCCCGATTGGCTGGATGAACAGCCTGACGCAGTACGCACTGATTGCGCTCGATTTGCAGCGCCGGGTGACATGGGCGTTTGTGGCGGGGGTCAGCTTTAACATCATCACCAACCTGATCTTCATCCCGACCTATGGCTACCGCGCTGCCGCGTTGACGACGATTGCGTCCGAACTGGTGCTGCTGATCGGCTTCTGGTGGTTATTGCGCAGCGCGACTGGAAAGATTAATCCGCTTGTGGTTATCGGACGTCCGCTGCTGGCGGGGGCGGCGATGCTGGCAGTATTGCTGGTCGGGTGGGAGGTTGCGCCGCTGCTGGCACTAGTGATTGGCGGGTTGGTCTATGGCGGGGTACTGCTGGCGCTGCGCCCGTTGACAGCGGATGAGTGGGTGCGGCTCTCCCCGCTGCTTCCATCCAGACTGCGTCGGCTGCGGGTGACGTGAAGTCCATCATGTTATAATTTGGTGGTGAACCAGTGAGAGGATAGTACCGATGGCGATAGGTGAATTATCCATCGCGCAGGTCGGAATGCCGATGGAGGAGTTTATCCAGGCGTTCGATGCTGACGGTCCTTTTGAACTCATTAATGGCGAAAGGAAACCTGTGATGCCGAATGTTGCGGGGCATGGCAGTGTTATCAAGCTGCTTTATGACTTGTTGATTAGGTTTGAAAAACCCGCACAGATGGTTGTGCATCGCGAGCAGACCTATATCATCACCTATTCCTCAAAATGGGTGACGGGTTCGCGTATTCCAGACATCATGATCTACAGTGAGGCGCGCTTGCAGGCATATCTGCGTGCAACTCCGAACTGGCAGTCATTACCCTTTGTCCTCGTGCCTGATCTTGTCATTGAGGTGATCTCGCCGACGGATAATTCAGGCGAAGTTGATGAGAAAATCGCCCGCTATCTTGGTGACGGCGTTGCCATCGTCTGGGTTTTGTACCCACGCACGCAAACGGTGCTGGTTTATGAGCAGGGGAGCGAGCTCATTAAGCGGCTGATGATGGATGATTTGCTTGATGGGGGAGTAGTGATAGCGGGTTTCAGCATCAAAGTCGCTGACATATTTGCCGTCTAAACATAAAAAGCCGTCTCTCCGCAGTCGCCTGCAGAGAGAGGGCTTAGGGGGAGGAGAAGATCGCTATTGATTCTGTGCGTAGTCCGGCAGTTCCCAGTGATCGGGTGAGCGCCAGAAGTTCGAGAGCAGCAGCTCACGGATGGCGAGGAACTCTTTCGGCAGGCGGTCATACAGCTTGACGAACAGTTCTTCGTGCATCAGGATTTCACGTTCCCAGTCCGACCGTTCCACATCCATCAACTGATGGAACTGCTCACGGCTGAAGTCCAGCCCGCGCCAGTCGAGGTCGTCATACGTCGGCATGTAGCCGATGGGCGACTCGATTGCCTTTGCCTGCCCGTTGGCGCGCTCGACAATCCACTTCAGAATGCGCATGTTCTGACCGAAGCCGGGCCACAGGAACCTGCCATCGGCATCCTTCCGGAACCAGTTGACGCTGAAGATACGCGGTGGCTGGGTAATGCTACGCCCCATATTGAGCCAATGATTGAAGTAGCTTGCCATGTGATAGCCGATGAAGGGCAGCATCGCCATCGGGTCGCGGCGGACTTCGCCAATCTTGCCAAAGGCAGCGGCGGTCATTTCCGAACCCATCGTCGCGCCCGTATAGACGCCAAACGCCCAGCTGAGCGGCTGATAGACCAGCGGCACAACCGTGCTGCGGCGACCACCGAAGATAATGGCGCTGATCGGCACGCCGTTCGGGTCTTCCCACGCCGGGTCAAGTACCGGGTTGCCAGACGCATGAACCGTGAAGCGGGCGTTGGGGTGCGCAGCCTTGCGGTCACTGCCAGGCGTCCAGTCCTGCCCCTGCCAGTCAATCGCATGAGCGGGCGGTTCGCCGTCCATGCCTTCCCACCACACATCGCCATCATCCGTCAGCGCGACGTTAGTGAAGATGGTATCGCGTTCAATGCTGATCATTGCATTCGGGTTTGACTTGTAGGATGTGCCAGGTGCGACGCCAAAGTAACCGGCTTCAGGATTGATGGCGTGCAGACGTCCGTCATTGCCGGGCTTGAGCCAGGCGATGTCGTCACCGATAGTCGTGACTTTCCAGCCTTCCATCTCTTCTGGCGGGATGAGCATGGCGAAATTGGTCTTGCCGCAGGCGCTGGGGAAGGCAGCCGCCACATAGGTCTTCTTGCCGTTCGGGTCTGTGACCGCGAGGATCAGCATGTGTTCTGCCATCCAGCCTTCGTCACGACCGAGTACGGACGCGATACGCAGCGCAAGACACTTCTTGCCGAGCAGTGCGTTGCCGCCGTAGCCGCTGCCATACGACCAGATCGAGCGTTCTTCCGGGAAGTGGACGATGTATTTGACCTTCGGGTTGCAGGGCCAGGGGATGTCTTCCTGACCAGGTTCGAGTGGCATCCCGACGGTGTGCGCGCAAGGCACGAACACGTCACTATCACCGAGTGCTTCGTCCACCGCGCGCCCCATGCGCGTCATCAGCTTCATGTTGACGACGACGTAAGGCGAGTCGGTGATTTCATAGCCGATGTAGGAAATGGGGGAGCCGATGGGGCCCATAGAGAAGGGGATGACGTACATGGTACGCCCGCGCATGGCACCATCGAACAACTGGTTGAGCGTGGCGCGCATTTCCTTCGGGTTGATCCAGTTGTTGGTTGGACCCGCGTCTTCACGATTGAGGCTGCAAATGTAGGTGCGGTCTTCCACGCGGGCAACATCGCTGGGGTCTGACCAGGCGAGGAAGCTGTTGGGACGCTTCTGGGGATTCAGACGCTTGAAAGTACCATTCTGGACGAGCAGGTCGCACATAGCGTCATACTCTTGTTGCGAACCGTCGCACCAGTGGACAGACTCGGGTTTGCACAAATCGACCATCTCGGTCACGAAATTTATCAGACGTTGGCTTTTGACGTACTCCGGGATGACGAATGTGGCTGTCGGGGCAGTCATTTGTTTATCCTCACCAGTAGGAATAGCGAACACACATCCTCACTATAACACTGTAAAACAGTGCAAGACTGTGCCAAACGTCAGTAGATTTCACGACAGGTGTCATATTTGTGAATTAAATCACAAGTATTGCTTTTCGGGGGGACTAAAAGGGGATTCTCAAAAACGTGAATTCGGCGCACGCTGTTTGTAGAACTTTTGATATTCATGCACATAATCAGTATGGTGCGTGAACGTTGAGGTGTGCATATGTCCTTGATGGATACCGCCCCAGCACCGCGTTATTTTGATGAGCAGAGCTGGGTCGAAAAGCTCAAGACAGGCGATGAACTCGCCTGGGAGATTCTGGTTGCCCGTCATGCGCCGGACCTACGTCGGGCAATTCAACAGCAGTTGCAGTCGAACGGATTGCCGCCCGATTTGCTGGATGATGTCGAAGGCGAGACATGGCGCACGGCAATTCGCAAGATAGCAGGTTTCACATGGATGGGCGATGACAAACTGCGCAACTGGCTGTGCAGCATTGCCCATCATCACATTCAAACCTTCGCGCGCGTTGACCGCAAATACTTGCCCTCGATGGAAGATGTGGAAGGGCGCAGTCTGGAAAATGAATTTGCGCTCGATCTGTTTTTATTCAGTAATGGTCTTGTCGATATGAGTGCCGAAGATTGCGTTCTATTGACGGAACGACTGGCAGAACTTGACAGCGCACTTCAGGCGTTATCGCCGCGCGACCGCGAGATATTTCTGGCGTCGCTGCTTGATAATGTAGACCGCGCTGAGCTCGCCGAGCGCTACGAGATCGAAGAGGACTCGGTGTCGCAAATCCTGTGGCGTTCCAAGAACCGGCTGCGTGGGTTGTTGAAGCAGCGCAGTCAAGATGAGGAGACGGTCATTGATGAAACGAGGAGACGGTATGGATAAGCTGCGGAACCTTGTCCGTAATCAATTTGAGCGCGACTATGGCAACATCAAGCGCGTCGTGAAAGCGGAACTGCATCGCGAGTTTGGCGTGTCTGAAGCGCAGCGCGTCTCTGGTCGTGCCCGTGCGTTCGGCTTGTTTGTGGGGGTGGTCGCCATACGGCTTGGCATGACGCCCCCAACGCTGGCGGACAAAATCGGGATGAATGTCGCAGATGTGGAGAAGCTGCTAAAAGGCGAAACTCCCGCCGAGGCACTCCATGACGATCTGCTCGTCAAGCTGGCAGCCGCCATTCACTACCAGCCGGAAGTGCTGCGGATCATGCTTGGCAGGTCGCGCGACGATAGCGAAGTGTCTGCATAGGAGACACGGCAATCCGTGTCTCCTTTGTTGCAGGGTTAGTGCGCTTTTTCGCCTGCGACCATGTGATCATGACCCTCTGAGTCATGCTCATGGTGAATCTGGTACGGTACGTTCGTCACGACCACGCGCTCTAGCCCGGCGAGTGCCAGGTTGAAGATAAAGGCGCTGTTCTGGTGCAAAGCCTGTTCCCAGAACGTGTCCATCACGAGCTGACCCATGATGACGTGGACGTAGCCGTCGGGCGTTTCATCCAGCAGTTTATCGACATATTCGCGTATCGGCTCTGCCAGTAAACGCAGCGGCGAGTCGATGACCTCGAAGGTTCCTTCCCCGATTCGTTCATCCCATTTTGCTCTGATCTGTGCAGCACGCTCAGGATTTGTGCCAATGTGGATCGCTTTCCAGGGCGTGCCGAGCGACTTGGCAAAGTTGACCATGCGCGCCGTTTCAGCGTGGACGTTGTCGATCAGGATGAGTGTCTGGATGGGACGGGCGTGCGTATCGACTTTCGTGCGCGGCAGACTCAATGCCTGTGCTACTTCCTTATAGTGACGATGAATCTGGAAGAAGATGTACACCAGCACAGGAACCAAAACGACGATAAACCATGCGCCGCCTGTGAATTTGGTGATGGCGAATATCATCATAACGACGAAGGTACACACTGCGCCCACCGCACTGACGATCTGGTGGAAGCGCCAGCTTGGTTCATAGGTCATGTCGGTCTCCAGACCCTTGACGACCTCGCCGGGCTTAAGTTTGCTGATCTTGTTATAGCGCACGACCATGCCTGCCTGCGAGATGGTGAAGCTCAGGAAGACGCCGACTGCGTACAGCGGGATCAGGAATGTGACGCTTGCGCCACTCACAACGATCAGCAAGCCGGCAAACAACGCCAGTGCCACAATGCCCCACGAGAATACCAATCGTCCACCGCGATAGGTGAGTTGGCGTGGCAGGAAGCCATCGCCCGCGTGCAGGGCTGCCAGACGGGGGAAGTCGGCGTAGGCAGTATTGGCAGCCATCAACAGGATAAGCGTGGTACCCGCGATGACCAGGAAGTAGAAGAACGTGTTCTCGCCATGAATGACGCTGGCAAGTTGGGCGATGACCGTCGGTAGTTCGACCGGGTAGACCTGCGTCTGGATTGACAGGAAGGTGATGCCGAGGAACAGGCAGATCAGGATGCTGCTCATCCACACCAACGTAATTGCTGCATTCTTGCTCTTTGGCTCTTTAAATGCCGTAATGCCGTTGGAGATTGCCTCAATACCTGTCAGCGCTGTGCAACCGGAAGAGAAGGCGCGCAAAAGCAGAAACAGACTGAAGCTTAAGCCAGTTTCATGGTGCAGATCAAATTCCATCCCGGGCGGCATGGTTGGCAGCGTTCCGGTGAAATAGCGTAAGATACCGATGATGAGCGTACCGAACATTACCACGAGGAAGAAATACGTCGGTATTGAGAACAGGACGCCGCTTTCTTTCACGCCGCGCAAGTTCACGATGGTCATGAACATGATGACTGTCAGTGCGATTTCGACGCGATAGGGCAGCAGCTCTGGAAAGGCGGAAACGATTTGCGCGACGCCTGCACTGATGCTGACAGCAACTGTCAGGATGTAGTCTGTGAGCAGTGCTGCACCTGCGACCTGTGCCGTTACTTCGCCCAGGTTGTCACGCGCGACGATATAAGCACCACCGCCATTGGGATAGGCGTGGATGGTTTGACGGTACGAGATGGTGACGATGGTCAGCAACACTGCAATCGCGATGGCAATCGGTAGTGCAAAGTGACCGATAGGCGCGGTGATACCTGCCAGCGTCTCCGTATGTGTCCAGATGGCTGCGCCCGCCACAAACGAGAGAACGATCAGAATTTCCTGCGTTGCATAAGCAGTACTCGAAAGCGCGTCTGAAGCGAAGACAGCCAGCCCGATGGGCTTGCTGATCGCCTGATGTGGCAAATCTTTGGTCTGCAAACGTTTGCCTAAGATAAGGCGTTTGATGTCAACAGTCATGAGTGGTTTGTCTCCCTTACGAAACCTTAAGAATCGTAAGCGCGCGATCATGCGTTGTCAATGTTGCAAGGCATAATATCCCCCAATTTCGTGGGGATTTCATTTGTGCAGTCTGCCAGAACTTTTGTTCAATTTAGAGATTTAGGTTAGTTCATAGCCTGTTGCGCGCTTGATGTAGTCGATCACATCCTGATACGCACCGGGGTCAAGGCTGATTAAGATGGAGTGAGCTTCTTCGCCCACCACCACTTCGACATACGACTCATTGCCACTCTCGAAATGACGGAAGCGTATCGCGTGTTCGAGGTTCACGATTACAGTTACGTTATCGCTGTTCTTGTATTTCAGCCAGTTGCCAGCCATGAATAGGACTCCACCAATTGGATAATGGTAAAGTTTACTTTACTGCGATTTTGCGACCGCCGCCAGCTTGTCCAGTTGGGCGCGGGCGGCGGGGAGTGTCAGGCGGTGGTAAATCATTGCCGCCGTCTGGCGCAGATGTGCCGGGCGCAGCGCTGCCGGATTGCGCAGCAGAGTCCGCAACTCGGCGGCGGTCTTGCGCGAACGATAGTCTTTATGCACAACAGTGTGCAACTGGCGATAGAAGTCTGTGCCAAACGGTCCCTGGTAGAGCATAGCGAGGTCGGCGCTATCGACCCAGTTGGCGCGCTCGCCCAGTTCGTGCTTCACCTTGTCGTAGAACTTTGTCCCCGGCAGGGGGTAGCTGACCGAAATCCCGATGTCGTCAGGCATCAGGTCGCGCACCATTTTGAGCGTCAGTTCGATGTCCTCGCGCGTTTCGCTCGGATAGCCAAATTGCAGAAAGAACGCGACCTTGACTCCATGTCCGTGCAGTTGTCGTGTCGCTTCGTAAATCTGCTCGACTTTCGTCCCTTTCTCCATCGCGTCTAATATCTTTTGCGAACCGCTTTCTGCGCCGACCCACACGATTTGCGCGCCTGCCCGCGCCAGCGCCGGAATTGACCGCCCGCGCAGCAGTAAGTCAACGCGGTTGAGGGACTTAAAGGGGATGTGCAAATCTGCCACATCAAGCAAGTCGGCAAAGCGCTCGATCCAACGGTCCTGAATCCCCATGATGTCGTCCATAAACCAGATGTGGTCAGGCTGGAAGTTCTCTTTGAGCCACTGCATCTCTGCGACGACGTGTTCCGCGCTGCGCACGTTGTAGCGCTGTCCCCAAATCGGTTTAGCGCACCAGTTGCAGTGGAAGGGGCAGCCGCGCGTCGTCACCAGGTTCATGCTGTAGTAGCCGTGATGTTCCAGCCAGACGGCACGATACTTGTCTCTATCGACCAAATCCCACGCCGGAAACGGCAGACTATCCAGATCGCTGATAACAGGGCGCGGCGGCGTGCGGACGACACGGTCGCCTTCGAGATAGGCGACACCGGCGATGGGCATGGGGAGTAATGAGTGATGAGTTCTCAGTTCCTGGTTCCCACTTCTTAGTTCGAGGTTCTGGGTTCTGGGTTCTGAGAACTGAGAACTTTGAACTGAGAACTTTGAACCCTGAACAACTTCCTTTGTACTTTGTACTTTGTACTCTGTACTTGCCTGATACCTCTCAACCACCTCTGGTAGTGCCGCATCACCCTCACCGATAATGACGACTTCTGCGCCAGCCTTCAAGTACACATCCGGATGGTCGGTGGCGTCCGAACCACAGACAATGACGACGCAACCGCGCGCTTTCGCCAGCGCGATCATCTCGATTGCTGCTTCTCGCATCCGCAGCAGACTCATCTTGCTCAGGTAGTTAAAGTTGTCTTCGTAAATGACCGCGTAGCGCGGCGTGTGCTGGTCGAGCGCCGCCGCCCATTCGTGCGTGCCTTCGCTCAGCATGGCGTCGAACAGTGCGACGTTGTACCCGCGCTGGCGCATGACAGCGGCGGCGTAGAGCGTGCCGAGCGGGGGGTACGGTTGCATGGCAGCGTAGAGCTTGGGGTCAAAGCGCAGAAAGTAAGATTGTCCGAAAAGGATGTCCGTCATAAGGGTTGGCTTTTGGCTATTGGGTTTTGGGTAATTATTCTTCGTTCTCTGGCGCAAGAATGGTTTCGATTATAACCTGGTCTGTTGTAACTGCTGTACTCTAAGTCCTTATGCAGTTAAAATCAGCCATCATCACTCTACGAAACAGGAATAGCAGTTTATCATGACAGACGACCATACAGTGATTACCGTCGCGGTGCTTGGCGGTACGGGTAAAGAAGGCAGCGGACTGGCGATGCGCTGGGCGCTGAATGGCTACCGCGTCATCATTGGCTCACGCGACGCCGCCCGCGCGGTGGAGAAGGCAGCGGAGTTCAACGCCAGTCTGGGTGGCGATTATCTGATCGGCAAGGGCAACCCGGAAGCGGCGGCAGAAGCAGATATTGTCGTCCTGAGTGTGCCATACAGTGCGCACAAAGACACCCTCACGAGTGTGAAAGATCAGCTTCAGGGCAAGATCGTCGTGGATGTGACCGTGCCGCTGCAACCGCCGAAGGTGCGCACGGTGCATGTGCCAGACGGCAAGAGCGCGGCACAGGAAGCGGCGGCACTGCTGGGTGAAGGCGTGCGGCTGGTGTCGGCATTCCAGAACGTCAGCGCGGAAAAGATTGCTGATCCCAAGATGAGTGCTGATTGCGATGTGCTGGTGACGGGTGATGACGCGGACGCGAAGGCGGAAGTCATCAAGCTGGTCGAGGCAGCCGGAATGCGCGGTTTTGACTCGGGTCCGCTGGCGAACGCCGCCGCCGCCGAGTCGCTGACGCCTGTGCTGCTGTACATCAACAAGAAGTATGGCATACACGGTGCAGGCATTCGCATCACCGGGCTTTAAAGGCCAGTTCAAGCAGGTAGAGAAGAAGAGGTTCGAGCTTTTTTATCTTGGCGTTATTTGCGCCTTTGCGGTTCAAATTCTTTGGCTCATGGGTAAAAGGAGTGCAGATAGGGTAAAGTAAAGGGCATGGACTTTCCAATCATAGACCTACTAGACGACGAGATGAGCGAAGCGTGGGTGATGAAACACTTTCATCCAGAGGGGATG
>Ga0224723_1001818_pt1 | contig 12493 bp, 12 predicted proteins | sample Balambano_FR2_Me_FD_161647 | JGI IMG/M metagenome (GOLD analysis project Ga0224723, IMG submission 161647) | Freshwater sediment microbial communities from Lake Towuti, South Sulawesi, Indonesia - Balambano_FR2_MetaG | ecosystem: Environmental > Aquatic > Freshwater > Lake > Sediment | place...
TAATCGCTGCCATGGTTGATTAGTTAAGTCTTTTCGTGCAATTGGATTGCGGGCTACCAATGTCTGTTAGCTGTCTTTGAATTACGTCTGTTTCCATTCTAGCTTGGGGTTTTAAAACACACACTAGCCGAAGTTCCCAAAACTGGTTTGAGAGTTTACGGCATCGCTTGCGGCATGGATTTGTGAAGCCGCTGATTCGAGAATTGCATCGCTTAAGTCGCTATCGTTCGACGGCTGATGCAGCTCGTCCGGTTTTACGGCAAGTTCGTGACTATTGAGCAAGGCACGTCAAACACGTTCAGTATCGCACGTTCAAAAAGCTAGGCTTACCCATTGGTTCTGGCATGGTGGAAAGTGCCTGTAAGTGGTTGATTCAGCAGCGATTTAAAGGTGTAGGAATGCGGTGGAGTGAGGATGGATTCAACCATCTGCTCCATCTCCGGCTCGCTTGGACCAATCAACGATTTGACTCTTTGTTCTCTAATGAGAATCTATCACTTTCGTTGTACTTCCCCACACTCTAGATACGCCTAGCGAGAGGATTTAAAGATGAATACATCATCTAATTGCTTTGATGCTATCAGTTCAACCGCACTGCTTGTCACTTACGCAAGGCAGTTCAGTGATATTCCATTTACGACTGAATTCGCTCAATTGATCAATGTTCAAACCGTACTTGAGCAATTTGCCATTCACCAACCAGAGGAAATTCTTCTGTTAGCGGCTTTGTTTGAAGCCCGTTACAAAGCAATTGATTGGGCGATTGCTCAAACTGAAAATAAGCAGATCGTTGAGTTAGCATCGGGTTTGTTGCCGCGTGGAATGGTGATGTCACGAAATCCAGGCATAACTTTGGTGGAGAGTGACTTACCGACCATGATCCACCTGAAACAACAGTTAGTGTCTCAGATGATTGAACAGCCTTCTAATCTAGACTTTGAAGTAATCAATGCAGCAAGTCATCAAAACCAGTTACCCATCGGCGCAGATTATCTTCGAGAAAGTGAGCCAGTCACTCTTCTATGTGAGGGGTTGCTACAGTATCTCAATATGTCAGAAAAAGAACAGCTTTTTGCGAATATTCGGCAGATGCTACAGCATTATGGAGGAATTTGGATTACGCCTGACCTTACAACCAAGCAAAGCCAATTGCAAATTGAGGGATACAATACGGCACCACAACGGTTGCATCAGTCCATTATCAACACAACAGATAGGTCTTTGGTAGATAATAGTTTTAATGACAGAGCACAGATTAAACAGTTTGTTTCGGAGCAAGGATTCCAGCTTGAGGAGTGGAGTTTACTTGATGTTGTAGGTCGGCTGTCCTGTCTAGATATCCTTGGAAGTGGTTTTGAAAACTTTGATTCTTTGCTTGAGACAAGATATATTTCTATGCTTACTTTAAGCAGTGCATTATGAACTGATGCAATGATCAAGCAGCCAGCAGTATAAGAAGCGATGGTGGCTTTTTGTACTCCCCTAACGATTAGATGCGCCCATCAGAAGACGGGGCGCACCAGCGTCTTTGCGATCGAACATGTCCGCGTCTTGAGGAGGGAGTCATGAAACGCAAACCTGGCAGACCGCTATCGAGTGACTGGATAGACAGCAACACCGCAGCACGGCAGCTCGGCATCACGCCCCGGCAACTGCGAAAGCTGCGGGCAGAAGGGTTGTTCAAGCCAGGGACTCACTACCGCATCATCAGCCGACCGAACGCAGGGCGACCCAACTACCGCTGGCACGTCGATCGCTGTGCAGTTGCACTTGAAGTGCCCTTAGAGGAACGAGGATTAGGCTTACTGGCTATGGTGCTGGCGGGCGATCGTCCCGCAGCATCAGCGCCTCAAACGCCCGCTGGTGAACATCCGCCGTAATCCAGCGGTGGTAGGTTTCGCAATGAACCTTCACTGAATGCCCCATCTGCTGCGCCGACAGCTCAACGGGCAGCCGAAATTCTAGCGTTCGCACTGCCCAGCGATGCCGCAGGTCGTAAGCCGCAGGCAGCCCACTGCGTCTGAAGAACTGGCTGACTCGTTCCCCGTAGTCAGCATGGGTTTTGCCGGTTACATCTGGGAGCTTCGGCGTTCTCAGGTCGAACTGCTCAACCCATTCGGGGTCGCACGCCCAAACTAACCGCCGCCCCGTTTTGCCTTGCTGCACCGTCACCCAATAGCGACCCTGCTCCAAGTCGGTCGTATCCAAAAAAAACGCTTCATGATTTCTCAGACCATAGGTTGCAATCACACCAAAAATCCATTGCCATGCGGGATGCTTGATTTGATGAAAACAGGCAACAATTTGCTCATCTGTGGGCAGCGAACGCGGGTCAACCTGGCGAGTAGAATACTTGCCTTGTAGGGGCTTAAAATCGACCTGCAACCCGGCAAACGCTGCCAGCTTGCTCAGCGTCGTACAATACCGCTTGCGGGTTCTCGTGTTGGGTTTTGTCTGCAAGATCAACAATTTCAACTGCTCAGGAGTCAGCGGTTGATGCGGGTCTAACCGATCGAGCACCTGTTTGTATTCAGTTTTCCAGGTCACCTCAGTCACTTCTTCCTTAAATTCGTGCTCAAACCGGCGCAGCCAGTAGCCAATGCTGCCCACGTCCTCAACCGGAACTTTGAGATAGGGAGTCCAGTCAAACTCATTGCAATCGAGCAATGCGCCAACTTTGCGGGCTTCCTTTTCCGCCAGACTGACACCATAGGGATTGGCATGAATCCCCAGAGCAATCCGCTGCTGGCGAGGGTGCTGGTTTGCAGCGTCAGGGCGTGGGGGCAGTGTGGCGCGAAGGTAAAGCCGGTTCACACAGGCTTGAATCACGACTCCGACTCTGGCAGCTTTCAGCCGTCCGTTGGCTTGAGCGATTTTTCCATCAATCATGGCTTGCCTAAAATCTGCCTAAAATCTCAGGTATATCCAGGTACGTTCAAGTACTATCTGAGTACATTTGCTGATTTCAGGCTGAGCCTAAAACCCTTGGGGATTCAGGCTTTTATGCAGTTTTAAGGCAATACAATGAATGCCAGGAACCAGACTTGAACTGGTGACACGAGGATTTTCAGTCCTCTGCTCTACCAACTGAGCTATCCCGGCAGTCGGCTTTTAAGCGCTTAACTAAGGTATCAAATTTCGAGAGATATTGGCAAGCGATCGATCGCTTGCCGAATTGCAAAACCCTGCGCGGCAGATGCAAGTTCGATCGACGGGGCGCAATCTGCCGCTGCGTCTGGATCGAGCCAAGCTTAGCGCTTGAGACGCTTGCTGAATTGCAGCCATGCTGCCAGCCCCAAAATCAGGGACAAGGCGATGAAACCCACTGTGAGCAGCAAAATCGATCGAGTTGCAGTTTGCTGGGGTGGTTCTGCGGTTTCTGGAGAGGCTGCTATCTCTGAAGAGGCTGTTGAGTTTGCTGCGGGTGGGGCTGTGCCTTCTGCAACTGTCACTTCATAGCGCATATCAAACGGCTGAAAGTTGCCTGCAGTTTTGGGAGTACAGCTCAACTCCAATTCGTAAATGCCAGTTTGTGGAAAGATAATTTTCGCGCCCGGAATACCTTGATATTGTTCTGCGGTAATCGCCGCAAGCGTTGGCTCTAACACGGGGGCATCGATCGGCTGCCGGGGCTGAGCATAAACGGCGAGCTGGCAGTTCGCCGATTCAAGCGGCAAAAGCTGCCCTCCTTCTCGCGTTAGCGCGATCCACGCAGTCGCGGGTTCACCAGCTTTGGGGTTGTGGTTTGGCTCAATGTGCCAGGTGCCAGCCACATCTCCGGCAACTTGTGTTGTGTGGGCGATCGTCGGGCTGCTAAACCAGGCTGCAACACAGATACATCCTAGAAACGAACCAAAGCGCAGTGAATCAATCATTTTTCTACGAGCCACAAAGCCAAAATCTTAAGAAAGACGACCGCCGGTTGTCAAAAGACGCGCTGTCAAATTTGCGTCTAACGGTCTGAACGGGCAGTACGGTGGCACTGGTAGTGGCAGACACACAGCATAAATTCTTACTTTTGGCAGCAGAGCTTCACCCTTAGTACACAGATGGCGCAGTGGGCAGGCGCTTTAAGATGCCCGAATCAGCCTGCAATTTGCTTTGTTGCTGAGGTGCTGTCAAATTTGTTTAAGCAAGATGAAATTGCCGAGATTGAGGCTGATATTGCTTCTCATTTGCTGCACTGCTATCCTGAACCCTGTTGGGAAGATGATTTCTGTAAGTTTTTGCAGGTGTGAGTTTTTGCGAGAATGTCATCACAAGGGAGTGCGAGCAGCTTGCTGACGATTTCAAATCCTCATTCAGCAATGCTGGACTTGTTTGGGGACGATCGCTCGACTCCTTATCGCAATCGATGCAGAGGGCGATGAATCTAATTCAGTGGCTGTGGTGGCAGGTGCTCAAGCAAAAGATTCGCCGTCGGTTTCCGTCTGTTCGCCGAATCTCAACGGCTGAGCTGGCAGACTGGCTGAGCCGATCGCCGCGACCTTTGCTTTTAGATACGCGGACTGCGGCTGAGTATGCTGTCAGCCATTTGCCTCAGGCACAGTGGTTCGACCCGGAGACAGAAGCTGCTCATTTTGATTTGGGGGCAAAGGATGCGCCGATCGTTACTTACTGTTCGGTGGGCTATCGATCGGCTCGTGTTGCCGATCGCTTGCAGGCTGCTGGATTTACTCACGTTGCAAATCTGGAAGGCTCTATCTTCCAGTGGGCAAATGAGGGCAAACGGGTGTATCGAGGCGGGCAGCCTGTTCGGCAGGTTCATCCTTACAATGCCGCTTGGGGGCGATTGCTTGATTCACGGTTTCATGCAGAACAGCCGTGAGCCATGCTGTGAGACGCTATGATTGCCCTGCTACGGCGCGTCATCAATTCTTCGCCAAACGCTGGAGATAGCAGCATGACCGCGCCCGCCTCATCAACCTGGCTGGGGGTTGTAACCCCTGCTGCCCATTGAAGTTAACCACTAGAAGCTATCCACTAATTGATCACAGCCCCTAGCATTGCTGGAACCAAAACGGCGTCAATGACGTGGATTACGCCGTTGTCAGCAAGAATGTCGGTCTTGATGACTTTTGCCTCGTTGACTTGAATGCCGTCAGTATGGTCTACGGCAATGATTGAGCCTTCTTCAGTTGGGGCTTCGTCAATTTCAGTCAAGTTTTCTAGCAGCACTTCTCCAGACAGCACATGATACAGCAAGATTCGCTTGAGTTTGGGGATGTCTTGCAGCAGGCTGTTCAGGGTTCCATCGGGCAAACTTGCAAAGGCATCGTCTGTGGGGGCTAGGACGGTGAAGGGTCCGGGGCTGTTGAGCAGGTTGGCTATCCCTGCGGCTTCGATCGCCTTGAGCAATGTGTTGAATGACCCTGCTGCTTTTGCAGTGTCTACCAAATTTGCCATATTGATTCTCCTACTGCTTATTGCTATCGCTACTTTTCTGCTAGTCCAAGCTCTCTTAAATCAGCTTGATTCTACATCGTTCGCAGGGCAGGGGTTTGTTGGATGACACAGCAGTATGAAGACTGGTTAGACAAGCAATGACCCTACGGGGAACTGCTTTGTGTCAGCGGCATAGCGTTGATCATCCAGGTTCGGATTCCTGGCTAAACAGCCTTGGGGGTGTCCCCCAAACCCCCGGCGGGGGACGGAGCGCGTCCCCCACACCCCCTCCGCCAAGGTCTGATCGCTGAGTGGGAGGGCGCGCTTCGCATCGGTGGGGTGGCACGAGAGATTTTTTGGGTTCGCTGTGCGGGTGGTGGTATTGAAAAAATCATTTCTGTTTGAGGACTATTGCCGTGCGATCGATGGCAGGTTTGTCAACATATGCAGGTTTGTCAGCATGTATTGTAGTCAAGTGGTCAAAATGAGTTCAGATGAGTCGGGCTATTGCTTGCTGTGATAATTGATTTGACGACGTTTTCGCTTGAAGATGCGATCGGCTGCGGTGACGCGCTGCGGCAATTGGGCGCAGCGGCTGCAAGCCTTGAGGAAGTGGCGGCACAGTTGGTTCGCTATCTCTATGACCATCTGCGCGATGCTGAAACAGGTGAGCCTGCGTGTGTGCTGGTTCGCTGTTTGCAAATCGCTCGGTATCAGGCACTCCGTTCGGATCTGCAAGCGGCGGTGCGCTGCGGGTTGGCAGGTTCTCAGTCTGAAACTGCCCAGTCTGCGGTGCCAGGGCAAGATCTGAGATGTCTGACGCTGTTGAGTACGGCTGGAAGGCTGCCGGATGGCAGGGCTGATGCAGCAGCGCTCGGCGATCGAGTGGTGCCGCTGGCAGATAGAGCGGCGGTGCAACAACTGCCGCTGCTGGCACAGCTCATTCAGCAGTTTGGTTTGGATGTTGATACGGTTTTGGCTGCTGATTCTGATGGTTTGCCGCAGCGGGCGCACATTTGCGGAGTGCTCTATGTGTCGCAGGTAAAGGGCGATCGATCGGCTGTGGTTTTGCCTGATTCGATTCGATCGATTGTGGGCTTTGGCGGCATGTTGCCTTCGGGCAATTTGGTTGCCGTCGTTTTGTTTAGCAGCGTCTGCGTTGCGAGAGATGCGCTTAAGGGCTTTGAATATCTGGGGCTGAGCACGAAGCTGGCGCTCTTGCCTTTCGATCGAACAGTGTCTGCGAATGGCTTGCTGCAAAGTCAGGCGGTTGCTTTTGAGCAATTGCTTGAGGTGCATGAACAGATGAGGCGCGATCGATTGCGGACGGTTGGGCAGTTTCGGTCTGGGGTGCTGCCTCAGATGAATGATGGAATGAAAGCGGCGCTGCTGCAAACGCAAGCGATTAACCAGGCGATCGTCAGCGCGATTCCAGATTTGATGTTTCGCATCAGTCGAGATGGTGTGTATCTAAACGTTGTGCCGGGTAAGGGGATTAATCCGCTCTATGCCGCTGACCAACTAATTGGTAAGTCGCTGGCAGAGGTTGTGCCGCTGGAGGTGGCACAACAAGCTCTTCACCACATTGAGCGGGCTTTGCAAACCGATGCGCTTCAGGTCTTTGAGTATCAGCTCCGGGTGGCAAATGAGCTGCGAGACTATGAGGCTCGGATTGTGGCGATCGACGCAGACGAGGTGCTGGCGATCGTCCGCGATATCACAACAGCGAAACGGCGCGAAGCAGTTCGGCTGCAAGCTGAAGCCAGCCAGCAGCAGGTCGAGGCGGCACTCAGCCAGAGCGAAGAGCGGTTTCGATCGCTGGTGCAAAATTCGTCAGATATTGTGGTAGTCATCACACCCGATGGAAATCGCAGCTACGTCAGTTCTTCGGTGCAGGGCATTCTTGGCTATCAGCCAGAAGATCTGATCGGCAAAAATGCTTTTAGCGATGTGCATCCAGATGATGTGGCTGCAACTCAGGCTGCTTTTCTCAATACGTTGCAGCATCCAGAACAGCCGGTCAGGGTTGAGTTTCGCTTTCGCCATATTAATGGTGACTGGGTCGATTTGGAATGCGTCGGCAATAATCTTATTGCCAATCCGGCAGTCGGGGGCGTGGTGGTTAATATCCGGGATGTCAGCGACCGCAAGCGCGTTGAAGCAGAACTGCGGCAGCTCAATGAAACGTTAGAAGCCCAGGTTGCCCTTCGCACCGCAGAACTGCAAACGTTTTTTGACACACTACCCGACTATATTTACGTCATCGATCGCGAGAGGATGCGGCTGCTCTTTTGCAATGATCTGCTTGCCAGCACGGTGAACGCTGCTAGCCGATATGAAATTCAAGGCAAAACGATTTTTGAAGTGTTTACGCCTGAGCGGGCGGCTTACTTTGCCCGTCAAAACCTGCAAGTCTTTGAGTCAGGCGAAACCCTGCATGTTGAGGAGTCTTTTGAACTGCCGGGCGGCAAATACTGTGTTGATACCTATAAGGTTCCGTTAAAGAAGTCCAACGGCGAAGTTTATGCGCTGATCGGGACATCGCGCGACATTCATAAGCTGGTGCAGGTTCAAGAGGCTCTGGCAGCCCGCACGCTTGAGTTAGAAGCAACCAATCAGGAGCTGAATTCGTTTGCTTATTCGGTGTCTCACGATCTACGGGCACCACTGCGTCACATCAATGGCTTTGCTGGCTTTCTGCGACAGCAGTTGGTTCAAAGCGGTGTCATTTCAGCAGAAGCAAACACACCGCAAAGCGCCAAAATTGCTCAATATCTGCAAATCATTCAAGACAGCAGCCTCAACATGGGGCGATTGATTGATGGACTGCTGACCCTCTCTCGCACAGGACGGCAGCAGATGCAGTTTCGTTCTACGAGCTTGCGACCATTGGTTGAGCAATCGATCGCCCTGGTCAAAGCGCAGGCTGACGATTCTGCCGATTCGGTTGAATTCACCATTGAGGAATTATCAACCGTTGAGGCAGATCCAATTTTGCTGCAACAGGTGTTTAGTAATTTGATCGACAACGCCGTGAAGTTTAGCCGCCAGCACCCCACGCCCCAAGTGGCGATCGGCACGCTGCCAGATGGCACGATTTTCGTTCGCGACAACGGTGTTGGGTTCTCGATGAAATACGCCGACCAGCTATTTGGCGCATTTCATCGACTTCACTCGCAAAGAGAGTTTGAAGGCACCGGAATTGGCTTAGAGATCGTTCAGCGCATCGTTCACCGACACGGCGGCACGATCTGGGCAACGAGCGAACCAGGACAGGGAGCGTGTTTCTATCTAAGGCTGAGGGATGAAAAGGAGGAATGAAGGATGAAACGTGCAGTCGCCTTCATTCCGCTCTCCCGCTCCAATAGCTCAAGCGCCAATCTTGCCCTGCTGCGACAAGGGCGGCAGCATAGCCTGCGGCAGGTGTCAGTTCCCATAGCGACCAGCCACAAACTGTGTCTGAGCAATCGCTGATGCAATGTAAACAAGCTTTATGTAAACGAGCTTTAGAGTGCAGCTCAATTTCGACTTGATCCAGTCCATACGTTAAACCAGCGCCGATCGCCTTCAGGTAAGCTTCTTTGCAGACCCAATAGCGAAAAAACTCAGTTTCTTGCTGACAACCTGGCAGCGAGGTCAGAGCAGTGTGTTCACGGGTGGTAAAGAAGCGCTGCGCCAGACGATCGACTGCCGGTAGTGAACGAATTTTTTCGACATCAACGCCGACTGCCCGATCGCGAGCAACCGCCAGCAGCGCCAGATCTTCAGAGTGCGCCAGGTTAAACTGCACGGTCTGCCCTGTCGCGGTGGGCATCAGGCTCGGCTTGCCGTGAGCGCCATACTGAAACTGCAAGCGATCGGCTGGGGTCGCCAGATAGCGGCTGAGAATAATTCTCAGGCAGGCTCGAGCGACCACAAAGCGGTCGTGATGCTGCTGCAGGTGAAAGCGATCGGCTCTGGCAGATTCATCTGCTGCCAGCAAGTGACGCAACTGCGCCACCTCTGCCTCAGGGGCGCTCAGACTGATGCGCCACAGATGCATCTCACTGGGCAACAGCCGCAGTTCCTGAGGCGGAATGCCCCAATCTTCTGGGTTGCCGATTTCCAATCCTTGCCTCACGACACGGGATGATAATAAAACGCCGCCCCCAGCACCACATAGGTTGCCAGCAGCAGCATTCCTTCTAACCAGTTTGATTGTCCATCCAGACTGATCAAATTGGCAATGGCGACGGCAACAGTGACAGCAACCACCTCAAACAAATTGAAGTTGAGGTCCATCGGCTGCCCGATCGCCTGCCCAATCAGCACCAGCGTTGGAGCCACCAGCAGCGCCACCAGCAGACTCGACCCCATCGCCACCGACACAGACAGATCCATATTGTTCTTGATGGCGACGCGGACAGCAGTGACATACTCAGCAGCGCCCCCCACCAGCGGCAGCAGAATCACCCCGGTAAACAGCGGTGTCAGCCCCAGTCCCGCTGTGGCGGATTCGACCACACCCACAAAGATTTCTGACTCGTAGGCAACGGCGATCGTTGACACCAGCAGTACGCCAATCCACAGCGGCAGATTCGGTTTGTGCTCTGGCTCTGCGTGGGACTCGCCTGACTCCAAATCTGCGACGCTGACAGCGTAGAGATAGCTGTGCGTCTTCAGCGAAAACAGCAGCGTCATCGCATAAACAGCCAGCAGCACTACTGCTACCGTCACCGAAAGGTCTTCGATCGTGGCAAATTCAACCACGTTAGAAGTAGAAATCACCATTGCTGGCAGCACGATCGCCGTCACTGCCAATGTCATTGTTGACCCGTTGACTCGTGCCACGACCGGCTGAAAGGTTTGCTCTTTGTAACGCAAGCCACCCAGAAACATCGATAGCCCCATCACCAGCAGCAGGTTGCTAATAATCGTGCCAGTAATGCTGGCTTTAACGATATCGATCAATCCGGATCTCAAAGCAACGATTCCGATAATCAGCTCGGTGGCATTGCCAAAAACGGCGTTGAGCAATCCGCCGATCGACGGTCCAGCAACCAGCGCGACTTCCTCAGTTGCCGTGCTCAGCCAGATTGCCAGCGGCACGATCGCCAGAGCCGAAGTAAAAAAGACAGCAAGCTCGCCCCAATGAAGCTGTTCGGCAGCGATCGAGATGGGAATGAACACTAGTAGTCCCAGAGAAACAATATTCTTGATTGACATGGAGCCTATCTACTACGTTCTTCAGACATCATAGGGGGTGGTTTTGTCCAATTTGCCCCGATCGCATCAGCCGACCCTGAAGGCTAGAGTAATTTGTCGGTGAGAGCAGGTCTGTGGATCAAACTGGCTGTTCGCCAACCCTTCGTCGCAAATTTATGAAATACTCATGAAATCCTGACTAAATTCTGTAGTTTGCGATACCGTTTTTACTTGAGTTTGATTAGAATCAGGAACAACATGGACATGAGTCGAAACTAGACCTTGTCACCCATTAAGAGAGGCAAACCCATGGCGGAACTCACCTGTACCATTCCAACTCCCAAAACCTTACAGGAACTGGAACAAGCGATCAAGCGCTACAAGTCAGGCGAATTCAACAGTTACGAACTGTTCTGTCAATGGCAGGCAATTCGCGATGCAGCCCTGACGTTAATGCCGGTAGAGCCAGAAACTCACGCGATTGCTGGTGAAGACAGCTATTGAGACGCGACCGACGATTTGCGGTTAGCGATTGCCAATGCCAAGCAGTTCTCGCGCTGAGGTAATCGCCAACCGCGCTTCGATCGCATCAAACCAATGTCGCGAACATCGCAATCCTGCTGGCAGTTTGAACGGGATGCAGGAATGGAACCCGTGGCTGGGGGCAAATCCCCACCCCCCGCACAACAATTTGTGAACGCCATATTTGTCATCCAGCTTGTCAAGACCGTTAAACGCACTCATCCCCTCAGCCCCTTCCCACCGTCCCTTCCCACCGTTCCTTCCCACTGTTGCTAGAGTGAAGCAAAACTGAAGCAAACAGTATGGGAAGGGCGCACATGCAGACCAGAACCCTTGGCAAATCCGACATCCAGATCACCCCAATCATCATGGGCACCTGGCAGGCAGGCAAAAGCGGCTGGGTAGGCATCGAAGACGAAGCCGTCATTCAAGCCTTGCGCGCTGCGCTCGACAGCGGCATCACCACCTTTGACACCGCCGAAGTTTACGGCAATGGCTACTCCGAACAGATTGTCGCAAAAGCGCTGGCAGACGTGCGCGATCGAGCTATCCTGGCGACCAAAGTTTTCGCCAACCACCTGAAATACCAGCAGGTCATCGAAGCCTGTGAAGGGTCGCTCAAGAATCTGCAAACCGACTACATCGATTTGTACCAGATTCACTGGCCCTCCGGCTCCTTCAAAACCGAGGTCGTGCCGATCGCAGAAACCATGCAAGCGCTTAACGACCTGAAACAGCAAGGCAAAATTCGGGCGATCGGCGTATCCAACTTTTCGCGAGACCAGCTTGCAGAAGCCGCCCAGTACGGATCGATCGACAGCCTCCAGCCCCCCTACAGCTTGTTTTGGCGCGGCGTTGAGCGCGACACCCTGCCCTACTGCGTCGAACACAGCATCTCAATTCTTGCCTACTCCCCGCTGGCGCAGGGCTTACTCAGCGGCAGATTTGCCGCCGACCACCAATTTACAGAAGGCGACATTCGCGCCAAAAACAAACTGTTTCAGGGCGAAACCTATCAGCGCGCCCAGGCAGCACTCGACCAACTGCGACCGATCGCCGATCGCTACCAGTGCACCCTCGCCCAGCTTGCCCTGGCATGGCTAATCGCCCAACCCCAAACCAACGCCATCGCCGGGGCGCGCCAAACCGACCAGGCAGTGCAAAACGCCAAAGCCGCAGACGTGCGTTTATCAGCAGCCGATCTAACAGCCATTGACGCGATCGGTCGCACCGTCACCGACCACCTCGACGATAACCCCGTCATGTGGAACTTTGCAGCCTAGCGCCAGCAAAGCATAAACCCTTAAAATGCAGTTTCCCCGACTGCGCCACCCTCTCGTGCAACACCACAAATGCGAAGCGCGCCCTCCAACTCACCCACCATCCCTTGCGGAGGGGGTGC
>Ga0224723_1001819_pt1 | contig 12482 bp, 9 predicted proteins | sample Balambano_FR2_Me_FD_161647 | JGI IMG/M metagenome (GOLD analysis project Ga0224723, IMG submission 161647) | Freshwater sediment microbial communities from Lake Towuti, South Sulawesi, Indonesia - Balambano_FR2_MetaG | ecosystem: Environmental > Aquatic > Freshwater > Lake > Sediment | place...
GTCGCCTGCTGCACCAGGTAAGTCGCGGTCAGGAAGAACGACGAGTCATCCTCGACAGGCGGCGCGTCTTCAAACACCGGGTCTTCTACACCACCCAGCGCTTCCAATGCAGATTGCGTTTGCTGGATCGAAAATGCGGTCGCAGTTTGCGCGAACGGATCATCTTGCAGCGCCGCATCCGCCACTTCAAGCGGCGTTGCGGTATTCGTCGGGGTCGGGCTTTCCGTATCCGTCGGCAGTACATCTTCCGGCGTTTCGGTCACATCAATCGTCGGGAACGAAGTTTCGGTCGGCGTATCCGTCGCCACAGGTGTCAGTGTCGCGGTATCGGTATAGGTCGGCGCATTAAAGGCGATGCTGGTCGATTCCAGCGCGCTCCCGGCGGGTTGAAAACACGCCGACGCGACCACGACCAATAACACGATGCTGATGATCAGCCACCATCTGCGGCTCTTGATGAACGCTCGCATCGAGGCTTCCTTCCATAAGATTGTCGAGATTGTTCAGGCGCAACCATTCTACTGCTTGCTTGATTATAGCGAAGTTTTCCACCGTCACAAACAAGTTCACGTCAAGGCGTACTTATGGCTTCCCATTGGACGATTCGAGCAGCAGCACAATCTGTACAGTCGTACCCTGTCCGCTCGTTGATTGAATATTCAGTCTGCCGCCGTGCAGTTCTGCCAGCCGCTTGGCAATCACTAACCCCAATCCGCTTCCCTGCTGTTCATGAAAATGCCGCTCGAACTGCATGTACGCGCCAATCTGACTGACCTGTTCCTGGCTCATGCCCCGCCCTTCATCCACAATTTCGATGAGGTACTGATGGTTTTGTAACATCGCGCGGACATGGATCGGCGTGCCGCGCGGCGAAAATTTACAGGCGTTGTCCATCACTTCTTCAATGATTTTCTTGAAATATTCTTCGTGAATGGCAAGGCGAGGCGCGTCTTCCAAATCATACTGCACATCGCTTTCCCGTTCGTTGTGGCGCGCGCATTCCATCGTATACGCTTCAATGCTGCTTTTAGGGGCAAACAGAAACCCGGCACGCAGCAGTTGACGCCGGTTGCCATCCGAAAGCAAAATCTCGGTATACGCATAGGTGATATAGTTCTCAATCAGGCGATACAACCGCGTGCCGGCTGCATGGATATGCGCCGCCATATCTTCGACGCGCGCCGCATCCAGTGTACCCGCATCGGTCATCAGCAGCGTTGAAAAGCCGAGTACGACATTGAGCGGGGTGCGCATTTCATGCGGCAGTGCAGTAATGATATTGTTTCGGATTTCATCGATTCGCGTATCGGCAATGGCTGCGACTTTTTCCTGACGTTCCAGGCGTGCGCGCACGCTTCCCAATAGTTCACTGGCGGTAAACGGCTTGGTGACATAATCATCCGCGCCGCTCTGCATGCCGGCACGCTGTTCACTGCGGTCGGCGCGCGCGGTCAAAAAGATGAATGGGATCATCTCGGTCGTGCGATCCTTACGGAGTTCTGTCAGCACTTCATATCCATCCATGACCGGCATCATGATGTCGCAGATGATCAGGTCTGGAAGGGTCTCTTTTGCGCGCTGCACACCTTTCAACCCATTTTCGGCATCGACGACATCATACCCTTCAAATCCCAGCATCTCGACAATATCGCGGCGCAGCGAATGCGCGTCTTCAACCACGAGTATGCGCTTTTTTTTAGATGGTGCGTTCATGCCGATATCCTTCACAGATATAAAGTGGCAAACGTGAGCGAGCTATTGCATGCGCGTCGGCTCTGGTGCGTGGTTCGGGAAAGTCACCGTGAATGTCGTACCATGACCTTCAATGGTTTCAAGAAAAATCGTCCCGCCATGCAGGTCAACCGCTTGCTTGACAATCGTCAACCCAAGCCCCGCGCCAGTGCCGCGTGCTGCATACTGCTGATGTACATCCGTGCGAACTTTATAAAACGGTTCAAACAAATGGCGGTGATGCTCTTTCGGGATGCCGATGCCTTCATCGCGGACACGAATCGTGACATGCTCGTCGCATTCCAGTGAAATCGTAATCATCGTGCCGTCATCCGAAAATTTGACCGCATTATCGATCAAATGACGCAAAATGTTGGTCACTTTGTCGCGGTCAGCATTGACCATTTCACAGGCTTGATCGCTGATCAGTTCAAACCGATGATGGAATGGCATGGCGCGCTGTACCATACTGATCACCTGCCGTGCCAATTCATCAAGGTTGAAGGTCGAATAACTCAGCAGCGCTTGGTCGGCACGCTGCAAATTGTTCAGGTCGAGCAATTCATTCAGAATGACCTTGAATTCTGCGATGTGCGCCTGCATTTGGCGCAGGCGCTCCGCGCGTTCTTCCGCGCTGCGCCGGTCGCCCCCCATCAACAGTAAATCGACCGACATGATAATACTGGTGAGCGGTGTACGCAGCTCGTGCGATGCGTGCCGAATGAACATCGATTTCAGTTCGACCAATTCACGTTCTTTCGCCAGCGATTGTTGCAGCTCGAGTTCAAGCATTTTACGGTCGGTAATGTCACGCACGCTGAAAATGATATTGTTCACTTCGCCATCCCCTTTCGAGCGAATGGGGGAAAGCATGACATCCGCCGAAAAGGTACGCCGATTCGACCGTAGGACCAGGACTTCGAGGCGTCGGCTTTCGCGTGTCGTCAGGACATCACGCATGGCATTACGAAAGACCGAACGGGATAACGGCGCAATGAGTTCATCGACCGCCTCGCCGTCCAATTCATGGGCATCGTAGCCAAACAAGAGCAAAAACGCGGGGTTAACCTGTTGAATTCCCTTTTGCACATGCACAAGCACAATCGCATCGCTGCTGTACGTCAAAATCGCGTTGGCGCGCTCTTGTTCACGCATGGTTGCGAGAAGCTGGATGTTTTCGATGAGCATGGCTGCGTATTCAGCAAAACGGCTGAGCGTTTCCTGATCGCGTTCCGAAAACGCATCCACGTTCGCACTCTGAAAATCCAGCACGCCGATCACACCGTTTTTGGTTTTGAGCGGAATCACCAATTCGCTGCGCGTAGCTGAATTGTTGGGCAAATAACGTTGATCCTGTGAAGTATCCGCCGCGTAGATGATCGTACCAGCGCGCATGGCAGCACCAACCAGACCCGGTGACTGAATGTCCAACCGCACATCAGCCGATACCGGAAATTCGCCCGCGCGCCCGTATCGTATCAGCGTGTAATCATCAGGAGCGAGCAGCAGCACGCCGCAATCGACTTGCTGAAAGACGCGCACGACGGTTTCCGCAATCTGCATACACGCTTCCGCAAGATCGTCGAGCGTGAATAGATTGGAAGTGAATAACAGCGATGTCGCTTGTTGCAGGCGGCGCAGTTCGGACGCATCACGAAATACAGCGTCATACAGCGACGCATTGACCATGGCAATTGCTACCTGATCGCCGAATGCGCTCATGCGTTCAATGTCTTCATCCGTGAATACGCGCCCATGAAAATTATCCAGATTGAGAAAACCGATCACCTGTCCATACGATTTGATCGGCGTACACAAGTAAGACTGCCCATCATGTGACGGCGGCAGATCATCACGTTCAATCCAATCGGCGTTCTGTTTGACATCGTTGATGCGAAACGGTTTGCCTGTCGCTATCGCCTTGTACAGCGCTGGCGCTTCATCGAGCCTGTAGCTCACGCGCAATATCCGGTCGGTCGTTTCGGGGTCATAGCCATGCGCGTAACGGATGTAACCAACGTCGTCTTGAATCAGGATGATATTGGCAGCATCATACGGGACTACGCGAGCAGCATTCTCAAAAATCCGCAAGACGACTTCGCGCGTATCCAGCGACTGCGCTATAATCGAAATTGTATCGCGCAGGGTTTCCGCCAAGACACGCTGTTCACGTTCTGCGCGTTGTGCGTCAAGCAAAATCTCGTGCTGTAATTCGATTTGGCGGCGGTGGCGTATCAGGCTGATAAAGTTTTCGAGACGCTGGCGCGCCAACCGTTCATTCACCCACACGGGCAGCGTATCATCCGCGCCCGCTTCGATCAGCATATCGACGAGCGCGTAATCTCCAAACCGACCCGGTACTGCAAAAATTGTCGGCGGCGGCAGCAGCGGTGCAGCCCGTATCGTGCGACAAACCAGCAACCCATATTCGATGTCATCTGTCAGATCAACGATGATCAGGTCGAGCGGAATATCGGTGTACACATCGTGAGCGGCGGTGAGGTCGGCTGCCGTCAGCGTATTACATCTCAGATCGAACAATAATGCCCGAAGCTTTTCCTCAAGCGCTTGATTTGGCGTCACAATCAACGTAAACAGACTCAATGCCGTCGGTTGTTGCATGAAGTCGTCTTTCCGCCTGCCGATTTTCTTGTTACCGTATCAAACTCAGATTTAATTATATGCTGATTCTGGCTGAACACCTCTTAAGATTTTTTTGAACGAACGTGAAATGCTCGAAACGGTCACAGCGCTTGTGCGGAAACGAGCAGCAGCACAAATACCCCTGCAATGATCCGATACACGCCGAATGAGACGAAGTTATGCCGTGCCACGAAACGCAGCAGCCATGCGATGGCTGCCCATGCGACCAGAAAAGATACGATTAACCCCACAAACAGATATACCCATTCATCAGGTTGAATGTCATCGATGCTCAGCAGCAAATCGAGGAGTGTAGCGCCGCCCAACGTCGGAATTGCGAGAAAAAAGGAAAATTCGGTCGCGGTTCGCCGGCTCATGCCGCTGAACATGCCGCCGATGATCGATGCCGCCGAACGAGAGACGCCAGGAATCAGCGCGACCACCTGGGTACAACCGACCATCAATGCCTGGCGTATCGTGACCGATTCCAGGCGGCTGGTCTGAGAATCGGATGAATCGAAGGTGACAGGGCGGCGGTCGATCACGATCAGGATCACACCGCCGACGATGAATGCCAGCGCAATCACGGGTGGAACGAAAAGATTGTTCTTGATCCATTCGCGCAGCACAAGCCCAATCACCGCCGCCGGAACGGTCGCCAAAACGACCGCCAACCACAGACGCTGCACCCCGACATCGGTTCGCACACGGCGCACCTGATCGATCAGCGTGGCACGATAAAACACCACCACCGCGAACACCGCGCCCAGTTGAATGAAAATCTCGAACGTCCCGCCGGCATCCCGTTGAAAATCGATCATGCGCGCAGCGACAAGCAGATGTCCTGTGGACGAGATCGGCAGGAATTCGGTCACACCTTCGATGAAGCCAAGCACAATCGTTTTGAGCAAATCCGACAATTCAATCACAAACCGCCGACCTTTTGAATGAATGGCAGACTGGGCATGATAATCATCGAACGGACGGGTGTCAAATTGGCTTCAAGGGGTGGCACTATGGTTCGTGACTGCTCTCGTTTATGCTTGGCAGCATGATGAACAAAACACTTTCGGTTTTACAGCGTAATCCCGATTTCACTCGTATCTGGCTCGCCCAGGCGATCAGTCTGCTTGGTGATTGGTTCAACGCCATCGTGCTGGCGGCGCTGGTCAGTCGCTATACATTTGAATTGACCGGCGATTCGACCCGGTCTGGGCTGGCGGTGAGTGGACTGCTGCTCGCGCGTTTTCTGCCGCCGCTCCTGGTCAGCCCGTTAGCTGGCGTGCTGCTCGACCGCTTCGACCGTAAAAAACTGCTCATTTTCAGCGATGTCGCCCGCGTATTCATCGTCCTGGGCTTTTTGCTCGCCACCACACCGGATCGCATCTGGCTGATCTACGTGCTGACGGTGCTGCAATTCGGGGTATCCGCCGTGTTCGAGCCAGGACGGAGCGCACTGCTTCCCAGCATCACCCGCGCCGAAGATTTAGTCGCGGCGAATCTGCTTGGCAGCGCGATCTGGTCGGTCATGCTCGCGGTAGGCGGTGCGCTGGGCGGGCTGGTTTCCGGGGCGTTGGGCGCTGCGCCAGCGCTAATTCTCGACGCGGCGACATTTGCCGTATCTGCGCTGTTGATCGCACCGGTTCAGGTCACGCGCGATGCCGAACACGCCGACCCAAACGCCAGCCGCTTAAAACCGTCGGCGCGCGATTTCATCGATGGGTTACGGTATGTACGCCGGCATCCTCCCATCGCCGCCGCTCTGCTCGTCAAATTGGGCGGCAATATCGGCAGCATCGATACCATTCTGATCATCTTTGGAACCGCGCTGTTTGTCATCGGTGAAGATGGTGTGCTGTCTTTGGGCATTTTATGGGCGGCATTCGGCATCGGCTCGATTTTGGGACCCATCGTCGTCGCACGCCTCAACGATGGCTCGGTCAAGCGAATGCGCCGCCTGATCATCGCTGGGTATGCGGCGATCACACTTGGCTGGCTGATACTGGGAGGTGCGCCGACGTTAGCGGTCGCATCCCTGGCGATCATCGTCAAAGCGATCGGCAGCAGCATCTATTGGACGTTCAGTTCGGTCATCATCCAGACATCGGTCGAAGATGCGTACATCGGTCGGATGTTCGCGCTCGATTTCGCAGGTTTTCAGCTTGCCACCGTTCTCAGCGTGATCGTGACCGGGATAGCATTACAAGCGTTGGGGAACGATCAGGTACGGGCGGTGGTGTACGCAACCGCGCTGGCGAGCGCGGTATCTTTGATCGCGTGGATGCTGATCGTGCCGTGGATTGAGCGGTACGAACACCGGCAGTCAGCGCCTAATCCGCCTGAAGCACAGACGACGGGTGTTTTCGATTGACGCAGCCTTCTGTGACCAACGATACCCTGTCAGCACCCGTCCATCCGCCCGCTATGGACGCTGCTGGTTCGATTGAACGCCCGCCAATTCCGGTCACTGCCGCACTTGCTGTCGGCATCATCACGGGGGCGAGTGCAGCTCTATTGACGCGCTACGCACAATCAGCCGGCGCGCCTTCGCTGCTGATCGCGTTTGTGCGCTTGGCGTTGGCATCACTCATCCTGACGCCTTTCGTCATCGCCCGTCATTGGCACGACCTTCGCATGATCCGGCGGCGGGAATGGCTGATCACCATCCTTGCCGGGTTATGGATGGCATTGCAATTTGTCTTGTGGAATTGGTCGCTGGAATATGTTGGCGTGCTGATCGCCAGCGTATTGGTCACATCGTCACCAATCTGGGCGGCACTCATCGAAGTGACGTTCATGAAGATGCGCTTGACGCGCTATCTGATCATCGGCTTGGGCGCCGTGATTTTGGGGAACATGTTGATTGCGCTGGCAGGCGGTCAAAACAGCACGATGGGGTCGAATCCGTTGTTAGGGGCGGCGTTTGCTATCAGCGCTGCCCTGGCGATTGCAATTCAGCGCACGCTGTCGCGCCAGGTGCGTATCCATCTGCGCCTGCTCCCCTTCGTCTGGCTGTTGTATTCGTGCGCTGCGCTCACGCTGCTGGTGGCAATCGTGCTGACACGCACGCCCTTGATTGGGTATCAGACCGATGCTTACGTCTGGATGCTGCTGATTACGCTCTTTCCTCAACTGATCGCGCATTCTGTCTTCACTTACGCGCTGCGCTATCTGCCCGCGACCATGATCAGTCTGGCGGTGCAGGTCGAGCCATCCATCAGCGCCGCCGCCGCATTCTTTCTGTTCGCAGAAGTGCCGCTGCCCTTGCAGCTTGTGGGCAGCGCTGTCATTCTCGTCGGCGTCACCACGGCAACGCTTGGAGGGAAACGCCGCTCAGCGCATGCGGCAGCATCTCTGTCGTGATCCAGGCAGCACCGCATGCAGCGCGCGGGTCGGTCACGTTTTCACGGGTGAGTCAACCGCATCAGTTCTTCGATCAAGTCGCGCCGGTCGTCGGGGTCGGCAAACTGCGCTGGATGTATCGCCGCGTCCGCCCAATAGTTATCGACCGCCATCCGCACCACCCATGCCCGCGCGCGCGACAACCCGTCGCTGAGCGCGGCGGCTTCCCATCGCGCGTACATCTCCTGCACCACACGCAGCAAATACGGATTGGCGGCAATCGAACCGAGCAGCAGATTGGCAACGTCAAGATTGAGCGGCGTATCATCGAACGTCGCATTGATGTAGGCACGCAACCACCGACCCGGCGCGGGTGGCTCCAGTTCCAGATAATGATCGATCAGCGTGTCGAACTGTTCGCCCATTGCGCGCAGCAGCCCCTCGATCAAGGCATCTTTCGTCGGAAAGTGGTATAGCAGTCCTCCCTTACTCACGCCGGCAGCGCGCGCCGTTGCATCGAGCGTCAGACTTTCTGCGCCCTTTTGTTTGACAAGCTGTGCTGCGGCGTCGAGCAGTTTACTTCGTGTGTCTTTTTTGCGTTCCATAAATGGCGGCAATTCCTCCGCAGGGTCATGACGATGATGTGCAGCACCATCGTTCATTCATCGTCTGTGACGGGAAGTATCAACCGGTCAGCGTCGTAATAGCCTTCCCCATCGACTTGCAGCACGCCATCGCGCTGTGTGAACAGCCAATCCCAAAGCACGTCGAGTCGTTCGGCGTTGTAATGCCCCATCTCTGCAACGCGCAGCACGACCATGCCGACCGCATCCGCCAGCATATTGCGTACATACGGTGCGGCAGGTTCATGCACGCCGTCAATCTGGTCGGTGAGTTCCTGTACATCTTCCTGAAACATCGCGTCGCGGACCGTATTCAGCTCTAATTCTCCGTATACATCTTCGCCGCGCATCAAATCGCCCGATTCCTCATCCGCAGCGTCGGCATGGATCACGAATTGATCATCGTGCTGCTGCAATGCCGCTTGCAGTTCCGCCAGCGTGATCGGCTCGCCCTGCTTGTAAATGAACCGCATAAAGTACGTCATGCTTACACCGCCGCATTCTTTCTGATACGCATTCGCTGGCGCATGGCTATCCTGTTATCGACCACTGTTCAGAGGCAGCCGCACGATGAACCGCGTTTCTCCCGGTTTGCTGAAGACGACCGGCGTCCCCTGATGCTGCTTGATGATACGATATGCGATGTCCAAACCCAACCCGGTCGTGCCTTGCGCGAACTTTTTGGTCGAGAAAAACGGCTCAAAAATATGCGCCTTGATCGCCTCCGGGATGCCACGTCCGCTGTCGGTAATTTCGACCATCACGAAATCGTTTTCGCAGCGCGTGGTGATGTTCAACACCCCGACATCGTCCATCGCATCGAGCGCATTTTCGATGATGTTCGTCCAGACCTGATTCAGATCGCTGCCTCTCCCCAAAATCGGCGGCAGTTCGGGGTCATAATGACGGTTCACCTGCACATCGCGCAGCCGCCCGGAGAGCATGCGCAGCGTCGCATCCAAATCCCGGTTGATATGCACTTCCTGAGAGAGACCACGATCCATATACGTATACTGCTTGACGCCTTCTACCAGTTCCGCGATGCGCGCCGTGCTGCTTTCGATTTCGTTCAATTGACTGGCTGTATCCAGCACCGATGCTAACCACTCGAGGATCGACGATACATGTTCGGGCGGCATGGATCGGGTCAGCGCGTCCAGATCATCCGGTGTCACGCCCGCATTCACAAAGATGTAGGCAATATCCCATGCCGTTGTGATGCCTGCATTTTCCAGCCATGTCCCGATCACGTCTTCACGGTCTGCCCGTTCAATCGGCGCAAGAATCTGCCAGTGGGACGCATCACGTATCGCATCCGATTGCAGCGCTGCCAGGCTTGCGATCTGGGTATCGTTCAAACCGAGCTTGCCTAACGCCAGCGTATTCCGTTGCAGGGTCGGTAACGTTTGCCCGCGCAGCATCCGCGACGATTCGCTGGCAGCCGCCGCCGGGTTGTTGAGCGAGTGTGCCAGATTGGCAGAAAATGTATTCAGCGCTTCCATTTTCTGACGCTGCGTGACTTGCGTTGCGATACCGCTCGTGCGCTCCATCGCAATACGCAGTATGCGCGCTCCAAGCAGTGGAATCTCGCCAAAAATACGCTGGAATGTCGGGACATCGAAGATCAGCAGCCGCGATGGCACGATGGCGACTGCATCCACCTGGACGGCATCCCCGAACAACACCCACATTTCGCCGCCGATAATCCCGCGCGGGGTCGTCCCCATCACCTGACGTTCGCCGTTGAGGACGCGCGTGATTTGCAGTTCGCCTTCCAGCGTGATATATACGCCTGTGGGCATTTCACCCTGTCGTGACCAGTATTCGCCAGGTTGCAGCACGAGTTCGTGCGAATTTTCGACAATCCATTGCAATTCCCGTTCGCTCAACCCGTCGAACAATTCGATCTGATATATTGCGTCCACCAGCGCCTCGTCTTCACGTTTGTTCGTTACAGCACGATTATAGCCATAAGTCCATGTAATGCCTTATCCGCCGTTCGGGCAGTTGCAGTGTATTATGAGGGTTTACAGGCAGCAGTTAGGATACAGCACGTGACCGCTTTCCGAATATTGACCCGCATGATCGGCTATTTTCGCCCGTACCGGCGCTGGGCGGTGTTGGCGTTTGCTGGCGTTGTGACCAGTACCGCGCTGACGATAGCCATTCCTTCGATTTTGCGCGATGTCGTCGATATTGGTGTGGCGCGTGGTGATGCGTCCTATATGCTGTTCGCCGGAATACTGGTCATCGGGCTGGGGATTTTGCGCGGCGCAGTCGGTTTCCTTTATCGTTATTTCGGTGAACGGCTGTCGCATTTTGTCGCGTATGACCTCCGTAACCAGGTTTACAGCAAAGTCCAGAACCAGTCTTTCACCTATCACGACGTATCACAGACCGGTTCGTTGATCACCCGCGCAATCAGCGATGTCAGCGAAATGCAGCGCTTTTATGCGTATGGCTTGATCGACGGGTTGAATACAGCGCTGCTGATCGGCGGCGTCGCGGTCATCATGCTGATCGCCAGCCCCGTGCTTGCCCTCGTCGCCCTGCTGCCGCTCATCCCGTTGATGATCGAATCCAAACGCTTTGGCGAAATGGTAGACCCGGCGTGGAAAGCAATCATGGATCGTGTGCAGAAACTTGGCAATCGCATTCAGGAATCCGCCGTCGGCGCGGAAGTGGTGCGCGCGTTCGCCCGCGAACAACACGAAATCGAGAAATTTGGCGCGGATAACGAACAGTGGTATCAGGATCAGGTGCGGTTGGTCAATCGCTGGGGCAGCTACCTGCCCTTGAGCGCGTTCATCATCGCGTTTTCATCGGCGCTGGTGTTGTTCGTCGGCGGGTGGATGGAGCAAAACAATTTCGGCGGCGTGACGATTGGGTTGATCGTCGCGTTCAATGTGTATGTCGTCACGATGGCGATGCCGATCCGGTTTCTCGGTTTCGTCATCGTATTGGTCGCACAAGCCGTCAGCAGTGGGACGCGCGTTTTCGAGATACTCGATGCGCCGGAACAGATCACGGATGCGCCCGGCGCGCAGCCGATGCCGGCGATGCGCGGCGTGGTCACGTTCGAACATGTCGATTTTCACTATCACGGCATCCAGCAGCCCGCCCTGAAAGATATTTCGCTGCAAGCGCAGCCGGGACAGATCGTCGCGCTGATCGGCGCGACGGGTTCCGGCAAAACCAGCATCGTCAGTTTGATCCCGCGCTTTTACGATGTCACGCGCGGCTGTGTGACCATCGATGGGGTGGACGTGCGCACGGTTCAACTGAACGATCTGCGTCGTCAGATCGGGTTCGTGCTGCAAAGTTCGCTGCTGTTCAGCGCAACTGTGCGTGAAAACATCGCCTATGGAAAACCGGGAGCGAGTGATGATGAGATCATCAGCGCAGCGAAAGCAGCAAACGCGCATGGCTTCATCAGCGAATTCCCCGACGGTTACAACACCATCATTGGAGAACGCGGGGTGACGCTTTCCGGCGGACAAAAACAGCGCGTCGCCATCGCCCGCGCGCTGCTGATCGACCCACGCATTCTGATACTCGACGACAGCACCAGCAGCGTCGATACCCGTACTGAACGCGACATCCGCGAAGCGCTGCAAACGCTGATGCGCGGGCGGACGACTTTTATCATCGCACAGCGTTTGAGCAGCGTGCAAAACGCTGATCAGATTCTGGTGCTGAAAAACGGGGAAATCATCGAACGCGGCACGCACGACCAACTGTTGGCACAGCACGGCGCGTATGCCGACATTTACCAACTGCAACTGGCTGACCAGGAACGGGTACGGCGCGAAATTGCAGACTTCAGCCGCATACGCCAGTACCGCGAACAGCAAGCCCTGGTCAGCACGGATGAACAGGCACGCATCGTTCTGAATGAAACATCAGGGGATTAACTGCGTCATGTCGTCTCAGCCCGAAGAAAAAGATCGCCTTCAGTTTGATTGGCGCACGACCCGGCGTTTGCTCGGCTACATCGCGCCGTACAAAGAAAAAGTCTATGTGGCGATGCTGATGGCGCTGCTGACGGCGGCGACCACCGTCGCCGGTCCACCCATCATCGCATGGGCGGTCGATGAAGGCGTGCAAAAACGCGATCTATCGCTGATCGGCGTCGGCGTGGTC
>Ga0224723_1001820_pt1 | contig 12477 bp, 12 predicted proteins | sample Balambano_FR2_Me_FD_161647 | JGI IMG/M metagenome (GOLD analysis project Ga0224723, IMG submission 161647) | Freshwater sediment microbial communities from Lake Towuti, South Sulawesi, Indonesia - Balambano_FR2_MetaG | ecosystem: Environmental > Aquatic > Freshwater > Lake > Sediment | place...
GGGCGCTTGCCTGCGGAACTAGGCGAAGGGCGGTGCCCTGGAGGTTGGTTTGCGCCGCGGCGGAAGCGGCGAATATAAGCGCGGCGACCGCAGCAGCCACCGTCGTGATACATTTACGACTCATGCACCGAGGATCGCAGCGGCGGCGTGATACCGCGAATTGACGCGTCAGCCTCAGACAGCACGTGACACACGTCCACAGCCCAGCGCGGTCCGAAGCGGTAGCAGCGATTGCCGTCGACGCCTCGGACAAACGCACGAATCGCCGCCGTCAGTGAGGGTTCTTCTGAGACGGCTATATCCTTGCCGTTGATGACAAGACGCGGAGTCTTCGCCGATTCGTCGTACACGCCTTCCCGTCTGCCAGCCTGCACGTAGCATCGGCGCCGTCTCCTCGTCTCGCCGTTAGTCACCGATACCGTCGCGCGCCCGTGCGCGAACGTCATCGCCAACGAGTACATGACGCCAGCGCCGAACGGCACGCAGCCAGCGCCGATGGCAGACGGTCTGTGCTGCATGAGCGACAGCACCATCGCCACATCGTGCGGTCCGTAGTCCCAGAGCGGCGAGTAGTCACGGTGCGGACCGCTGCCGCCAGCCTCGGCGGTGATGGATAAGCGGTCGTGACCGATAAATACCTGTCGCAGTATCTCGAACGCGGGCGCGAATAGATGCTGGTGATTGACCAGAAACGCTAGCCCGGATTCTTCCACGGCACGCCTGATTCGCTCGGCACCGATCATGTCTAGCGCAGCCGGCTTCTCCAGCATCACCGGAAACCCAGCGTCGATCGCCTCCAGTGTCAACGGCACGTGCGCAACCGGGTGCGTAGCAATGACCACGGCGTCAACATCGCAGCGCCGCATCTCGATGCCGTTGCGACCAGATACGACCCTGACGACGCGGGCCCCCGCTGGCTCCGCTGCGGAGATGTAATTCCTACCCCACTTGCCGCGCCCGATGATACCGAGTCTTAGCAGTACGCCTCCCGCGCCCAGCCGAAGAATCGCCGCAGTCCCTCACGTAGCGGCACACGCGGCGCGTAGCCTAGCTCGCGCATCGCCTTACCGATGTCGGGACATCGTCGGTTAGGCTCGTCTGCCGGGTATGTATCCGGGTAGTTCGTCACCGAGTACATCGCGCCCGGCACTGTCTCTTGGATCGCCTCAGCCAATCCGATAACGCTGATCTCCGGCGACGGGTTGCCGATGTTGTACGGCTCGCCACCGCGACCGTGCATGAGCACGCGCAGGAAGCCACCGATTGCATCGGCCACGTAGCAGTACGTCCTCGTCTGCTTTCCCGTGCCGTAGACTTGCATGGACTCGCCCGCGAGCACGCGCGCGGCGAAGTTGGGTAGCACGCGATAGTCGGTATTCTGCATGCCAGGCCCGTAGACGTTGAACGGCCTGATGATGGACCCGTGCACGCCGTACTGCTGGTGGTAGATCTGCACCAGCGTCTCTCCCAGGCGCTTTGACTCGTCGTAGCAGGCACGCGCGCCGAGGCACGAGACGTTGCCGTTGTACGTCTCCGGCGTTGGGACGTTGCCCTCGGTCGGGTCGCCGTAGATTTCCGAGCTGGAAAAGAAGACGAGACGGCAACCTGGATTCTGGCGCGCCAACTCCAGGCTGTTGCGCAGACCGGTTGTCGCTACCTCCAGCGTCTCCAGCGGGTGCTTGCGATAGTGCGCTGGGCTGGCGATGCCGGCGGCGTGGAGGATGAAGTCGACGCGGACGCAGATGTCCATCGGACGAATCACGTCGTGTTCGACGAATGCCACGTGTTGCATCTGCGGCATGTCGCGCCCGGCCTCTCCCGCGCTGATGAAGTTGTCAGCCACGGTGACGCAACATGGCTCGGCGAGATATCGCGAATTGAGATAATCCATGACTGCCGTGAAGTACCTGCCGAGGAAGCCGCGACCACCGGTGATGAGCACGTGCTTGCCGGAGAGTTGATCAAGCGTGCCTATGGGAAGTCCGGTTACGATCTCTTTTACGTCGGAGTCGAGGAGAAAGGTCACTGCTGCACCACCTTGAATTCTGGCAACGGCACCACGATCGATCCCCTGAACCAGTCGAGCTTGCGAATGATCGATTCGGCGAAGTTCCACGCGAATACGATCAGGTGCTCCGGCGGATTCGCTCGCATGTGCTCGGACGACACGACCGGGATATGCTCGCCTGGCGTGAACAGTCCCTGCTTCAGCGGACTGTCGTCGACGACATAGTCCACGTGGCCGCGACTGAGCCCGAACTGGTGCATGAGCGTGGTCGCTTTCGCGGGCGCGCCATAGCCCACGACGATCTCGCCGATACACACGTTCTCTTCGAGGTATCGGCGCAACCTCCATTCGGTATCGGCGATACCCAGGGACAACCGTGCGAACGACGCGTGCCATGAGATCGCCTGCTCCGCGGACCACAGTTCAACGGCGCGCATACTCGGCCGTGCAGCGCCCGGCGCAACCGTGACCCGTAGCGAACCGCCGTGCGTGTCCACGCACTCGGCGTCGACCACGCACATGCCGAGTGAGCCGAAAATGTTCATGAGAGGAGACAGGTGGTGATACGAAAGATGCTCGTGATAGACCATGTCGAAAAGCGACTTGTCGACGAGGTCGCGAAGGTACTGCACCTCGAACACGAAACGACCATCGGGGTGCAGTAGATCGCGCACGCCGGACGCGATCCCGAGCAGGTCATCGGCATGGGCAAAGACATTGTTGGCGACGACAAGACGGACCTTGCCGTGTGACTCGACGATGCTCGCAGCGACGTTGCGATCGAAGAATGTCGGCCACGTGTCGATACCTCCCGCGGTCGCGCGAGAGGCAATGTCCACAGCGGGGTCGATGCCGATCACGCGACAGCTACGTGCCTTGAAGAAACGAAGGAGCGTGCCGTCATTCGACCCGATTTCGACGACGAGGTCGCCGGTGGTGATGCTGTGACGCTCGCACATCTCAGTCGCGTACCGCTCAAAGTGCGCCACGAACGAGGGAGAAGTCCCGCTCACGTAGACGTAGTTGCGGAACAGCCTCTCGGGATCAACCACCACCGGCAACTGCACGTGGTCACACCGCTGGCACTGGACAAGGTAGAGCGGAAACTTGTCCTGTGCGCCGCCGGGCTCGGCTACGAACTCATTGGCCAGCGGTGTATCGGCGAGGTCCAGCACGCGGCGCAGATTATCTGAGCCACAGAGACGGCAGTCATGGCGGATGCGGTAGTTCACCCGAGTAGTGCCTTGACCAGATCTGGGTTGATAAACTCCACGCGCACCACGTCTGCCTCATGGTTGTCGTGCGACCGAACATTCCTGGCGAATGTCATGATCACGGTGTCGGCGGCGAATACCATCGCGTGCTCGCGCATGGGAGGTGTGAAGAACATCTGCCCAGGAACAAACACGGTCGGCGTCGGGATCTTCTGCGCGCCCACGTCACGCTCGAAGTACGCGACGCGCCCTGAGATGACGTACGCGTAGTGCCAATCGGTGCGGTGGTAGTGGTTGGCCCGCACCGTGCCGCGCTTGCTCGTGAGGATGGCGACGCTGTTTAGCGGCGTCAGGAGCAGATTTGTGATCGTGCCGCGCGTGTCGCTGAAAGCTGGTTCGTGTGGCACGTACGAAGTGACTGGGTAGTCACCGGCGGCAACGCGCGCGGTATACTCGTCATTGGTCAAGACTTCACCTCGTAGTAGACATGGCTCACCGCGCAGTGCTGAACCGGCCCCGTGGTCGTGTATCCAAGCGGTCGCAGGAACGAGTCAATGTCCTGCTCGATGGTCGGCACGTGGAATTTGTGGCACTCGATCAGGAGCCGTGGCCGATGTTGGCGCAGACATCGTTCCGCGCCGCGCAGCACGCCCAACTCGGCGCCCTCGACGTCGAGCTTGAGCCAGTCGACGCGGTCGACCCCGGGCCTCTCGTCGAGCCAGGAGTCGAGCGAGCGGACGCGGAGCCAGCCTTCGCACTTCTCCAACATCGACGTTGTTGTGCGCTCCCAGCCAGGGTTGGGGCTGTCGAGAGCCCGCAAAATCTCCTCGCGGTTCATAGGTCGCGTAAGCTGAAACTCGCAACGGTCCGGCTGGAACCATCCGCTTCTCTCATGCACTCCATCCCGCACCACGAGACACCTCGCCGCCAGTTCTGGGTTCAGCTTCAGGTTCTCGGCCAGCAACGAGGTATCAAAGTCAGCCGGGCTGAACGCCACCACCCGCGCACCCATCGCCAGCGCCGGTAGCGCATAGGAACCAAACGCCGCTCCAACGTCGAGCACGGTGTCGCCGGATCGGATGTTCCAGTGTCGGTCACGTACCGATTGCTCGTCCTCGAACGACCACCAGGACGCGTGGTCGGCGTCTCCGGTGCCAGAGACCTGGGCGAAGCGGAATCCGTAGCGTGGGTGCGCATGGATATGTGCAATACTAATGGACACGTTTATCGTCCTTGAAACACCAGATACCGTCGCGCCACGTGTAGCAAGTCACGCCATCTTCGTCGTCACGCCACTTGGTCATGCTGTCCCATGGCACTTGCTGTACCCTGCGTATTGTGACAGGAGCCTTCTGCGTCGGCATATGCTCCGGCGAGACCACAGTCTGTGCTTCGCAGCCGCACACCAGAACCCCAAGTATCGCCAGATAAATTACTTTCACGCGATCCTCCCGCGAATCAGCCTCTCCCACTGCTCCGCTACCGCCTCCCGCGAGTGCCGCAGGGCATGCCGCCGCATCCGCTCCTGATCGTCCGGCGGAATCGCATCGTGTTGCAGGATGCCGACGATGAACTTGATCCATGCCTCTCGCCGGTCCGCAGGCTTGCCTTGAATCGCGATGCACCCCGAGCGGTGAACGCTCGGCAGCGCGTCGGCATCCGAGATCAGCGGCACGCACCCAGCCGCCGCCGCGTCGAGCACTGAGCAGCCGAATCCCTCGGTGTAGCGCACGGGGTCGCACGGGTATGCCAGTAGCTTCGCCGAGCGCAACTCCGTGGCCATCTGCGCATTCGCCACCGGGCCTACAACGGTCACGCCGTGCACTCGCAACCGCGGCAGCGCGTACTCGATGTACCGCGCGCGTCGTCCAACCTCGTCGTCCATGTCGCGCACGCGTTCCAGCCACGGACCGAGGCGGTAGAACACGCGCAACTCGGCGTCGGGAACAACCGCGCGAACGTCTGGCCACATGCTCAGGAGGTGATGTAGTCCGCGATCGGGCGACGAGCACCAAACGGCGCGGTGTGGATGGCGTTCCGGTTCTGGTCCACAAAACAGGTCGAGATCGACGCTGTTCGGCACAACGAACGAATGCTCACCAGGAACGCCCTCGGTCGCGATCAAGTGGTCGAGATGGTGACGCGAAGGGCTCACCCACAGGTCCACCAACGCACGCCAGTCTGGGTGCCGGCAATAGCCAAAATCGTTTAGTTGCTGATCCACTACCCGCAGCACATCCGTTGGCGCGAACTGGAGATAGTCGGGCTCGTTCCAGGCAATGACTGCTTCCAACTGCATCTGCGGCAAACCGCGCAGTGCCTGGATCGGCATTATCACGAGCCCGCTTGGATGCTCGTACGGCTCGGGGCAGACGCAGAACGCGACCACCTGGTGACCGCGCTCGGCCATAGTGCGGGCCAAATTAAAGAAGCTAGACTCGCTGCCGGTCAGCGCCGCGTTGTGTAGGTTCGGCGGATCGAACGGTCCATGGATCGCCGTCGAGAACTCGCCGTACACCATTGCTATGCGCAGCGGGGATACGGCAACAGTGGGGAGCGCCGTCGCCATCGGCGTAGTCCTCCTCTCCCGCAGGCTGTAGCTGTTCGGCGTCGGATACCCAGCCGCCTTCGCCTTCTGCCACCGCTCGCGGTTCGATTCCCAGGACCTCGTGCGCCGCGCGAACGGGAATACGCCGCGGGGGTTGGCGATGTCGACCACCGCCGATGGGTCCAGTGTCCATGTCACGCCAGCGCGCAGGCTCAGGCGGTCGGCAAAGTCGCTGTCTTGGTGGACATGAGCGCCGTCGAGTGCTTCGTCCCACCCGTTGATTTCGAGACAGCGCTCCAGCCGCACAGATTCGTTCTTGGCGTGGAAGAAGTCTGCCGTAATAGGTCCGGCGTTCATCCGCAGCTTGGGATCCGCGTCGGGCTGAGCCAGCGCGCCGCCGTCGACACGCCACGGAGCGGACGGCTGATCGGTCGCGTCTCCGATCGAGAATATGAATTCGTCGAGGTCGCCCGCTTGCACGTCTGCCTCGTACTTGTCCACGTCGCCGGGCGCGTACCTCGGCCAGTCCCGGTGCACGTCGAGACGCACGTACCGATGCGGCCCCATCATGCCCTTGCGCCCGGTCGTGTCCGCGCGGTGAAACTCGGCGTGCTTGCCGAGCAGGTCCGGCGGCACGCGCGTGTAGTCGACGAGGAATAGCACCACCTCGCCGGACGCGTGAATGAGCCCCGTGTTGCTGTACTGACAGAACGCAACGCTCGGGAACGGATTCGGACTCGGCTCTACGTGGGCTACACGCAGGAAGCGGGACCAAGCCTCGCGGCGTACGATGTCGGCGCGGTGCTGGTACAGACCGTCTACGAGCACCATCTCGAAGTCAGTGAAGGTCGATCGGGCGAGACTATCAAAAAGAACGTTGAGTCCACCGCAGCGCATCGTGGGTACGATCAGGCTAAGAAATGGCACTAGCGCACCACCTTCAGCGTCATCTCGTACCAGACCTCCTCGGCGTGAATGCGCACGCGCTGCGCCGCCTGCGTGACCCCAGCCTGCCGCAGTGCCTCGCGCAACGTCTCTTCGACGTAGCCGTGGCAGTGCTTGTCGTAGTCCATCAGCCGCCGCTGTTCCGCAACTCCGCCCGGTCCGAGCTGAGCTTCCTGCTCAGGCGAGAGGGTGCCTTGCTCGCCCCAAATCAACTCCGATAGCCGAGCATCGCGCGGGTTCATGAGCCAGCGTGATATGACCTCGCGCATGTCCACCTCGCCGCAGGTGAACACGCCGCCCGGCTTGAGCACGCGATGGATGTCCCGCAGCACGCGGTCGTGGTGGTGCGGCGACAGGTGGAGCAGGAGGTATCCGGCGTAGACCTCGTCCGCGCTGCCGTCGGGGAACGGGATGCAGTCAGTACGCGCGTCCCAGATTACGTCACATGGTCGGTCGGCAAGTGGCCACTTGTGGACCACATCGCAGTTGATCCAGCCGTCGCGTACGTCGGTGCCGCAGGCGAGGTTGAACTTCATACGCCCTCGTACAGTCGACGCAGTTCAGCTTGATTCTCCTGCGCCCACTGCAGCACGTCCCTAATCCCGTCGACCACGGCAACGCTAGGCCGCCAACCAGTCGCCGCCTCCATCTTTGCGGTCGACACGAATACGCGGTCGTCGTCCATCGAGCGCGGCGGTCCCTGCACCACATCCACGCCGGTCATCTCGCGCAGTATCTTTGCCGCTTCGTTCACGCTGATGCTATTCCACAGTCCGCCACCGAGATTGAACGTCTCTCCCGGATGCCAAGGCTCTGCCGCAACGGTGCGCTTTCGCTGCATGACCTCGATCGCGGCGACAACGGCACTGGTCACGTCATCGGCATGGAGCATGTCCCGGGTTTGATCACCACTGCCCTGTACCTCTAACGCACGACCCATCGCCGCCGAGACGCAGAACCACGTAAGCCAGCCGTGCCTCGGACCGTGCGGCGGCGCCGGACCGTATAGGTTGCTGCACCGGTACGCAATGACGGGCACGCCGTAGCTGCGCCCGTACGCCTGACAGAGTGCTACCTGGCTCATTTTCGAGGCCGCGTACGGCTCGTCCGGGAGTAGCAACGAGTCTTCAGTTAACGGCAAGCGCTGCACGCTGAACGGCTTCACGCTGGACAGAACTACCGTCGGCTTCGGCTCCATCCTCAGCGCGTCGAGAAGTGTCTTGGTCGCGTCCACGTTGCTGCGCCAGTCGTCGTCAGGATCGACCACGCTGTGCGGGATGCCGGTGTGCGCCGCCGCGTGCAGTACCGCATCCACGTCGTCTAGCAGCGACGCCAGTTCCTCACGCTCGTACGACTCCAGCCGGTACCGCCGCACGGTCACACCCAGCGTGGTCAGTTGCTCGGCTAGCCACTCGTTACGCGGCTCGGGACAGTGGTCGATGATCTGGACCTCGTCGCCGCGCTCGACCATACGGCGGGAGAAGAGGGAGCCGATGACGCCGCATCCGCCGGTGACTAACCACCTCATGCGGATCTCCACATCGCGATCGGGTTCCTCTCCACGTCCGCTGTCAGTCGCTCAAACATCTGCGACCAGTCCTCGGCCAGCGCCCGCCACGATAGCGACGACCGCGCCCACTCGCGACCAGCGTCGGCGTACCGCTTACGGTACGGCTCGTCGGTCAGCATGCGGATCACCTCGGCAACGAATGTGCCCACCGCTTGCTGTTGCTGCTCATGCGTACGACCGAGATCAATCAACGTTCCGTGCTTCACCGTCTCTGCGAGCGCGGCCACGCGGGTAGCGACCGGGACGCAGCCGGCCGCCTGAGCTTCCATTGCCGTGATACATGATGTCTCGTGAAACAGCGTCGGGTACGCCCATACCTTCGACCGCATGAATGCATCGGCCAGTTCGCGCTGACTGACTCGCCCGTGCCACTTCACACCGCCGCGCTGCTCGGCGTCGGCGATCATTGTCTTGTACCTCTGGATCTCGGCAAGTTCGGACTGATTACCGCGCTGTCGCGCGAACGTCTCCCAGCAGTCAAAGCCGTAGTAGATGTGCAACTCCGCATCGGGAATGTGCTGGCGGATGACCGGGAACAAGTGAAGCAGCGTGTCCAGTCCCCGATTCGGCGACGAGGAGAAGATGAGCCGGTTCGTCTTTGGATGCTCAACCCGGAACCGCTCCGGGTCGATCCCATTGCGCGTGACGATGACGCGAGCCGGATCGAGCGTAGGATACGACTCGCAGAAGAACCGTTTGTGCCACTGGCTCAGGCACAGGATGCGATCCCACTCCAGTAGCCACCGTTCCATCTGCGGCGACGGCGGACCGACGTTGATGTCGTGGACCCAGAGAAGCTTCAGCCGCGCGCGAATCGCTGGACCGCACATGTCCGGTCGCCGAGACGAGATGAACACGTCGCAGTCGGCGCCGGTGAACGCCGCGTGGTGCTGGTACCGGACGCTGTCGTAGATGCCCTCTCGTCCAGGGCAGTCGCCGATCACGGTCACGGCGTAGCCGAGTCTTTGGAACTCGCGCGCCATCTCGATCGCCGCCGTCTCGCTGCCGCCAATGCCCTTCGCGTTTGGCGTGGTCGGATCCCACGGTTCGAACGCGGGACCGGTGTAGATGACGACTGATCCTCGTTCCGGGACGATCGCGCCAACGGAACCGGCGTCGAGTGGATCATGGCGCCGCCACCATCTATCCCGTGTCGCCTGCCGCATCTTCTCGATGACCGGATCTGCTTCGACCACCATCGGCAGCGCGTCCAGCAACGCCTGTGCGCGCGACGTGTCGTTCGCCGCCATGTTCTGTTTCCATAGCTGCATGGCCCAGATCACAAGCGCATCTCGCGGGATATTCGACGCCGGCGGCGCGTGCACGTCCTCGTTCTTGGAGAACTCGACCAGTGCCGGCTTCTCGGGTGGCTTCATCTGTCTCTGCTTTTCCTTCTCGAACGCGGTGAGGTTGTGCCGCAGCATCCCTGGTGCGCCGCCGGGCACGCCGGGGTCATCGGGGCACACGGCCAGTCCGGCCTTGCAACTCTCGATCGCCTCGTCTAGGCGTCCAAGATTGAACAGCGCCTCGTTGTAGTAGACGTGCGGCCTGTACAGCCGATCGAGCGGATTCGCGCCCAGCATCGAGTCGGTGTTGCCGATCTTGAATCCCTGCTCCGAGTAGCGGACCGCATCCAGCCATCGCTTGCGCAGGACCGCGATCCTGGCCATGCCGAAGTAGCCGTCCGGGTTGTCGTGCTGCTCGAGTTGCGCCACCGCATAGTGCCGCTCTGCGCGCGCCAATGCTTCGTCTGGAGGCAACCCGAGTGCGCCCATCTCGGACAACTGCCCCAGCGCGGAGTGCGCGGCTGAACGCTCCTCGGGCCAGCCGGACGATTTGAGATACTCCTCGTAAAACCCCACCGCCTTCAACGGCTCAATGAAGCGCGCTTCCTGTCCGAGGTAGAACAACGTGCGCGGGTCGATCGGCGCGTCTGGGTTCGCCGTCTTCACCTGCCACAGGTTGCGTAGCAGCAGCTTGTAGTTGCGGTTCGGGATACCGGGGCGGTCCGGCTTCCGGTGGTGGACGATCTTCGTCTGCGTGTACCGGACCGGCGTGACGCCGCGCCGAGGAAGTAGCACCTCGTGGACCGCGTTGCGCCAGTCGGCCGAATCGCGGCGGACGATTCGCTCGCGCCACTGCCGGTAGAAGACGCGACCGAGATGGTCGCGCGCGTAGTCGTAGGCGAGAAACCCGAAGTCGAGCCCGCGCGCTTCGAGGTCGGCTACGATCGCGGGGAGGTGCTTGGCACCCTCTACGGTGTCGTCGGCGTCCAACCACAGGATAAAATCGCCGGTTGCGTGCTTGAACGATTCGTTGCGGGCCGCGGCGAAGTCGGCGAACGCGATCTCACCCGAGTACGGCGGTGGCGCTCCCCACTGCGCGTTGTTCTTGTCGTTGTCGACGAAGAAGCCTTCTGGGTTAGTGCGCGGCGTGTATTCGTAGACGCTGGCGCCCCATTGCGTGAGGACAGCGCGCGTGTTGTCGGTGGATCCCGTGTCGACCGCGATGAACTCGGAGACATGGGGGACGATCGTGGGCAGACAACGCTGAAGGTTCTCTTCCTCGTTCTTGACGATCATGCACAGCGAAAGACGTGGCATTTACTTCAATGCCTTCGCCGCCGCTTCGAGGACGCGCCGAGCCCAGTCACTGATCCGGCGCCCGTCCGTGGTCGCCGCTGATTCGATCAGCCGTTTCAACTCGGGGTCGAGGCGAATCTGTAACACGTCGCTCTTGCCCATGCCTCACAAAGAGACACAGGTAAACACACCGGTCAAACGAAATAGTGTATCACGCGCTAGGATCGAGCGAGACGCGGCACCAGCCAGTGAACGCGGCATTGGAGTACAGGACGCCGCCAGAAGCCGTGATTGCGCTGGACCCCATCCACACCTGCACCGCCTCGTCCGCGGGCGCGATCGGGTTGCCGGGAAGGATGGAATAGACGCGGCCATCGGTCGCAACGAGTTGCCTATTAGTATTGACGCCTGTGATGCCGAGCGTTGTCGGCCACACCGCCCGCGCCGCGCCGGTCGCGCCTGAGAACGTCACGTAGACACCGGGGCGGATTCCCTGCCCGCCGTGCTGCCCGACGTATTGCCAGCCACTGGCCGGTACCAGGGACGCGTTAACGGGGTACAGCGTGTTGCCAAGGACGGTGTTGCGAAACGAACTGACCGAGGTCGCGCCCAAGCTCCCATCCTGCGCCGTGACCGAGTCGTTGACGAGGTAGCCACCGCTCGGCGTGGTCCACGACCCCAACCAGCGCAGGCCATAGACCACGGGCACGGCCGGCGGCGTGGTGAGCGGATCGGACGGCTGGCCGACGCGTGGCAGGAGCAGGAACGGGCTCTCGACGAGAGCCTGCCACTTGTACCCGCTCGAGTCGGTGAAGTCGACGTCAACTACGTATGCACCGTCGGCAAACGAGTTTGTGTCGGCTTGGAGGATCTGAAAGTACGGGTTACCCCCACTGCCAGTGCCGCTGACGAACCCGCTGTAGGACCTGGCCACGACCAACTGGTTGTTGGTGGGATTCCTGATCGTCAGCACGATCGCCTGCGCCGAGGTCATGTCGACCGCAGATCCGCCGTCCGTGAAAGTCAAGCGAAATGCACGATCTTCCCCAACCGCCATCTCGAGCTGTTGAGCAGTGCCGACCGCGACGGTGTAGGCGGATACACGAATCGCCACGGTCACACCTGTCCGAGTAGGCTCACCAGATCAGGCTACTGGACTGGGCGTTGCCGTGCGAGTTCGGGTGTGCTACAAATGCAACTATGCGTTCTAGCGCCTGCCTAATAATACTCGTCGTCGCAGGCTGCGCGCCGTACCTGTCGCCCACCGGCGAGTCCCTGGTCACCGTCCCGGCGATGTGGACGGCAGAGCAGCGTCAGGCGACTGAACTAGCGGCGCGCACGTGGGACGACTGCGGCGCCCGCGTCCGCCTTGGTGACGGTGGCTTGCCCATTCGCGAGGTAAACGTTGCAGAGGTTCAGGGCGCCGGGCGCTACTCGTGGAGCTCGAGCGGTGCCACGATCCTGGTGACGCCCCACGTGGCAGCACGTCCCGCGTCCTTACGCGTGACGCTCGCACACGAGATCGGCCACGCGTTCGGGCTCGGGCACCACGAAGGCCCCGGCGTCATGGCCGAGCACGTCGGCGCCGAGAAGCTGACCGCGCCGGACCG
>Ga0224723_1001822_pt1 | contig 12476 bp, 11 predicted proteins | sample Balambano_FR2_Me_FD_161647 | JGI IMG/M metagenome (GOLD analysis project Ga0224723, IMG submission 161647) | Freshwater sediment microbial communities from Lake Towuti, South Sulawesi, Indonesia - Balambano_FR2_MetaG | ecosystem: Environmental > Aquatic > Freshwater > Lake > Sediment | place...
GCACGCTGAGCGCACGGTGGTGGTCGGGGCCGGGGAGGCCGCCGAGCAGATCCTGAAGACGATCCGCGCCTCGGGCGATTCGCGGACGGTCCCGGTGGCGTTGCTCGACGACGATCCGGTCAAGCGTCGGCTGCGCCTCTCCGGGGTACGGGTGGAGGGGACGGTCGACGACCTGCCCGACGTCGCACGCCGCCACCACGCCACGACCGTGCTCGTCGCCGCCCCGTCGGCCGACGCAAGCCTCTACCGCCGGGTCGCCGACCTCTCGGCGCCGATGCACCTGAAGGTGTTCGTGCTGCCCCCGGTCGACGAACTGTTCGGCGATGCGCACGTCGAGGACATCCGCCCGATCAACGAGATCGACCTGCTCGGTCGCCAGCCGGCCGAGATCGACACCGATGCGGTGTCGGGCTACATCACGGGCCGGCGGGTGCTGGTGACGGGCGCGGGGGGTTCGATCGGGAGCGAGCTGTGCCGGCAGCTCGCCAAGTTCGAGCCGTCGGCACTGCTCATGCTCGATCGGGACGAGAGCGGTCTGCACGGCACGCAGCTGTCGATCAACGGTCGGGCAATGCTCGACGATCCGAACCTGATCCTCGCCGACATTCGCGACGCTCGCCGCATCGACGAGGTGTTCGCCGAGTACCGGCCCGAGGTCGTGTTCCACGCTGCGGCCCTGAAGCACCTGCCGCTCTTGGAGCTGCACCCCGACGAGGGCTGGAAGACGAACGTGCTCGGCACGCTGAACCTGCTCGACACGGCGCGGCGGTTCGGGGTGGAGCGCTTCGTGAACGTGAGCACCGACAAGGCCGCCAACCCGCAGAGCGTGTTGGGCTGGACCAAGCGCATCACCGAGCGCCTCACGGCACATGCGTCGATCGCAGGACCGACCGAGTGTGTGTCGGTAAGGTTCGGCAACGTGTTGGGTTCGAACGGATCGGTGCTGCGTGCGTTCACGGCGCAAGCGGAGATGGGCGGCCCGTTGACGGTGACGCACCCGGACGTGACCCGCTACTTCATGACGGTGTCCGAAGCTGCCCGCCTGACGATCTACGCCGGTGCGATCGGCGACCCGGGTGAGTTGATGATCTTGGAGATGGGCGAGCCCGTCCGCATCGCCGACGTCGCCCGCCGGCTCGCCGCACAGCACGACCCGCCCCTCGAGATCGTGTTCACCGGCCTCCGCCCGAACGAGAAGCTCCACGAGGACCTCTTCTCCGACGGCGAGCAGGGGGTTGCCCGGATCCACGATCTCATCGTCCACGTCGACGTGCCTCCACTCGACCCCGCCGATCTCCCCACTGCGGGTAGCGCGCCCTCGATGGAGGAGCTGTTCGAGGTCGCGTCGTCGCCTGCGTCCCCGGCCGCGGTACGGCGTTGATTCCCGAATGTCACGCGTCTACCTGAGCGCCCCCGATGTCGGCCCGCTGGAGCGGGAGTACCTGTTGCGGGCGTTCGACGGCGGTTGGATCGCGCCGGTCGGCCCGGATCTGGACGCCTTCGAGGCGGCGATCAGCGAGTTGACCGGTTGGCCGGGAGCTGTCGCGCTCGCGAGTGGCACGGCGGCGCTCCACCTCGCGCTCCTCCAGGTCGGTGTGCGGCCCGGTGATGACGTGTTCGTGTCGACGTTCACGTTCGCAGCGACGGCGAACGCAGTCGTCTACTGCGGTGCGAACCCGGTGTTCATCGACAGCGATGAGACCACCTGGAACATGAGCCCGAACCTCCTCGCCGACGCGCTCGCCGACGCGGCGAGACGAGGGAAGCTGCCCTCGGCAATCGTGGTGGTCGACCTCTACGGTCAGTGCGCCGCGTGCGAGGAGATCGTTCCGCTGTGCCGGCAGTACGAGGTGCCGGTGGTGGAGGACGCCGCGGAAGCGCTCGGCGCCACCCGCGACGGCCAGCCGGCTGGCACCTTTGGCGACGTCGGGCTGTTCTCGTTCAACGGCAACAAGATCACGACCACCAGCGGTGGGGGAATGTTCGTGTCACCGACTCGAACGGCCGCCGACCGGGTCCGCTACCTCGCCACGCAGGCCCGTCAGCGTGCTGTGCACTACGAGCACACCGAGGTCGGCTACAACTACCGTCTCAGCAACCTGCTCGCGGCGATCGGCCGCGCCCAACTCCAACGGCTCCCCGAGATGTCGGCCCGGCGGGTGGAGATCAACCGACGGTACCGGGAGGCGTTCGCGGGTCTCGACGGTGTGTCCTTCATGCCGATCGCCGACCCCGGTTGGAACGGTTGGCTGACCTGCGTGGTGTTCGACGATCCGTCGGTGAGGGACCAGGTGCACAAGACGCTCGACGCCGACGACATCGAGAGCCGCCCGCTCTGGAAGCCGATGCACCTCCAGCCGGCGTTCGCCGACTGCCGGGCCGTTGTCGACGGCACGAGCCAGCGTCTGTTCGAGCATGGGCTGTGCCTGCCGAGCGGCAGCGGGCTCTCTGACGCCGACGTCCGGCGCGTGGCCGACCTCGTGGTCGCTACGGTCAGGTCTCTCCCGTGAACTCGGGCATCGTCGCGTGCCCGTCGGCGCTGACGCCGGTACGCGTCACGACCGACCGCACGGTGAGCAACAGGATCTTCGCGTCGAGCAGTGGCGATGCGTTCTCCACGTACCACACGTCGAGCGCCAACTTGTCGGGCCACGACAGGGCGTTGCGTCCGTTGACCTGCGACCAACCGGTGATTCCGGGTCGCGCGTCCAGCCGTCGACGCTGTTGGGGGCTGTATCGATCGACGTATGCGGTCGGGAGCGGACGCGGCCCGACGAGACTCATGTCGCCCTTGATCACCGACCACAACTGCGGGAGCTCGTCGAGACTGCTCGATCGCAATCGCCGGCCGAGGGGAGTGAGGCGGACGTCGTCGGGAAGTACGGCGCCACGCTGGTCGCGTTCGTGGGTCATCGTGCGGAACTTGACCACCGTGACGGCTTGGCCGTCGCGACCCGCCCTCTCCTGTCGATACAGCACCGGGGAACCGAGCGCCCGACGCACGATCAGCGCAATGACCGCGGCTAGTGGAGAGAGGACGATCCCGAGGATGATGGTACACATCAGGTCGATGCTCCTGCGGACGGGATTGTGCAACCAAGCTGCGGGTCGGGACATCGTGAGGATTGTAGGTTGGGGTCAGTGAGTGAAGCGCAGGACGCGATGTCGATCGCTCTTCTCGGTGGTGGCGGGCATGCGAGCGATGTCCTAAACGTGCTAGAGAGGTTAGGATTGCGGTCCGCGGTCTTCGGCTATTTCGACGATGCTCAGGACTTAGAGCGAATGCGGGTCTGGGGTGTTCCGCGGAAGGGGTCCCTTCGGGGCCATCGAATCGAACAGACGCATTTCGTGCTCGGGGTTGGGCTGCCGCTCCAGCGGATGTCGATACTTGATCGCCTCGAGGTTGGTGAATCCTCGGCGCTGACGCTCGTTGATCCCGATGCCACGCTCGGGCACGGGTGCGAAACAAACGCCGGGAGCTTGATTCTGGCTGGGGCCCGGTTGTCGCCCCTAGTATCGCTGGGTGCGTTCGTCTATTTGTCGCAGAACTGCTCGATCGGTCACGATGCGCAGTTGGACGAGCACGTTTGTGTGATGCCCGGCGCCATCGTGAGTGGAGATTGTGCAATTCACCGTGGTGTGACGATCGGAACTGGTTCAGTTATTCTTCCCGGGATTGCCATCGGCGAGGGCGCGTTCGTTGGCGCCGGCGCAGTCGTGACCCGTGATGTCGAGCCCGGCCAGACCGTGGTGGGATCGCCTGCGAAGCCGCTCGGCTCGTGAGTGAGGGAATAGCGAATTCCGCACGCTGCCGGCCGAGAGTGTTGTATCTGCTGACGGATGAAATCTCCGGTGTGCTTGTTCGAGGACAGCTGGGCTTCCTGCGCGATACGGGATACGACGTCTCGGTTGCCGCTGCGAGTACTTCGCCACTTGGTGATGTCACCCGCTGGGACGAGGGCGTCGATGTGCACCGAATCCCGTACCGACGTGAACCGTCGCCACTGGCTGATCTGCAAGCGCTCTGGGCCACGATTCGGCTGATTCGTCGGCTACGCCCCGACATCGTCAACGCGTCCACGCCCAAGGCCGGCGTGCTCGGAACGGTCGGCGCCTGGTTGTGTCGGGTGCCCGTTCGGGTGTACGTAGTCCGCGGCCTCCGCATCGAAACGACAAGTGGGCTGAGACGACGACTCCTACGCGTGCTGGACAAGCTTGCGATGTTTGCCGCCACGTCAGTTGTCTTCAACAGCCGCAGCCTGCGGAGCGCCGCCGAGAGTAATGGGCTGATCCGGCCGGGGTACGGAGTCGTTCTTCGTGCCGGTTCCGGCAACGGCGTCGATCCGTCTCGGTTCCGGGGAACTGGCTGCAGGGCAGATGCGCGTCGAGCGCTCGGGCTACGATCCGACTTGCGTGTGATCGGCTTCGTGGGTCGCCTGACGCGCGACAAGGGGATCGTGGACTTGGTCGAGGCGCACAGGTTGCTTCTTTCGTGGGGCGTGGAAGTGCAGCTGCTCCTCGTCGGTGACTTCGAGCAGGGTGACCCGGTCCCCGCCGACGTTTGCGAACGGATCTTCAGCAGTTCGTCGATCCGGACCGTTGGTTGGATGGACGACCCGGCGGCGGCCTACGAGGCCATGGACGTGTTGGCGTTCCCTTCATTCCGGGAAGGCCTGCCAAACGTGCCACTCGAGGCGCAACTCTTCGGAGTGCCCGTGGTCGGCTACGCCGCCACGGGGACGGTCGACGCAGTCTTGGACGTCGAGCGACTGTCACCGGTTGGCGATGCGCGAGCCCTGGCGGGGGCGCTGCAGGACCAGCTCATACATGGCGGGCCCGACCCAGCTGAGCTGCGCCAGTGGGTACTTAGCGGCTTCGACCGGCGTCGTGTGTGGAACGAGATCGAATCCCTGTACCGCCGTTTGCTCGCCGCGTCCCGCTGATCGGTCAAGCCAGCGACTGGAACCATTCAACCGTCTTCTCGAGCCCTGTTCGGAGGTCAATCGAGGTCACGTCCGGGAAGAGAGATCGAAGCAGGGTGTTATCTGCCTGGCTATGGGGTACATCGCCGACGCGAGTGGGTCCATGCTTGCGTGCGATAGGGTGGCCAAGGATGTGCTCCATCTCATCCAACAACTCAAGGAGCGTGACTCGCGTGCCGAACGCGAGGTTCACCGGCGTGTCGTGGACGACGCGCTGCTCCACCGCAGTACGGAGCACTTCGGCCACCGTACCGACATAAGTGAAGTCGCGACTCTGGCTGCCGTCACCGTGAATTGTCACAGGTGTACCCTGGAGCGCTGCGTCGAGGAACGCCGGCACCACTGCTGCGTAGGCGTGTCCTGGAGGTTGATTGGGCCCGAAGACGTTGAAGAACCGGAAGGCGACCGTGTCGAGGCCGTAGCTTCGCTGCCAGGCGATCGTGTATTGCTCAGCAGCGAGCTTGCTCACAGCATAGGGGCTCATCGGCTGACAGACCAGGCTCTCGTGCTTTGGGAGCATCGGATTTGCGCCGTACACGGATGACGACGACGCAACCAGAACGTGCGGTCGCTTTGGTGCCTCGGCGGCGAGTGAAAGCAGGTGCAGCGTCCCAGTTGCATTTGCGTCGTGTGAGGGCCTCGGGGCTGCGATTGATCGCGGGACTGACGGTATTGCAGCCAGATGGACCACGGCTTCGCTCCACTGGACGTGTTCCCCTAGAGCAGGATCCAGGACACTAATCGGCACCACTGTGTACGAAGCATCGGTTGCGTTGGCAGCAAGCCCTGTCGAGAAGTCGTCGATCGCCCGAACCTCATGCCCATGCCGAACGAGATCACGGCATACGTTGGTGCCGATGAACCCAGCGCCGCCGGTGACTAATACGCGCACATCTCCACCATAAGGGTTGCTGACACTGCGACCGTCGGATCCCACCTGACCCCCAACCTGTAACTTCGAGCTGACGGCAGCAGCCGGACCTGCGGGCAGGGTGTGTTCTCCATCGTCAGTCTCGACTGCCGCTTGGCGGAGCATTGTCGTGCGCTTCTGAAGATGTGCGACGAAGCCTCGCCAGTAGTTCGCTAGCGGCGAGCACGCCTAGGAGGAGCCACAGATGGCGGAAGTTCCACGTCTGTCGGAACACGCCCCCCACCACCATCGTCGCCAGCAGCACCCGGCCGAGTCCACCCGGGCTTAGCAGCCTGTAGAAGCCAAGCAACGATACGAACATGCCGATCACAGCCAATGGTCCACCGTTGAGCAATGCGGACAGGACATCGCTGTGTGGCTCACGTGCGCCGGACGTACTGAATAGCGGTGTCCCTCCCGGGTTGTCACTGAAGCCCACCCCTGTCGGATAATCCGACCAAGCTGTGACGGCTCGCAACCACAGTTCCGAACGCGAGTCGCCCGATCTCTCGAAACGCTCGCCGGAGAACCCACGTCCGATATCGAGGTCCGACACCGAGACTGATCGCATTACGTAGACAGCGAAAGTGACCACGAGCAGCCCGAGTCCGATCCGCGTCACGAACCGCACCCGCGGATCCACGCTGCCTGTGCGCTGGACGACTCGAACGAAGATCGCCGCACCGGCGGCAACGGCGATCCCGAATGAACCCGTCGTGAGAAACGCGTAGGCGAAGAACACAAGAAGCGCGACCCGCAGCAGCGGAGGGGGTTGGAGGGCAATCACAGCCACCGCAGCAGAGAGCAAGTAGCTGGCCGCGTAACTGGGATTTTCGAATGTTGCCTCGCTTCGCACCCCAGAATCGAGGAGCAGCAGGATTGAGACCAAGACACCGACCGCAACGAACACACGCAGTACTCGATGTACGTCAACGGCTCTGGTGAGGCTGAAGCTCGTAACGCAGAGCGCGAAAATGGGCGGCACGGTGTCTCGAATGAGATTGGCAAGTGGCGCGACCCCAAGTCCACCCCATCGGAGGCCAATGAAGTAGCCGATGCACGTCAACCAACATCCTGCGAGCACGGTCATGGCGGCTGCGTTGCGCTGAGCCAGCGCCAAGGCGCTCGGCAGTGAGACGAGGACAAGGCAGAGAGCGAGTATATCCGCCGCCAGCAGGTTCGGTCCTAGACGAAACGGTGTGCGATGCAGTGCAGTGAGCAGCGCAAGCGCGCCTACTGCGATGGTTGGCCATCTCGACGAGCGGTCAGCACGGAGGTACTGCGAAGCAGAGGCGTTCGAGCGCACCCGGACAGGTCGGTGTTCCATGGTCTGGAGCTTGCTCATCAGTGCGTAGGCTCGTCTCGCGAACGTCAGGACACTACACGGCCCGTGGGAGACATCGATTGAGTAAGCGAGAGAGCACCCGACTCAGCACGACAGCATCTTGCGTCCCGACGACCGCGCAAAGGATCCTCGACGTAGGAGGTGGCCGTGGCGACCTACTTCGTTTGCTCTCGCGTCGTCCGTCCAGCTCTCTGCTGGTCGTGGCCGACGCAGATCGAACTCGGCTGTCGACGGTCGCGCCCGGCTATCGAGTGGTCTGCGACATCCAGCACCTACCCTTTCGGCGCAAGTCGTTTGATGTGGTTGTGTCAACCGAGGTCTTCGAGCACTTGCCGCCCGATGCTGAGCGAAGAGCGGCTCGTGAGATCGCCGACGTCGCTAAAGACACCCTCGTAGTTTCGGTACCGAATCGGGAGGAGCTGGAGCGATCTCAGGTGCGGTGTTCGGACTGCGGACACGTTTATCACCCACACGGTCATCTTCGCTCGTACTGCAAGTCTTCCGTAAGGAAACTCTTCGCCGACTTAACGGTATCGTTATGTATCACCGAGATTGGGCCTCGTAGACTTCGCCTCCCGAGCCGACTCATCGTAGCAGCCAGGAGACGAGGGTTACTCCGAATCCCACGAGTCGGGGAGAATTGTCCTGCCTGCGGAGCGAATAAGCCAGCTCCGCCGATGAGTAGGTCGCACCGCGGTCAGTGTTCGCTGCGATATCGGCGGCCTTGGATACTCGCAGTCGGTTCAATCAAACCGTCCGTCGAGCGGTCCAATTCTGCAGGATCGTGAACCGATGCGAATCGTGATCTTTTCCGCCAGGTACCCGCCCTTCGAGTCCATGGGCGCTGCTACAGTCGCCCGGATGGCGCAGGGCCTAGCGGCTAGCGGCCACGACGTCAAGGTCGTAACGGTCAAGTCGAGTCGCCACGATCAGTGGCGTGCTACTGAGTCAGGTGTGAGCGTGGTACGGCTTTGGCCAGGTTTCCCGTACGGGCTCCTTGAGAGGAGCGCTACGAATGGGGAGATGGATACTCGGACGCGTAGTTGGCGGATAGGAGTGCGAACGCTTGCCGCTAAGTTGCTCGTTCCCGACCCGTTTGTGTTGTGGGCGATTGGAGCGACTCTGATCTTGTCCCCATGGATGGTCGCTTGGCGCCCTCAGCTCACCGTGGCAAGCGGGCCACCCCACTCTTCTCTCCTTGCTGGGTTATTCTCGTCCTTCACGAGCGGTTCACCGCTGGTGGTTCATTTCCGGGATCTGTGGATTGGCAACCCCTACTCCAAAGGAAGCGGGTTGCTGCGCCGGATCGGCTGCTGGATGGAGCGGCGTGTAGTTGCTCGTGCCCGACTAACGGTCGTCTCGACCGACGGTGCAGCCAGGAGGCTCGGCGAAGATCATGCGCTCGATCACACCCCTTTTGTGTACCGGCCATTCGTTCCATCGGAGCAACTCCCAGAAGATGTGCACTTAGCGGTTCGCGACCCTGGTCGAGCGCTGGTCGTCCACGCCGGATCGTTGTATCAGGGGAGAAGATCTGCTGAACCGGTCGTCGAAGCCATGCGGCGTCAGAAGCACGAGATCGCATGGGAGTTCAGATACTTCGGCGATTGCCCGGAAGGTGTCGTGCACGGCGCCCGCGCGGTTTGCGGCGTTACCGAAACCTATGGCGGGAGGGTGTCAAGAGAGGAGGCAGCTGCGCACTTGATGGCAGCGGACGCGATACTTGTTCTGGTCTGGACTGGCGAGGATGGCGAAGACCACACTATCCCGGGGAAGCTCTATGAGGCGGTTAGCCTTCGAAAGCCCGTTCTAGTTTTCGGTAGACAGTCGGACGAAATCCGAGCCGTCCTGCAACAGGCTGGAGCGTACGCAGAGGTCACTGATGACCCCCATCTTGCAGCACAGTTCCTTAACGCTGCAGTCCGAGGCAAACGGACGTTGCGCTCCCAGCTTCCTCAAGACTGCGCGTTTTCCAGTCAGCTCGCAAGACTCTTGGAGTCGACCGGAATCGACTGAGATCGAGCGTGAGGTCTCTTCGTAGGAGGCTACGCCCATTCGCCGTGGTCGGTGGTGGTGCAGTCATTGGACAACTGGCCGTAGTCGCAGTCGCTCCCATTGTCACTCGGTTGTACTCGGCCGAACAGTTCGGCGTGGGTGCAGTGTTCGCCGCAATGCTGGCCGTTGCCGGGGTGCTGGCGTGCGGTGGGCTGGATCAACTCTCACTGGGCGCGAGCAGTCCTGCCGAGGTTTGGAAGATCGGCTGCGCCGCGAGACGTAACGCTGTGATTGCTGGCGCAATCGCAGTTGGTGCAGGTCTGGCCGTGTTTCACGGCTGGGGCAATGAAGGAGTTCTGCTAGCCCTCCTCTTCGGGATTGCGGTCACAATGACCGGCTGGCAGCGCTCATATAGCGTGATTGCCACCTACAGAGGTGATTTTGCATCGGTGTCAAGGCAAAGCGTGGCAGGAGGAATGACCTTGGCGGCCAGTCAGGTGACTCTTGGACTTATCGCGCCTAGCGCAGCGGCGTTCGGCGCCTCCCAAGCAATCGGGAGATCTGCGAGCTGGTTCTCACTAAGGTCGCTCGGGACCCCCCACGTGGATGAAGTGAGCGCGGTCGTCGCCGTCAGAGCACGGGCGGCTGTAGTCGCCGTACTAGGGGCATTGTTGGCCGCCGTTGCCCTGCAACTGCCCGTATTGGCAATTGCTCCGCTGTTCGGTAGCGCCGCAGCTGGTCAGGTGGCGCTCGCTCAACGAGTACTCGGACTCCCAATGACAGTCGTAGGCGCTGCGGTTGCCAGCGTCTTCCTAAATCGAATCTTCGGGGAGGAGTTCAAGGGTCAGGATCGGGCCGCAATCACCCGCAGTTTCACGCTCGGTCTCGCGTCTCTGTCGATCCCGTTGGGTATTCTCATTGCGGTCGCTGCACCAGCTGCGTTTGTAACGATGTTCGGCAGTGAGTGGCTTGAGGCCGGCCAACTTTCCCGAGTTTGGTCGATTGCAATCACGACACAGCTGATCGCATCCCCGCTCAGTGCAGCATTGATACCGGCAGGAGCCGGCGCCGCTTTCAGTGCATTTCTGGTTTTCCGAATCGTGACGGTTACTGGTACGCTCATACTCTCCAGCTTGCTCGGTGCGAGCGTGGTGGGGGCTTTTCTGGCTCTTTCTGTGCTGCTGGCAGCGCAGAACGTGCTCCTGATTTGGCTTGTGTGGGTAGTTGTGGTGAAAGGGCAATTGACCGATCAGCCGCTCCGCAACAGATAGGCGAGTCGAGAGGACGGATACATGGTCGATGGTGGGACACTCCTTCGACGACCGGTGCGTGAGTGAGGCCGGCGCCGAGCTAGGGGCTGTATGCTCACCCGCCGTGAGTTCACTCTCAGTGGCTTGTGTGTCTGGTGCTCGACCGAACTTTCCGAAGCTCAAGCCGGTGCTCGATGCGCTCGAGGAGCGGTCGTGCCAAACCTACCTCGTCCACACTGGTCAGCACTACGACCACACCATGAGCGACATCTTCCTCGACGAGCTCGGGATCCGCAAGCCGGACTGGAATCTTGCAATCGGGTCGGGATCTCACGGCCAGCAGACAGCGAGGATCATGGAGGCATTCGAGCCGATCCTCGATGAACTCCGGCCGGATGTCGTTCTGGTCGTCGGTGACGTGAACTCGACCGTTGCGTGCGCTCTCGTCGCAGCCAAGGCGGGTTGTTTGGTGGCGCACGTGGAAGCGGGCCTCCGGAGCCGGGACTGGGCGATGCCCGAAGAAGTGAACAGAGTCGTCACGGATCGGCTCTCGGACTACTTGTTTGCGACGTCTCGTGATGCGGTAGAGAACCTGAAGAGTGAGGGCTATCGCGAAGATCAAATACATCTTGTGGGCAACGTAATGATCGATTCGCTACTCGCGAATAAGCAGCGGGCTCTCGGGCGGCAGCAGGTCGTGCTCGATCGCCTCGGTGTGGAGGGTCCCTACGCGCTTGCCACTCTCCACCGACCATCAAATGTAGATGATCCAGATACGTTCAATGGAGTTCTCCAGGCATTGTCGGAGATTTCAGCCGTGTTGCCGGTTGTGTTCCCCGCTCACCCTCGTACGTTCCGCCGGATTACGGAGAGCGGGCAATCCCTGCCTGGGAGCCTCGTGATAAGTGAACCTCTCGGTTACCTGGACTTTCTCGGGCTGGAGATCGGGGCGCGTCTTGTCCTAACTGACTCCGGCGGCGTCCAAGAAGAGACGACCGCCCTCGGCGTCCCATGCTTAACATTGCGCGACAGCACAGAGCGGCCAGTTACCATTGCAGAGGGCACGAACCGACTGGCGGGAACTACCCCCTCGATCATCGTCGGCGCAGCGATGTCGGCGCTCGAGAAAGGCGGCGGTCGGCGCCGTCCTGAACTCTGGGACGGCCGAGCGGCTTCGCGTATCGCGGACATCCTGGTTAGTGGCGGTAGATCCTCAGACCGAAGGCGACCCACTGAATTGTAGTAGGCACCTGGTGCAGTAGTGGCATGGACGTGTTGTGATCGGGGCGGGTGGCACTCATGCGGGTAGGCCGCTGATCGCGGCGTCGGAGTCGTTGTGTCGGTGAGGGAGTCGCGTGGGCCGGGCGGTAGCCGAAGAGGATCTTGTTGGCCATGCGGCGCACTGCGCTCTCGATGAGGATGGGTTGGCAGGCGAGGCGGGTGTGTTGAAGTCGCCCTCGACCGTGACGACGGTGTCGCGCAGAGATGAGATCTGTCGATGTCGGCAGGGGGTGAACCCGCTGACGCAGCCTGGACGTGACGCTGGTCGCCCGTGTCGGCCGGTTCCGCACCCGGTCGTGGTCGACTCATATCGTCCGCGTGCGCCAAGGCAACCCAATATCGACGTTCTCGGCACTCGCTATCCCTTGAGGATGAGGCGCGGTCTGGGCCGGTCCGCCATGTGGCGCTCGTCATCCCTTCAACGGGAGCGGCGACTGGTGCGAGCCCGGGGCAGTAGCGTCGGCGGGCCATGACCGAGCCGACGCGATTCGTACGGCGCAATCGGGTGGACGAGGCCAAGGCGTCCCTGATCGGTGTCGTCGGTGGGGTGGTGGCGTCTGCTGCGGGTGCTCACCCGACGGGAGCTGCGGCGGTGGATGTCGTGATGGTCGCCTTGGCGGCGGGGATGGTGACTTGGGCCTCGGCCTCGGCACCTTGGTGGGCGGTGACGGCCGCCGCAGGTATCGGCGCAGCGGTAGCGGTGGATCCGTTGG
>Ga0224723_1001823_pt1 | contig 12472 bp, 11 predicted proteins | sample Balambano_FR2_Me_FD_161647 | JGI IMG/M metagenome (GOLD analysis project Ga0224723, IMG submission 161647) | Freshwater sediment microbial communities from Lake Towuti, South Sulawesi, Indonesia - Balambano_FR2_MetaG | ecosystem: Environmental > Aquatic > Freshwater > Lake > Sediment | place...
GGGCACCTCATGCCCGGCCTTCGCTTTTTGAAATCACTTTCAATAAAAGCCACGCTGCCTGCGGGCTTCAAACATCACTACGGCTGCCGCGGTCGACACATTTAATGAGTCGATCGTACCCAACATGGGTATGATGATGTTTTGCGTGGCATGTTTTACCCAAACATCGGTAAGACCAGTGGCTTCGGTGCCCATCACGATGGCTGCCGGTTTACTAAAATCGATTTCGTGATACGGTTTTGATGCGCTTAGATAGGTGCAGTAGATGTTAATGTTGTTTTCATTGAGCCAACCAATAGCCTCTTCCGAAGTGGTGGTTACAATCGGGGTGGTAAAGACGCAACCCAGGCTGGAGCGGATAACGTTGGGGTTGTAGATATCTGTTTGTGTATCGCACACGATTACTGCGTCTGCGCGGGCTGCATCGGCTGTGCGCAGCAAGGCTCCCAGGTTGCCGGGCTTCTCTACGCTTTCAACGACAAGTATCAGCGGCACGCTACCTGGTTGCAATTGATTGAGGGCGTGCGCGCGCATCTCAGCCACGGCTATCATGCCGCCTGTGCCCTCGCGAACAGCCAGTTTGTTGAACACCTCTTGTGTTATCGGTATCAGTAATTTTTCGTCTTTCAACTCATCGGGTATTTCGTGCGGTTCGATTACTTCGATGCAGTAAAACAAATTGCCGATTTTATAGCCCGCGGCCAGCGCCATGCCGATTTCTTTTTTTCCTTCTATCACGAACAATTGCTGCTTCCTCCGCTCGCGAGGCTTCTCTAACTGCAGCAGGCTTTTGATTTTCGGATTTCGGAGGCTGGAAATAACCGTGCCGGACTTCATACGGTAATGTGGTTTATCTATCTACCGGGTGCTCATCGCGAAATTCAGCCTCTTCCAAAATAGCCTGAATTCCATGAATAACTTTGTCAAGTTCTTTAGCCGCCTCGTTCAACAGGTCGATGGCACGCTTTTGCTCTTCACCGCTACTGATAGAAATAATCTGGATCAGCCCCATGATAGTGGCCACCGGTGCCCGCAGCCGGTGCGAGTTATAATGCGCATATTCCATCAACTTGGCATTCTGTTTTTGCAGGCGCTCGGTGCGTTCACTTACTTTTAGATCCAAGGTTCGATTGATTTCGGTGATGGTATCATTTAAACTTTTCAGATTTTCGGCCTGGGCGGCCAATTCTGCGCGTTGCTGATCGAGCTGCATATTTTTCAACAGAATTTCTTCCCGTTGCTCGCGCAGTGAGCGAATGGTATCATTGAAAGTACCCGCCAACACACCCAGTTCGTCTTTGCTCTTTATGAAGAACTGCACATTGTAGTTGCCCTTGCCAAGTTCGCGCGTACCCTCTGCCAGGATGTGAATGGGTTTGTAGATGGTGCGCGCCAGCATGATGGAAGACAGGAAAAGTATAACTACCACCGCTGAGAGCATGAGCAGGGATGTGCGTGCCGATGAGTTAATGGGGCCGAAAACTTCGTCTGCGTCAATCTCAGCGAGGAGTGCCCATTTTACATCCTTTATGTCAAGAGGTGTAAACGAACTTAGCACTTCGCGCTTCCGGTAGTCGGTAATCGTGTGTGTACCTGATATTTTCGCGATGGCTCTTTCGACTGACGAAGTGCGCACTTCCTGAAACAGAATAGTCGTTTTGTATTGGCGCATCAATGCGATTTGCTGTGTGGTGGCGATGCCAGAGGTTTGTGCAGCCTCGATATACTGGTCGGGCGACTCGATAATGAAACGCGAGTCAGTGCGCATCAGGTAGTCGCTGCCCACAATGTAGGCTTCGCCTGTCGCGCCCAGCCCTTCGTCTTCCCATGCTTTTTTACCTGTGGTAATGGCATCGAGTTTGTTGATGGGGATTTGTAAAATCAGCGTTCCAAGTTTCTGCTCACCATCGAAAATAGGTGCGGCAATAAATGCGGCAGGCGCTAAGAGGCTTGGCAAATAACGCTCAAAATCACACATCACGGTTTGGGTTTCCAGCCCGGTGTAGCGCACGCTCCTGAATAATTTTCCAAGGTTACTATTGGCAAACGGGCCAGTCAGCAGGCTGGTGCCAAAATCCACTTCTTTCGATACACTGTAGATGATATGCCCGGTAACATCTTCAATCAACAACAGGTCGTACAACTCGTAGGTGTCGATGAATGATGAAATAGCGTTGTGGTACTGGTTATGCGTATCGAAATAAGGAAACTTCTGCATGGCAGCGCGGGTGCCGATAAGATATTGATTCTGAAGAAACTGCGTAGCACTGTTGTTAGGCATCAGGCTTTGAAGCGTCAACGAGTCGAAGCTGGCGGTTAACCGGGCGAGAAACTCCCGCTGGTAGTATTGTTGCAGCCGCTTCGTAATGTCGGCAGGCACGGGCTGGTTCTGTAGTTCAAAAAATGCGGTTCGGAAGTCCGTCATCGCATTAATGATGAGTTTGCTCTGCGCAAAGAACTGCGCCTCTTCACGCAGTTTCGAGAAGTACCATTCAATTTCCTTTTTCTTGATTTCGCGAACCGACTTTAATTGCTCAAAACTTCTTTGGCGCAGTTGCTCCTGCGAAGAGTGGTACTGCCAGGCGATAAATCCGCCCAGGGGCAATACACCTAACACTCCAAAAAGAATGAGTATGCGATATTTGATATTGGTTAACATGACATCAATGGTATGTTAAAGTAGTCGATTCGGCCATTAAAAATCTGCAAATTTGTTCAAACAAATTTTATGGCTGCCTACATATTGGTGGAGGTAAAAATTACCGACCCCGAGCGCTACGAAGATTATAAAAAGTTAACGCCTGCCTCGCTGGTTCCTTTTCAGGGCAGCTTTGTTGTGCGAGGAGGTGCCACCGAAACACTTGAGGGCGATTGGCAACCGGGCCGCTTGGTGATTCTGGAGTTCCCTACCACTGCGCTGGCAAAGGCGTGGTGGAGTTCCGATTTGTATGCACCGGCAAAGGCCATTCGGCAAGCGGCCTCAATTACCCGTATGTTGCTGGTGGAAGGAGTGGCCTGATTGGCGGTAAATTCAAAACGCACGCTCGGCCCATTGCCGATTTACCCTGCTGGCTTTCTTCTCCGCATGTACCACACCAGTGCCGCAAAGGCTATAACCAATAAGATGGGAATGGTCAGCGTGAGGTCAAGAATTTCGGGGCCGGCTGCTTTTTTGGCTTCGTTTAGCAGGTTGGCCATATCGCTGCCCGCGGGTGCGGCCGTGTATTCCTTCAACAAGGCACCCTCAGGAAGTTTACCCTGCACCAGTTGGTCGTAACGATTGCCCATGATAATAGTGTAAAGCGACACAGCAAACATACCGGCACCGCCCATCAGGTTTAAGCCTACGGCACCGGTTTTGGGTAAGTTTTCTGCCACAAAGCCCAACATGGTTGGCCAGTAATAGCACACGCCCATGCCAAACACCAGCGCACCCGCAAATACCATTTGGCCTGTGGTGTGCCCCAGCAGGTACAAGCCCAGCGCGGCCAGCACCGAAGAGATCAGCAGCACCCCCTGTGGAGCCAGCTTGTGCACCACAGGTTCGGCAAAGCCGCGGCCGATTACCATCACGCCCGTAGTGAGCGTTAAGATCAGCAGCGCATTGTTGGTTACGTTGCGTAGCAGTACATCAATCCATTGGCCGGTAAACAGTTCCGTAATGGCGGTGCCGAACATGCAGATAAACATGAAGATGAAGAGGGGCGAGGCGAGCGCCTTATACATATCGCGGGTACTTACCCCGCTGGCTACGCGCTCGGTAACCGGAAACTGCTGGCTGTAAAACAGGTAGCCATACACCAGCGTGGGAATGATCATCATGCCTACCTGCACCTGCCAGCCGATACCCAACCGGTCGAAAAAGAAAACGATCAACGTGCCGATTACGATGCCACCGGGAAACCACAGATGAAAGTGGTTGAGTTTGGTGGTTTTGTTGTCGGTGTAAAGAGCAGTTACTAGCGGGTTACAGGCTGCTTCCACGGTTCCGTTGGCAATACCGATAAGCAGCGTGGATAAAAACAGCGTCCAGTAACCTCCGGCAAAAATAGTGAGCACGATGCCCAGCAGGTGGAACACGAAGGCGGCTACCAACAAGCGCTTCATGCCGATAATATCCACTACAAAACCGCCTATGACTACCGCCAGCGGGAAGCCCCAAAAGGCGGTGGCCGCGATGGTACCTAATTCGCTGGCCGACAGGTTAAACTCAACACCCAATCGTGCGAGTATGCCAGCCCGGATTCCGAACGACAGCGATGTAACCAGAAGCGCCATGCAACTGGCCCAGAATAGCGAGTTCTTATTGATAGACGTGGTCATGTGCAGGTAGGTTAGGTTTTGTATCAGTGTTTGCCAATATCAGTGCTTAAAGTCAGTTCTGCAACACGTTTTAGCCCACACGGGGCTTACCAGGCAATCCTGGGAAGGTGAATTCTAATAAAAAGGAACGATGCCACCCATTAGTCTTACACCGCAATCGTTTCCGATAAAGTTTTGTTCTTAAATTTCTACCGCAACGGGCATCTTGTAACAATCAACAAAGACAAATCATGAGCTATTATCCAGGCAAACAAGAGCACGATGTTTCGCACATGGATATCTACGTTAACTACCAAAACACTCTAAACCAATGAAACGCAAACTACGCATGGGTATGATCGGGGGCAGCCTCGATGCCTTTATCGGAGGTGTACACCGTAAAGCTGCCAACCTGGACGGTGAAATTGAATTGGTGTGTGGCGCCTTTAGCAGCAAACCGGAGAAATCGAAAGCCACAGGCGAGGCCCTGTACCTTAACCCGCACCGCGTTTACGGCTCCTTCCAGGAAATGATCACCAAAGAAAAAAACCTGCCGGGCGACCAGCGCATGGATTTTGTGTCCATCGTAACGCCTAACCATATGCACGTAGCCCCGGCCATGCTGGCCTTGCAGAACGGCTTTCATGTAATTTGTGATAAGCCCTTGGCGTTTTCAACGGCCGAAGCCAAGCAATTAAAAAAAGTGGTGGATAAAACAGGGCTGGTATTTGCCCTTACCCACACCTACACGGGCTACCCCATGGTGAAAGAGGCCCGCGCTTTGATTGCTGCGGGCGAATTAGGCAAAATCAGAAAAGTATATGTTGAATATCCACAAGGCTGGCTGTCAACCTTCCTGGAAAACACCGGCCAAAAGCAAGCCAGTTGGCGCACCGACCCCAGCAAATCGGGGGCAGGTGGCGCCATTGGCGATATTGGTACGCATGCGGCTAACCTGGCCGAGTACGTTACAGGCTCACCGATAACCGAAATTTGTGCACAGCTAAACACCGTTGTGAAAGGCCGGTTGCTGGATGACGACAGCGCCATGCTGTTAAAACTCGACAATGGCGCCACGGGCGTTTTGCTGGCCACGCAGGTAGCGGCTGGCGATGAGAATAACCTAAACATTCGCGTGTACGGAGAGAAGGGCGGCCTGGAGTGGCGGCAGGAGGAACCCAATACGCTGGTGGTGAAGTGGCTCGACAAACCGCGCGAAATTTATCGCGCAGGGTGGAACTACTTGTCCGATTCATCGAAAAAAAACATACGCACACCCAGTGGTCACCCTGAAGGTTATCTGGAAGCGTTTGCCAACCTGTACATGAACTTCGCCCGCGCAGTGCACGACTATAAGCCGGGTAAGAAAATTGACCCCGCCCGCTATGATTTTCCTGACGTGGCCGATGGCGTGCGCGGCATGTTGTTCGTAGACACGGTCATCAAGTCATCCAGGTCGCCTAAGAAGTGGACTAAGATGTTGCGATAAAAAAGTGATACTTTCGATCATACTCGCTAACCGGAGAAGATTAAGTCAATAGTATGAAAACCATTCAAGGCCCCGCGATCTTTCTTGCTCAGTTCATGGGCGATGAGCCCCCGTTCAACAACTTTAAGAACATCTGCAAGTGGGCGGCCAAAAATGGCTACGTGGGCGTGCAAATTCCTTCGTGGGATGCCCGCTGTATCGACCTTAAACTCGCTGCCAGCAGCAAAGCCTATGCTGACGAGCTTCTGGAAACAGCATCGAACTGCGGTGTAAAGATTACCGAGCTATCCACCCATTTGCAAGGCCAGTTGGTGGCGGTTCATCCTGCCTACGATAGCATGTTTGATGCCTTCGCACCGCCCCAACTTCAGGGCAAGCCTAAGCAACGCACGGCATGGGCCGCAGAGCAACTTAAGCTCGCAGCAAAAGCCAGCGTCAACCTTGGGCTGCAGGCACACGCCACTTTTTCGGGTGCGCTCATGTGGCACACGGTGTATCCCTGGCCGCAGCGGCCGGCAGGACTGGTGGCTGACGGGTTTAAAGAACTCGCCAAACGGTGGCTGCCCATTTTGAATATATTCGATAAGCACGGTGTAGATGTTTGCTACGAAATCCACCCGGGCGAAGACCTGCACGATGGCATCACGTTCGAACGCTTTTGGGAAGCTACCGGCAAGCACCCGCGCGCCAATATTTTGTACGACCCCAGCCACTTTGTATTGCAACAGCTCGACTACCTGCAGTACATCGATTTCTATCACCCATTTATCAAGATGTTTCATGTTAAAGATGCCGAGTTCAACCCCACCGGCAAAAGCGGTGTATATGGAGGCTTTCAGGATTGGGTAAGTCGGCCGGGTAGGTTCCGCTCGCTGGGCGATGGCCAGGTTGATTTCAAGAGTATTTTCTCAAAGCTGGCACAGTATGATTATTCCGGGTGGGCGGTACTCGAGTGGGAGTGTTGCCTGAAACATCCTGAACAGGGGGCTGCGGAGGGTGCACCTTTTATTAAGTCGCATATTATTCGGGTCACCGAAAAAGCATTCGATGATTTTGCTTCGGCAGGGAAAAATCCGAAATTGAACAAATCTGTTTTAGGTATATAAAAAACTATATTATGAAGATCAGGTATTTCGTTTTTGGTGCGGTGGTGGTTGCCGTTATGATGTACGCGTGCGGAGGCAAGAAGGAAGCTGTTAATACTGAGGATTACGGCACACCGCAGGAAAGTTCGGCTGCCGGCCCCTCCGTGTCGGCCGCGGACATTATTTCACAGGGGCAGTCGCTTATCAAGGCCAGCGATTGCAAGACCTGCCACCACGATGTAAACAAAATCATCGGCCCATCGCATACCGATGTGGCAAAGAAGTACGAGTTTACTGAAGCCAACGTGAAATACCTGGCTGAGCGCATCATTAAAGGTGGAGCAGGGGTGTGGGGCGAGGTACCGATGACGGCTCATCCAGACCTGTCGCAAGCTGATGCGGAAAAAATGGCCCGCTATGTGCTGTCGCTGGATGGCGAAACGGAGCATTAACCCTACCGATGATTGCCGGTATTTTCGAGAATGAATTTGTTACCTGCCAGTTAGACGATAGCCTGCCGGTGTTGCTGCACCGTTGGCGCAGTGAACTGCCGGGCGAAGAATTTCGATACAACCTGCGCAGGATATTAGATGAGTATGTGGCGCTCAGAAAATCGTATCATCAACTGGCGTGGCTGGCCGATACCAGAAAATTAGGCGAGTTGGATGAGGCTACCGAGTACTGGCTTACCGAAACATGGGAAAACCTGTTGTTCAGGCAGGGCGGGGTAAAAGTACATGCTGTTATTTTGGGCGCCAGCATATTTGCCGACTACCCCATGGAAAAATTTAAGAACGATGCTGAAGCCAAGTTCAAAAATGAGCAGGTTCGGTTGGGTGTGTTTTCTAATGAACCCGATGCGTATCGCTGGATGCAGGCGCAGCTATTGCAAGTGAGTTGATAGTAATTGTTGTATCGTTAAACCTTAAATTCTTAACACATGAAACGCAGAAAATTTCTTCAGTCGGGGGCAATGCTGACGGCCAGCACATTTATTGCGCCTTCGTTGCTGGCGCAAACAAAGAGCCGAAAAGACATCGGCTTGCAGTTGTATTCGCTGCGCGATGTGATCTTTAAAGACACAAAGAATGTATTAAAGCAAGTAGCCAGCTTCGGGTATACCGAGTTAGAAACGTTTGCATACGACAAAGGCATGCTGTTCGGCATGACCCTTGCCGATTTTTCAAAATACTGCAACGACTTGGGCATGAAGGTGGTAAGCGGGCACTACAGCCTGGACCAGGCCACCGGTAAAGACTGGGAGAAAATGGTAGCCGAGGCGAAAGCCATCAATCAGAATTTTGTGGTGGTGCCGTGGATAGATGCGGCTATCCGAAATAGCATCGACCTCTACAAGCGGCACTGCGAGTCGCTTAACAAGGCGGGCGAAGTGGCCAACGCCTATGGCATCCGCCTTGCATATCATAATCACGATTTTGAATTCCAGGCTATCAATGGGCTGGTTCCCTACGATGTGATGCTGAAAGAACTCGACCCGCGGCTGGTGACCATGGAATTGGATTTGTATTGGGTAGTGTATGCCGGCTATCAACCGGCCGACTACTTTCAGAAATACCCGGGCCGGTTTGAGTTGTGGCATGTAAAAGACATGGACAAATCTGATCGCAAGCGGAATGCTGATGTGGGTACAGGCGCGATCGATTTCAAATCGCTGTTTGCCAAAGCCGGCCAAAGCGGCCTGAAAAAGTTCTTTATCGAGCAGGAAACATACCCGACATCGTCTATAGAAAGTATCAAGGCTTGCGCGGCTAACATGGCCAAAATCATTTAACGGATGTCGGTAAAACTGTAACGGCTGGCGATGTACGCCTAAACACACTCGCTATCAGGCAGTTGTTGGTATCCTTGCAATCGTTTGAACTATTTCTTTTTAGCTATTTCTGGTTTACTTTTGACGCTCCGCAAAAAGATAAAACCACTGTTATGACCGATACACTCGCCATTCCCTACACCATAAAAGATAACGCCCTCTTAAAATGGGTGAAAGAGACCGCAGCGCTTTGCGAACCCGACCAAATACGCTGGTGCGATGGCTCAAAGGACGAATACGATGAGATGTGCGCGATGCTGGTGGCAAAAGGCACCTTTATCAAGCTAAATGAGGCCAAACGTCCCAACAGCTACGCGTGCTTTTCCGACCCCAGCGATGTAGCGCGCGTGGAAGACCGCACCTACATCTGCAGCCGCAGGAAAGAAGACGCTGGCCCCACCAATAACTGGGTAGAGCCAAAAGAGATGAAGCAAACCTTGCGACCCCTCATGCAGGGCTGTATGAAAGGCCGCACCATGTATGTTATTCCATTTAGCATGGGGCCGGTGGGGTCATCCATAGCCCACATCGGCTTCGAAATAACAGACTCAGAGTATGTGGTGGTCAACATGCACATTATGACACGCGTAGGCAAGCGGGTGGTAGACGTGCTGGGCGAAAGTGGCGAGTTTGTGAAGTGCCTCCATACGGTGGGTGCCCCGCTTCAGCCGGGTCAGCCAGATGCCAAGTGGCCGTGTAACCCCACCACTAAATATATTGTACACTATCCGGAAGAGCGCTCTATCGTGTCGTATGGTTCTGGCTATGGCGGCAACGCCCTGCTCGGCAAAAAGTGTTTCGCCCTTCGCATTGCCAGCGCCATGGCACAAGAAGAAGGCTGGCTGGCAGAGCATATGCTGATCTTGGGTGTGGAAAGCCCGGAAAAGGAAAAGACGTACGTAGCGGCAGCGTTTCCCAGTGCATGTGGCAAAACAAACTTTGCCATGCTCATTCCACCCAAGGAACTCAGCGACTGGAAGGTAACTACCGTGGGCGATGACATCGCGTGGATAAAGCCCGGTAAAGACGGCAAGCTCTATGCCATCAACCCGGAGGCGGGCTACTTTGGCGTGGCGCCCGGCACCAACGAGAAAAGTAACCCCAACGCTATGCGAACCATAGCTGCAAACACCATCTTTACCAATGTTGCGATAACAGACGATGGCGATGTGTGGTGGGAGGGGATGACCAAGGAGGCCCCCAAGCACTTAACCGATTGGAGGGGGCAGAAGTGGGATGCAGCATCGGGTAAACCTGCGGCACACCCCAACGCGCGCTTTACCGCTCCGGCTTCGCAGTGCCCGTCTATCGATTCGGATTGGGAGAACCCTAACGGTGTGCCTATCGGGGCTTTTATTTTTGGAGGACGAAGGAGCACGACCGTGCCGTTAATCTACCAGGCACACAACTGGAACTCGGGTGTGTACCTGGCCGCCACCATGGGGTCGGAAATGACAGCGGCTGCTTTTGGCGAGATTGGCAAGGTAAGGCGCGACCCGTTTGCCATGCTGCCCTTCTGCGGCTACCACATGGGCGACTACTTCAACCACTGGCTGCAATTTGGACGCGACATCCCCAACCCCCCCCGCATTTTTGGCGTGAACTGGTTCCGCAAAGACGACAAAGGAAATTTTGTGTGGCCCGGCTTTGGCGACAACATGCGTGTGCTCAAGTGGATCGTGCAAAAGATCAAGGGAAAATCCAATGCCGTGGAGAGTCCCATCGGCTGGATGCCCCATTATGAAGACATCGACTGGAGCGGTCTGAACTTCACCAAACAAGACTTTGATAAGATCATGGCCATCGACCGCGAAGAGTGGAAGAACGAGTTGCTGGCCCATGCCGAGTTGTTCGAACGCATGTACGACAAGCTTCCTAAAGAATTTATTTTTATGCGCGAACTGCTGCTCTCCAGCCTCTGGCGCTCGCCCGAGAAGTGGAAACTGGAGCCGGAAGTATAACAACAAAAAACACAAAGGGGTCGCAGCGTTACGACCCCTTTTGTTTTTTGAAGATAGGGTTAGTTCGGCACCGATAAGTAAAAAGGAATGCTGATGGTGGTGGTGCCCAGATTTACCCTAACGGATGTCGTAAGCCAACCCGGAAACGAGGTGGTGGCGGAATTGGCTGTCCACCGTGTGCGATACAAAGCGCTTGTTCCGCGCAGCAAAGCACCCAGACTCTTGTAGGCTGAAACCAGCTGCCGGGCATCTGAGGCCCAAATGAACGAGCCGTTACCCCGAAAAGCCATCTCGGCCAGCACCTTGGTGTCCACGGAGTTACTCAGGCCGATGGTGAACAATTTCACATTACGGTTTCTTGCATTGGCGGTAATTTGAGAAATGGTAAACCCGCCTTCGGTGTCCTGCCCGTCAGTAAAAACCATAAGTGCCTTGTTGGCATTGGGCGCATTTGCGCCTACAAAGTCGATCATCGCGTTGGTAGATTTGTACAGGGGCGTGCCGCCTCCTTCCAGGTTGGCCAGTTGATCAAGCGTGCTGAAATACGAGGCACCATTAGACGTAAACCCGTTGCCGTAAATAGTGGTTTCGAAAGGGATGAGTCGGCCGAAGCCTGCAAAGGCTGAAAGGTGTACATTGTCGCCCGGGCCGAGTGAACTCATGAATATCTTGGCCGCCTGTATGCGCGAGTCATTGGGATCAGTGCCGGTGATGCTTCCCGATTGATCTAACAGCATGCTGGCAGAATAGGCGCTGTTGGCAGAACTGTTGTTAAGGACAGCGCTTGAAATAGAGAACACAAACGGCTGAAAGTTATTGATGCTAAAGTTAGCCGCGCTCAAGCCGGTAACCACAGCTCCCGATGCATCTACTACCAAAAGGTCTAATTCAAAAGTCACCGAGTTGCCCGAGTAAGAGATGGTTCGCGCGGCTGCAATGGCCCCTGACGGCAACGACTCAGGCTCCATTTTTGCGTTGAATGTCTGCACGGGCGCGTTGAGGGTAACGTTCTCTGTCTTTTTCACAAAGCCATTCAAGGTTAGTTCCAAAGAGTAGGTGGCGTAACCAATGTTCTCAAACTTATAGTCACCGTTGGCGTCAGACGTGGTTTGCTTCACCACCTGGCCGCTTTGCAGCAGCTTAACAGACACATTTTTCAGCTTGCCGTCAAATGGATCGGTAATTCTGCCACTTAAGGTGCCCAGGGGCGCAAGTGTAGTGAAAGTTAACTCGTTACCATAAAAAGTTATGCCGTTGGCAATGGCATAGGCCCTGACGAAGTACCTCGTGTTTCCCTGCAAACCGGTCATGAAGCTTACAAATGCGCCTGTGCCACCGCCATCATTTGTTTTTTGACCGTTCACCGTTGGAGACGGACTGGTAGACCAACAAACTCCTTTGGAAGCAACCGTACCAGTGCCTGTAATGGAGAGGAAGCCGCCAGAGGTTGCTTCGCTCACAGTAATGTTCTTTACCACATCGGTGGAAACCACCACATCAATGGGGGGTATTGTTTCCTCGCTACAGGCCGCTACCAGCAGCACCGTTGCAGAAACCACCCAGTTTCGGGAATAATAGCTGATAAGGTTTTTCATAGATTTTTTTGATAAAGCTATTGGCGCACTTGGCGGGCCACAATACCTACTTGGGGGGATTTTCAAAATGAGATACGTGCCGTTGGCGAAACCAAAATTTAACAATACTTTGTCGCACTTTAACCTTAACCTAATGACCCTTCAGCAGCGACTGAATGAAATGCGTTCCGGCTTTAGCCGCACCTTCTGGGTTGCCAACACCTTAGAGC
>Ga0224723_1001824_pt1 | contig 12470 bp, 17 predicted proteins | sample Balambano_FR2_Me_FD_161647 | JGI IMG/M metagenome (GOLD analysis project Ga0224723, IMG submission 161647) | Freshwater sediment microbial communities from Lake Towuti, South Sulawesi, Indonesia - Balambano_FR2_MetaG | ecosystem: Environmental > Aquatic > Freshwater > Lake > Sediment | place...
AACTATGGCCGCATCGCGGCGATCGCCGTGAAGCTGTTCATGATGCCCCAAACCGTGCCGAACAGGCCGACGAACGGCGCGGCGCTGCCGACGGTGGCAAGATACGTCATCCACGCCTCCATCCGCGTCATCTCGCGGCCGATGGTGACGCTCATGGCGCGCTCGATGCGTTCGCGCGCGCCAAGGCGGATCGCGTCGCTGCCGCCGGAGAGGCTGGCAGCACTTCGGCGGAACTCGCGCATCGCGGCGGCGAACACCGCGGCCATCGGGTGCTGCGGCGTGGTTCCGATGCGGTCATACAGCTCGTCCAGGCTGCCGCCCGACCAGAACTGATCCTCGAACTGTGCCGCCGCGCGCCGCACCTTCCGCAGCAGCACGGCCTTTTCGAAGATCACCGCCCAGACCAGCACCGAGGCGATCAGCAGGCCGATCATCACCGCCTTCACGACGATGTCGGCCTGCAGGAACAGGTGCCAGAAACTGAGCTGCGCCACCTCGCCCGCGGCCAGACCCTGACCAGCAAGGTTGGCAGCATCGACGGTGCGTTCCATCAGAACTCCTTCCGCGGGTGTTGCCCCGCGCCTTCCTCGTCGCCCAGCAGGGTGGCGAACCTTTCTCGCCACCGTGCGGGAATGCGTCGCGGCTTGCCGGCCGCAAGGTCGGTCGCCACCAGCCCGATCCGCATGCCGGCGCATACCCGGCCTGCCAGCATCGCCTGCTGGTCGAGCATGACCGACGCGCCGCCCAGGCGGACCACGCGCGTCACGACCAGCAGCGAATCGTCGAGCCGCGCCGGATGTAGATACTCGACGGCGGCCGACCGCACCACGAACACCAAACCTTCACCCCGCATCAACTCGTGGTGCGGAACGCCGGTTTCACGCAGGAATTCCGTGCGGGCGCGTTCGGCGAAACGCAGGTATGTGGCGTGGTACACCACTCCGCCGGCGTCGGTATCCTCGAAATACACGCGAACCGGGAAGAAGTGAGCGCCCCCTGCTACCCAGCCGCTAGGCGCCGAGGGGAGCGTCATCTGGGGCCTCGAAACTCAACAGGTCGGGCTGAGCACCCGGCGGCGGCATCAGGCCAAGGTGGCGCCAGCCGCGCTCGCCAAGCATCCGACCGCGCGGCGTGCGCAGCAGGAATCCCTCCTGGATCAGGAAGGGTTCCACCACCTCCTCCAGCGTGTCGCGCTGTTCGGCGAGCGCCGCGGCCAGCGTCTCCACCCCCACCGGGCCGCCGGCATGGTGCTCGGCAATTCGGCGAAGGTATTTCCGGTCCATCGCGTCCAGCCCCCGCGCGTCCACGTCCAGCCGTGTCAGTGCGGCATCGGCGGCCCTGCGCGTCACGGGCGAATCCCCGGCGACGGACGCGAAATCGCGCACGCGCCGCAGCAGCCGGCCGGCGATGCGCGGCGTGCCGCGCGAGCGCCGCGCGATCTCGCTGGCCGCGTCGTCCTCCAGCGCCATGTCGAGCAGCGCCGCCCCACGGCGCACGATGCGTTCCAGTTCGGCCGGCGTGTAGAATTCCAGCCGGAGCGGAATGCCGAAGCGATCGCGCAGGGGCGTGGCCAGCAGGCCGGCCCGCGTGGTCGCGCCCACCAGGGTGAAGGGCGGCAGGTCGATGCGCACACTGCGCGCGGCCGGCCCCTCGCCGATGATCAGGTCGAGCTGGAAATCCTCCATTGCGGGATAGAGGATTTCCTCGATCGCCGGCTGCAGCCGGTGAATCTCGTCGATGAACAGCACGTCGCGCGGCTGCAGGTTGGTCAGGATCGCGGCCAGGTCGCCGGCCCGCTGGATCACCGGGCCGGAGGTCGCGCGGAACCCCACGCCCATCTCGCGCGCGACGATCTGCGCGAGCGTCGTCTTGCCGAGGCCAGGCGGGCCCGCCAGCAGCACATGGTCCAGCGCGTCGCCCCGGCCGCGCGCGGCTTCCACGAACACCTTCAGGTTGGCGCGGAGCGATTCCTGCCCGATGAAGTCGTCGAGCCGCGTCGGGCGAAGTGCTGCCTCCGCCGCGTCGGCCTCGGCGCGGGCGGGCGCGATGATGCGCTCCTCGCTCAGGGCGCGAGCTCCTTGAGCGCCTCGCGGATTAGCGCCTCGAATTTCTGACCCTCGCCGATGCGGGATTGCGCACGGTCGATCGCGGCGGCCGCCTCGGCCCGGCGGTAGCCCAGGTTGGCGAGCGCGGAGAGCACATCGCCCGAAACGTCACCGCGCGGCGCGGCGGCGGTGGTGCCGGCGGGCACCGGCAATGCAGCCACCTTGTCCCTGAGTTCCGTGGCGAGCCGCACGGCAAGCCGAGGCCCCACGCCAGGCGCGCGGGAGAGCATGGCCTTGTCGCCACCGGCAACCGCCAGCGCGAGATCGGCCACCGGCAGCGTGCCTAGAATCGAAAGCGCCACCTTGGCGCCCACGCCCTGTACGGTGACCAGCATGCGGAACCAGGCACGCTCGGCGGTGTCCAGGAAGCCGAACAGATTGATCGCCTCCTGGCGCACCTGGGTCTCGATGTGCATGGAAAGCACCGACCCTGGCGGCGGCAACGCGGCCAGCGTTCGGGTGGAGCACGCGACCAGATAGCCGACGCCGTTCACGTCGATCACGCACGTATCGGCACCCACACTGTCGAGCTTGCCGGTGAGTTTGGCGAACATGCGGCTAGCGCGCGGCGGCCCAGGCGCGGGTCGTGGCACGATGGTGCGCGTGGCAGATCGCCACCGCCAGTGCATCGGCCGCATCGGCGCGCCGCAGCGTCGCCGCGGGCAGCAGGCGGCGCACCATCATCGCCACCTGGTCCTTGTCGGCATGGCCGTAGCCAACCACCGACTGCTTCACCGCCATCGCGCCATACTCCGCGACGGGTATGCCGGCCAGCGCCGGCGCCAGCAGTACCACGCCGCGCGCCTGGCCCAGTCGCAGCGTGCTGGTGGGGTTCCGGTTGACGTAGGTTTCCTCGACGGCTGCTTCGTCCGGCCGGTGATCGGCAAGCAGGGTTGCAAGCGCGGTGTGCAGCGCAGCAAGGCGCGTCGCCACCGGGAGCGCATCGTCGGTGGTGATCACGCCGTCGGCCACGTGGCGCAGCCGGTTGCCGAACGCCTCGACAAGGCCGAAGCCCGTGTTGCGCAGGCCTGGATCGAGGCCGAGGATCAGCATGGTGGCAGCTCGTGTGGCCCAGCGCCCCCTCCCTGTCCCTCCCCCGCTCCGCGGGAGAGGGGACGCTTTGGCGCCGGCGAGGGTCCCCTCTCCCGCGGAGCGGGGGAGGGACAGGGAGGGGGTGGTGCCGCAGTGCGCACGCTCACGCGCTCAACCGCTGCATCACCTGCTCGTCCACCTCGAAGTTGGCATATACGTTCTGCACATCGTCGAGGTCGTCGAGCGCGTCGATGAATTTCAGCACGACACGGGCCTGTTCCTCATCCAGCGTCACGGTGCTGGTAGGGCGCCAATCGAGCTTCGCCTCCTCCGGCGAGCCGAATTTCTGCTCCAGCGCGTCGCGGACGGCGAAGAAGTTCTCAGGCGCGCAGGTAACCTCATGGCCCGATGCGCCGCTTTCGACATTGTCGGCGCCCACCTCGATGGCGGCCTCCAGCATCGCATCCTCGCCCGCAGCGGCGGCCGCGAAGCGGACCACGCCCAGCCGGCTGAACAGGAAGGCCGCGCTATTGGCGGCGCCGAGCTCGCCGCCATGCTTGCCGAACACCGCGCGCACATCGCCCGCGGTGCGGTTGCGGTTGTCGGTCAGCGCCTCGACGATCACGGCGATGCCGTGGGGGCCGCGGCCCTCGTAGCGGATCGACTCGTAGGTCTCGCCGCCCCCCTCGCCGGTTGCCTTCCTGATTGCGCGGTCGATCGTGTCCCGTGGCATGTTCACCTGCCGCGCGGCGACCACCGCGGCGCGCAGGCGCGGGTTGGCCGCGGGGTCGGGCAGGCCCTGGCGCGCGGCGACCGTTATCTCGCGGATGATCTTGCCGAAGGCGCGGGCACGCTTGGCATCCTGCGCACCCTTGCGGTGCATGATGTTCTTGAACTGGGAATGGCCGGCCATGCCGGGCGCTCCGATCTGAAGAATGTTCGCGGTTCGTCCCGCGCCTTACACCATGGGAAGCTGCGGCGAAAGGCACCCGCCCAGCCGCAGCATCTCCACCCGGCGGGCAAGGCCGGTCGCCTGGTCGGTCTCTGCGAACAGGCCGCAGATCGTGGCCTCGCCTTCCGCCGGCGCCAGGCGCTCGCCGGGCATCTTGCGCACGAACCGGCTGATCGAGCCTTCCTTGGCCATGCCGATCACGCTGTCGAAATCGCCGCACATCCCGGTATCGGTCTGGTATGCCGTGCCGCCCGGCAGCACGCGCGCATCCGCCGTCGGCACATGGGTGTGCGTGCCCACGATGATGCTGGCCTGGCTGTCGAAATGGTGCGCGAAGGCCTGCTTTTCGGAACTCGCCTCGCCATGCAGGTCGATCAGGATGGCATCGACCGTGACGCCCAGGCGATGGCGCGCCAGCTCCGCCTTTACCGTAGCGAAGGGATCATCCAGCGGGTCCATGAACAGCCGCGCCATGACGTTGATCACCAGCGCCTTCAGACCCTGCGCCGCGATCACCTGGGCGCCGCGCCCCGGCGTGCCGGGCGGATAGTTGATCGGGCGCAGCAGGCGCGGCTCGGTTTCGATGTAGGGCACGATCTCCCGCCGGTCCCATGCATGGTTGCCCAGCGTCAGCGCATCGCAGCCGGCATCGAACAGGGCGCGCGCGATCTCGGGCGTAAGCCCGAAGCCGTGTGCGGCGTTCTCGGCATTGGCCACCACCAGATCGAGCGCAAGGTCGCGCCGCAGCGACGGCAGGGCCGCGATGACCGCATCGCGCCCGCTGCGCCCGACGATGTCGCCCAGGAACAGGATGTTCATGCGCGGAGGATGCCTGCCTCCGTCGCAACCGCGTCCAGCCGCGCATCGTGCGCGTCAGCCGGCACGCGATCGACCTGCTGGGCGGCGAAGGCGACGCCCAGCGCGAACGCCGGCCCGGTGGCCCGCAACGCGGCCAGCGTGCGATCATAATAGCCCGCACCATGCCCCAGCCGGCGCATGCCGGAATCGAAGGCGACCAGCGGCACCAGCAGGAAATCGGGCACGCCCTCCGGCGCATCGGCCGATGGTTCGAGAATGCCCATGCGCCCAGGGAAAAGCTCCTCGCCCGGCCGCCAGCGATGGAACGCCAACGGCAGTCCGCGCCTAGGGGTGCGCGGCAAGACGATCGCGTGCCCCCTGCCCGCCAGCGCCAGCATCAACTGGCGCGGATCGATCTCGCCCGGCAGCGGCCAGAAGCCCGAAACCACGGCGCCCGATGGCGGTGGAATGCGCATCGCATGCCCGGCCAGCCGAAACCCCAGCGCAGGGTCGCCGGCGCGCGCGGTAGCGCCTTCCCGCAGCGCGCGCTTTTCCTCGGCCAGTGTCACGGAAGCAGCGCGGAGCCACCCTGGCCGTTGGCCAAGAATCCTCCCAGGACCTGCATCAAGCAGGTGGGCGCCATGTACCGGAACCACGGTCCCGGCAGGGACAGCTCCCAAGGGGTGATTATCGGCCCCGGGGATTTTTTGGGCCTGACGCACCGGGCAGCCCCGCGGGACAAGACTTACGCGCTTCCTTCGACGGTTTCCAGGGCGGCGCCCTTCTCGAGCCGTTCCGCCACGCGGCCGACCCGGGCAGCCAGCACCGCCACCGTCGCCGCCAGCTCGGCCTGCGCCGGCGACGGCCCGGCACTGCCCTGGCCCAGCGCCCTTTTCGCATCCGCCAGTTCGTCGGCCAGTTGCAGGGCGGCGACAACCAGCATGCGCGCCTCGCCCCCCGCCAGGCCCGCCTGGCGGAGCGCGGCGATGCGCGCATCGACCTCGGCGCCCATGGCCTTCAGGTGCTCCTCCTCGCCGTCGGCGCAGCTCAGCGCGTGGGCATAGCCGTTGATGCGCAGCGTGACCTGGGCCATGCGCTCAGCCTTTCACTCAACCTCTGGGCTTTGCCGCGGCGTCGTTCAGCCGCAGGATCAGGGCATCGATGCGGGCGGCGGCCTCGGCCAGAGCGGCTTGGTTGACGGCGGATGGGTCGGCGGGCGCCCGCGCCTGGCTTGCCTGTTCCAGCCGCGCCACGGCTTCATCCAGCGCGCGCGCCGCTTCCGCCAACGGGTCAGGAGTAGAGTCGGGCATGCCCGACAGTAGAGAGGCCGATGCGGCCGGGTCAACGCAATCACCGGATGAAGCGCCCGCCGTGATCGTGCACGGGATCATGCAAGCCAAGGCCGCCGTGCGCACCGCCGATACGGCGCGTGGCCTTGTGCTGCTTTCGGCGCCGGGGGCCGGCATTTACGCGGGCGCCGGCTGGTTCAACGCGCTCTGCCGCCAGGCTGCCGCCACCCGGCCGGAGCTGTCCGTGCGCGCCATGCTGGATTGCGGGGATGCCCCCGGCGCGGTGCTGGGCGCCCTTCGGGCGGGGCTGCCAGCGATCATCTTCACCGGCGAGGCGACCATCGCCGCCCGGCTCGGCCGTTTGGCCGCCGACCGCAGCGCGCGGCTGCTGACCAGCGCACCTGCCGCACTCGATATGGCCGGTTTCCGGGCAAAGGATACGCGCTGGCAGCTTCGGCTTGCCGCCTGGCTCGGGCCGGGCGCGGGTTGACTAACCGGGGCGCCTTGGCGAGAAGGCCGCCGCCCAGCGACGGGGAGTCGCTCAGCGACAAGGAGCTTGCCTCGATGCGCGTGACCCAGAAGGTGCGGAAAATCCTCGACAACTACGAGAGCGACAACCCCGGCACGAAGGCGAACCTGGCGCGCATCCTGATGCAGGGAAAACTTGGCGGCACGGGCAAACTCGTGATCCTGCCGGTGGACCAGGGGTTCGAGCATGGCCCGGCACGCAGTTTCGCGCCCAATCCGGCCGGCTACGACCCGCATTATTTTTTCCAGCTGGCGATCGATGCGGGGCTTTCCGCCTATGCCGCGCCGCTGGGATCGCTGGAAGCGGGCGCCGATACGTTCGCCGGCAGCGTGCCGCTGATCCTGAAGGTGAACTCGTCCAACAGCCTGTCGCCCACCAAAGACCAGGCGATCACCGGCAGCGTCGGCGATGCGTTGCGGCTTGGCTGCAGCGCGATCGGGTTCACGATCTATCCCGGCAGCGAATATGGCCTGGAGTTGCAGGAGGAGCTGCGCGAACTGGCCGAGGAGGCGAAAAGCGTGGGCCTGGCCGTGGTGGTGTGGAGCTACCCGCGTGGCCCGGGCCTTTCCAAGGCGGGTGAGACGGCAGTCGATATCTGCGCCTATGCCGCGCACATGGCCGCACTGATGGGTGCGCACATCATCAAGGTGAAGCCGCCGACCGAGGCGCTGGAACTTGAAGCCGCAAAAAAGGTCTATCAGGCGCAGAACATCGACACCGCCACACTAGCCACCCGCGTGAAGCACGTGGTCGATGCCTGTTTCGCTGGGCGGCGGATCGTGGTGTTCAGCGGCGGCGAGGCGAAGGATTCCGACGCGATCTATGCCGAGACGCGGGCGATCCGCGATGGCGGCGGCAACGGCAGCATCATCGGCCGCAACGCTTTCCAGCGCCCGAAGGACCAGGCGCTGGAGTTGCTGGGGAAACTGATCGAGATCTATCAGGGGAAGTTTTGAGGCCGTCGTCCCCTCTCCCGCGCTTGGGCGGGAGAGGGAAGGGCCCATCCCGCAAGCGATGGGAGTGTGAGGGCGGTGCTGCCCGTCGCGTGGCGCCACCCTCACCCGCTCGCTTTGCTCACACCCTCTCCCGCCCAAGCGCGGGAGAGGGTTGTTCGGCCGGGTCATGACCGACCGCTGCCGCCTGTACCTGATCACCCCGCCCGCGATCGATCTGAAAGCCTTCCCCGATCTATTGGCTGCCGCCCTTGATGCCGGCGAGGTCGCTGCACTGCAGCTCCGCCTCAAACCCGCCGATGACGAGCTGATCCGCCGTGCCGCCGATTTGATCCGCCCCGTGACGCAGGCGCGCGGCGTGGCCCTGATCATGAACGACCGCCCGGACCTGGCGGTCGCCACCGGCTGCGATGGCGTGCATGTGGGCCAGGGCGACACGCCCGCGCGCGAGGCACGACAAATCATCGGCCCCGACCGACAGCTGGGCGTCACCTGCCATGCCAGCCGCGACCTGGCCATCACCGCCGGCGAAGACGGCGCCGATTACGTTGCCTTCGGCGCCTTCTTCCCCACCGAGACGAAGGAAACGAAGCACCGCGCCGAGCCGGAGCTGCTTGAGTGGTGGAGCGAGGTGATGACGCTGCCATGCGTGGCTATCGGCGGCATCACGGCGGTGAACTGCGGGCCACTGGTACGGGCGGGGGCCGACTTCCTGGCGGTGGTCTCAGCGGTGTGGGGGCACGCACAGGGGCCTGCGGCCGGGGTGCGGGCGTTGGAAGCGGCAATCAGGGCCGTGTGAGATACGCGTTCGCAGGGCAAGACTCACGGCCATGACCGTGCGTCGCGCGGCAAGCGCCGCTTCGGATCATGCACATGGGCACTGCCGCCCGACCGCGCCAGCATGTCCAGTAACAGGACCAGGCAGATGCCGCCCTTGCGCTTCGTCGAGGGATAGAGCAGCCCAGGCGCGCCGGCGGCCAACAGCATATCGCCGATCAGCCACGAGGGCGGATCGCGCTGCTCGACCCGCGCGATCCATTTCCAGTCGCAATCCGCCTCGGCCCAGATGGCATCCCATCGGCCGGGCACGAAGCCTTCACTGAAATCGACGACACCCTTGGCGCGCACGGCATACACGCAGTGCGTGCCAGGGTCCGCCCACAGTGCGCCCTGCGCATATTCTGCCTGCGCCGTGGCGACATCGGTCGCAAGGTAAAGGGCATGCGCACCTGGCCGGTTGAACCGTCCACCGTTTGCGGCCGCCCCTGCGCCGGAGAGCGGCGCATGGGCCCAGTGCGGTGTCAGAAAGCGATGAAGGGGCTGCCTGCCGTCGAGCGCGACAGACTTCACCCAAGCGGGCCGTTGCGCTGATCCTCGAGCCAGGACATCACGGCGTCGGCATTTCCATCGGCCACCATCTGCTCGGCAGTGCGGAAGCGATAATCGGCGATTGGCTGGTTGCGGAACCAGTAGAGCGCCTTCTCCTCGTCGCCGTCGGCAAGGGCGATGGCGGACTCGATGACCCGCGCGGCATCGCGCAGTCGCCGCTGCACCATCGGCTGGGCCGGGTTGCGCTGCAGCGTGTTGCGATGCACGCCGGCGAACTCGGCCAGATGCTTCAGCGGCACGCCCAGCACGTCGGCAAACCGGTCAGGGGCGATGTGCGCACTGCCGGGCTGGCGGATGCGCGAGACGAACATGCTGAGTGCTGCCATGGGCGACCCTTTCCTGCACTTAACTTGCACATCTGGCCGCTGCTTTCAAGCACCCGAAGCGCACACGCCTTTCTCGACCGGCACCCAAAGCACCTCCCCGATCCGTGCCGCCCCGCTGGCCAGCATCGCCAGCCGGTCGAACCCGATGGCGATCCCCGCGCTTTCTGGCATCGTCTCCAGCGCGCGCAGAAAATCCTCGTCCCACCCATGGTCGGCTCCGCCCATCGCCGCGCGCTCGGCGCGCCATGCCTCGAACCTTGCGCGCTGTTCGGCGGCGTCGGTCAGTTCGACGAAGCCATTGGCCAGCTCGACACCCGCCGCATAGAGCTCCACGCGCTCCGCCACGCGACCGTCGTGCGGCGCGCGGCGGGCGAGCGCGGCCTCGCTTGCCGGCCAGTGGAACAGGAAGGTCGGCACGCCAGAGCGCGCCAGCGCCGGTTCGACCCGCTCACCCATCAGCCGGAAGAACAGATCCTGCCACGTCTCGCGCGCGCGCAAGCCCACGCCGGCCTGGGCGGCAAGCGCGGCGGCATCATCGGCAACCGAGAGCAAATCGGGCACGCCGGCATGGCGCGCGAACGCCTCGGCCACGCTCATGCGCGCCGCCCGCGCGCTCCAGCCTAGCATCGCCGCGCAATAGGCCTCGGTCTCGGCCATCAGGCCGTCCAGCGTCATGCCCGGGGCATAGAATTCCAGCATGGTGAACTCGGGCGAATGGCGGTCGGAAACCTCGCCGTTGCGGAACACGCGCGCGAGCTCGAAACAGCGCCCGACGCCGCCGGCCAGCAGTTTCTTGATGGCGAATTCCGGGCTGGTGCGCAGGAAAAGCCGCGTCTGCCCCTGTCCGAGTTTCGGCTCGAACCGCGTTTCAAAGACATCCAGGTGCGGCTCCATCCCGGGGCACGGCACCAGACAGGGCGTCTCGACCTCGGTGTAGCCGCGCGCGCCGAACCAGGCGCGCGTGTCGGCCACCAGCCGCGCGCGCCGGCGCAGGTGCGGCAGCCGCGCGGCGAGCACGTGCGGCAGCCACGACGCCTCGCTCACGCCCGGCTGCCTTGCCGCTTCAACCGAAAGCCGCTAAGCGCCGGCCACGCAAGCAAATCCCGGACTCCGCGCCCCATGAAGCAGAACGCCAACCTGATCCGCCCCGGCCAGGTCATCGAGTACGAGGGGCAGCGCTGGTCAGTGCTGAAGATACAGCTGATCACCCCAGGCAAGGGCGGCGCCTTCATCGCGGTCGACATGCGCAACGTCAAGACCGGCAACAAGACCAACGCCCGCTGGCGCACGGCCGACACCGTCGAACGCCTGATGACCGAGGAGAAGGAGTTCCAGTACCTCTACGGCGACGACGATGTGCTGACGCTGATGGACCAGGAGAGCTACGAGCAGACCACGATCCCCAAGGAGCTGCTGGGCGACGCCGCCCCCTTCCTGCAGGAAAACATGGTGCTGACCGTCGATCTGATCGAAGGCGAGCCGGTGGCGGTGCACCTTCCGGCCACCGTGACGCTGGAAATCGTCGAGGCCGATCCCGTGGTGAAGGGCCAGACCGCTTCATCGAGCTACAAGCCCGCCAAACTCTCCAACGGCGTCAAGGTGATGGTGCCCCCGTTCATCGAGGCCGGCGAGAAGGTGGTGGTGCGCACCGAGGATTCCACCTACGTTGAACGCGCCAAGTAGCGCGGGCCGCGCAAGGGTGCCCCCCGCTCACCGCTCGGCCCTGGTGAATGTGATGATGGGCGCGGCCCGCAAGGCCGCGCGAACCCTGCTGCGCGACTTCGCCGAGGTCGAGAAGCTGCAGGTGATGGCCAAGGGCGCCTCGGACTTCGTGAGCCAGGCCGACCTGCGCGCCGAGGAGACGCTGCGCGCCGAACTCTCCCGCGCGCGGCCCGACTTCGCCTGGCTGATGGAGGAAGGGGGCGAAGGAGGCGGCAACGACTGGCAGCATCGCTGGGTGGTCGATCCGCTCGATGGCACCACCAATTTCCTGCATGGCATCCCGCACTGGGCGATCAGCATCGGCGTCGAGAAACGCATCGATGGCGGCACGGAGATCATCGCTGGCATCGTCTATGCACCCGTGGGCGACGAGATGTTCGTGGCCGAAAAGGGCGGCGGCGCCTTCATGAACGAACAACGCCTGCGCGTTTCCGGCCGGCGCGAGCTGGCGCCCGCACTGTTCGCCACCGGCATCCCCTTCGGCGCTGTGCCGCGCAAGGAGGCGTTCAGCGCGATCCTTGCCGAACTGATGCCGCAGGTCGCCGGCATCCGCCGCTTCGGCTCGGCCGCCCTTGATCTCGCCTGGGTGGCCGCCGGCCGATACGAAGGGTTCTGGGAAGTGAACCTCAACCGGTGGGACATCGCCCCCGGCCTGCTGCTGGTGCGCGAAGCCGGCGGCTTCGTGACCGCGCCGGACGAGGCCGACCCCTACGAGACCGGCAATGTGGTTGCCGCCAACCCGCATCTGCACGCGAAACTGCGCGAGATCGTAGCCCGGCACCTGAAAGCCTACAGCACGTCCGCATCAGGTTGAATCAACCTGATGCGGACGCCGTGCTGTAGGTTCAAAGCCTTCTACAGCAGGACCATCGGATCAGCGTGCCACGCTGATCCGATCCTGCTGTAGCCCCCCCGCGTTGTGGTGCCTCGACATCCGGCGCTAAGGTGCCGCCGGCGCGCGATCCGGGGGCCGCGCGGATGCAAGGCGGCAGGGTCGAAGGAACCGGGTTTTCGGGGTGAGGCAGGCGCTGAGACATTTCGCCGTCGCGGCAGCGGTCGCAGGCCAGGCTGCCCTGCCAGGATTCAGCATGCCGGCGGCGGCACAGATCACCATCGACCAGAGCGTGCTGGACCGGCTGGGCCCGCCCAGTCGCGCCGCGCCGCCGCCCGCGCCCGGGCCGGGCATGGGTGGACTGTCGCTGGCGCCGGCGGATGGCCAGCTGGTGGTTCAGCCGCGGACGCCCCACGCCGCGCCGCGCCGCGCCCATCGCCCGCGCACGGCTCGTGCCCCGGCGCGCGCACCCACGACCGTCGCCACCCCAGTCATCGCGCCCGAGCAACAGGCTGACCCGCCGGCGGCGACCGAGGCGCCGGC
>Ga0224723_1001825_pt1 | contig 12468 bp, 11 predicted proteins | sample Balambano_FR2_Me_FD_161647 | JGI IMG/M metagenome (GOLD analysis project Ga0224723, IMG submission 161647) | Freshwater sediment microbial communities from Lake Towuti, South Sulawesi, Indonesia - Balambano_FR2_MetaG | ecosystem: Environmental > Aquatic > Freshwater > Lake > Sediment | place...
CCTGAGCGTCGCCGGCCGGCCTGGTCCAGCACCTGATTGGCCGGGCCGGCGACGCTCAGGTTGGCCACCGCCACGCGCCTTTCGCCCAACAGCAGCAGCGCCGAGGCAAGGTCGAACGCGTCCGCCGCGTCGCCATCCTGGCGGCGATGGAACGCATCCACCGCGATCAGCTGCGCCTGCGGCAGCAGCCCGCGCGCGGCCCCCTGGCCCTGGCCCACCAGCAGCACCGCCACCGCCGTGCCATGGGCGCGGCCGGCGGGTGAAAGCCCCGGCCCGCGCACGGTCTCCTGCGTCACGGCCGCGGCGGCCAGCGCCGGATGGTTGCGATCGATCGCCGTATCCACCATGCCGAGGCGCGGTGCCTGGCCGCAGCCGCTGGCGGGCCAGGCGATCTGTTGCAGCGGCTGGCCCGGGGCACGGCTGCCCGTCGAGGCCCGGTAGAGGTGGTTGCGGTCCACCGTGGCGCCCGGCACGCGCGCCCGCACCGCGGCCAGCGCGGCTTCCGGCGTCATCCCGGGCGGCGCCCGCAGCCGGGCAAGGGTCGCGGGGCCGGCAGGCGAGCGGACAGCGATGACGCGGAAGCCCGCGGCTTCCAGCTGGGCGCGGGCAGCCGGCGGCAGACCGAAGACCACCAGCTCGTCGGCCGCGCGAACGCCTTCGGATGGCGCCGCCTGGGGTGCCGCCCGGCGCGCCGGCTGGGGTGGCGCCGGAACGGGCGGCTGGCCGCGCAGCGTGTTCCACATGGCGCCGATGAACCGGCCGAAATCCCTTAGCGGGTCGGTGCCTGGCGACGGCCCAAGCGCCATGCCGCCCGCGCCGCGCCCTTCAGACCCGCCGCCGGACGAGCTGTTCGAGGAAGTGCTCGACGAACTGTTGGATGAGTTGTTGGAGGAACTGTTCGACGAGCTGTCGGAGGAACTGTCGTCGTCATCGGCCAGGGCGGCCCCGCAGGGCATCGCCACGGCCAGCATCAGGGCGGCCGCGGTGCGGCGGCGGGTTCCGGCCAGGGCGGTCATTCCACGCACCATTGCCATATAACGCAGCTGGCTCCACATCACATCCATCTTCGACTCCAGCGTCGGTAATGGCGAAGGATCAACCGTTTGGCGTCCGACTTCGCGCAAGGCGTGATCGCGCTGCTGCCGCGCCTGCGCCGGCTGGCCCGGGCGCTGACCGGCAATCCGGATCAGGCCGATGATCTGGTGCAGTCCGCCTGCGAGCGCGCTTTCGCCGCCCGCGCGCAGTATCAGCCGGAAACGCGGCTGGATGCGTGGATGTTCCGCATCCTGCGCAACCAGTGGATCGACACGCACCGCCGCCAAGCCGCGCGCGGCGGCCGCCACGAGGATATCGAGGAGGCGGTCGGCGTCACCGGCAGCGACGGCCGCGACATCGTCGAAAGCCGCCTGATGCTGGCCCGGGCGGAATCCGCCCTGGCCCGCCTGCCGCCGGAACAGCGCGAGGTGGTCGTGCTGATCTGCGTCGAGCAGCTTGGCTACCGCGAAGTGGCTGAGCTGATGGACGTGCCGATCGGCACGGTGATGAGCCGGCTGTCGCGCGCCCGCCGAGCGCTCGCCCGCGCTTTGGGCATGGACGCGCTGGGCATGGAACAATCCGAGACCTCGGACCGTTAGACTGATCGGTATTGTCCCGTGATCAATCATCACCCGAAGGTCACCCACGAGATGCTGATGGCGCTAGCCGACAACGAGCTCGCCCCGACCGATGCCGCGGCGGCCCGTGATGCGATCGCGGCTGACCCCGAGCTCGCCCGGCGTTTCGCCATGTTCGCCGAAACGCGCGGGCTGCTGGGCAGGGCGCACGCCGGCGCCCTGTCGGAACCGGTGCCGGCGCGCCTGCTGGCGGCCATCGCCGCGGCCGACGCGCCGGGCGAGCATGATGGCGCGCGTGTCGTGCCGCTGGCGTCACGCGGCCGCCCGGCCTGGCAGCCGCTGGCGCTCGCCGCCTCGCTCGCGCTGATGCTGGGCGGCGTGGTGGGGTTCACCACCGCCCGGCTTGCCGGCCCGATACCCGGCACCGGTATCGACATGCTAGGCGCCGCCGCGGCGTCGTTGGCCGCGGCACTGGAACAGGACGTAAGCGGCGGCGAGCGCCGGTTCGACGGCGGCCGCGTCGTGGTGCTGCACACCCATCCGGTTTCGGGCGGCGGCATCTGCCGCGACTTCGTGGTGACCACGAGTACCGAGATCGTGGGCCTTGCCTGCCGCAGCGAGGGTGCCTGGCGCAGCCGGGCCCTGTTCGCCCGCGGTCCCGCTGCCGCCGATAATTTCCGTCCCGCCGGCACCGACGACGTGCTGCGCGAGGTGCTGGACCGGCTGGGCGCCGGTGCGCCGCTCGACACCGCCGGCGAGGCCGCCCTGATCACTCGCGGCTGGCGCTGAGCGCGCGAAGGCGCGCGGCGCGTGGAGGTTGCCCTCCGCGCACCCCATGCCCGCCGTTCAGCCGGCGCTCAGCCTGACCTGTTTCCCAAGTTGGAGTGGCCCGAGGCGTTCAAGGAGCCGTGGCGACTGGCTTGATCGGAACTCCCTCATGCAACCTCGCCAAAGAAGCGAGCGGCGCGGCGGAACAATTCCGCCGCGCCGCCAAAGCCTGGCGCAGGTGGGATGCGCCAAGCTCCGCCCGGGCGCGCATGGGGGTTGAGCCCGGGCGATCGGAATGGCCTCAGGCGATCAGCAAATCCGAGACTGACAACGTCGTATCCCGCTCAAGGTTGCGTTCGTCTGCCCAGCCGCCCCGCGTGCGCCGTCGGCGTCCCGGCGCAGCACGCCGTTGGTGGTGTCGAACAGGAACTGGCCGGTGCCGGGCAGTGGTGCGCGTGTGCCGAGCATCAGCAGCGAGGGATCGAGCGAGTCGCCCGCCTGCAGCCAGCCGCCGAACAGCGCCGCCGCGATCTCGATCTGGTCCACGCCACCCTGCCAGTCGTGGATCACGCCGCGATCGGCGGCAGTGTTGTACAGCACGAAGCGGTCGGAATCGGCACGGCGCCAGAGCTGGTCGATCCGCGCCCCGCCGATCAACCGGTTGTTGCAGATCCCGCCACGAGGCACATCGGCGCCGTTGCCGTCGAGCGCATCGATGAAGTCGGCGGAAGGGGTGCCGAAGATCCTGTGGTTGCCGTTGGTGGGCGTGGCCATGGGAAGCTCCCGCGCAAGTGGTGTGCCGTTGGCCGGCGGCATCCCCAGGTCGGGACTTTCCGCTCCGGCTTGGGCGACAACGCCCGGGCGTCGCCGGTTATTCCCGCGCAACCTTGCCGATTGCCGTTCCCCGGCATGCGCAAGACCCGTGCGACATGCCGTGCCGCGGCGTAGGATCGGCAGCGCAACCGCCCGGCATGGAGCTGCCCGCCATGCGCGCCCGATCCTGCCTTGTCCTCGCTGCCGCGCTGCTGCTTGCGGCGCTCGCAACCCCCGCCGCGGCGGTGGGCGTCGAGCGGCGCCTGGCAACCGATGCCGGCGAGCGGCGCTTCATCGAACACATCCCCGCAGCCAGCCGCGGCCGGCGCGTTCCCTTGGTGATCGTGCTGCACGGCCAGGGCGGCAGCGGCCGGAACGCACTGGAGCAGGGGCGCTGGATCGCCATGGCCGATCGCGCGGGCTTCATGCTGCGCGCGCCCGATGGCGTGCTGGAGCATCCCGGCCGCCGCGAGAGTTTCGCCGGCAACCGGCGCAGCTGGAATTCCGGCCCGCGCACCGGCTCGCCGGCTGCGGCCGCCGGCATCGACGACATCGGCTTCCTGCGCGCACTGATCGGGCAGGCGATCGCCGAAGGCAGCGCCGATGCTGACCGTGTGTTCGCCACTGGCTTTTCCAACGGCGCGGCGATGGCGTTCCGTGTCGGCGCCGAGCTTTCCGGCCTGGTCGCGGCGATCGCGCCGGTGGCGAACGCACTGCTGGTCGATCCGCCCGCGTCGATCCGCCCGGTGTCACTGCTGATGATCTGGGGCGAGGCCGATCCCCTGAACCCGATCGCCGGCGGCAGCATGCGACGCGGCGGGCAGTCGGTGACGCGCCCATCGGGGCGGGACTCGTTCGCCGTCTGGGCACGCCTGCTGGGCTGCCCGCAGGCACGCGAGGAGCGGCCGGCGCCCGATCTGTCGCTGCTTGCCGCGCGCGGCTGCCGTGCGGGGGCCGAGGCGCTGTTCTACCGCGTGGCCGGCCTGGGCCATCAGTGGCCAGGCGGGCAGGTCTATGTGCGCGCGGTATCGGGGCCGGGATCGAACGCGCTCAATGCCACCGAGGTGATCTGGGCGTTCTTCGCGCGCAACCCGCGCCGGCCATAGACTGCGCCACCGACCGAGGAGCCGCACCGATGGCCAACCAGTACCACCCGGCGACTGCCGACTATCCGCGCGACCTGATCGGGCACGGCCGCAAGCCGCCCGATCCGCGCTGGCCGGAGGGTGCTGCGATCGCCGTGCAGATCGTGCTGAACTACGAGGAGGGCGGCGAGTATTCCGTCCTGCATGGCGATGCGCATTCCGAGGCATACTTGGCGGAGGTCGCCGGCGTGCAGCCCTGGCCGGGCATGCGCAATCTCTCGATCGAGAGCATCTTCGAATACGGCAGCCGCGCCGGCTTCTGGCGCATCTTCCGTGAGTTCACCGCGCGGGACATTCCGATCACGGTGTACGCCGTCACCATGGCGCTGGCCCGCCACCCGGAGGCAGGTGCGGCGATGGTCGAGGCGGGGTGGGAGATCGCCTCCCACGCCTGCCGCTGGATCGACTATCGCGACATGCCCGAGGCCGACGAGCGCGCCGACATCCTGGAAAGCATCCGGCTGCAGACCGAGGTGGTGGGATCACGCCCGCTGGGCTGGTACACTGGCCGCTTCAGCGCCAATACGCGCCGGCTGCTTAGCGAGGTGGGTGGGTTCCTGTATTTCGCCGACTCCTATGCCGACGACCTGCCGTACTGGGAGCGGGTGGGCGAGGCGCACGAGCTGATCGTGCCCTATACGCTCGACAACAACGACATGCGTTTCGGCATCGCCAACGGCTTCGGCACCGGCGACGATTTCGCGCGCTACCTGATCGATGCCTTCGACGTGCTGTATCGCGAAGGGCTTTCGGGCCGGCCGAAGATGATGAGCGTGGGCCTGCACAACCGGCTGGTCGGGCGGCCTGGTCGGTTCGCTGGGCTGCAACGCTTCCTCGATCACGTTCAGCGGCACGAGCGCGTGTGGCTGTGCCGGCGCGTGGATATCGCGCGGCACTGGCGGGCACATTTTCCGGCGAGCTGAAGCTCGCGGCAACACCCTCACCCTGTCCCTCTCCCGCCCAAGCGCGGGAGAGGGGACGTTGTGGCGGCGCGTGCCGTACGGTCCCCTCTCCCGCGCTTGGGCGGGAGAGGGACAGGGTGAGGGTGCCGCCGCCTGCTTCAGCTCCTTGTCACCCCCCAGAAGAACGGCATCGGTGCCTTGGCGATGCCACTCACGTTCCGCCGGTACGCGGTGGGCTGCTGGATCTGGCCAAGCGGCACGAACGGCACGCTGTCGAACGCCGCCGCCTGGATCTGCGCGATGATCGCCGCCTGCTCGGCCTGGTCCTTCGAGTCGAGGAACCGATCGCGCAGCTCCTCGAGTTTCGGGTCAGTCGGCCAGCCGGCCCAAGCCTGCGCGCCGTGCGCACGCAGCGGCAGGTGGATCACGGGGCCCGCCACATCCGGCCCCGCCCACGAGGTGTGGAAGATGTTCCAGCCGCCTTGCGCCGGTGCGTTGCGGTTCGATCGTCGCGCCAGCACGCTGCCCCAGTCGGTGGCGACGAACTCCACCTTTATGTCCAGCCGCTTCAGCAGGTCGGCGGTGACAAGCCCCATCGCGTGGATGGCCGGCAGGTCGGTGGGGCTGATGATCACGATCGTCTCGCCGGCATAGCCCGCCTCGGCAACCGCGCGCTTCGCGGCCTGCAGGTTGGCGGGCATGCGCGAAGCACCCTGATCCTGCCCGGCCGGCGTGCCACAGGCGAAGAAACTGCGGCACGGCGTGCCGTATTGCGGATTGCCGGTGACGGCAGCCAGGTACTCGTTCTGATCGACCGCCGCCAGCACCGCGCGGCGCACCGCCGGCTTGTCGAACGGCGGATGCAGCTGGTTGAAGCGGATCATCATCAGGCTGCCGATCGGGTCGGTGGTCTCGATGGTGATGTCGCGGTTGCGCGCCAGCAGCGGCAGCAGGTCGTAGGCAGGCTGTTCGTACCAATCGACCTCGCCGCGCTGCAACGCCGCCGCCGCGGTCGCGGGATCGGGGATGATCCGCCACTCGACGCGATCGATCAGCACGCGCTTGCCGCCCGCAGCACCTTCGGCCGGTTCGTCGCGCGGCACGTAGCGGTCGAATTTCTCGAACACCGCGTGGCTGCCGGGCACCCATTCGCCGCGCACGAAGCGGAACGGGCCGGAGCCGACGGTTTCCGTGTTCGGCACCATCGGGTCGGAATTGCCCACGCGCTCCGGCACCACGAACAGCGCCTGCGTCGAGAGTTTCCCCAGCGCATCCAGCATCAGCGGGAAGGGCTGCTTCAGCCTGATCTCGAACTCGCGGTCCGACGGGGCGACGATCGCATCGGTGATGCGCATGATGGTCTGGCCCATCGTGTCGCGCGCCCCCCAGCGCCGTATCGATGCGGCGCAGTCCACGCCCCGCACCGGCGTGTTGTCGTGGAACATGAGCCCGTCACGCAGGCGGAAGCGCCAGGTGCGGCCGTCGTTCGAGACCTCGTGCCCCGCCACCATCTGCGGCTTCGGGCGGAACTGCGTGTCCACGCCGTAGAGCGTGTCGTACACCATGAACCCGTAATTGCGCACGATGTAGCCGCTGGTCGCGACCGGATCGACCGCCGCAAGGTTCGAGTGCGGGATGAATTTCAGCACCTTCGTGCCTTGCGCGAGCGAGGGCCGCGCCAACGGCAGGGCAGCGGTGGCGGCAAGGGTTTCTCGGCGGGTGGGCATGCGAAGCCTCCTTCGGTCGTGGGCGGCGCGTGCGTCGGGGCGTTCTCCCGCGGGTCTGGTTTTCATCCCGCAACGCAGTCTGCCGCCATCGGCAAACGCGATGCAACGCAAATGGGCCGGCGTGCGTGGCGCCGGCCCATGGCAACCATGTCCGACCGTGCCGGTCAGACCGTGACGACGACCTCCAGATAGGTCGCCGGTGCCACCAGCGTGCCATCCTGCGCGCGGTTGAACTTTGCCAGCAGGCGCAGCAGGTCGGCCTCCAGGTCGGCCCGGCCGATCGCATCAAGCGCGGCGAAGGCCTTCACCGTCGGGCCATACCAGGTGCGGAAGATCTCGACCCAATGCTGCGGCGAACAATAGCGGAAGGCAAAGTCGCGCCGATGCACGCGCATGCTGTCGGCATGCGCGCCGAACAGGCGCTGCAGCCCCTCGCGCGTGCCCCACACGAACGGCGATGGTGCGCCCTTGGGCGGCGGCACGTGCCGTGCAACGACCTTGAACACCTCGCCGATCATGCCGTCGGGCGTCCAGTTCGCCAGCCCGATCTGGCCGCCGGGGCGGCACACCCGAACGAGCTCGGACGCGGCGCGCGCGTGATCGGCGGTGAACATCACGCCGAAGGTGGAAAGCACCACGTCGAACGTTGCGTCGGCGAACGGCAGTGCCTCGGCGTCGGCTTCCTGGAACGTGATGGTCTGCCCCTCGGCCTCGGCGCGGGCGCGGCCACGTTCCAGCAGCGCGGGCACATAGTCTGTCGAGGTCACCCGGGCGAAGCGGCGCGCGGCGGCGAGCGTCGCGTTGCCGTTGCCGGCGGCGACATCCAGCACCGTGCTGCCTGCGCGCAGGTCGATCGCCTCGCACAGCGATTCGCCGACCGCTTGCAGGGTGGTGCCGATCACCGCAAAGTCGCCAGTGGCCCAAGCCGCGCGCTGGCGGGCCTTGATCGCGGCAAGATCAGGTGGGGCATCCGGCTGCAGAAGTGCAGCGGAGGCGTGCGTGGCATGAACAAGCGTTGTCATCGATGGAATCCCTTGGGCTTGCGCCCCCACTTGCGTGGCACGGACCGTAGTGGGGCCAGTAGGCCCGTGCTTGATCGTGCTGCCGCGTTTCTTCGCCGATCGTCCGCGGTGTGCGCGCCATGACCATCGACGTGCTGTCCGACGTGCTGGCCGCCGTGCGGCTGCGCGGCGCGGTGTTCTACTGGGTCGATGCGACCGCGCCGTGGGTGGCGCTGGTGCCGCCCGCGCGCGCGGGTGCGGCGGCAGTGATGCCGGGGTCCGACCACGTGATGGAGTTCCACGTGCTGGCCGAGGGCGACTGCTGGGTCGGCCTTGCCGACGGCGAACCGGAACGCGCCGACCCGGGCGACGTGATCGTGTTCCCGCAAGGCGACATGCACTGTTTCCGCAGCGCACCGGACCTGCCGGCGCCGCCGCCAAGCAGGCCGCCCGACCGGCGGCCCACCCTGCCCTTCCAGGTCCATTTCGGCGGCAACGGCCCGCCCGATGCGCACTTCGTCTGCGGCTTCCTGGGGTGCGATACGAAGCCGTTCAACCCGCTGCTGGAGGCACTGCCGCGCATGCTGCGCATCCCTTCCGCCGGGTCGCCGCTCGACGAGCTGGTGCGGCTGGCCGTGGCCGAAACCGCGAACCCCCGCCCCGGCGGCCAGGCGCTGCGCGCGCGCCTGGCCGAGATGATGTTCGTGGAAGTCGTGCGCCGCCATCTGTCGCGCCTACCCGAGGGCGCCATCGGCTGGCTGGGAGGCCTGGCCGACCCGCTGGTGGGCCGCGCGCTTGGACTGCTGCACGCCCGCCCCGCCGAGCCCTGGACGCTGGAGCAGCTGGCGCGCGAGGCGGGCGCCTCGCGCACGCTGCTGCACGAGCGCTTCACCGCCACGGTCGGGCAACCTCCGATGCAGTATCTGGCGCGCTGGCGCATGCAGCGTGCCGCAGGCATGTTGGCAGAGAGTCGCGAGAAGGTGGTGAGCATCGCGCTGGAGTGCGGCTACGAAAGCGAGGCCGCGTTCAACCGCGCGTTCAAACGGCTGGTGGGGCAGTCGCCGGGGGCGTGGCGCCGGGCGCGCGGGGCGGGCACAGCGGTGGCCGCCGCAGCACGGTAACGCTTCACGCGCCGCTTCGGTGCAGGATCGCCAGCACCAGCGTGATGTGCGCGTCATTCCCGACCCGGTCATCCTGCGTTAACGTTGCTCCGACGATACGGGGCAGGCCGATGCCACGCGGGCCGGAGATCGCCGACTTCGCCGAGAAACTGCGGCTGGTGCTGGTCAGCGCCAACATGTCGCGTGCACAGCTCGCGCAGGCTGTGGGCGTCAACAAGTCGGCCGTGGCGCGCTGGCTGAACGGGGCGTTCCACCCCGGTGATCACACCTTGACCAAACTCAGCGTCGCACTGGCCAAGGTGATCGACGGCTTAAAGCGCGCCGACTGGGACCTTGCCACCACGGAATTCGCCGCCCGGCTCGATCTGCCGCCGACCGCCAGCGCGCACGTGCAGCTGCCAGAGGCGCCTTCACCGCCGGAGCCGAGCGACCCGCTGGCGATCGCCAGGGCCCGAGCAAGCGCCTCGCCCGAGATGGCGGCGAGGGCATACAGCGGGTTGTGGTTCTTCCTGCAGCCCAGCGCCTTCGACAGGGGCAACCACCCGCCGCTGGGCTGCTGGACCGCGCGGATCAGGCGCTCGGGCAGCGCCGGCGCGCTGGAGACCGAGATCGGGATTCGGGAACATCTGGTCGGTCATGGCACGGCCCTGCCGCTGCAGGATCGCCTGTACATGATGCACGCGACGCAGAGAGTGAGCGGGCTCGGGCTTTCGCTCAACATCTTCCACGGCGTCAGCCTGGGCCGGGCCGCAGTCCTTGATGGAATCGCCGTGACGACCGAACTCACCGACGCGGCCACCCCGCACGCGTTTCGGGTGGTCGGCTTCCGCCTCAGCGAGGCGACCGACGATGCGGCGTTTGCCGAGGTCCTGCGGCGGAGCGACCGTCTGCGCCTGGACGGAATGAATGGTGCCGTGCCTGGCGCCGTCATCGAGGCGTTGCTGACGCCCACATCAGCCGCCCGACGCCCAGGTCGTATTCGACTGCCAAGCGGCGAGAGCTGGAGCTGCCCCGAACCGGCTGCCCTGGCCCGCCTATGCCAGGCAGCGCGAGGCACTGGCCGCGGTGCAGGCGCTGTTCGCCGGGGTGCCCGAAGCGTCGGCGCCTGCCTGATTGCCATCGGATACGCACCCGGTTGCGTCGCTTAGCGGCGCCTGATGCACCTGCCAGGCTCGCGTGCCGGCATGCGATCGTGGCTCGGGAGCAAACTGTGCCGGAACACATGAACAAGGGGGCATAGCCGTATCGCTGCCGATGCGTCGCGGCTCGCTGCATTGCGCGCCGGCGACGTGGACATGATCGAAGCCGTGCCAACGCGCGATGGCGCCGCACTCGCGCGTGACCCGTCGATCGCGGTGTGGCGCGGTCCGGGATCGCTTCTGCTGTACGTCACGCTGGATGTCGCGCGCGCCCGGGCACCCGGCGTGTCCGACCTCGCTGGGCGGCCGCTTGATCGCAACCCGTTGCAGATGCAAGGGTCCGCCGCGCTCTGTCACTCGCCATCGACCGCGAGGCGATCCGGGTCAGCGTGATGGATGGGCTGTCGCTGCCTGCCGGGCAGATCCAGGCGATCGGCTACGGCGCGGCCGATCCCGATCTTGGCCCGGCCCCGTATGACCCGGCGCGTGCCAGGGCACTGCTTGCCGAGGCCGGGTTAGCAGACGGCTTCCGGCTGGTCTTCGCAGGCCCGACCGACCGCTATGCCAACGACGACAAGGTGCAGCAGGCCATCGCGCAGTACTGGGAGAGGATCGGCGTGCGCGTACAGGTCGAGGCCCTGCCATCCTCGGTATACTTCCCGCGCCTGGCGCAGCGCACCTTCCCGGCGGCGATCGCCGGCTGGGGCGCGTGGGCTCCCGAACCCGCAACGCCGGTCGCGGCGCTGCTGCTCACTGAGGATCGCGCGCGAGGTTGGGGTGCCGCCAACCGCAGCGGATGTTCCAACCCCCTGCTCGATGCCCTCTGCCCGCGCATCGTGACCACGCTGGATGCCGCGGAGCGCAAGGGGTTGTGGCAGCAGGCGATGCGGATCGCCATGGCGGACGCGCCGATCCTGCCGATCCATCACCAGGTCAGTGTCTGGGCGACGCGTCGCGGCCTGGCCTATGAGGCGCGGGCGGACGGGTACACGCTGGCGATGTCGCTGCGTCCGGCCCCGTAACCACGCGGCTTGTGCTCCGTTTGGCTTCGCCGCCGCCCGATGGTTTGCGGTCTGCACGCGGCAACGACACAGTGCAGGCCGAGAGCCAACCTTCGGGGAATCGCCATCCATGGACATCGTGGTGCTGCCGGGCGACGGCATCGGACCGGAAATTTCTGACGCAACGATTGCCGTGTTGCGCGCCGCCGATGCGCGCTTTGGGATGGGGCTGAAGTTCGAGGTTCTGCCCATCGGCTTCGCGACGCTTGAAAGCCATGGCACGACCCTGCGCCCGGAAACCTTTGCCCGAGCCATGGCGGCGGATGGCTGCATTTTGGGGCCTGTCTCGCACCTCGACTATCCACCGCGTGACAAGGGCGGTGTCAACCAGTCGGCCGAGTTCCGCGTTAAGGGCGATCTGTTCGCCAACATCCGCCCCGCCCGATCCCGCCCCTTCATCCCGAATTACGGCCGCACGCCGATCGACCTGGTGATCGTGCGCGAGTGCACCGAAGGCTTCTATGCCGACCGCAACATGCACCAAGGGCTTGGCGAGTTCATGCCGACGCCTGACCTGGCGCTGGCGGTGCGCAAAATCACGCGCCACGCCTGCATGCGCATCGCCCGCGTCGCGTTCGATCTGGCAGCCACGCGCAAGCGGAAAGTGACGGCCGTGCACAAGGCAAACGTGATGAAGGTGACCGACGCACTGTTCCTGGAATGCTGCCGCGCCGTCGCCGCCGAGCACGCGGAGATCGCCTACGAGGAGACGATCATCGATGCCACCACCGCGCTGCTGGTGCGCGATGCGCAGCGCTTCGACGTGATCGTCACCACCAACATGTTCGGCGATATTCTCTCCGATCTTGCATCCGAGCTTTCGGGCAGCCTGGGGCTGGGCGGTGCGGTGAACGCCAACGAGACCAAGTGCGTGGCGCAGGCGCAGCACGGCAGCGCCCCCGACATCGCCGGCAAGGATGTCGCGAACCCGAGTTCGCTGATCCTGTCGGCGGCGATGCTGCTGGACTGGCTCGCGCCCCGCCACGGCAAGCCCGCCCTGGCCGAGGCCGCGCGCGCCATCGAGGTGGCGGTCGATCGCGTGCTGGAAGCCCCCGCCCGCCGCACGCGCGACCTGGGCGGCCCGCTCGGCACGCAAGCCTTCGCGCGCGAGGTCGCCGCCGAGATCGCCGCCGTCGTCCCCGCCGCCTAGACTCAATTCGTGCTGACTGTGGAGCGGT
>Ga0224723_1001826_pt1 | contig 12462 bp, 13 predicted proteins | sample Balambano_FR2_Me_FD_161647 | JGI IMG/M metagenome (GOLD analysis project Ga0224723, IMG submission 161647) | Freshwater sediment microbial communities from Lake Towuti, South Sulawesi, Indonesia - Balambano_FR2_MetaG | ecosystem: Environmental > Aquatic > Freshwater > Lake > Sediment | place...
CGCACGAATACGCCGACGCGCACGAACACGCCGACGCGGACGAACACGCCGACGGCGACCGTCACGCCAACGCCGGAACCGACGGATACGCCGACGCGCACAGCGACCACCGAACCGACGGATACCGCGACGCGGACGAATACGCCATCCGCGACGGCGACGAACACGCCGCCCGCGACGGCGACACCAAGCCGCACGCGCACGCCGACCCGCACGCCGACGGCAACGCCGCTCATCATCTGCCAACCGGGTGAACCTGGCTGCCCATGAACTGCCGCAATTCAGCAAAACGCCCCCTCGCAAGAGGGGGCGTTTTGTTTGCGGATCCGCGTGGAGGTTGACTTGTTTTGCGGGACTATGAAGCCGCGCTTGCGCTGACTGGTTTACCTGATGGGCAAGCCCGCACGTACAAACTTGGCTTCGATCTGCGCTTGGGTATCGCGCATCGCGGCTTCAAAATACGGATACATCAGCCATGCGGTCATGAAACCGAAAATGACACCTGTCAGCACGCGAAATATCGGGGTGGTTTCGCGCGGCGTCCATAGATTGAAGGGCGGGTAGCCGAGCAGTTGGCTGAATCCATCGATGGCGATTGGCGTCAACCCCAGCAAAGCATACAGCACAATCGGCACAGGTCGTAAACGGCGGCGCACGACGGGAATACTGTAGATCAACCCGCCGACGAACAACGCCAGATAAATGCCGACATCGCGGGCGCACAGCGCGGTTTTGTAGCCCATCTGTTCGTTGCCGACAAAATCGCGCGATGCAAATTGCAGCCAGGGCGAAAAGGTCAGCAGGTCCTGGTCTGTCGGCGGGGCGGTCAGCGGCTCATCACGATAGACCTGATACCAGTAGGCGTATGCGGCTTGAAAAGCCGGATCGGCAGCAGCGTAGGGTTCATAATCGTTCAGGTCTGAACGTGCAATGGCGCGGGGGTAGGCGGGTTGGTCTCCGAACAGGAACAATGACCGAAACGCGAATTGATGACAGAACGGACTGTACAGCGTATACAGCACACGCGCCGGTGTCTGTAAACCGATCTTCATCAACACAGGCGTGACGATGGGCAGCAGCGAATACAAACCGAGGATGACCAACGCGATCCTGAGCCAGTTACGGGCGAAACGCAGCGTAAATCGATTGACACCGCGCGCAAAGGCGCGTTCTGGCGAAGGTTGAGGCGTTGTCGTCATGCGGTTTATCCCAGATATGGTGCGAGTATGTCCTCAAGTGCAGCGCGGGTCGTGGCTCCGTACAGGATTTCGAGGATGACGCCGCTTGGGGAGAGAATAAACGTGGTGGGCTGACCACGCAAGGCGTAAAGAGACGCGATTTGCCCGGCAGGGTCGAGCGCAATATCGAACGTAAATCCGCCGCGCGCCATCCAGTCTGCGATCACGGCGGGTGATTCGCTCAGGTTGACGCCGATCACGCGGATACTGGGGTGCGCGACGTGCAGTGCTTGCAGTTCAGGCATTTCGATTTCACACGGGACGCACCATGTCGCCCAAAAGTTCAAGATGATGGGTGTTCCGCGTGTTTGGGAAAGGACAAATGGCTCACCGCTCAGGCGCATGGTGGAGAAATCTGGCGCGGATGCGCCGATTTCAGGGGCAGCGAAGCCTTCACCAGCGATGAACTGTCCGGTGTAAGCGGCGCGGGATGGCAAACCTGCGGCGATCACGATCAGAACCGCCGCGCCGACGCATATCGACGCCAGCGCGCGGCGAACTCCGATACTAGGCGGCTTCATCGAGACCAGGTTCGGCTGTATTCAGGCAGGTGAAGAAATTTCCAAGCGGAATTTGCCCGGTGCTGACCTGTGATGCGCATGATTCGAGCTGGTATGAAAAATCCGCGAACTGGTTGTTGAGCGACAGGCTGAGACGCTGTAGATTGCCACTGGCGACCAGCACCCCGACCACGACGAGAAAGACACCCGCAAAGCGTTCAACGGTATGCACATGACGGCTGAGACGGCGCAGAATACTCGCTGCCTGTTCCATCAACAGGGCAGCGAGCAAAAACGGGACGCCTAAGCCGAGCGAATACGCGACCATCAATGCGCCAGCGCGTTCAACCTCTGCGCCACCCCATGCCAGATTGAGGATGCTGCCGTAAATCGGTCCGATGCACGGCGTCCAGCCGGCGGCAAAAACAATTCCCATAAACGCCGATGTGAGATAATTTTGTTTACCCTGTGCGGTCAAGTGGCGGCGGGTATCGCTGTAAAGCGCATGCTGAATAGTTTCAATTGTTTTCGTCCAGAATATGCGCGGCTGCGTCAGCGCACCACCAACCAGCAGCCACAGCCATAACATGCCGATGAACGGGATCGCCAGCAGAACATCGATGAACGCCCACAAGAACAGGGCGGTTGCGGTGGCGGCAAACAGCAGGCTGAACATGACCTGGTCGATCAGCGCGGGGCGAGCGAGCAAAGTATTGAAGGCTTTTTGTACCAGCCCGGTGAAATGCAGCCCGAAAAAGATGATCACGACTCCGCCGACGCGCGCCAGCACATCGCGCACGAATGCGATATTGCTCCCGCCGATTTGCTGAATGAACGCCGTCGAGAGCAAGCCGATCAAGACGAACACGAGCGCAAACCCGGCGACAAACGCGACGCCATGCGTGAAGACGCTGATCCGTTTGGAGAGTGTCGGGGAAGCAGCCTGTGCGGCGGCGGTGTTCGACGCGCGCCCACCCATGTAGCCGATATACGCCGGGACGAGCGGCAGCACACATGGCGAAAGAAACGACGCTAACCCGGCGATGAACGCGACCCACAAATTGGGTTCCACAATAATGTGACCTTTGTTTGGCGACATGACCAGCCGCGCGAACGTACCACCCTCTGCATTATACGATATGAAACGGCGCACCGTCAGGCAGAAAGGTATATAAGGCGCGCGCCGCGTGGATGGTGAGTTGAACGGCATGACCAGGCTCGCTATGAGAACTCCCAAAATGATTGTGCCAGTACGCGCCGCCGATCACACGCGCGTCATCATCGATCAGCGCGTAAGCGATTCCGTGACGACGTTCGGAAAATGTCCCTAACGTATGCCGGCGGATCGTCGTTGTTCGGGCTTGCGCCGCACGATTGAACGTGACCGATGTCGTCAATACAGGCTGATCGTTTTCATATGCGGTCAGCGACGAATCGCGTCGTTCGATGACGGCATAACGCGAACGCGCAGTCGGCGTCATGACATCGACCGGACGCCATAAATGCGCCTGCGTCCAGCCAACGGGTTGCGCATTCGGATACGCGACCGCGACCCACATCGGCGCGTGTTCATCCTGTGCAGGCAGCACATCGACGATGTTCATGATGCCGCCATGTCCGATAAACGTCACCCGATCGCTGTCGGCTGATGCGGCTTGATAAATCGTCGCGGATGGCGCAGCGACGGACGCCCAGCCTTGTCGTACATCGTTTTCGTGATGGAGCCGCGTCGGCGGGCGATAATCACGCGCCAGAATCGGCTGGATGTGCTGTGAATCCAGCAATCCGAGCGGGGTTTGTATCGCGCGGTCGTGGCATTGCAAAACTGGGAGCATGGTGTTGATGGGGATACGTGCATGCCGAGCCAGCATTCGACCAAGCAGATCGCCCGACTCAGGTCGATCATGCAGAGCGGCGGGCAATGCTTGCCATGAATGCGACCCGATGACGGATACTGCCGATGTAATGCCCAGTACCTTGAGGAAATCGCGGCGGTTGATCATATTCAGCGCACCCGTATCGTGCGACGAGCCAAGACTTCAAGCGGGTTGCGAATCATGAGCGTATAGTCACCGGGAATCGTCGGCAGCCATGTGCAGGTATGATGCGTGATCTGATTGGGAGGATGCTGCCCGGTCGTCAGGTCGGAAATTTCCGCATCATCGACGGTCACAATCGGGTGGAACATCGGTCTTGCATCGTCTTGCACGAACCATGACCAATGGATCGAAAGCGGTTGATCGACCGGAACACGCGCGTTCCGGTCGGGAGCATCGATCCAGGCATGTGCCTGCGCGCGACCGGTATGCGACATCCCGCGAGCTTCCCAGAAGCCTGGACGCGGTGTGGTCATGAGTTCGATCCGTTCGATCCATTTCGGCATTTTGTACCCGTACAGACCCGGCACGATGATGCGCGCGGGGAAACCGTGTTCGGGCGGTAAGGGCTGACCATCCATCGCGTAGACCAGATATGCGCCCCGAAGCTGATCGAGTGTCAGATTGCTGGTGTAGCCATCGGCGGCGTGCAGCGCGGCACCTGTGACCGAAGGGTCGATCTCGATGTCGGCAAGCAGTGACGAAAGCGGGACGCCCGTCCATACGGCATTGTACGCCAACGGCGCATCGGGCATATCACCGCGCGGCTGATGCGCGCACATCAGCGCCGCCGATACATCGACGGCTGGGTACGCGCGTACATCAGCCTGATCGAGCAGAAACGGATGGCGCACCGCACCATGAATGACGAATCCCCAGTGGCGCGGGTTGATTACAGGAATATGTCGCAGATGCTGGATAAATCTCATGCGGCGCGGGTCAACGACCGGCGTTCAGCGCTGCTTCGACGCATTTGCCGCCGGTGCTGCCGATGATCATGCCGTAACAAATGCTGGTGGGAATTTCGATGCGGTCGCCAGCGCGCAGTTTGACGCGGGTGTTGGTTTCAGGAAAGCTGAATTCGACCACGCCTTCGACGACATACAAGACTTTGGAGTAACCATGACTGCGGACGCCATAACGATAATTCGGGGGGTTTTCCCAGACATATGGGCGGAGGTTTTCTTTCTGCATGTGGCGGGTGATCGATGAGAGGGTGGGGTGTTGTCCGCCGCTCCAGCGGATGACGCGGACGGCTACGCTGTGTTCAATCGCCATTACAAATCCTTCTCGAAACGTGGTCAAAAACGCGCGCGACGATCTTGATCATGATAACGCCGCCGCTAAAAATTCGTAATGGAGTGGCATTTTAGCGCATCATCAGGCGTTTCTCCAAGACCCAACACGGTTCGTGGACGTGCCGCGTGCGTCCTTCATGGTCAATATAGCTCCAGCGTCCGTCATCCTGCGAGACGATGTGATAGCCGATGCGCTCGTACAGTTCACGCGCGCGCGGGTTGTTTTTGGCGGCGGCAATTGACGCAGCCTGGTAGCCATAAGTGAGCGCAATCGCTTCGCCTTCCTGCAGCAGCCGAGAGCCAATCCCTTGACCACGAAAATGTTCCATGACGCGCAGCGAGTAAAAATAGGTGCGCTGCTGTGTGCGCCCGCCCACGTGCATGAACAACTGACCGATGGGAAAGTGATTGCAATCCGCCAGCAGCATCAAACGCGAACCTTCGATCTGCGCGCGGTAGGTTTGTTTGAACACATTGCGGAAGTGCGTGTACTGCCCATACCACTCCAGTTTAGGCAAATCATCCGCCCGCGCCAGCCGAAAGGTGATCTCCAGTTGTATCGCCATACGCGGCTTGGGTTCAAGCGTGGTCACGGCATATTCCTTGTTCGATCAGAACGTTCAAAAGCTGGCGTTCATCGTCGGCGCTCACGTCGCCATCGATGCGCGCGGCACGCAGTCGTGACAGGATGACTCCGTAACATTTGCCTGGTTTCAAGCCCATTTGTGTGAGCGTTTCGCCTGTCGTGCTGGTTTTGACATGACGCCAGACAGACGCGAACTGCTCCAGTGTGGCGCGGGCATCACCGTCTTCAATGCTCAGCCACGCTGCGAGCAGCGGCGCATCCCGGAACGGGTCAGAAAGCAGATTTTCGAGTGTATAAGTGATGCGACTGGGTGATGCGGCGCTTTTCCACGCCGAAACGGAATGTGTGAGACGCGCGGCGTCCGTCATCGACTGGATGAATATTTTGGCGAACAAGAGACGTTCACCGATGGCGGATACCGCGTCGGGGGGGAGCAGCGCCATCCACACCAGCCAGTACAGGTCTGAGAGCGCCGGGGGTGACGTGACCCATGTTGGGAACATCGACGGGTGCAGCAAACGCGCGCGCGCGAAGACGGACGCGGCATGCTGCGAAAACTGTAATCCGGGATGAATGGCGGCAAGCACGCCGCGCGCATCCTGCATGAGAAGCGCCGACTCTGGCTGCGATTCAAGGAGCAGCAGCGCCAGTTCGCTGCGGACGCGCTCGCCTGTGATGCGCGTGAGCATGGGCAGCGCCTGAGTAAGCAGCGTCAGCGTGTGCGGCTCGAAGGTGAAACCAAAACGGTGTTCAAAGCGCGCGCCGCGCAGCATGCGCGTCGGGTCATCGATGAAGCTGACATCATGCAGCACGCGCAATAAACCCGCGCGTAAATCCTGCACGCCGTTGTGCAAGTCGATCAATTCATAAACGTCATCGTCGATCAAACGCAGCGCCAGCGTATTGATGGTGAAATCGCGCCGGGCGAGATCAGTGTTCAGGTCCGCCGGGTAGGTCGTTGGCAGCGCAGTTGGGTATTCGTAACGTTCGCCGCGCGCGACCGCAAAATCGATGGGTTCGGGCAGATCGTCCGGCGATAATTCCAGCGTTTCAGCCGCTTGTGAGTCCAGTATCCACTTTGCGGTACCGAACGGTGGATGTGTCTGGACTTGACCGCCGAAACGCGCTTGCAGCGAAAACGCGAACTGAATCGCTCCGTCGAGTCGCGGCGATTCCAGCATGAAATCGACATCGCGGGTACGGCGATTCAGCAGCAGATCGCGCACCACGCCGCCGACGAGGTGAAGCGTCGTGTGCTGATCGCGCGCGTGCTGATCGATGATGCCGATCAGGCGGGTCGTTTGTCGCCCGACCACAACCATCAGCCCATAAGACGAGAGAGCGGTCATGAGAGCGGGATATCCCATGCGTAAATCGAATCGCCCGCGATGGTTTGCCATGCGGCGTACTCGTCGGCAGCGCTCCACGAAAAGATGACGGCATGGACGCGGTTATCGATGTATGCCTGCTGTGCTTGTGCATCGGTCATGCGTTCGAATGTGGGGATGAGCGGCGTGTTGGTCAAACGTGACGCCAGCATCGCCAGCGCGGAGTCTGGTGCATCCACAATGGCGACGACCAGCGCAAAACCGTCGGGGTATCCGGCGGTCGCCAACCGACTTCGTTGATCGGCGCGGTTGGTGTCATCCGCCAGCACATCATAAAGTGCGGGAACGTCCGGCTGATCGAACGGCGGCGTACTTGGATTGATCGCCAGCGCGAGATAGAGCAGCGCATCGGTCGCGGTCAATTCGGGCGGCATAGTGGCAGTCACCGTCGGCGGCGCATTGACAGGAAGTGGAGTAGGCGAGTCGGCGCAGCCGAACAGGAGCATGGAAACAAAGAAGGTAAAGACGCAAAGGCGCAAAGGCGCGGCGATGAACTGGGGCATGGCGTGCCACGCCTTCGCTAAATATTGTGGTACTCGCCCAACGAAACTCATACCGCGACGAGTTCCCACGGTCCAATCACATCGCGCTGTGCCATGCTGAGCGACACCGCCGCGTTGAAAAAACTGAGGATCGAAAATGCAATCGCCGCGCTGCGGTCATCGCGTCCACGCAGCAGCGCAAACACGCCGGGCATGATCACGATCAGCCAGCTCATATAGAGCAGGTACAGCGTCAGGCGGGGCGGTTGCAAGCCCTGTATCAGCATGATGATGCCGACCAGCAGCACCACGCCGGACATGATCGTAAGACTGGCGACGGCGCCCCAGAAATTGCCGGAGATCGACTGATTGCGCAGCGCCAGTGAGGCACTCCACACGCCGAGAACGACCGAAAACAGAATTTGTGCGTTGAACAGAACTGCATGAAAATCGTTGAGGTTCATCCGGTTACGAACTCATCCTAAAAAGCAGCAAGCGAGAACATGGGCGATGGTCAGGTGAAACCGCCCATGTGACCGCGTATTGTAACCGATGATGGCGCGATTTCAGACCAGCAAAAGCTGCCGCACAACCTGTTCGCACAACCATACAGTGACGACGATATTCATCGCCAACAGGAACTGAACCTGAATGGCGCCGCTCGCTTCGACCGCTGCGCCGCCGCGCATATCGGTCTTGGGGCGCATGACTGCCACAAGCCCCACGCTGACCGCGAGGACTGCGCCCAGCCAGAGCGGGAATACGCCGTTGAAAATAGCGATCAGGAAACACAGCACGCCCAAACCAATCGCCGCGTACATGGCATATTTCGTGTTTTGTTCACCGATCAGGATCGCCGTGTTGTGCAGCCCGGCAGCTTTATCCATATCGTAATCGCGCAGTTGGTTGTACAACTGACCATATGCCGAAATCAGTGATGCGCCGATGGCGATGAACCAGACAATGCCAGGCTGGTTGTCATACACATAATAGCCTGCCAGCAGCAGCAGCCCGCTCAGCATGAGCGAGTGCGAGAGAATATCGGTGATGGGGTATGCCTTCAGGCGCACCGGACGCCATGAATACAGGTGCGACAGCAGCAGCGTCAGCACGCCGATCATGAATACTTCCAGCCCGCACAGCGCATACGCGATCAGCGTCACGGCGGCGACGAGGCGACAGGCAGTATAACCGAAGCGCACGCCAATTTCGCCCATCGTGATCGGGTTGCGCGCCGCACGATCCGGGTCGCGGGCGTCGTCGGGCGCGTCTTCGATGTCGTTGATCATGAACGCATACGCGACTGCCAGAATATTGGCGATGCCGACGAAAATCACCCGCCAATCGAGCAGGACTTCATTGGGGCGGGCGGCGAGCAGCGCGCCGCACAGCGTGACGGGCAGCACGAACGGGACGAATTCTTTCCAACGGGTCAGACGAATCAGCCCGCGAATTTGCTGACGCAAGGGGGTTTGGGTTTGGTTCAACACGACCTCCGGGTTTCGACAAACATAAGAGACACATGAGGATAACACGAATGCTGTGAAAGCGTTGCGCGCTTGGGAAAACGTATCAACTGAAAAAGAGTCCACGCAAAGACGCAAAGCAATCACACATGCTGTGCCTTTGCTTCAAAACCGCTTGAATTTTATGCCTGTGAATGTCGAAGCGATGACCCATGCTGCGTGCGATTGCGGTTCGTGATTTTTCGGCAACCCGTTACAATGGAGCGTGGAGCGCACGAGTCTATCTGGTGTGTCAATCACGATTGCCATACGAGTGATGGGTGAAAATCGTTTTGAAAGCTATTCTGAAAATGCTGTGTGCGAGTTGGTTGTGTGTAGGGCTGAGCGGGTGTAGTTTTCAGACAGGCGATACGCCGCTGCCGACCGCAACGACAATTCGGGTGGCATTGGCACAGGCGACGACGGTACCGACGTTGGCGCGCACGCCAGTGCCGACGTTGGATACTACCGGCAGCGTTCGGACACTGCAAGCCGTACCCAGTCAGGTGTTGAGCGAAAATACCGACGAAATCGTGTTGACCAGTACGCCGGATGCACCGTGTCCGCCATCTGGCGGGCAGCCGAATGCTGAGCATCGTGTCATGGCGGATGTGGATTATCAGGCGAAAACGGTCGCTGTTCAACAGCAGATCACACTGATCAATCGGGAAAACGAGTCGTTGCGCGATGTCGTTTTGAATCTCGAAGTCAATCGATGGTCGGAAATTGTCACCGTTGATGCTGTCGCTGCCGTCAATCTTGACGCCGAAAATGGCGATGTTCAGGCGGCAGCCTACGAATTGACCGGGCGGCGGCTGCTGATTGAACTGACTGCGCCAGTACTGCCCGGCTGCGCGCTGCAAATCGATCTGTCGTATCGGCTGGCGATTCCTCCGGTCGGCACAGGGGTGAATGCGTACAACGGTTATTTCGGCTATACCGTGCGCCAGACCAATCTGGGTCATTGGCTGGCGACTGTTGGCGTGCGGCGCGGCGGCACGTGGATTTCGCATGACGTGATCCAGATTGGCGAGCAAGTCGTCGCAGAAATGGCAGATTGGGATGTCAGTCTGCGCGTCGCCAATGCGCCGATCAACCTGACCATCGCCGCGCCGGGCGTGCTGACCCGTGAAGACAGCGATGTGTGGCGCTACCGACTCCGGAATTCGCGTGAATTTGCCGCAAGCCTGAGCGATGATTTCAACGTCACGCTGCAACAGGCGACCAACGGTGTCATGGTCGAATTGTACTCGTTCAGCGAAGCAGTGAACGGGGCAGACGGGGCAGTGATCGATGGCGCGGCGCACGCGCTGCTGGTCGCTTCGCGGTCGCTGGCGATGTATGCCGATCTGTTTGGCGATTATCCGTATGAACGCTTCGTCATCGTCGAAGGTGATTTTGCTGATGGTATGGAGTTCAGCGGGCTGGTATTTGTCGGACGCGATTGGTTTCGCACGTATACCGGTGACCCCGCCTCGTACCTGACGATCATCACAGTCCACGAAGTGGCGCATCAATGGTGGTATGCCAGTGTTGGCAACGATCCGGCGCTGACCCCGTGGCTGGATGAAGCGCTGGCGACCTACAGCGAGTATATTTTCTTCGAGGAATATTACCCGGCGCTGCGCGATTGGTGGTGGCGTTTCCGCGTCGATTCGTTCGTCGGCACAGGCAGCGTCGTCGGGCAGGTGGACAGCCCGGTGTACAGTTTCGTCACCATTCGCCAGTATATCAATGCCGTTTACCTGCGCGGCGCGCGCATGATGCACGATTTACGCGGCGTGATGGGCAGCGACCCGTTTTTTGATTGGCTGCGCCGCTATGCCGAAGCAGGAAAAGATCGTGTGGTAGCGCCAGAGGTGATCTGGTCGCTGTTGAGCCAGGAAAACCGAGATGCAACGCGCGCGATTCGCCAGTTCTATCTGAGCGATGCGAATTTTTGATCGGAAGTGAGGATGCCATGCGGATTTTTATTTCGTATCGTCGTGTCGATAGTCAGGCGATCACCGACCGCATTTACGAATGGTTGAGCGAAGCGTTTGGCAAAGACAATGTGTTTCAGGACGTCTATGGCATCCGCGCGGGCGAAGATTTTCGAGAGGCGATCCGCCAGCAGGTCGGGAGCTGTGACGTGCTGATCGTGGTGATCGGTCAGCAGTGGCTGCATGTGACCGAACCTGCCGACGACAGCGCCAGCACGACGCGGCGGCGGCTGGATAACCCCAGCGACAGCGTGCGCCTGGAAATCGAAGCCGGCTTGAGCGACCGCACCAAGACGCTCGTGATCCCTGTGCTGGTCAATGATGCGTCGTTCCCATCGGCGGGGGCGCTGCCGGAAACGATGCGCGGGCTAACCAACCTGAACGCCGCGCAAATTCGCAACAATCCTTATTTTGAAGACGATATGCGCCGCTTGATCGCCCGGCTGAAAGAATATGACCGAGAAACGAGCGCGCGCGGGACGAACGCGACCAAACCGCGCCGCCCATCGGTGCTGATCAGTGGGGTGGCGGTTGCGTTTGGAGTGATCCTGGCGGTCGTACTGATCACTGCGCGTCAAAACCAGAATTCATCACAGGCGGACGAGACCGCGACAGGTTCTGCTACCAATGAGACCGTTGTCGCACAGGTCAATCAGACCCAAACGGCGGATGGGGTCAACCTCCGGCTCACGCAAACGGCGCTGGTGCCGCCTACGGATGATCTGATGGCGACGGCGACGGCGATTGCCCACGCAGGCGAAACAGGTGCGGCGGTCGCGCAAACACACGTCGCAGCGACTATGACTGCGGCGCAATCCGCAACGCTTGTCGCCAATCTGGATGCGACGGCGACTCGAAATGCCGAAACGGGGTATTTCATCGGGGCGTGGCAGCCCGCCGATGAAAGCTCGAATTCGTCGATCACCGGTGTAACGGTTTCGCAGGGGACGGACGACATGTTCACGCTCGATTATCGAAGCTATTGTCCGCCTGCTGGCAATCTGTGCTACCGAACCGAATCAAGCTATACGATTTCCGATGCGCGATACAGCAATGGACAGGTACGCGGTACGCTCGAAAATACGCGCATTACGCTGACACGCGGCATCGAAGACGGAGAGATCATCGCCAGCATCCGCTTTGGAACGGGTGAAACATCCAGCATCACCATGCAGCGCGAACGCATCATTTTCACCGATGATTTCAGCGTCGTGGTGACGCTGCAAGTCAACCCGAATATTTTTCGGTTGCTGCCGACGCCGACGCCGTAATCGACATATTACGGGAGGTAGTGTTTGCCGCGCAATTTTTCGGGCAGCAGGTCGGTCGAGTCTGGCGCATCATCGCGCCCATAACCGAGTTCTTTCATCAGTTGGGTCGGGGCGTTGCGAATCTTCATCGGAATCGGCAAATTACCGAACTGTTTCACGTCATCCAATGCGGCGTACACCGCTTCGGTCGTCCGAGATTTCGGCGCAGATGCCAGATAGATCACGCCATGCGATAAATGCCATACACATTCGGGGTAGCCGATAATTTCGACGGCGCGAAACACGGCATTGGCGATCGTCAGCGCATCGGAATCCGCCAGCCCGATATCCTCACT
>Ga0224723_1001827_pt1 | contig 12446 bp, 9 predicted proteins | sample Balambano_FR2_Me_FD_161647 | JGI IMG/M metagenome (GOLD analysis project Ga0224723, IMG submission 161647) | Freshwater sediment microbial communities from Lake Towuti, South Sulawesi, Indonesia - Balambano_FR2_MetaG | ecosystem: Environmental > Aquatic > Freshwater > Lake > Sediment | place...
GGTTATGGAACACACACTTTCCACGCCGACCGACGGCGAATATGTTTCCTTCCCAGTTGACCCCGAACCGGTCTCGCTGCGGTTGATCCTGGTCGCGGCCTTTATCGGCCTGACGATCGCGGGTTATGTGCTGATCGACGCTCTGATCGGCAGCGCCGGGTGTAACATCATTGGGCTGATCGGCTCGCTGGTCGCCGCGTCGCTGATCTCCCAGGCACTGGAACGTTATCTGAAGAATCGCTGGAAGCCGACCCGTTTCGTGCAGGTTGGCGCGTCGTCCGTGCGGATTCAGCGGCGGGGGAAGACCGAGTTTGAGATCAACCCGCAGCAGCATGTCAATGTGCTGGGGTGGTATTTTGAGGTTCAGAAGCGCGCACGTGTGCCCAAAGGCTGGTATGTGATCGCTTATGCCCTGGAACAGGACAGCACCATTTTGCCAGTCTACACGCTGATCTCGCCGGACGATTTTGCCGGAATTCAGGATCTGTCACGCTTTCACCGGCTGGAATCGCCCACACGCGCCGCCGAGGGCGAAGATTTGCGCCGGGCCGGTCAGCAGCGCCGCCTGCGCACGGCGGAGGCTGTCCGCAGTCTCGACGGCGCGGAGATGAGCCTCAACGATTTTCAGGTCTTTCTGACGCAGCTTGAAACCCGCTTCCCGGAATGGATGCCCCCCGCCCCATGACCCGCCGCATCATCCTTCTTGCCGCCGCGTCCCTCCTGCTGATCGCGGTTTCGTGGCGTGCGGCAGCGCAGACCCCGCTGATCCCGTTTGCCGCTGTGGACGGCCAGATCGAAGCCGGCGCGACCGACAGCTACACCTTCGATGTCGAAGCGACCAGCGTTTATTCATTTATTGTGGAAAGCACCTCCCAGGATTTTGACCCTGTGCTGTCTATCGAGGACGCGCAGGGCAATCTTATCGTGAGTAATGATGACTATCGCTACCCGGACAGCCGCGATGCCCTGCTGGAGGCGATCACCTTCACAGCGGGTGGCGAGTATCGCGCTGTGGTGCGCGGCTTTGGCGAGACCACCGGCGGTTATACCATCACCATGCTCCCCGGTTACGCTAACCTGACCGATCAGGACACTTTCGCCAGCGCGGGCGGATGGGTGCTGGTGGGGGAGGGGGTCGAATCGGCTTCGGCACGCGGCGGGCTTCAGCTTGCGCTGGAAGGCGTGGGTCTCAACGGCGCGGCCTATGACCCTGATGACGGGCCGATCACCAATTTTTATGCCGAAGTCGTGATCACTGAGGCGGCGGGTGTCAACACGTGGGCGGCGGGCATGGCGCTGCGTTACACCACCGGCGGTTACTATCAGTTTTTGATCGATGCCGATGGGCGCTGGCGTTTCGCTGTGGTGCGCGATGGCAGCGTGCGCGTGATCGCCGACTGGACGGCCAACAGCGCCATTGTGCCTGATCTGACGCCGTTTCGTCTCGGCGTGCTTGCCAGCGGCCAGGGCTTCGACCTGTTTTTCAACACACGCTGGATCGGTCAGGTGGTCGATGGCAGCCTGAGTGGGCCGGGGCGTGTCGGGCTGGCGGTGGCTTCGGATAATGTCTCTCAGAGCGAGACGATCATCACCTTTGACGACCAGGCGATCACCCAGCCGCTTTTGATCGACGGCGAGCGCGTGTTCCCTGCCGCGTTGATCCGCGCGGGCCGTAATGCGATCATCGATGAACTGGAGCGCCGGGGCGCGATCCCCTACGGCGGCCAGATCGCCTTGAATGTGGACACAAGTTTTATTGACAATTCGGTGCAGGGGGTGTTTCAACAGCCGCTGGGGCGTGGCACGCTGTTCCGCGCGTATGTGATGGGCACGACCGTCCGGCTGGAGCAGAGCGGGGTGGGTCTGGCCGGATGTGGTCTGCTGCTGCGAAGCACGGGCGAGGATGATTACACGGTCGCCTTCCTGGATAATGTCGGCGGTTATGGGCTGTCTCAACGGCAGGGATCGGTCTTTCTGCCCGGCGTGTACGGCGAAAACTTTGACTTCGACGTGCTGGCAGGCGGTGATCTGCTGGCGATAGTGGATGAGGACAACATTTGGCTGTACATCAACGGCCTGCTGGTCGGCCAGCTCAGTGCCGTCCCGGTCGAGGGAGGGGTCGGCAATGTGCTGATCAACTTTGACGCGGCGGATTCCACGTGTCAGTTTGCCGATACCTGGCTGTGGCGTTTTGGATAAATCTGAGTCGGCGCGTTTCAGCGTTTCACTATAAAATCATCCATTGCCCTGATAGTTTGCCTCATACCGAAGGGTAATTAGATCGTATGGATCGGTTGGAGCACGCCATTTTTCGCACCGTGCTTTACGGCGATGTGTTTGATTTTCCCATGACGGCGCGGGAGATTCACCACTTCTTGATCGACGAACAGCCTGCATCCTGCGAAGCAGTGGAACGCACGATCGCCGGGTCGATGGCGCTGGCCTCTGCGCTGATCTGCGTCGATGGCTATTTCGCCTGCGCCGGGCGCGAATCGATCGTGGCGCTGAGGAAGGAACGCGAACAGGTCGTCGCGCGCATGTGGCCGCAGGCGCTCCGCTATGGCCGCTGGCTGTCACGGTTGCCGTTTGTGCGCATGGTGGGGCTGACCGGCGCGCTGGCGATCCGCAACGCTTACGATGGGGACGATATCGACTACATGCTGATCACCGTGCCTGGACGGGTGTGGATGGCGCGCGCGCTGGCGATCGGGATCGTGCGCGCAGCCAGACTTCAGGGCGTGATTGTTTGCCCGAATTATGTGGTCGCCGACGACGCGCTGGAGCAGTCGCGCCGCGATCTGTTCATCGCGCATGAACTGGCGCAGATGATCCCGCTTTACGGTCATGACCTTTACTGGCGGCTGCGGCAGACCAACCCGTGGGCGGAAGCGCACCTGCCGAACGCGGGGGCGGCGCTGTATGCCACAGACGAGCAGAGTCTTGGTCGCGGCTGGGAGACGATCAAGCGCGTGGGGGAGGCCGCGTTAGGCGGTCGCCTGGGTAACGCGCTGGAGACCTGGGAACATCAGCGCAAGGTGCGGCGGTTTGCCAAGAAAATGCGCCAGCAGCAGGAACACGCCGCGCAGATCGACCGCACACAGGTCAAAGGGCACTTCAGCGATCATGGCAGCCGCATCCTGCGCAAGTATCAGGCCCGGCTGCGGCAGCACGGCCTGATCGATGCCGCCGCGCCAGGAGATTGAGCAGCACGCCTATCCCTTTGGGTGGTGCGGTTGTTCACGCTTTTCTAACACACGAGTCGCATAATGAGGGGCGATGCGCCGTGTTATGCGCTGTCTGTGCCGCTGTTGGCGCTGGATAGCCAAATGAGAAAGCAAAACCCTGATGATGGCACGCAGATCAGGCCGCCGTCGTGGCCCTCGTCCCGCCCGTGATCCCAACCTTCCTGGCAGCAGCCCTGATGCCGAAACTGAGGACGACACACCTAAAACACCGGTTCAGTGGCGGCGCATGTTCGGTTATCTCAGGCCCTATCGCGCGCGGGTGGGCCTGGCGCTGCTGGCGACGATCTTCAGCGCGCTGCTGAGTCTGGTGTTCCCCGCCGTGATGGGCGATGTGGTCGATTCCGTGCTGGAAAGCGGCGACATCGCGCTGCTGGATCAGATCACCGTCGGGCTGCTGCTGGTGTTTCTGCTGCGGTCGTTTAGTTCCCTGCTGGAAACATATAACCTGAGCTACGTGGGTGTGCGCGTGGTGGTCGATCTGCGGCTTCAATTGTTTCAAAAGCTGGAAACCCTCTCGATGAGCTTTTTCACGTCGCGCCGCGTCGGCGAACTGGTCTCGCGCCTCTCCAACGATGTGACGGTGATGAACACCGCGCTGACCAACAACATCAGCACGCTGCTCCAGCAGACGTTTATCATGTTCGGCTCGATCGCGGTGATGCTCGTCCTCAACTGGCGGCTGACTTTGTTCATCTTGCTCCTGACGCCGATTATCGTGGCGTTCGGCGCGGTCTTCGGCTTATATCTCAGCCGCACCAGCACCCGTGTGCAGGACGAGATCGCTGGCGGAACGGTAGTGCTGGAAGAATTTCTCCAGGGCATCCGTGAGGTGAAGAGTTTTGTGCGCGAGCGCTTTGAGCGCAGCCGTTATGCGCAGGCGATCGATCGTTCGTTCCGAATGCAGCTTCGTGTGCTGCGGGTGCGGGCGATCTTCGGGCCGCTGATGGGCTTTCTGGCGTTTGGCGGCCTGTCGATGGTGCTGTGGTTCGGCGGGCGCGAAGTGATCGCCGGGCGGTTGAGCGGCGGCCAGTTGATCACCTTTCTAATCTATGGCCTGACGGTGGCCGGGAGCCTCGGCTCGCTGGTGGCGATCTATTCCGGGTTTCAGGAAGCGATCGGCGCGACCCGCCGCGTGTTTCAACTGCTCGACATTGCGCCGACCATCACCGATCACCCCGGCGCGCGCATGCTGGACTCAGCGGAAGGACGCATTACGTTTGATCACGTCTCCTTCGCCTATGATGGCGATCATGCCGTTTTGAACGATATTCAGCTCGACATCGCGCCGGGTGAGATCATCGCGCTGGTGGGGCCAAGCGGTGCGGGCAAAAGCACCATGTTCAACCTGATCCCGCGCTTTTATGACGCGACTGGCGGGCACATGAGAATCGATGGTCTGGATGTGCGCGAGGTGACGCAGGCCAGCCTGCGCGAGCAGATCGGGATTGTGCCGCAGGAACCGCTGCTGTTTGGCGGCACGATCCGCGAGAATATCCTCTATGGCCGGCTGGACGCGACCGAAGATGACCTGATCGTGGCGGCGAAGGCGGCCAACGCGCACGATTTTATCGTCGAGCTGCCGGACGGTTACGAGACGATCGTCGGCGAACGCGGCGTCCGGCTGAGCGGCGGCCAGCGCCAGCGGGTGGCGATCGCGCGCGCCATCCTCAAAGACCCGCGCATCCTGCTGCTCGATGAAGCGACCTCCAGCCTCGACAGCGAAAGCGAACATCTGGTGCAGGAGGCGCTGAGCCGACTGATGCAGAACCGCACTACCGTGATCATCGCCCATCGGCTGAGCACTATCCGCATTGCCGACCGGATCGCGGCGCTGGAAAAAGGCCGCATCGTAGAGATCGGCACGCACGATCAACTGCTGACGCAGGGCGGCTTGTATGCGCGCCTGTACGAGATGCAGTTCCGCGATCAGGATGCTGCCACGCTCAACGGGCATGGGCGGCAGGCGATGTCTGAGGCGAACCTGGCATGAACCTGCAAGAAAAATCGGTGCTGGTCACTGGCGCAGCCGGTTTTCTGGGCGGCGCGCTGGTGGCGCGGCTGTCAGAACGTGGCGCGCCGATCAGAGCGCTGGCCCGCAGCCCGGAACGCGCCGGTTACATCCGCGATCGGGCAGGGGTGGATGTCGTCGCTGGCGACATTCTCGACGTCGAACGGATGCGGCAGATCAGCGCGGGGTGTGATGCCCTCTTTCATGTGGCGGCGGCGCTGGATGGCTCGCTCGATCATCAGCGCCGCGTTAACGTCGAGGGCACGCGCGCGGTGATGCAGGCCGCCGTCGATGCGGGTGTGCGGCGGGTCGTCCACGTCAGCACGGTGGCGGTTTATGGCTATGGCGTGCGCGGCGATGTGACCGAAGATCGCGCCCCTGAACCGGGCAGCGACCCCTATAACCTCAGCAAGGCCGAAGCGGAGGCGGTTGTGAAATCCTTCCGCGATCGCGTCGAAACCGTGATCGTCCGCCCCGGCGCGATCTATGGGCCACGTTCCGGCTTCTGGACGGGTGTCTGGTTCCGGCTTGGCCGCCGCCGCCCGACGATCTTTATCGGCGATGGGCGAGGAAACGCGCCCGTTATTTACGTCGATGATGTGGTCGATCTGCTGCTGCGCGCCGCCGATCATCCTGCTGCGGCTGGCAAGGTGTTCAACTGCGCGCCAGACCCCGCCCCGACCTGGCGCGATTTTCTCCAGGGTTACTCGCGCCTGGCCGGGCACGATCGCTGGCTGGGTTTGCCCCCGGCGCTGGTTGATCCGGCGGCGTGGATCGCCTCCGTGACGGCGAGACCCTACACCCCGCGCAAAGAGGCCCTGGCGCTGGTTCGCTATGCCCGCCGCCGCGTGACTTATAAGACGGGTCACGCCCGTGATCTGCTCGGCTGGCAGCCGCAGATCAGCCTCGATGAGGGCATCCGCCGCTGCGAGCCGTGGCTGCGCGAAAAGGGTTTGCTGGGGTGAGTGAACTGCTGCCCTTGTTCGTCGCCGGCGGATTGATCCTGTTTGCGGCCTGGTGGCTGCTGATCGAGTCCGAAGGGGTTTATCTCGGCCAGCGTGCCGTGATCTGGCTGTATGACCTGTTCGCGCCGCGCTATGATCGCATCAAGCAGTTCGCGCCGGAATATGAACATTACCTGCTGGCGAACCCGATCCTGGGCATGATCGCCCCTCAGGTTAATCCTCTGGTGCTGGATGTCGCCACCGGCACGGGTCGTCTGCCGCTGGCGCTGATCCATCATCCGGAGTTTCAGGGGCGGGTGGTGGCCGTCGATCTCAGCCGGCGGATGCTGGCGCAGGCCGCGATCAAGCTGCGCACCGCGTCCGATCGAGTCGTGCTGCTGCGCTGCGGCGCGGAGAAGCTTCCCTTTCCTGACGCGAGTTTTGATGTCGTCACCTGTCTGGAGGCGCTTGAATTTATGCGCGATCGTGCGGCGGCGCTGGCGGAGATGGCGCGGGTGCTGCGCCCCGGCGGTCTGCTGCTGACGACTAACCGCGTCAACACGCGCTGGCTGCCCGGACGCCTGTTTACTCATAGTGCGCTGACCGCACAGCTTGAGGCGTTGAGTTTCGAGGTCGTGGAGATCGAGCCGTGGCAGGTCGATTATCACCGGGTCTGGGGCCTCAAAGCGGGCGACTCGGCCTCGATCGGCGCGCGACCGCTGGCCGAAGTGCTGCGCTGCCCGCGCTGTCAGTTCCTGCCGCTGGACGCGCAGATCCACGCCTGGCGCTGCCCGAACTGCCGCCTGACACTGCCCATTGGCGCAGATGGCGTGATTGACGCGCATGTTTCCGCTAAAATTCTTGACTCATAATGCTCCGTATGTTATGATTCCACGCGATATGCGGCGAAAAAGTGGGTGCAACTCCCACTTTTCGTTTTATATTCAACAAGCCCAATCCGAAAATGCTGGCAGCGTGCTGGGCAGGTGGGGGAATCGCCGACCTGGACGCCGCTGGCTATATAGCCCCAAAGTGTATGGGAGCATTCGCACGACCGTATGAGAAACGAGTTTGAAGTCGCCTTTAATGAAATCGCCGAACTGCGCGAGCTGCCTGCTGATGTCGTCCTGGAAGCCCTGCATAACGCCCTCATCTCCGCTTATCGCCGCGACTCTGGCGCCAGCGCCGCCCAGAAAATTGACGCCAATGTCGATCTGAACACAGGGCGCGCCCGCATCTTTGTGGAAAAAGAGGTTGTGAGTCCGGAGGACGTTCGCAGCCCGGCGTTTAATCCCAACACCGAAGTTGACCTGGAGAAAGCCCGCTACTATCACCCGGAAGCGCAGATCGGCGACACGGTGATGGTGCAGGTTGAAGGCACGACCAAGAAATTCGGTCGCATCGCCGCGCAGACGGCCAAGCAGGTGATCCTCCAGAAAATCCGCGAGGCGGAACGCAACGCCCTGTTTGAGGAATTTGTCGATAAAGAGGGCGATATTGTCAACGGCCAGGTGCAGAGCGCCAACGCCGCGATGGTGACGCTTAGCCTGGGCCGTGCCGAGGCGATTTTGCCGCGCCCGCAGCAGATCCCCGGCGAACGCTACAAGCCGCACGATAAGGTGCGCGTTTACGTCATGGAAGTCAAGCGCACGCCGCGCGGCCCACAGATCGTAGTCAGCCGCAGCCATCGCAATATGCTGCGCCGCCTGCTGGAATATGAAGTCCCCGAAATTTACAACGGGCAGGTGGAGATCAAGAACATCGCGCGTGAGGCCGGTTATCGCTCCAAAGTGGCGGTGGCCGCGCTCCAGGACGGCATCGATCCGGTCGGCGCGTGCGTCGGGATGCGCGGCATCCGCATCCAGAACATCGTGAAGGAACTCCACGACGAAAAGATCGATGTGATCGAGTGGAACCCGAACCAGGAACAGTTCATCGCCAAGGCCCTCAGCCCGGCGCGTGTGGCCGGTGTCTATCTCGATGATGATCCCGACGCGGGCCGAACCGCCGTGGTGATCGTCCCTGATGATCAGCTTTCGCTGGCGATCGGCCGTGAAGGTCAGAACGCGCGCCTGGCCGCCAAACTGACCGGCTGGCGCATCGACATCAAAAGCGTGGCGGAAGCGGTGCAGACGGCGCTGGATCGTCTGATCGATCCGGCGCTGGCAGACGTGGCGCGCGCGCAGGCTGCCCTGATCGATGATGTGCGGCTGATTATGGATAAGAAAGCCAATAACCGCACCGTGATGCCGGAAGAATACAAGACCCTGAATAAGTTCGCCGATCTGGTTGAGCGGCGTCTGCTGGCGATGAAGCTGGAGTCGCGCCAGGCCCGTCTGGCCGAGATCAACGCGGTCAAGACCACACTGCCGCAGACGGCCTTCGAGATTCCGGTTCAGAGCCTCGATCTGCCCGATCATCTGATCGAAGCCCTTCAGCCGCTGGAAAATGTCGGCGAGATCATGCTGCGCTTCCTGATCGACGAGAACCGCCTGCGCAAGCTCCTCGGTGGCAACGCCGATGCCGCGCTTCAGCAGGTGCAGTCCGCGCTCGATAAGCTGATCGTGCCGGATGAGTTCGACGATCTGTCGGAGGTGGACGGACTCACCTCCGCCGGGGCTGAGGCCGTCGTCGCCCCAGCGGTGGTCGCGCCTGCTCTGGCTGATGAGGACTCTGATCAACCGCCTGCCGCTGTCGCTGCGCCGGTCGGCGCGCCTGCTCTTGACCTGGATGACGACGAGGAAGTCGGCTTTGTTGAGGACGATGAAGAAGATGACGATCAGAGCAAGGCAAAAGGCGGCAAGGGCAAGAAGGAACGCGCCAAGCGCCGCCAACTGGTGTTCGACGAGAGCACTGGGCGCACGGTCGCCAAGCGCAACCGCAAGGGCAGCCGCAAGCGTGGCGACTGGGGCGAGGAAGGCTTCTGATCGTGATCGGTCAATTTGCGAGATTGCAGGAACCGCCAGCGCCGGCGGTTTCTGTTTCCTGGCAGACATGGGTATGTCGGGCAGGGGCGCATGTGACCGGCCATCAGGCCAATCGTAAGGTTTTGATGGGCAGAGTCGTCCGGGTAATAGAAGTGTAAGGCTGCCGAGCATGACACAACCCACTGCACAACCTTCTCGAAAACATATCCCGATCCGCACCTGTGTGGTGTGCCGCACGTCCGATAGCAAGCGCCGCCTGACGCGCCTGGTGCGCACTGAAACTGGTGTGCAGGTTGATCCGGGTGGTAAAATGAAGGGCAGAGGCGCATACTTGTGTGATAACAGAGTGTGTTGGGAACGCGCAGTGAAGACGGACACCCTCAACAAAGCGTTGAGAACCCTACTGACTGCTGAAGACCGGGAACGCCTGCATCAGGCGATGCCGTCGTAGCGCCATGAACGCACGACCCATGTTTACATTATCCAATTTACAGAGCGACGGGTGATCTGAATATAACTCTTCAGCCGTCGCTCTATACCAGTGTATGGAGAAAAAGATGGCTCAAGAGAGACAGATTATCCAGATACCTGACTATCTGACCGTGCGGCAGCTTGCCGAACTGATCTCGGTCAGCCCGATTGAGGTGATGAAAAAGCTCATCGCCAACGGGATCATGGCGTCGATCAACCAGCAGATCGATTATGACACGGCTGCGATCGTCGTCGAGGAAATGGGGTATGAGTCGCAGTCTGCCAGCGCTCTGGCCGCTGCGGAAGCTGAGCGCCAGCGTGTGGAAAACAGCACGCAGGAATGGCGCAAGATGTACACCGCCGAAAAGGCGGAAAACCTCAGCATCCGCCCGCCTGTCGTCACGATCCTCGGCCACGTCGATCACGGCAAGACCACCCTGCTGGACACGATCCGCAAGACCAAAGTAGCGGAAGGCGAGGCCGGTGGTATCACCCAGGCCATCGGCGCGTACCGGGCCTTCCACAATGGTCGTCAGATCACGTTTATCGACACACCGGGTCACGAAGCCTTTACCGCCATGCGCGCGCGCGGCGCTCAGGGCGCGGATATTGCGGTGCTGGTCGTCGCGGCGGACGACGGCGTGATGCCGACCACGCGCGAGGCGCTCAATCATGCCCGCGCGGCCAACGTGCCGGTGGTGGTGGCGATCACCAAAGTGGATAAGCGCAATGCCAACATCGACCGTGTGAAGCAGGGCCTCTCCGAACTCGGCCTGACGCCGGACGATTGGGACGGCGATACGCTGATGGTCTCGGTTTCCGCGCCGCAGAATCAGGGTATCGAGGATTTGCTGGAAGCGCTGCTGCTGGTGGCGGACGATAACCGCATCGTCGCCAACCCGAAGGGCGACGCCGCCGGTATTGTGCTGGAAGCGAAGGTCGATCCGCATCGCGGCACCGTGGCGACGCTGCTGGTGCTGAATGGCACGCTCAAGCGCGGCGATGCGATCGTGGCCGGCGAGACCTATGGCAAGATTAAGGCCATGTATGACGACAAGGGCGCGACGATTACCGAGGCGACACCATCGACGCCGGTCTCGGTGCTGGGTCTGAGCGAACCGCCGCAGCCCGGCGATCGCTTCGAGCAGGTCAAGAACGACAAGATCGGGCGCGCGATGGCTGAAGAACGTCACCAGACAGCGGCCGCCCAGCAGGACGCGCCGGTGCGTGTGCTGACGCTGGAAGACATCTTCGCACAGGTGGCTTCTAACGAACAGAAAGAACTGAACCTGATCGTCAAGGCCGATGTGCAGGGATCGCTTGAGCCGATCGTCGACTCACTGAAAAAACTGTCCTCCGGCGGACGGGAAGCTATCGGACTGCGCATCCTCTCTTCAGACATCGGCAATATCTCCGAAAATGACGTGATGCTCGCCAGCGCCTCCGGCGCGATCATCCTGGCTTTCAAGGTCGGGGTCGATAATGCGGCCCGGCGTTCGGCAGATGCCAAAGGGGTCGAAATCCGCCGCTACGATGTGATCTACAAACTGCTGGAAGATGTCGAGCTGGCGCTTAAGGGGATGCTGGAGCCGGAATACGCGCCGAAGCAGATCGGGGTGGCTGAGGTGCGCGCGGTCTTCAACATTTCGCGCGTCGGCACGGTCGCGGGCTGCTATGTGCTGGAAGGTGAAATCCGCCGTAACGCTAAGGTCAATGTCCGGCGCGGCGGCAAGGTGATCGAAAACGGTATTGCGGTCGATTCGCTCCGCCGCGAAAAAGATGATGTGCGCGATGTGCGCGCCGGGTTCGAGTGCGGTGTCAGCCTGGAAGGGTTCAACACCTTCGAGCGCGGCGACCGCCTGGAATTCTTCGTGATGGAGCGCGTCAATTAAGCGGCGCGCTGGCTGTTTTGGAATGAGGCGGGGCGGCAGCTTCGCCTCGTTTTGTCACTAAGGAGGTTGAGCGATGTCGCTCAAAGTGGAGCGCATGGCAGAGCAGATCCGCGCGATCCTCAGCGGTCTGCTGCTGCGTGAAGTCAGCGATCCGCGTCTGCAAGGCGTCACCATCACCGAGGTGCGGCTCGATTCTGAAATGATGTACGCCAACATCTACGTCAACGCCCTGGGTGATGAAAGCCGTCAGGATGCTGTAATGCAGGCGCTCCGCCGCGCCAACGGCTTCCTGCGGCGTGAGGTCGGCAAGCGAGTGCGGCTGCGCAGTGTGCCGGAACTGCACTTTCATTGGGATGTGATGCTGGAACGCGGCGAGCGCCTGAACCAGTTGATCGCCAGCCTGGACATTCCCCCCGCGCCGATCGAGGAGGCGCGCCCGACTTTAGATAACACCCCTGACGACCTCAACGACGATCTGGACATCGATGCCGGACTTGATGATGACGACGATTCCACGCTGGGCTGAAGCCGCCGACGCGGTGCGCGCTGGCGAGCGTATTCTGCTGGTGACACATATGTCGCCCGACGGCGATGCGATCGGCTCGCTGCTGGGCGCGGGCAATATGCTGCGCGAACTGGGCAAACCGGTGGACTGCGCGGTTGATGAAGGCGTGCCGGACTTTTTTAAGTTTCTCCCCGGCGCGCAGACTGTCCACCCGATCCTGACGTCGGGCGCGTGGGATGTGATGATCTCGCTGGACGCCAGCGACGAAGCGCGCACCGGCGTGTGCGGGGAATATGGCCGCGCCAACAGCCAGCGGGTGATCAACCTGGATCACCACGCTACCAACACCTATTTTGGCGACATTCATCTGGTGCTGCCAACGGCCGTCTCCGCCACCGAAGTCGTCTACCACTGGCTGCGCGCGGTCGATTTTCCGCTGACGCGCGAGGTGGCT
>Ga0224723_1001828_pt1 | contig 12438 bp, 8 predicted proteins | sample Balambano_FR2_Me_FD_161647 | JGI IMG/M metagenome (GOLD analysis project Ga0224723, IMG submission 161647) | Freshwater sediment microbial communities from Lake Towuti, South Sulawesi, Indonesia - Balambano_FR2_MetaG | ecosystem: Environmental > Aquatic > Freshwater > Lake > Sediment | place...
CACCACCCGCTGCGCCAACACGGGGCCGATACCATAAATTTTTTTAAGCTCCGAAGTATCGGCTGCATTCAGATCAAACCGCGCGGGCGCGGTAGTGCGCTCGCGTGGCATGATCATTTTCGGAAAATCGGATGTTGTTTGCATAGACGGCTTTGTCGCGATTTGAATGTACCCGCGAAGGGCCTCCACGCGTGCAGAGTCGATGCCGTATATCTTCGCCAGATCGCCTGCTTCGCGAAAGCGTCCGCCCTTTTCGCGGTAGCGCATAATACGCGCAGCAACCTGCTCGCCAAAACCAAGGGCTTCCAGTTGCGCCACCGATGCGGTGTTGGGGTCAAAGTTAAACGCGAGGGGCTCTGGCGCGCTGGAATCCGCGGCAACGCGTTGCCAGGCAGCCAGCACGCTATCTAGCACATTTTCCTGCGGTGTAAGTGAAGCGGGCTGCGACACAAACCACGCGCGGTAAATCGGTTCAGAGAAGATGAGCAGCAGCAACAGCGGCACCAGGATCACAAACGCATTCGATTCGGTGCGCGAAAACCCAAACCAAAATTTTATCCAGAGCCGCAGCCGGTTCATGCGTTAACAGGTCTGATCATAAATGATTACCCAGCGGTGGTCTATTTTTCGCCACACCAGCGTAAAGATACCCGACAGGTTGCCCACACTGCGCGACAGGTGGTAGCGGCCGGTGAGGAAGTAGCTGTCGCAAGACGTTGGGGTGAGCTGTAAAATCTCGAACCGCAATTGACCCATTACTTCCGTTGTGGGGTAACTGCTTTTGTAGCGCTGCAAGGTTTGCTGCCAACCGTGCTGAATGCCCTGTGAGCTGGTAAACATGAGCGAGTCCGACTGCCAATACCCCTGCATGTACGCCTCCAGGTTGCCTTGGTTCCACGCGTGCATCTGTTCATCCAAAACTTTCAGGATAGCCTTGCGATCGCCTGCCTCCTGCTTTCCCGAAGGCGCGCAGGCGCCCAGCATCAGGGCTACGTACACTAACTTTTTCATCCTGACAAGTAACAAAAAACGCCCTTCAAATCCAGCACAAATCCCTATTTTGCAAACACTAACAATTGTTGCCCCATGCGAAAAATTTCACTCTCCGATGTTGTACCGCACGCACTGGCGGTTTTGTTCTTTTTATTGTTGACAGTGGTTTTTTTCAGCCCGGTATTTTTTGAAAACAAATCTCTTGACCAAAACGACATCGTACAGTTTCTGTGGGGTAGCAAAGAACTGCGCGACTACCGGGCAGCCACAGGACGAGAAGGTTTATGGACCAACGCCATGTTTAGCGGCATGCCGGCTTACCTGGTAAACCTGCAATGGAGCGATGCACCGGTAACCGTGCTGAAGAAGGTGCTATCGTTTTTTCTGCCACATCCGGTGAGGAACATTTTTCTCGCGCTGGTGTGCTACTACTTGCTGTTGCTCAGCTTCAGGGTGCGACCCTACCTGGCCGTAGCCGGTGCGCTAGCCTTCGGCCTATCAACGTACATGATCATTGGCCTCTCGGCAGGGCACAACGCACGCATAGGCGCTATTGCCTTCATGCCGCTGGTCATGGCTGGTATTCACCTTGCCTTTAGCGGAAAAAAATGGTTGGGCTTTGCGGCCACTACGGCTGGCCTGGCGCTGCACCTGCGCGAAAACCACGTGCAGATAACCTACTATCTGCTGCTGCTGGTGGCAGGCTACGGCATCATGAAACTGGTACAGGCTGTGCGCGAAAAACAATTGCCTGAGTTTGCAAAAACACTTGGCTTGCTGTGCGCTGCGGCCGCATTGGCGCTTGCTACATTTTTCGGACCGCTGTGGGCCATTGCAGAGTACAGCGGCTACTCCACCCGTGGCGCCAGTGAGCTGGTTACCTCATCGGCCAATACGCAGGGCAGCGGGCTGCCGAAGAGTTATGCCTTTCAATATAGCAATGGTATTGCCGAGCCGGTTACGGCACTCATTCCGAATTTTTTTGGCGGCAGCAGCTTCAACGCTTTTGTGAACGATGAGAACAGCAAAACCTACCAGGCCTTAATGCAATCGGGCGATCAGAACACCGCCACCCAACTGGCGCGCTACACCTCATCGTATTGGGGCCGGCAGCCGTTATCCGCACCCTATTATGCCGGGGCCATTGTGGTGTTTCTGTTTGTGATCGGCCTGCTCATGGCCGAACGCACCATGGTGGTATGGCTGGCTTCGCTCACGGTGCTGGGTGTGATGATGAGTTGGGGCAGCAACTTCGAGGCGTTCAATTATTTTCTGTTCGACTACCTGCCTGGCTACAACAAATTCAGATCAGTAACCTTTGTGATGGTGGTGGTGTTTTTTGCCCTGCCTTTGTTGGGTTCAGTGGGGCTGGAGCGTCTGCTGGCTGCCGGCCTGTCGCCACAAGCGAAAAAGAAATTGCTCATCGCATTTCTATCTACCGGTGGTCTGTGCCTTTTCTTTGGATTGTTTGCCGGCTTGCTGTCTTACACCAAAGAAGGCGAAAGCGAACTACCGCGCTGGTTTCTGCAGGCGTTGCAGAGCGACCGCGAGGTGCTGTTGCGAAGCGATGCCCTGCGGTCGTTCGCCTTTATCTTTTCCATCTTCATCTTGCTTTACCTGGGTGTTTACAAAAAGGTTACCCCTGCAGCCTTCTTCCTTTTTTTGATTGCCATGACAGTCATAGACCTGGTGGTGGTAAACAAGCGCTATTTCTCGGCCGAGAATTACGTGCGCAAAAGTGCGCTTACCCGATTGGAACCCTCTGCAGCCGATCAGCAAATTCTTCGCGATACAGGCGACTACCGCGTACTTGATCTGCGCAACTTTTACGATGCGCGCGCCTCTAATTTTCACCAGTCGCTGGGCGGCTACCATGGTGCACGCATCAAGCGCTACCAGGAGTTGTACGACTCGTGCATCAGCCGCGAAACGGAACGCCTCATTGCGCAGGCGCGAAGCGGAGCCCTGGCTACCGAGCAGCTGCCGGTATTGAACATGCTGAACACGCGCTACTTTTTATATGGCGAAGAGGCGGGCAATGTGTTGCTCAATCCAACCGCCTATGGCCCCGCCTGGTATGCTTCATCCGTCATCGAAGCAATAAGCGCTAACGAAGAACTGACCCAGACGGCTCGTCTGAATTCTAAAAACACGGTTGTGATCAACACCCGTCAGTTTTCCAAACCTGTGCTGAACGCGTACGACAGCCATGCCACTGTAACGTTGAAAGAACGCAAGCCCGACATGCTCGCTTACGAAGCGCAATCTTCGACTGACGGGCTGGTGGTGTTTTCAGAAATTTTTTATCCAACAGGGTGGCATGCCTTTATTGATGGCACCGAAGTACCTATTTTACGTGTGAACTATGTTTTGCGCGCGCTACAGGTGCCTGCTGGTACGCACCAGATACAATTCAAGTTTGACCCCTCACCCTACCGCATTGGCAACAAGGTAACCCTGGCAGCAAGTTGGGTTATGCTGATTGCCGTAATGGGCTGCCTCTTTCGAAGCCTAAAACGCGAGGACAAGGTTGAGACGGCCTGACGATCAATTCTAAAAATTTGGAAGCTGAAGCCACCGCCTGACCTTATGACCGGCAGTTTGATTCGAACCCAATTCAGCAAACACTTTTCGCAACAGCCCATCGTGGTAACGGCACCCGGCCGCACCAACCTGATGGGTGAGCATGTAGACTACAATGAGGGACTGGTGTTGCCGGTCGCCATCGACAAGCATTTTACTTTTGCCGTGGCTGCCAACAACACCGATCGGTGCCAACTTATAGCATTAGATTTTAATGAGCAAAGCGATTTCCCGGTGCAGGATGTTCAACCTGAAGCCAACTGGAGTACTTACTTCAAAGGCGTGGTGGCGGGCTTTCAGCAAAAAGGCTTACGGGTGCCCGGCATCAACGGGGTATTCAGCAGTACCGTGCCCACCGGTGCAGGGTTATCGTCATCGGCCGCTCTGTGCAGCGGCTTTGCTTTTGCGCTCAATCATATTTTTGGATTTGGTCTTTCGCGGCTGGAGTTGGCGTTCATCGCACAGTATTCCGAACACCGGTTTGCCGGTGTGCAGTGCGGCATCATGGATCAGTATGCCAGCCTGTTTGGTGAGGAGAATGCCGCCTTGTTGTTAGACTGCCGAAGCGTGACACACGAAACAGTGCCCTTGAAACTGGGCGATTACACGTTGCTTCTTATAGATACCAAAGTAAAACATTCGCTGGCCTCATCGGCTTACAACCAACGCAGGGCTGCCTGCGAAGAGGGTGTTCGGCTGCTTGCGCAACAATATCCTGCTGTCCGCGCGCTCCGCGATGTTACTCCGGCTTTCTTGCATGCCCAACAAGATGCGCTGGGCGAAGAGGTGTGGCTGAAATGCCGGTTTGTAGTAGAAGAAATTGATCGCGTAAAGCAGGCAGCCGCACTGCTGCGCAACCACCAATGGGTGCTGTTCGGCAAGCTGATGTTCGAGACGCACTGGGGCTTGAGCAAGGCTTATGAAGTAAGCTGTGCTGAGCTCGACTGGCTGGTAACCTGGGCGGAAGGGGAGCGTGAGCATATTGCTGGCGCGCGCATGGTGGGTGGCGGTTTTGGCGGCTGCACCCTCAACCTGGTTAAAAAAGACAGCCTGGATTATGTGCGCGGGTTAATAAGCGAAAATTATTTTACTACTTTCGGCACCGAACCTGACTTTTATCTCGTACATCCGTCAGACGGTGTGCGCGTAAGAACCTAACCTAAGCCATCATGCAAAAGCTACAGCTCACCGACTACCTGGTTTTCTTCGTCTACTTTGTGATTGTGTCGTACTACGGTTACTGGGTGTATCAGCGAAAGAAAAAAGCACAGGCCGATTCCAAAGATTTCTTCCTGGCCGAGGGGTCGCTTACCTGGTGGGCCATCGGGGCTTCGCTCATCGCGTCTAACATCTCGGCCGAGCAGTTCATTGGCATGTCGGGCAACGGATTTAAAATGGGGCTTGCCATCGCAGCCTATGAATGGATGGCCGCTGCCACGCTGATTGTAGTGGCCGTGTTTTTCCTGCCTATCTACCTGAAGAACAAAATCTACACCATGCCGCAGTTTTTGCGCCAGCGCTACAACGGAACAGTAAGTATGATCATGGCCATTTTCTGGTTGAGTTTATACGTTATCGTTAATCTTACTTCCATTTTATTTCTTGGCGCGTTGGCGGTAAGCACCATCTCGGGCCTCAACTTTACCTTGTGCATGATCTTTCTCGCGGGCTTTGCCATTGTTATCACGCTGGGGGGTATGAAGGTGATCGGGTACACCGATGTGATCCAGGTTTTCTTTCTGGTGCTGGGCGGCTTGGCCACCACTTACCTGGCGCTGCAGTTGGTATCGCAACAGTTTGGAGGCTCAGGCGCCATGGACGGACTGGGTATGCTCTTCACAAAGGCTGGCGACCATTTCGACATGATCTTCGAGCGCGACAACCCCAACTACATCAGCCTGCCGGGCTTAACTGTACTGATCGGTGCCATGTGGGTGGTGAATCTAAACTATTGGGGTTGCAATCAATACATCACCCAGCGCGCGCTTGGCGCAGATCTGCCCACCGCCCGCAGCGGCCTGCTCTTTGCCGCCTTCCTTAAATTGGTGATGCCGGTAATTGTGGTGCTGCCCGGCATTGCTGCGTATGTGCTCTGGAAAAACGGCATGTTCCAAACTGAAATGCTGCGCGATGGCGAACTGATACAAGACAACGCCTACCCCGTATTGCTCAACTTGCTGCCCGTGGGCTTAAAAGGTTTATCGTTCGCAGCGCTCACAGCCGCAGTGGTGGCCTCGCTGGCAGGCAAGGCCAACAGCATCTCGACCATTTTCACCCTCGACATCTATAAGAATTTTATCAACCCGCAGGCATCTGAAAAATCGTTGGTTTGGGTGGGGCGACTGGCCGTGCTCGTGGCCATGGTGATGGCCATCATCATCGCTCCTCTACTCGGAATTGACAAGAAAGGCGGTTTTGAATTTATTCAGGAGTACACGGGTTTCGTATCGCCCGGTATCTTTGCCATGTTCATTATGGGTTTCTTTTGGAAACGCACCACAGCCGGTGCCGCCCTGTTTGCGATCATCGGGGGCTTTGCGCTGTCAGTCATTTTCAAGCTGCTGCCCGATTTTGCTGACTTGTCGTTTTTACAGTCCACAGGCTTTGCCGCGTTAAACCCCGCCACGGGTTTGATTGAGATTCCCTTCATCGATCGCATGGGCTTTGTCTTTGTTATTTGCGTGGTGATGATGGTAGGCATCAGCCTTCTGTCGCCTGCGCCAAAAAATACGCTCGAGGTGGACTACAGCATGTTCAAAACTTCACCGTCATTTGCTGTGGGCGCACTGGTAGTGCTGGTGACTATCGCGGCACTATACGTGGTATTTTGGTAAGCGTTTGCGAAAGGTGATGAATAAAAGTGTGCTCAGGCCCAGCAGATAAGGATAGTATAGGTGCCGCAGTACATCAAGTGGTGATATGGCGTACGAGGCTGCCGCAAGGGCTGCCAGAACCTGCGCTCCATACGGCAACACACCCTGCACAAAACAAGAAATGGTATCTAAAATGCTGGCGCTTCTGCGCAAGTCTACACCATGTTTGTCTGCGATCGTTTTTGCCAATGGGCCCACAATCAGGATGGTGATGGTGTTGTTGGCCAGCGCGGCATTGACCGCTGCTGTTAGGGCAGCAATGCCGAGTTCGCCTCCTCGCGCGGTTTTAATCAAAGCAGAAATGCGTTGCAACACAAAGTCGATGGCACCATAACCTCTCATCAACCCCACCAGCCCGCCAATTACCAGGCAGGTAATGCTGAGCTCAAACATCGAACTCATGCCCGCATTGAGAGCACTTGCAGCCTGCCATCCGTCAATATCGCCTGCAAAAAAACCGATAGCCGCGGTTAGTAGAATACCAAGCACCAGCACGTAAATAACATGCAGACCTGTAAGTGCACCTATGAGCACAAACACATAAGGAAAAATTTTGATGATCGCATAATCGCCCGGTTGCATGGCAGTTGTGCTGGGGACCGACCCTACCCAAACGAAAATAACACAGGTGATGAGGGCGGCCGGCAGCGCAATCCAGAAGTTCACTTTAAACTTCTCGCGCATATCTACTCCCTGCGTGCGCGTGGCGGCAATGGTGGTGTCGCTGATCATCGACAGGTTATCGCCAAACATGGCGCCACCTACCACGGCACCGAGGCCAATAGCTAACGTGCCGGGCACACTTTCATTAATGCCCACGGCAATGGGGGCCAGGGCCACTACAGTGCCCACCGAGGTGCCCAGCGACAGGGAGATGAAGCAGGAGGTTAGAAAAAGCCCCGCCAGTAAAAAATTAGGCGTGGTATGTGAGAGGCCGAAGTTGACCGTGCTTTGCACAGCGCCCACCGCCTGCCCTAAGCCGGCAAAAGCCCCGGCCAGCAGAAAGATCAGAATCATCAACATGATGCCCGGGTCGCCCGCGCCCTGCGAGAACGCTTCCACCTTGCTGCCAAAAGGCACGCTAGGAAAAATAACAAAACCAACAACGGCTGAGATCAGGAAAGCCACCAAAATGGGCATCTTATAAAAGTCGTTTAACCACAGGGATGTGGCCAGATACACCACCAGAAAAACTCCCAGGGGCAACAGCCCCAAAGCACTATCTTTTTTCACCTCCATCGAGAACCAAAATTTTGCGCGCGAAGATAGGGATTTACTCTACAAAGCTGGTAGATAAAAGTTTGCCGCTGACGCAGATGGAATTATATTTGATAATCCAAAACCTGTGCTCAAATTTTTTGCCTTTGTTCTTCTAACCAGCAGCGTTTGCCTTGCTGGCTCTCCGCCCCGGCCGCAAGCTTGGCCGGACGCGCAGCGACAGAAAAAAGCTACCATTACGGTTTACTGGTTTGAGTCAAAGCCCTTCATTTATCGCAACGCCAACGGACAACTTGGAGGCATTGAGTATGAACTTGTGGAAGGCCTCAAGGTGTTTCTCAAACAAACACAGCAAATCGACCTTGTCATTAACTGGGTCGAGGCTGAAAGCTTTGGCGATGCCTACCGCCGCATTCACCACGATGCGGTAGATGGCATTTTTGCGGTTTCTGCATTTTCCGTAACCCCCGCTCGTCAGCTACAGGTAGCCTTCAGCCCTGTGTACATGCCCGATTTTTCCGTGCTAGTAAGCAATCGCAATGTACCAGTGGTTGAAACTCCCGCTGAATTTAATCGCGTGTTTAGCGGGCTTACGGCCATCACCATCCAGGGTACCACCTACGAGGCCGACCTGCTGCAGATAAAAAGTGAGGGCGCTTGTCACTTCAACATACACTACATTCCGAGTAACGAAAACATCATACAGACAATCACCGCCACGCCCAATAGTTTTGGTTTTATTGATTTACCTGTATATATGATGCGCTTTAGTGCAGACCCATCGATCGATGTAAAGCGCCAGAATGTATTCTCGAAAAAACGGCTGGGGTATGCCATCATCCACCCCCTCAATAGCAGTTGGCAGCCAGCCCTGGTGAATTACTTCAACGCCCCTGATTTTAGGGACAAACTGCGCACAGCCATTGGGCGGCACATGGACATCGAACTGTATGAGTTTGTGGAAAATCTGGCGTCCGAATCGGGTGGCACTACTTCGCTGCTAACCAAAGAACGCGAGATCCAAGACCGCGATCTGCGCGAAAAAGAAATGATTTTGGCAAGCGAAGTTCGCTGGAAAAATTTCCTGATTATATTAACTACGTGTTTTCTGTTGTCGCTCATCACGATTGGTTTTTTGTATCGCAGGCAAAATCAGCAAAAAGAAAAAATTGAACAGCAGAGCCAGCACCTGGAATATAAGCGGATGGAAGCAGAGAAACGCAACCGGCAATTGGAAGCGCTAAACGAAGAAAAAAACAATCTCATTAAAATACTGGCCCACGATCTGCGCTCGCCTATCAACCATATTCAAGGGCTTACGCAGTTACTCAATATGAGCTCGGCCACCTCCGACAGCGAGCAGAAACAGATTACCGCTACTATTATTGAGTCGGCCCAGCGATTGGGGCAGATGATCACCAATATTCTCGATACCGAAGCACTCGAACGCGAAAGCGTACAGGTGACCAGCGAGCCTGTGGCGCTGCAACCGCTGGTAGAAAAAGTGGTGGAGTCATTTCAGGGCCGCGCACACGACAAAGGCATCACCCTGTTGCTGCTGCCGGTGCCCTACTGTACGGTGAATGCGCATCCGTTATACCTCATGCAGGTGCTCGAAAACCTGATCTCAAACGCGTTAAAATTTACACCTTCGGGCAAAAAGGTGAGTGTTCAGGTTACCCTTGATGCGCAGGCTCACTTATGCGTGACAGACGAAGGCCCGGGCATTCCGCGGGAAGAGCAATGGCAACTCTTCAAAAAATTTCAGCGCCTCAGTACACGACCCACCGCGGGCGAGCCCTCTACAGGGTTAGGCTTATTCATTGTTAAACGCTATACCGAGCTGATGGGTGGCCAGGTGCGTGTGGACTCAGCACCTGGTGTGGGAACCAGTTTTCGCGTGGTGTTGTCGCTGGCCACATAACCTGCCCTTTACCAGTTTGTTGCCCGCTGCCCAACCTAAGTAGCCCACGTTTTGCCAACCTCGGCCAGTGGTTCGCACCCTTTAAATGCACCGGGCACGGGGCTGTATTGCAACACCTGCGTGGCCCCCGGCTCAGACGTAAAGAACCCCAGCATGGTCAATTCTTTAGCCATGAGAATGAAAGGCTTGTCGTCACCGTTACCCTTCTTTGCTGCTTCTATGGCAGGGTCGTGCACGGCCTTCAGGTGCTGCAACTGCTTATCGGGTTCGAGATAGACAAAACTGTCGCCAAAATTCTTCCTGGCTTCTGCATCAAAATCGGTTAGCCCGGTAAGGAAACGATCTTGGTCTTCCTTATCATAGCATTCGCGGAGAATCTGATCGATAAAACCGGGCACCCCTGCTTCTTTAGCACCGGGTGTGTCCGTCTTCGGGATAAAAATTTCAGCAACCTCGGCCACTATGCGCGCCTGGTCTTCGGTGAAGAACACCGGCTGGTAGGTAAGTTCGGGCGCAGCCTTGCATCCCTTCATGATGCCTGCCAGAGCCGATGCCGACACGGCATAGCCCATCATCAGGGCGGTGCGTTGTAATGCTTCTCTTCTGTTCATACGTATCAAGATTACAGATTTCCTTTTTTCAATTCTTCTACTGCATAGTTTGCCGCACGCGCGGTAAAGGCCATATAGGTTAGTGAAGGGTTCTGACAGGCGGATGATGTCATGAACGATCCATCGGTAACGAAAACATTTTTACTGGCATGCACCTGGTTAAACTTGTTGAGCACCGATGTCTTCGGGTCCTTGCCCATGCGTGCCGTACCCATTTCGTGGATGCCGAGCCCCAGGCCGGTGGTACCGTCAAACGTTTTTACATTTTTTACGCCAGCAGCCTCCAGCATTTCGGCCGCTTCGCTGGCCATGTCTTTGCGCATCTTCAATTCATTTTCTTTCAGCTCTGTGTCGAACGTAAGGGTGGGCAAGCCGTACTTATCTTTCTTGTCTTTGTTGACGGTAACGCGATTGCTCTCATCGGGGAGTACTTCGCCAAAGCCACCGATGCCCACCGTCCATATGCCGGGTGTGGTAACCAGGTCTTTCAGGTCTGCCCCGACAGCAAGTTCTGACACGCCTCGCCACCAGCCTTCGCGGCTGGCGCCACCCTGGTAGCCAAAGCCCCGCAGGTAATCGCGTTTATCTTTGCCCATGTTTTGGAAGCGCGGAATATAGATGCCGTTGGCCCTGCGGCCCGAGTAATAACGGTCGGCAAAACCATCGTAATCGCCACCTGCGCCAACGCCCAGATGGTGATCCATAATGTTGCGGCCTAGCTGGTCGCTGTCGTTGCCGAAGCCATTGGGGAAGCGGCTGTTCACAGTATTCATCATAATAAAAGTAGACCCCATGGTGGAGGCACAGAGGAAAATTACTTTCGCAAAAAATTCCACCTGCTCGCCCGTTTCGGCATCCAGCACTTTTACACCGGTAGCTTTACCTTTTTGTTCATCATACACCAGTTCGTATACAATGGAGTTGGCGCGCAACGTCATGTTACCTGTTTTGGCCGCTGCCGGGAGCGTAGACGAGTTGCTGCTGAAGTAGCCGCCATAGGGGCAACCGCGGCTGCACAGGTTGCGGTACTGGCACATGCCCCGTTGCGGGCTGTGCGCAAGGGCCTGCGTAACATGCGCCACGCGGCCAATGGTGAGCGCACGGTTAAACTTGCTTTTCAATGATTTTTGCAACTCCTGTTCTACACAGTTCAACTCCATAGGCGGCAGAAATTTACTGTCGGGCAGTTGGGCCAGGCCTTCCGACTGCCCGCTGATACCGGCAAACTGCTCCACGTAATCGTACCACGGCTCGATTTCTTTGTAACGCAGCGGCCAGTCGATGGCAATGCCGTCTTTGGCGTTGGCTTCAAAATCCATCGGGCTCCACCGGTAGCTCTGGCGGCCCCACATGATAGAGCGGCCGCCTACGTGGTAGCCGCGCATCCAATCAAAACGCTTCCCCTCTTTTTCGGTGTAGGGGTTTTCCAGATCGTTTACAAACCAATGTTTTGTTGAGGGGCGTATTGTGTAACCGGTTCGGTTTTGCACACCTTGCTGGCGTAGGTCTTCCTGCGTGGGGCGGTCGCCATTCGGAAACTGCCACGGATCCATGGTAGCGGTGGGGTAGTCGGGGTGGTTTACCATGCGGCCGCGCTCCAGCACTAAAGTTTTTAAACCTTTTTCGGTAAGCTCTTTGGCCGCCCAGCCTCCGCTAATGCCGGTACCTACTACAATGGCATCGAAGGTGTTTTGTTGTTGTGCGTCTAGGTTCAGGTTCATAGCATAGGGAAATTTTCGACTGGACAATTTACATTTTTTAGAAGATTGTTGCCCAGCGAGCCTAACAATTGTTATTTTATTTGATGAATGGGAAAGTTTTTAGGTGCTAACGTTTGCAGAACAGGACATCCCTACGAGGCTTTCCACAGGTAAAGGGTAGCGTAGGCTTCCCAGCCGCGGTAGCGGGCAAAGATTTTTTTTATCTGTGGTAGCGTGGGTTTTTGCCGTAGTGCCAGCAGTTTTTTAATGGCGTTATGGAGGGCCGCGTCTTCTAACGGCAAAGCCTGCGGGTAGCGAAAAGATTTCATCAAGGCGTAGTTGGCTGTCCAGTTGCCAACTCCTTTCAGTTGCATGAGTTGTGCCCTGGCTTCGTCTAGCGGCAGGCCGATTAATTTTTCTTTGGAGAGCACTCCGCTGGCAAAAGCATGCGCAAGGGTAAGAACGTATCTGCTTTTTTGCCGAGAAAACTGAAACGGCAGCAGGTCGCTGTCGTGCAACATGCACAGGCGCACGGG
>Ga0224723_1001829_pt1 | contig 12438 bp, 10 predicted proteins | sample Balambano_FR2_Me_FD_161647 | JGI IMG/M metagenome (GOLD analysis project Ga0224723, IMG submission 161647) | Freshwater sediment microbial communities from Lake Towuti, South Sulawesi, Indonesia - Balambano_FR2_MetaG | ecosystem: Environmental > Aquatic > Freshwater > Lake > Sediment | place...
TTGCCGTGATCAGATCCAGCTTGCCGTCGCCGTTGAGATCGCGATTGGCGATCGTGTAAGGCTGAATTGCGCCGACCCCTAGCGCAACCGTTGTGGCAGCCTCAAATCCGCCCGCTCCATTTCCCAAAAGCACCGAGACGTTATTGGAGCCATAGTTTGCCGTCGCGACATCCAGCCTGCCGTCGCCGTTAAAGTCGCCTGCGGTCACTGAGTAAGGGTCGGTTCCTGTGCCAAAGGTGCTTGATGCGCCAAAGGTGCCATCGCCCTGCCCCAGCGCAATTGAGATGGTGTTGACACCTGTGGGCGAAGGACTGTCAGTCGCCGCATTGGTCGTGACCAGATCGAGCTTGCCATCGCCGTTAAAGTCCGCTGTGACTGCGGAGGTTGGGTTAACGCCAATCGCAAAATTCGTGGGGATGCCAAAACCGCCTGCCCCGTTGTTGAGCAGGACTGTAACCAGATTTTGACTCGAGCCAACGGTTGCCAGATCGGGGCGACGATCGCCATTAAAATCCCCAGTGATAATGGAGATGGGTTGAGTGCCAACGGTGAACGTGCCTGCTGCGGTGAACGTTCCGGTTCCTGTGCCCCGCAGCAGCGAAACAGTGTTGTCGCCCCGGTTTGCGACCGCGAGATCCAGCTTGCCATCTCCATCCAAATCTGCGGCTAATAGCGCGTAGGGGTCGTCGCCGACGGTGAGCGGACTGGCTGCCCCAAACGTTCCTGTCGCTGTCCCCAGCAGCACTGAGACAGTATTTGCGCCGCTGTTTGCCGTTGCCAGATCGAGAATGCCGTCGCCGTTAAAATCGGCTGTAATAATATCGATCGGCTGTGTGCCAACGTTATAAGGTGCAGCATTACTAAATTGAAGCGCAAAAGGATTCGTTCCCGTTGCCATAATCTTGAACTCCTCAAACGTGATGAAGTGAAAAGTGAGCGAGTGAAAAAAATGATTTCACAACATGCAGAACAAAATTCAGACAGTTAGAAAAGACTCATTTTCAGAGATATTGTTGCGGATAGGCTGCAACATAAATCGAAAGAAGCATAAAGATTAAAAATTTAAGCTTCAGAGAATAGAGCAGCAGGCTCCAGCGGTAGAATCTGGGCGATTTTGTGTTTGTAACCCCAATGCCATCGATCGCCTCGCACTGGGCAAAATCTAAGCATCATAAATGTTCGGTTACAACCCCTTCGAGTTTCAGCCAGTGAGCAACTTCTCCGCTTTGCAGATCGATCGCCATGACACGATCGCCATGACACCACAGCTTGTTTCTGCTTGATGGCGGCTAAGCTGCGCATCCAGAGCTAATCCTGAACCCGTGCGATCGCTCCTGCATTTAGACAAACCGACAAGTGCAAAGTTCCCGAAAAACGTTAAACCTCGTAAATAAACCCCGTAAATCGCCAGGGCAAAAGGCGATCGCGAGCTTAGAAACAGGGCATTAGCCAAAATAAGCAGGAGCATTCCCTGCCTTCCATTTGATGTTGCAGCCAATGCTCGGCTTTTGCTCAAGCTCGATCGGATGTTTTGCCAGCACTGCCTCGATCGCCCCTCGCAGATCTTTTCCGGTCACGGGTAAGCCGTTGCTGGGGCGGCTGTCGTCGAGCTGTCCGCGATACACAAGCTGGCGGTTGGCATCAAACAAAAAGAAATCAGGAGTGCAGGCGGCGGTGTAGGCTTGGGCAACCTGCTGTGTTTCGTCATAGCACAGCGGGAAGGTAAATCCCAGTTCGACTGCCATTTGCTGGAGGCGATCGGGCGCGTCATCGGGGTAGTTTGCTGCGTCGTTCGCGCTGATGGCGACAATGCCGAGAGGAGAATCAGCGTAGTCCTGCCCCAGTTTTGCCAGCTCGGTCTGAACGTGCTTGACAAACGGGCAGTGGCGACAGATGAACATAACCAGCAGCGCCTCTTTCTCTTGAAACGTATCGAGGTCGATCGGTTTGCCTGAGACAACATCGGGCAGGGCAAAGGCAGGGGCGGCTGTGCCAAGGTCGAGCATGGTGGATGCAGTGAGTGCCATAAGGATCCTTTTCGCGATTCCTTTTCAAGACGATGATTCATTCAAGCCAAAGGCTCAGTATGACGATAGCTCAGGATTAAGAAGAACTGACTTTGTAACAGTCCACTACAACGATACGCAACAGGTCAGACAACTGCCAGCGATTTGCTTTAAAATCAAGACTTTTAGATGATTATTGCTTCTTTAGAAGATGTCTGAGAAGTGTGGATTGCGGCCCGAACCGCCCCCTCAATCCCCCAATTGATTGCTGTCGCGCCACAGCGCGAGGGGGGACTTTGAACCGGAAACTGGATCGGAAGTCCCCTACTTGTAACTTGCCGCTCCAGTCGGAGCGAGTCGGGCGGGTGGGGGGCAAACGCAGCATGGGGGAGACTTTTCAGACATCCTCTTGAAGAACGTTGATCTATCAAACGTTTAGGCAGACGTTTAGGAAGCGGATCGCACTTTTGCAACTTTATACCTATGCAAGGATTTATTGTTTCCCTGATTATTTTCACTGCCGTTTTTGCTGTCTTCAGTCTAGGACTCAATTTGCAGTGGGGATACACTGGACTGATTAATTTTGGGCACGTTGCCTTTATGACGATCGGGGCATACACCACCGTGCTGCTCACTCTTCAGGGTGTACCGCTGTGGCTGGCAACGCTGGCAGGTGCGGCACTGGCGGCTTTGCTGGGACTCTTGATCGGCTTTTCGACACTGCGGCTGCGAACCGATTATCTGGCGATCGTCACGATCGGGGTCTCGGAGCTAATTCGCCTGATCGCCGTGAACGAAGAGTGGCTGACGCGCGGCACGTTTGGGATTCAGCGATTTCCGCTGCCCCTGGCAGGCATCAACCCCAGTTTGCCGGTGCGGGTGGTGATGGTAGCAATTTTTGGAGGCGTGATTGCGCTGGGATACTGGCAGGGCTGGAAGTGGCTGCGACAACAGCTCAAGGCAGTTCCGCAGTCTGCGCTGGTGAATACGTCGATCGCAGCGCTGGGCTATGTCACGTCACTCGCACTTTTGCTCTATGGCAGCGGCATGATTGCCCGTCAGCTTAAATTCTCAAACGCGCTGCCGCCTGCGGTTTTGGGGATTGGGCTGCTGGTGGGGCTGGCTGCAATTATCGCGCTGTACGTCTGGCTGGCAAAAAAAATGTCCGATCGCTTTCCTGCCTGGGCAAGTGGTTTGACGATCGTATTTATGGCAATTGTCGCGGTGCTGGGCATCTGGGCATCAAGCTACGCAATTCGATCGCTTTATGACTACAGCAGCAACCCGTCGAAAAATGGGCTGATGTTTGTGTCGGTGCTGATTGTGGCGTTGCTCTATTGGGCACTGGAGCGGCTGGCGCAGTCTCCCTGGGGCAGAATTTTGAAGGCAATTCGGGAAGATGAGGAAGTCGCCAGAGCACTGGGCAAAAACGTTTTTTGGTACAAGCTGCAGTCGCTGATGCTGGGCGGCGCGATCGCCGGAATTTCGGGGGCGATGTATGCCTGGCAGTTGACAACCGTTTATCCCGACAATTTTCAGCCGATCGTCACGTTCAATGCCTGGACGATGGTAGTGCTGGGCGGCGCAGGCAGCAACGCAGGCGCGATTCTGGGTTCCGCGATCTTCTGGGGATATCAAACGGTGACGCGCTTTATTCTGGAAGACATTGTGCCGCTGGACGATGCGCGGCTGGGTGCGTTTCGGGTGATGCTGATCGGGCTATTGCTGATGGTGCTGATGATCTGGCGACCGCAAGGCATTTTGGGCAAAAAGGAGGAGCTTACCCTTGGTCGATAATTTTTCTGAACGAGCGTCTGAACAGGAGATAGGGCGATCGGCTTTTGCGCCCTTACTCGCAGCCAGCGGACTCTCGAAAAGCTTCGGCGGCATCCGGGCAGTGGACAATGCGTCGATCGAGGTGCTTCCCGGCAGCATCACAGGGCTGATTGGTCCCAACGGGGCAGGCAAAACGACGCTGTTTAATCTGCTGTCAAATTTCATTCGTCCCGATCAAGGGGAAGTTGTATTTGATGGCTCGCAAATCCAGCAGCTTCCGCCCCACAAAATCACGCAGCAGGGACTCGTGCGCACGTTTCAGGTAGCTCGTGTTTTGTCGCGCCTGTCGGTGATGGAAAATATGCTGCTGGCAGCTCAGCAACAAACCGGAGAAAATTTCTGGAATGTCTGGCTGCGTCCAGGACAGAGCGCCAGAGAAGAGCGGCAGCAGCGGGAATATGCAAGCGAAATTCTAGCGTCGGTGGGGCTATCGCACATGGCACAGTCCTATGCCGGGTCGCTTTCGGGCGGACAGCGCAAACTGCTGGAAATCGCCCGCGCCATGATGGTTCGCCCAAAAATGATTTTGCTGGATGAGCCCGCCGCTGGGGTGAATCCCACGCTGATCAACCAAATCTGCGACTACATCCGCTACTGGAACCAGCAGGGCATGACCTTTCTGGTGATCGAACACAATATGGACCTGATCATGTCTCTGTGCGATCGCGTTTGGGTGCTTGCGGAGGGACGCAATCTTGCAGAAGGCACGCCAGCGATGGTGCAGCGCGACCCCAAAGTGCTGGAGGCATATCTGGGACAGTAGGACAAGCAGGCTACTCTACAGCCAGTTCCGGCTCGACGGGTTCATGTTCGACGACAAAGACATTGGAGTAAAGATTGGCGATGATCTGCTTGCCCTGCTGGGTCAGCTCCAGATAGCGCAAGCCGTCTTTAACATAGGGATAAACGCCATTCCAGTAAAACCTGGGATAGTTTTTCCGCAGGTCGCCCGGATGCCGATAGCCGAGGGATTTGTTTACCCCGGTTTCTTCAAATTCGTAGAACAGGGCGCTAATCTTTTTTAGGTAGCGCGGGTCGCTCAGTTGTCCGATCAGATCAGAAGCGCGAATTAAGCCCGGATAGTTGAGGGTGTCCTGATGGTCTTCGGCTTTGGGCACGGGAAAGCGCGTCAGCTCAATGTTTTGCTTTACTCGTTCGGCATCGATCAGGCTGTGCCCACCAAATCGCTCGTCGATAAACAGCTTGGCGCGATCGACATGATAAGGGGTTAACCCCGCATCAGAAGAACCCGGGGGAAGATGCACCATTTCTCCATTTTTCCCGGTGGCGTACCAGCCTTCCTGATCCTGTCGACACACGCCTTTCACATAGCCAATGTCATGACAGACCAGCGAAATAATGAAGTGCAGCCAGTCTTCACACGATACGCCGCCCTCGCGGATGTGCCGCCCCCTGAGAATTTCCTGCCCTACCAGCGTGACCAGAATCGTGTGCTCCACGTTGTGATAAAGCGCGTCGCTGTTGGCAATGTTTTCGAGCGCCATTGCCCCAACCCAACCAATGATGTCTTCGTAGTCGTGTTTCCAGCCGCCATAGGTGCGGCGATAGCCTTCTTTCAACTGGGAAACAAAGTGATCAATCAGCAGTTCTGTGGCGTTGAACATGGAAATTTTTTGACGTGGGGCAGGGGAAGATGGAGCAAGCGTGACTGCCAAGCATGGTGTAGCTTCAGGTGTTTCCTTAAAAGTGCCCAAAGAAAGGATACCGATCGCAGCTATAGCTACCCTATCGCATCTAAAAACCAAGAGATGTGAGCAAAAGCAACAGTTTAAAGATTATTCGTTACAAAAGTTTTATAAAACTCTCCGGATAGATAATCAAATTCCAGGTTTGATAATGTCCTCTCAGTAAAATGCGCTACAGAATATCCTGCACCATCTGAATCAGCCGATCGAGATGCTGCTCGCAAAATGCTTCGGCTTGCGGCAGGGGAATGCCCCGCTCGATCGCATAGGTCTCAAAAGCGTTATAAATCATTGCCTCTGCGATATCTTGCTCTTCTTGCCCGACCGCCCAGCGATACTCAATGCAGCCGCGAATAATTTGATCAACAAGTTGACGCTCGTACCGGAGGTCGGCAGTGAGCTGATCGGCGATCGATTGATAGGAATCCATCTCGAACCTGATTACAGCTTTTTTCACTCTGGTAAGGTACGGGGGGGTGGAGGCAAAGCCCCCATGCAGGGGCACAGCCCCTACCCCCCAATTTTTGTGCTTCATCAGCCTGAAATAAGGCTGTAATTCTGATTAATCCTGCTGCTGCGACTGAATCATCGCGCTGATAATGCGGTACAGCACCCTTGCGCCGACATTGCCATTCCACGCACTGTCGCCCGGAGCCACTTCGCACAGGTCAAACCCAATCACCTGCTTACCCGATCGCGCCAATTGCTTTAGCAAATAGGTAATTTCAGAAAATTGCAGTCCGCCCGGAACAGGGGTGCCCGTGTGGGGACAGAGCGACGGATCCAGCCCATCGATATCAAAGCTGAGGTAGACCGTATTCGACAGGTTGGAAATAATGTCTTTGCAGATTTGATGCCAGGTTTGCCCGGTAAACAGCCGCTCTTTCAGCGTCCAGTCGTAGAAAGGAACAATGCGATCGTCTGAATTTTGAATGCGATCGGCTTCGGATGGGGCAAGGTCACGAATGCCCACCTGCACCAAGCGACTGATTTGGGGCAGTTTCAGCGCATTGTCCATAATCGACGCATGGGAATATTCAAAGCCTTCGTATGCCATCCGCAAATCAGCATGGGCATCGATGTGCAAAATGCTGTACTCGTCATAAATTTTTGCCAGTGCCTGCATCAAACCCAGGGGCGAACTGTGATCGCCGCCCAGCACCCCCACCTTTTTGCCGGACATCAGCAGCCGGGTTGCTTCTGCTTCCAGCCAGGCGTTGAGTTCAACCGAGGCTTGATTAATTTCGTTGATCAGATCTGCCCAGGCATCCGGAGATTCGCCCTGCTCCAGAGCTGTGATATAGTCACCCGCTTTTGCACGAAGGGCATCATTGCGATCGAGCCATTCGGCAGAAACTTCCTGCGCTGCTACCCCGACTTCCCAAATCCGAATTCCTTCCGGGTCATGCAGGTCAATTTGCGTGGAGGCATCAATCACTGCGGCAGGTCCGCGTGCGGTTCCGGCTCCATAAGACACTGTGACTTCCCACGGCACAGGCAGAATCACTACCTTTGCTGTTTCGGGCGTAGACGGCAAGCCAAAAATATTGGCAGTTTTGCTGCCGACCCCATTGGGGTCATAGGTGGACTGGATTTTGGACTGTGTCTTGGAATCAGTAGAAGCAAAGTTAACCATAGAAAAGCAGGCGTAAAAATCTCATCTCAACCCTAGCTCAAACCTGACTCAAACATAAAATTAAGGGTGAGCACTGCCCACCCTCACTCACAATCTGAAACAGGCAACTTGCTAGAGCAGGTAGAGCAGGACGAAGAGAATCACCCACACAACATCAACAAAGTGCCAGTACAGCTCGGCGGCTTCAATGCCAAAGTGGTGCTCGCTGGAATAGTGGGCGCGTTTTCTCGATCGCCACAGCACCGCCAGAATTAGCACCAGTCCGAACAAAACGTGCAGCCCGTGAAAGCCAGTTAGCACATAGAAGGTACTGGCGTAGAGATTGGTTTTCAGCCCAAATTCCAGGTGGAAATATTCATAGAGCTGACCGATCAGGAAGATAACGCCCATTAGCCCGGTTGCCGCAAACCAGGCGCGGAATTTACCAACATCGTTTTTCTTGATCGCAGTGTCGGCATTGTGAATCACAAAACTACTCGACACCAGCAAAATCGTGTTGATTCCGGGCAGCAGCAGTTCCCGCTCTGGTGTGCCTTCGGGGGGCCAGTTGGGATAGACGGCGCGGAAGGTGAGATATGCCACAAACAGCCCCAGGAAGATCATGCTCTCTGCCACCAGAAAGACGATGATCCCAAAGAGGCGAAAGTCGGGATGTTCTTCGTGGGCGGCTGCACTGTCAGTATCGTAGTGTTGTCCAACGCGATCGACAGCCGTTCCTTCGATTGATCCTTGCATAGGTTCTCCAGATTACTAAGACAATGGCGACGAATCAGGCTGAAGTTCAGGCGAGGTGAATGGCGGCTCGTTTTCGCGGTTGTCCTCTTCTGGGTCAACGCCATAGTCATAGGGACCGTGGGTAAGAACAGGCAGCACTTCAAAGTTCTCGATCGCCGGAGGAGAAGTTGTGAGCCATTCCAGCGTCAGGGCACGCCAGGGATTATCGCCTGCGGGTTTGCCTTTCCACCAGCTCCAGAGCGCGTTGATCAGGAAGGGGAAGGTCGAAATAGCGAGAATGTATGCTCCGACCGTTGCCATCTGGTTTAGCGACGTGAAGCGCGGGTCATACATTGCAATCCGGCGGTTCATTCCCATCATGCCGAGCTTGTGCATGGGCATAAAGGTGAGGTTCATGCCGATTAGCGTCAGGGCAAAGTGAATTCTGCCAAGGTTTTCGTTCATCATGCGTCCGGTCATCTTCGGGAACCAGTGATAGATCGCCGCAAAGATGCCAAAGACGCTGCCGCCAAACAAAACGTAGTGCAGGTGCGCCACGATGAAATAGGTGTCGTGAACGTGGATGTCAAACGGTACAGAAGCGACCATGACACCGCTAATGCCGCCTATCACAAACATACCGACAAAACCCATTGCAAATAGCATCGCGCTGTTGAGCGAGATCTTGCCGCCCCACATCGTGCCCAGCCAGCTAAAGATCTTGATCCCGGTAGGAACCGCAATCACCATCGTCGTGATCATGAAGAACATCCGCAGCCAGGCTGGAGTGCCGCTGGTGAACATATGGTGCGCCCAGACCAGCAGTCCCAAAAAGGCGATCGCCATACTGGAATAGGCAACTGCCCGATAGCCAAACAGCGGCTTACGCGAGTGAACCGGAATGATTTCTGAGATTGCCCCAAACAGCGGCAGGATCATAATGTAAACCGCCGGATGGGAATAGAACCAGAACATGTGCTGATAAACGATCGGATCTCCGCCGCCCGTGGGGTTAAAGAACGCTGTGCCCACCAGCAGGTCAAACGCCAGCAGAATCAGCGCCCCTGCCAGGACAGGAGTCGAAAGCAGAACTAAGCCCGACGTTGCCAGCATCGACCAGCAGAACACGGGCATATCATTTAAGCCCATGCTAGGAACGCGCATTTTCAGGATCGTCGTCAGGAAGTTAAGCGCGCCCAGGATGGAGGAGGTTCCCAAAATCAGCAGGCTAAAGATCCAGATGCCTTCGCCCACCTTGCCGCTGACAATGCTGAGAGGCGGATAAGAAGTCCAGCCCGCCTGTGGAGCCTGAATCAGCAAACTGCCCACCAGCATGACGCCACCCACGGGGATCATCCAGAAAGCGAGGGCATTCAGCTTGGGAAACGCCATATCTCGCGCCCCAATCAGCAGCGGAATCAGATAGTTTGCCAGCCCTGCGCCCGCCGGAATGATCCACATGAAGATCATGATTGTGCCGTGCAGGGTCATCAAGCTGTTGTATAGCTCTGGCGGCACTAAGTCAGAAGCAGGGGTTGCCAGTTCGGTTCGCATGATGTCTGCCATCAAGCCGCCGATTAAATAGAAAATAAACGAAGTCACGAGATATTGAATCCCAATGACTTTGTGGTCGGTATTAAAGGTGAAGTAATCCTGCCATCGCCGCTCGGATTGACCGTGTCCGTGCTGCTTGACCTCTGGAGGTGTGGCAACGATTGGCATTTCTGCGTTTGTCATAAGCTCGATCGCCAATAAAAAGACCAACAAAAAAGAAGAGAAATTAAGCCGCAGGCTGGGCAGACTGAAGCGACTTCAGGGTTTCGGCAGTGATGCCAAGTTCCGCAGCAACAGGAGCCAGGCGATCTGCATCAGTGCGCTCAGAGTCAGTCCGCTCAACCAGCGTCGCTACGGTTTGATCGCCCCCTTTCTGAGCGACCACCTGAGACTGAAGCCACTGGTCATAGACTTCCTGGCTTTCGACGTAGAGCTTCGCGCCCATTGCGCCGTGGTAGGGTCCACAAAGTTCCGCGCAAACGATCGGGTATTCGCCTTCCCGTTTGGTCTGGAACCGCAGTTCGGCAGGTTGACCAGGGATCGCGTCCTGCTTCAGGCGAAACTCAGGCAGCCAGAAGGCGTGCAAAACGTCTTGCGCTTTAATCGTCAGCTTCACATCAGAGTTGACGGGAACGTGGAGTTCTCCCGAAGTAATGCCACTTTCTGGATAAGTAAAGATCCAGGCGTACTGAAGCCCCATGACATCGACGCTGAGATCAGGTTCTTTGCCCTGGGTGCTGGGATCTGCGCCAACGCCCAGAGCCAGATGATGGTGCATCGAGTGCGTTTTGGGGCTGCTCTGCCCATCGACGATCGGCGTTGCCAGGTCTGTATCTGCCATTGCCACCTGCACTTCAGGTGTTCCTTCGATCGCATCGGGATCAAAGCCGCCCATGTTGCGGTACACATCAAAGCTGTAAACGCTGAGGAACAGGACGATGAACACCGGGATCGCTGTCCAAACAATTTCGAGAGGAATGTTGCCTGCGATCGGCGGACCGTCGGTATTGTCCCCTTTGCGACGACGGAAGCGAATCGCACCGATGACGATCGCGCCTTCCACAAGCAGAAAGATTCCTGTTCCCACAGTCAGCATCGTGTTGAACAGTCCGTCGATTACGGTGGCGTCATCGGAAGCTTGAACGGGGAGCAGTCCATGATTTTGTCCATACCAGATGCTCACCAGCGTTAGTGCAATGCCAGCCAGCATCGTGAGGATACTATTCGGAATGTTTTTCACGGTGAGTCAGGAGAGTGAGAGAGATTACACACCACACAGCTATTGCCAGGAATGACATTGCCAGGAATAACTATGATGATTTCAGGAGGGGAGCTGTCTAATATTGCATGTTGCAACTGTTTCAACTTAAGTTTCGACTCAGAGTTTCGACTCAGAAGGTTCAACAAGGCGTTTAATCCTGGGCAGAACCAAGCTTTTGAAGCTAAATCGAAAAAATTACTGCTGCGATAGAGGATTCAGCGAATGGCTAGCAAAACTGGCGGAAACGCTCAGCGATACAGCCCCTCTAACACGGTAGCGAACTATTCTTTTTTTAACCATTCTTTGAGAGAATCTTTGAAAGAAAAAATACATAAGCTGATAAACAAGCTGATAAACACAATTGGTAAACCTACAAAGACGACGAAAAGATAGACTTTCTTAATGTTTTCTTTGGGATCGTTCAGCCATAGCGCTTCAATTCGTTGATGTTATTTAAGCGAATTTAAGTCGTCGGTAAAGTTTAAATAAAGTTGAATTATTCGTTTATTGAAAAAGAGCGAATCCTGACTCACTCGATCGGTGCTGAATTACAGCGTTAGCAGATTACCGCTTGAACTGGGCGGATAAGCGGATAAATCGAGAGGCGATCGCTATGATGAAGAAGGGTCGCCTATCGAATCTATTGCTCAAATCGCTCTCCACTCCACACCCACTTCATCTTCTCCCCGCAACTTCTCTCGGCAACCGAGCCGGGATGGTTGGATAGGCATTGGATCAAACTGTTCCTATTGATGCTGAAAGAGCGATCGCTGCAAGATTGCCTTTCTTCCTGAAACTTCTGTTTTCGCATTTGTCTCTTGCAATCCGTGCCCTTAGTAAAATGTAAACATTTTCATCCTAAGAATCAAAAGAAATTCCGAAGCATCTGAGCTTTTAGAATTTGTATCTCTAAAGTAGGGACTACAGCAGTTTAATAAGGCTGTTCTGGCTTGAACCAGGCATCCTCCCTAAAATAGGAATCTGGAAGGCGGATGAACTAGGGAGCGCAATTTTACTTACCTGCCCTAGCACTAAAACTGCGCTTCCCGCTTTTAACCTCATAGCAGCCTGTCTTCAGGTAGGTTGCATACTAAAATCTACATTTGGTCTTATTTCTCCTGACAAACGGAATGGCTTTAATGCAAAAAAGGAGGCATGGCGAATGACTGATTCGCTGCATTCCAAACTGCGTTTAGAACTGAAATCAGAAATGTTGACTCCTGTTTCTTCGCAAGTAACCGAAACACCCCGTCCTCAATCTGCTCAACCTGCCCTCGCCCCTCAAGATCGCGTGCGCCGCCTGGTCTGGAAAATGGCAATTGCGACGCTGATTTTGATGGCGATCGGCAGTGCAACCCGCGTGATGAATGCCGGACTTGCCTGCCCCGACTGGCCCCTCTGCTACGGCACGCTATTCCCAGCGCAGCAAATGAATTTGCAGGTGTTCCTGGAATGGATTCACCGCCTTGACGCTGCCCTGATTGGGCTAATGGCGATCGCTCTGGTCGGCTATTCGTGGTGGAAGCGGCAGGCATTACCCCGCTGGACTCCCTGGGCTGCGACCCTCGCGCTGGGGCTGATTGTGTTTCAGGGCGTGCTGGGTGGACTGACCGTCACCGAAATGCTGCGCTTTGATATCGTTACCGCCCACCTGGGAACTGCGCTTGCTTTTTTTATTACCCTGCTGGTGATGGGAACACTGCTCCTGCCACATCAGCCTACAGG